>Ga0209614_1000149_pt1 | contig 64725 bp, 59 predicted proteins | sample BlaSprsedimmetaG_FD_185484 | JGI IMG/M metagenome (GOLD analysis project Ga0209614, IMG submission 185484) | Hot spring sediment bacterial and archeal communities from California, USA to study Microbial Dark Matter (Phase II) - Blank Spring... ...
CGTTCCCAAAAAGGATCGGAAACCTCCCATGACTGAACCTTTGGCATGTTGTCCTCCATGATCAAGGTTGAACATGGAGGACAACATGCCAGAAATGCGAAATAAAGTCCACATTATTTACGGATAAGCTCTAAGGGCCAAACCGTATTGGACATGTTCTGGCCGCTCAAAAAGAGGACAAACGTATATAATGAGGAAAGCACGCCCACGCCCAGCAGGACCATGCCCGCGCCGCCCAACAGGTGCAGGGGGCGGACGGCGTATTTATTCCAGAACCACACGGAGATCATGTCTACAAAGCCTTTCATGGCCCTTTTCCAATTGTACTTGGAAACCCCGGCCACCCGGGGACGATGGTTGACCTCCACCTCACCCACGGTGAACCCCTTGATCTGCAACAATGCCGGGATGAACCGATGCATTTCTCCGAAAAGATTGATGTTCTCGAAACATCCCCGACGATAGACCTTCAACGCGCAACCGCTGTCATGGATGCGGTCCTTGACCAGCACGTCCCTGAGCATTTTCGCGCCCCGGGAAAAAAAACGCTTGGAGAAATCGTCCCGCCTCTTCTTTCTCCAGCCGGAAACCACGTCCAATTCGTGCTTTTCCAGATGGGCGATCAGTTTGGGAATGTCCCCGGGATCATTTTGGCGGTCTCCATCCATGGTCACAATATATTCATGCCGGGCCTGCTTGATGCCGGCGTCAAAGGCTGCGGTCTGGCCAAAATTGCGGCGAAACCGGATAATCTTCACCGGCGAGAGTTCCAGGACTCGTTGCAATGTGTGATCCGTGGACCCGTCGTCCACCATGATGATTTCATACGTGTAGTTGTTGGCCTCGCACACTTCACGAATTTCCCGATGCAGTTCGGCCACGTTGCCTTCCTCATTGTACAAGGGGATGATCACGGAAATTTCTGTCATGAACACAACCTGCCTGAATGCTTGCGCATCATTAATAAAGGAAAACGCTTGCAAGGAGAGCGTCTGACGGTGGGTTCGTCCTGTTTTTAAAACGGATTTCCCAAGGATGAAAACATGCATGACCGGATCACTTCGTATTCCTCTCTCATCCGATCCCCATGCGCTCCAAAATGCGTGCGAAGCGTTCCCGGAACCGTCCGGTTTCAAAGGCTGTCCGCCGCTTTTGTTGAGACCTCAGCACCTGTTGCCGAAAATCCTGGTCCGCAATCAGCACCCTGGCCAGGGCCGCCAGCCGCAAGTCGTCCATGGGATCGGAAAACAGCGCCCCGGCTTGGCCCATGGTTTCTGGAACGGCTGAACTGTTCAAAGCCAACACCGGCACGTCAAACCACATCGCTTCGATCAAGGGCACGCCAAATCCCTCATGCTCGCTCATGGACCAAAACAGATGCGCCGTGCGGTAACAAGCCTGCAAGCCGGGATCAGGAATACTTCCCAAAAACAACACATGCTCAACCAGACCATATTTACTGACCATCCATTCCAAATGGACATAATAAGGGTCGGCCAGATCAAAGCCGCCCACGAAAATCAGCCGGGCCAGGGGATCAAATTTTCGATATGCCGCGAAAACCCGGATCAAGCGATCCTGACGCTTGTTCGGAGCCACCCGTCCCACGAATAAAATATTGGTCCGGCCATCCTGAAACCGGGCCATGAGGATCGGGTCCGGCGGCGTGTTCCACACCCCGGGGTCAACAATGAGAGGCAGAACATCCGGGTTGGAAAAACCGGACTCGGCCAATTCCCGGGCATTGTAAGCGGAGACGCCCATGCTCAGGGCAAAGCTGGAAGCCAGTCCGCCCAATTCGCTGCGCCCTTCCTCCAGCAGACGCACCCGTTTGTCGCTGTATGGAATAAAAAAATGGGCCGGCGTGATATTGTGATACACGAGACATTTTGGTCCGCTGTGGGCCTTGGCCAAGGGTGTCAGGTCCGAGCCGATGGAATGGTGATAGATCAGCCCGTCGCCGGGCTTGATGCACCCCTCGGCATACGGGGTGGCCAAATGCCTGGCTGCCGGATCCAGATGCTGTCCCGGCAGAAAAATCTCCGAGGCGTAGCCTTGATCGCGCACTTGATCTCGAATGGCCATGGCATAGTTGGAAATGGCGTCGCCCAGGCGGAACCCGGCCACGATCTGATGCAAAGCTCGCCTCTTGTTTTCAGGACGCCCGCAAAGGGATACATCCTGATCAGCGCGGCCGCGCAGGCCCAAGGCCTGTTCATAACGGTCCATCACCCGTTCCCAAGAGGCGTGTTCCTGGGCATGGGCCCGACCCAACTCGCCCGACGCGGCCAGATCCTCGTCCGACATCCTGTCCACCTGGGCCAGGAGCATGCCCCAATCCTCCATGGTCCGGGCCAGCCATCCCCCCCCGCTTTCGCGAACAATGGTGGCCGTGGCCAGGCATGCGGCATGCGCGGCCACTGGACGCCGACAAAACCAAGCTTCCATGATCACCCGAGAATAGCTTTCGTTGCGGCTGGGCTGAAACAAGGCGCGACAACCAGTCAACAAGGCTGCTTTGTCCGCTTCGGATACCAGGCCCAGATCGATCACCCCGCTCCCGGGCAAACCATAATCCTTGTCGCCGGGCCCGGCCAGCACCAGATTCAACGACGAATCAGGACAATGTTTGCGGAAGTCCAAATAGGCCTGGACCAGCATGTCCGTATTCTTGTGTTCGTCCCGACGACCCAGGCAAAGCACAAAACGCTCTCCGGCCCGCCGAACAGCGGACGACTCTCCCGGGCCGGCGCATGCATCCACCAACTCCACGCCCGCGCCCACTAAAACACCCTTGCTTACGATGCCGGGGCCGTAAAGCCGGTGGGCCAATTCGCGCTCTCCTGCGGAAAGGTAAAGAATCCCCCTGGCCTGACGAAAAATGCGTTCCACCGGGGGCAGGTAGGCATAGGCCTCGTCGTGCAGGCAGGGCATCAAATGGGCATTGGCCGCGGTCAAAGGCAGGCCGTTGAGTATCGGGCCGTACAAATAGGGCAGGAAGATGACCGCAGCGTATGCGGAACCGTGTTTCTTCAGATGATCCAACAGACCCTGGGAGTGAATGCTGTCCGAGGCAAAAACCTCGGCTGCGTCGCCGGGCACGGGGCTCACACCGGGTTTGAGCATGGCGCGGTCCAGGCGCAGCAAATGGCTGTTGAGCGCGTTGAAATCCCGAAACGTGCCGGGCCGCACCGGAAAACGCCGTACAGTAAGCCCTTCCTCGCGAGTGTCCCCGGCGGGATAATGATTCTCGCCCCAATGGTCCTGAAAGGAGCGACAACAAGTGGTCAACACCTCCATCCGGTGGCCTCGAGCCGCCAGTCTGGTGGCCGTCTGCCGGGCCTGTTGTTCAGCTCCGCCCTTGAGGTCCCCACCGAACCAGGGAATAACCACGGCCAGCTTGCGCCCTGTGGAGTGCATTGTCATGAGTAAAACTTTGCGACTAGGGAAATGTCAATCTTGAACTCGGCCGGGACCGGTGCCTTCCATGCGCCGACGCAACTCCACGAGCATGTGATGCTGCTCCCGCAACGCCAGGGCCAGTTTTTGCTGACCGGCAATCACCTGCTCGTTGAGCTGCCGATTCATGGCCATGGTTTCTCGAAGGGCCTTGATCAACGCAAGATTCACCCCGCGCTGTTCCCGAAACAGCAGCTCATACCCCCGCAAGATGATTCGGTGCAAAAATCCGAAATATTTCAATGGGAATCGATTCATTCTCGCCGGCAGGACAGTTCTGGCCGGAAAACACTGGGCCGCCTCGTTGACCAGACCCTCCACATGGTAGCTGCGCAAGGCGATGTCGTTTTGCAATGCCTTGTTCAAGGGATCGCCCTGATCTTCCACCAGTTCCTTGAGCACTGCATCAATCTTCAGATCGATTTCTTCAGGGGTCAACCCGGCCATGGTAATGTCAGACATAAGCGTATTCTTTGTTCTAAAAGGGTTATACAATCTGGACTTAACAATTGCGGGCGGCATCTTTGGATGCTTCCATCAGCCCCGGTGAAGGTTTACGAAAAACGAACATCACCGGGCTGCTTCTCGGCCTCCACCATCATCCCGGCCACGTCCGGCATGGTGAACCGTGCCTTCCAGCCCAGCTCCCGCGCCGCTTTGCCGGGATCAGCCCGGCTGATCATGATGTCCGTGGGCCGCAAAAAATCCGGATTGATGCTCACATGCCTGGTCCAATCCAGTCCCAACGTTTCAAAAACAACACGCACAAAATCCTCCAGCTTGTGGGTTTGCCCTGTGGCGATAACGTAATCCTCGGGCTTGTCCTGCTGAAGCATCAGCCACATGGCCTGGATGTATTCCGGAGCCCAGCCCCAATCACGTTGCACATCAATGTTGCCCAAAGACAGCATTCCTTCCCCGGTCTTGGCGATACGGCAGGCCGTGGCCACGATCTTGCGGGTTACGAAACGCTCCGGACGCAAAGGGGATTCATGATTGAAAAGAATGCCGGAACAGGCATACAAGCCGTAGGCTTCACGGTAGTTGGCCACTTCCCAAAAAGCCGCAGCCTTGGCCACGGCATAAGGACTTCGCGGACGGAACGGAGTCTCCTCGTCGGCGGCCCGGCCGCCGGTATTGCCGAAGCACTCGCTGGACCCGGCGTTGTACAAGCGTACCGGGCGGGAAAAAAAACGGATGGCTTCCAGCAGGTTGATCACGCCGACGCTGATGCTCTCAAAGGTTTCCATGGGCTGGTCAAATGACAGACCAACGGAGCTTTGTCCGGCCAGGTTGTATATCTCATCCGGTTCGGAGCGGATGATGGCCTGAAGCACGCTGCGAAAGTCGTTCACGGACACGGAATAAAGCTTTACCTTGTCCCGAACGCCCAAACGGACCAGATTGCCGAAGGAGGACATCTGAACGTCCCGGGACGTGCCCGCAACCCGGTAGCCCTTGTCCAGGAGAAATTTCGTCAAATAGGCCCCATCCTGGCCGGAAATTCCCAGAATCAGAGCCTTTTTCGATGTTTCAGACATGAAGGTTCTTGTGGTGTTTGCTTGCATCACAGGCTATCTGGAACCTGTTTTGCCCTTGCGCTTGCGCGATCCATTTCTTTATGGTCAATTTTCACGCTTGTCCACCTGGAGCACTATGCCCGCCGCCGACCAAGAATACCACTATCCACCCAAGGCCATCCTGCTCACGGACGCCTTGCGGGATGTGCCGCTGACCGGCATCGGCCGGTATGTGCTGGAATTGGCCAGGGGCATGCACAGTCACCCAAACATGGGAAATCTGCGTTGTTTCGCCGGCCGCGACTGGGTGGATGCGCCCTGGCAGGCCTTTGCCCCCGTGCAGACTTCTTGCCCGCCTGCCCGGGCAGGACGGGAATTCCTCGGACTTCGCCGCCGGCTGCCCTGCCGTTGCCTGCAGGACAGATGGAGCTTCGCCCTGAAAAAACGGGCCTTTGTGCGTAAAGGACGGGCCTTTTTTGATCATCTGCTGCACGGACCCAATTATCTGCTGCTGCCCTTTGCCGGCCCCAGCCTGGCGACCATCCACGACCTGTCCTTCTTGCATTATCCCGACTACCACCCCCGGGAACGAATCAAGCTCCTGGAACGTGAACTGCCGAAGACCCTGGCCCAGGCTGCGGGCATTCTCACGGACACGGAGTTTGTCCGGCAAGAAATTATCGAGCATCTTGGCGTGTCTCCCGAACAGGTGACTGTCACGCCCCTGGGCGTGGACGCCTGCTTCCGGCCCCGCTTTCAGGAAGAAACCGCGGAGGTTCTGGCGGATTTGGACCTGCGCCATGAAAGCTATCTGCTCAGCGTGGCCACTTTTGAGCCGCGCAAAAATCTCCCCCGTCTTCTCCGGGCCTATTCCCGGCTGCCGGATGCCGTCACCACTCGATTCCCGCTGATCCTGGCCGGAGGCAGCGGATGGTTGACACAGGCCCTGGAAAGTCTCATCCAGCCTCTGGAAGGCAAAGGCAAAATCCGGCGGCTGGGCTATGTGCCGGAACACCACCTGCCCCCACTTTTTGCAGGAGCCGCGGGTTTGGCTCTGCCTTCGTTGTACGAAGGCTTCGGACTGCCCGTGCTGGAGGCCATGGCCAGCGGAGTGCCCGTGCTTACATCCGACCGCTCCAGCCTCCCCGAAGTGGCCGGTGATGCGGCCCTGCTGGTCAACCCTGAGGACGAGGACGACATTTGCCAGGGTCTGGAGAAGCTGCTTTCGGACAACGACTTTCGCGCCCGGGCCAAAAAACGCGGTCTGATACAGGCAAAGCGTTTCACTTGGGCAAAATGCGTCAACCAAACCATTGCGGCCTATCAAAAGGCCATGGGAACACGCAACAACCGAACCGGACAACATATTGTATGAACACTTCTCTTTGACATCTGGATCGCCGTCATGATGCGCCTTTTTGTCGATCTCAGCCTGACCGTCCAGACCGGAGCCGGTTCCGCATTGTATGCCTGGGAGATCTGCCACCGGCTGATGCGTCTGGGCCATGCGCAACAGGTCCTGCCCATGACCTGCCCGTTTCGGACCCTTGGTCGTGTTGGAATTCCACGCAAGATGCAGGCCCTGCTGCGCGACCTGCTCTGGCGGCCTTTTTTGTCCGGATTGGAAGCCCAAGAGCAGGACTGTTTCCTGTTCATCAACGCTTTTGTGCCGCGCCGGTTTCTGAATCGAAAATACGCGGTGGTCGTACTTGACCTTGGCGCCTGGCATGACCGCTCCATCCTGTCTTGGAGAGGCCGCCTGGGCACTCGGACCATGCCCCGGGTCTTGACTGGAGCGCAACATGTTTTCGCCATTTCCGACTCCACGGCAGATGATCTGGTCCGGGAGTTCAATATCCCCCGCAAAGACATCGTCCTGGCGCCGTGCGGCCTTTCCGATGCCTATGCCCGTCCCTGCAGCGGCCATGCGGCTGTTGTCAACGGGATTTCGCTGCCTGAGTGCTATGTATTGCACGTTGGCAGTTTCGAACCCAAAAAAAATATCAAGTTTTTGCTCGATGTTTTTCAGGAAATGAGAAGCCAAGCGACCCGGACTGAAAATTCCCGCGCCGGAAATTGCAAGCTGCTGCTTACGGGAGCGGAAAGCTGGCGGGACCAGGGATTGCGCGAGGCCCTGGCCGCGCATCCCTTGACCCGGGACATCATCATTCTGGGTCGGGTGGAAGCGGCTGATCTTCCAGGTCTTTACGGACAGGCCTCGGCCCTGGTCTTTCCATCCGCCCTGGAAGGCTTCGGCCTGCCCGTGATCGAGGCCCTGTCCCAGGGAACGCCGGTTCTTGTCCAGCGCAACAGCTCCCTGACCCAGTTCGGCCGGTTCGGCGCCACGGTCTTCGATGCCTTCGACACCCCGCTCTGGGCCAGTCGTCTGCTGGACATCATTTCCCAGAGACAACGGCTGCCCGATACCCACATCCAGGCAGTGCGCGCAACCTTCAGCTGGGACCGCACAGCCCGGACTATTCTTGAAACCATGCTCCCATGCGCATCGGCCTGAACCTGCTCTACCTTTTGCCCGGGATTGTCGGAGGCACGGAAACTTATGCCGCAGGGCTTCTCCAAGGCCTGGCCGAAGTGGACGACCAAAACGACTACCTGGTCTTTGTCAACGCGGAAAGCGCATTCTGGTCCCTGCCCAAGACCAAAAACATCCAGCGCATTGTCTGCCCGGTGCGGGCCCAAAGCCGTCTGAAGCGACTGGTTCATGAACAGTTCGCCCTTCCGGGGCTGGCCAAGGCGCACCGGCTCGATCTGCTGCATTCTTTGGGCTATATCGCCCCATTGAGGCTGCCTTGTCCAGGAGTGGTCACCATCCACGACATGAACACCAAGGGCCATGGCCGGAGCATGGGTCTGCCCAAGCGACTGCTGCTCTCCTTCCTGGTGCGGCGCAGCGCCCAAAGCTCGACCCACGTGATCACCGTGTCCGAATTCTCCAAACAAGAAATCCTCTCCCACCTGCACCTGGTCCCAAAGAAAATCAGCGTGATCCACGAGGCCCCGCTCCGGGGCAGGCTGACTGCGGATACGCCAGGCAGTCCGGATGTACCCAGACCGTATATTCTGGCCTTTGCCAGCCTTTCCCCGCACAAGAACATTCCCCGATTGATCGAGGCCTTTGCCCTGCTTGCGCCGACCATCCCGCATCAGTTGGTGCTGGCCGGACACATTCCGGCGGACGGAGGCATCACTCAGGCCATTGCCCGATGCGATCTGGCCCGTCGCGTCACTCTCGCCGGCTATCTGCCGCGCGAAAAGGTCCACGCCCTGCTGTCCGCGGCGGAATTGTTCGTCTTTCCATCGCTCTATGAAGGCTTTGGTCTGCCCGTGCTGGAAGCCCAAGCCCGGGGTGCGGTGGTGGCCTGCGCCAACCAAGGCGCACTGCCCGAGGTGGCCGGGAACGGCGCGGCGTTCTTCGCTCCGGAATCAGCCCGGGACATGGCCGAGGTGATCCGCCGCTGTCTCTTTGATCTCGCACTGCGCCAGCGCCTGCAGGCCATGGGCCAGCGCAATCTGGACCGCTTCTCCTGGAATAAAACCGCACAGGAGACGATCGCCGTCTATGAACGCATCTCCCAAGCCTTGACCACGCCATGAACATCATTCAACCATTTGCAAAACAGCCTTTGGTCAGCATCGTCACCGTGGCACTCAACGCAGAAGCGCATTTGGCCCAGAACATCGAGAGCGTTCGGGGCCAGACCTATCCCCGAGTGGAGCAGATCATCGTGGATGGCGGTTCCAAGGACGGAACCCTGGACGTGATTGAACGCTACAAGAACGTTATCGCCCGTTACGTTTCCGAACCGGACAATGGCATTTACGATGCCATGAACAAGGGCATCCGCATGGCCGGCGGAGATGTCCTGGGCCTGCTCAATGCCGACGATTTCTACCCCCGGCCGGACGTGATCTCCCAGGTGATGCAAACCTTTCAGCGCACCGGCGCGGACGCGGTGTTTGCGGATCTGGTGGTGGTGGACCGGGCAAGGCCCGAGCGGATCGTGCGATACTACGACTCATCGGGTTTTCATCCCGGACGCTTCGCCCAGGGCTGGATGCCGCCACACCCCACGTTTTTCGTGCTGCGCAAGCACTACGAGACCCTGGGGCTGTATCGCACGGATTACAAAATCGCCGCTGACTATGAATTGCTGACCCGCTTTTTGGCCCGCCACAAGCTGGTCTATGCACGCATCCCCAGGGTCCTGGTGCACATGCGCAGCGGCGGAGTCAGCTCACGCAATATCATGAGCAACTGGATCCTGAACCGGGAAATCGTACGCGCCTGTCAAGAAAACGGCATCCAAACGAACATGCTCAGACTTCTTTGCAAATACCCCCGCAAATTCCTGGAGTACTTCCGACGGCCTGACTTGGAGGTAAAACGATGATCTTACATGGGCTAAAGCTTCCCATGCTGAAAAATAACTTGTGGTGAACGGCCCTGATTCTCATCCGCCGCCGTCAACCCCCGCAAAAACCCTGCGCTCGGCGTATTCCGCCTGTTTTCCCCTGTTCCACATCCTTACCGGTCGGTAATAGCCCACCACCCGGGTATAGACTTCGGCAGGCTCGCCGCACTGGGGGCATGTGGGCTGTTCTCCCCGCAGGTAACCGTGCTCCTTGCAAATGGAAAAGGTCGGGGTGATGGACAAATAGGGCAGCTTGGTGCGGCTCATGGCCTTGACCAGAAAGGCTTTCAAGGCCTGGGTATCAGCCACGGCCTCGCCCAGATAGGTGTGAAACACCGTCCCGCCGGTGTACATCGGCTGGAGCTGATCCTGGTGTTCCAGGGCCGAGAACACATCCAGGTTCGCATTCACGGGCAGAGCCGTGGAGTTGGTGTAAAAGGGCACGCCATTGCCCGAGGCCTTGATGTTGGCGTACAGGGCCTTGTCCAGCTTTGCCAGCCGGTAGCTGACCCCTTCGGCCGGGGTGGCTTCCAAGTTGTAGAGGCTGCCGGTCTGCTCCTGAAACGTCCTGGTCAGTTCACGCAGATGAACCAGGGTCTTGCGCATCAGGCCAATGCCGGACGGCGTGTCAATGCCCTTGCCCAACAAATTTAGGCAGGCCTCATGCCCGCCGACCACGCCAATGGTGGAAAAATGCCCTTTATAGCCGTTTTTCAGGTATCGCCGCGTAAAGGGAAACATGCCCCGCTCCAGATTGTCGGCGATCAGCTTGCGCTTGAATTCCAGACTGTCCCTGGCCAGTTCCGCATACTCCGTGACCAGGGCCAGGAAATCCGCTTCGTCATGGGCCAGAAAAGCCAGCTTGGGCAGATTCAAGGTGACCACGCCGATGGACCCGGTCAGGTCCCCGGCGCCGAACAGACCGCCGACCTTCTTGCGCAATTCCCGTAGATCCATTTGCAAACGGCAACACATGGAACGCACGTCCTCGGGCTTAAAATCCGAGTTGATGAAATTCTGAAAATAGGGAACCCCATATTTGGCGGTCAGTTGCAGTAAAAGCTCCCCGACGTCGCTCTCCCAGGGGAAGTCCTCAGTGACGTTGTAGGTGGGGATGGGAAAGGAAAAGATGCGGCTGTGGTAGTCGCCCTGAAGCATGACCTCCAGGAAGGCCCTGTTGATCATCTCCATTTCCAGTGCAAAATCGCCGTAGGTCAGGCCATCGTCCAACCTGCCGCCGATGATCGCGGCTTCTGAAACCAGATGTTTGGGCGGCGCCAGGTCAAAGCTCAGATTGGTGAACGGACTTTGACCACCCCAGCGCGACGTGGTGTTCAGGTTGAAGACAAACTTCTGCACGGCCTGACGGACTTGATTATAGTCCAGGGCATCCCGACGCACAAACGGCGCCAGATAGGTGTCCACATTGTTGAAGGCTTGAGCCCCGGCCCATTCATTCTGCAGCGTGCCCAAAAAGTTGACCATCTGTCCCAGGGCGGAATCAAAATGGCGGGCCGGACCGGCCGAAGAGCGCCCCTCCAGATTGAATCCTTCCAGGAGCAGATCCCGCAGGCTCCATCCGGCGCAATATCCTGCCAAGCCAAAGGACAGGTCGTGGATATGAAAATAGCCGTGTTCATGGGCCTGACGCACTTCCAGCGGGTATTTTTCCAGGGCGTAGCGGGCCTGGACCGTGCCGGAAAGATGCAGCATCAACCCTTGGAAGGAATGGGCCATGTTCGCGTTTTCCGCCACCCGCCAGTCCGACTTGTTGACGTAGGCGTCGATGGTTTCCTTGATGTCCAGGTAGGCGGCCTTCTGCTCTCTGATCTGGCGACGCTTTTCACGATACAGGATGTAGCGCCTGGCCACCTCGTATAATCTGGACTGCATCAGCACACTCTCCACCTGGTCCTGGACCTGCTCTTGGTCCGGGACCGTGAGTCCGGCGTCCACCAGCCGTTCTTCCACCTTGCGCGCCAGCCTCTGGGACAGAATCGTGTCCTGAATGCCGCTGGCCTTCAGGGCTTTGAAGATGGCCGCGGCAACGCGGTCCACGGCCCAGGTCTCGGTGCGTCCGTCACGCTTGCAAATGTGGGTCAGCATGGGATTTCCTCTTTTTGACCATTGCGAGGTTCAAAAAAAGACTGTGTGATCAGGGAAAACCCGGCTGGCAGCATGCGCCTGACCTGATCCACGTCGGTCGATTCCAACCGGGGCACCAATGTACAGCGGAACATGAAACGCCCCGGAAATTCTCCGGCCAGATCGAAAATCCGATCCAGACAGGCCGAAGCCTGGTTCGGCGCAACACGATTCCCGGTCAGCGCCGGGTACATGTCCAAAGGACCTTTGACGTCCACGGCCACCATGTCCACCACGCCGAGCCGCAGGCTCTCCTCGACCACCTCCGGATGCATCCCATTGGTGTCCAGCTTGACCGGCAGGACAAACCGCTTCCGCAACTCAGCCAGCCATCCGGGAAGGTCATTGGACAAGGTCGCTTCGCCTCCGCTGATCACCAGACCATCAAGCCAGGAGGCTTTTGCTTCAAGGTATTGATGAACATCGTTTGGGCAAACGCAAGGCAATTGTTCCGGTGTCCAGGCCAGAACAGAATTATGGCAGGTGGGGCAACGCAGGTCGCAGCCGCCTAGAAACAACACAACGCTGATCCGACCCGGCCAGTCGCACAGGCTCATGGGCTCCAAGCCTCGCAGCCTGGACCATGGAGAAAAACACTCCGGCATAGGATTTCGACGCAAGCTCTAAGGCTTCAAAGACTTTCGCCGAGACATCCGCGTGTCTCGTGAAAATTGCTCTTCAGGTAGGTCTTCTGGCTCGTCCCATCGGCTTGGAACCTTCCCGGGATCCAATCCCAGTGGTTATACACACCAAGCAGATGCCATACGGACTTACAGCGGCGGGACCGCTCCGGCTTTCCACCGGATTCCCTGTTAGCGCCTCAAGGGCGACCTGAAGAAAAAATGAACATGACGGCTCTCCAAAAACATGTGGCCTTGTTCATCGGAAGTTGGTGCAGGATACTGCCAACCACGGGCATTGTCTACAGCAGTCTCGATTATATTTTTGTCAGCGCTCCTTCGTGAGCGAAAAAAATTTGGGCTGCCTCTCCATCAAGAGGCTTCATGGCCTCATCGCTCGTGGCATAGTCCGCATGCGGCGTCAAGGTCATGTTGTAGCCAAAGGTGATTTCCAAGGGGGCGGACCTGCTCAATTGGTCAGGCTTGAGCACGAACGTAAAGCTCACCCCCTGGCTGGACATCAGCGGCAACGAGGAAAAAACCAGCAGATCCTGAGCAAGCACGCGGCCTCGATCATCGGAAAGATACGCCGCCAACCACAGGTCTTCAATCCATGTCAATCCCTCGGGCAGTCTTTTAATACGTGGCTCGGCGATTCCAGTAAGTACATAATGACCGTCGGAGAACTCGGCCACAAAGGAAAATTTCCAGAAGCGCATTTCCAATTGTTGCGGAGTGTTCAGCACCCATGGCTGGCGTTGCAGATGTCCAACGCTGGTGTAGGAACACCCTAACACCAAAAAAATGACCGCTATGCTCATCCCAAAACGAATAAAGTGAAAAAACACGGGACGTTCTCCTCAATGCTGCGGAATAAAAATGGATTTGCGCGTCATCAAAAATTAAACATCAATATAACTCAAGAACGACAACAGAACAAGAAATGCAAGCTCACCTCGATCCAAAGCCGCCCAGTTGGCCGTGCACGGCCAGCCAGATACAGGGAGGGGCGATGCTGGTATTCACGATCCTATGTCGGGCGTGGGCCGGAATAAATAACCAGTCCCCGGGAACCAGCTTTTGGATTTGGCCGTGCTCCCAGGCGACCTGCGCCTCTCCCTGCAGCAGGCAAACCCATTCATCCTGGACTTGATCATACCAGAACCCGGGCGGTGAAGCATGTCCCTGAGAAATGATCCTCTCAATCCGGGTTTCCGGTCCTTGGGCAAGGACATCACATCGCTCTTGATCGGCTTTTCCCGCTGGAATGTCAAAGATGTTGGCCACTCTTCCCCCGTGACAATTGGTAGCCGCGCCTGTCAAAGATGTTCAACGCCCCGCGCTCAAGGCAGTCCTGGGCAAAAAATCGCGCACGGAAACGAGTTGAATCCTCTGGTCTCGCTCTTTTTCCCAAATCTTCAAGGCTTCCAGGGTCTCAGGATACGGATGGCCGATGGCGATGACCTCTTTCGATGAGAACGACAAGCGTTCAGCCTTGCGCAGTTGGAACAGGATGGCTTGCACGTCCTGGACATTGTCCAGAAAGATGTGTCGCCGCAAATGTGCCATTCCAAGTCGGCGGGCCTGCTGCTGTCCCACGGAATCCCCGGTGGTCAAGCTGTCCAGAAAAAAAAGATCGCGATTCTTCAGTTCTTCAAGCATCGCGCCCATGCCCTCGCTGTCTGCCGTAAAACGAGAACCCATGTGATTGTTCACGCCGATGGCCTGCGGCACCTGGGTCAGATTCTCAGAAAGAACCGCCTTGATCTCTTCCCGGGGCATTCCCACGAACAGGGCTCCAGGACCTGGATCGGCCCTGTGGGGATAGTCGCGTGGTTCCATGGGCTGATGGAGCAAAACATCCAGTCCATTTTTCGCAGCAAGTCGGGCCACCTCTCTGGTCTTGGTGCTCTGAGGAAGCACGGCAAAGGTCACGGGAAATCGCAGAGCCGCCAGTTCAGCAGCCTGGTGCACACTCTCCCCAAGATCGTCGATGATGACCACCAAACGCGGGCCAATCCCTGGCTTGAGCGGCTTGGTGACGGGATCAGGGTCCTGTCCATGGCCATTGAACTCCAAAAAAAGGGTATGTGTTGGCAGGTTGAGCAGCACAATCTGCCACTCCTGCTTCAAGGCGTCCTTGCGCACGGGGTCCAACCGGGCCCCGTCCACCCATTGACGAAGATTCTCACGCAGTGCGTTGATGAATCCGTGCTTGTCGTGATCCAGGCCGATGGCCAAAGATTGGGTATGATATTTTTGTCCGTCGCGGCTCTTGATCTGGATGTCCAAATGCCGCACCAAGCGTGGATCCAGGTGAAGGGCCATGATCGTCTGCACCAAGGCCAGATCCACTTCCTTGATCTTTTGCTCCAGCAAATCAGTGTCGAAAACTTCGTAAACCCGACCAGTGGCTGCTGACGACCGGACCGGGGGAGAAGTCTGAGAGGCAATCTTGGCCCTCATCTGGTCCGCCGGTTCGGTCGAAGCTGGCCTGACCTGGGGCGCAAAACGCTGTCGGGGCTTCTGCTTGACCGATGCCGGGGGTGATTTTGCAGAAGGCGATGAAGACAGCTCCACTGTGTTTGGGATCTTGGGAGGAGAAAGGTTCAGTGCCCAAACCAGGGTAATGGCGGTCAAACCCGTTAAAAACACCAGCCCGGCCAGCCAAAAACGTGAAATCTTGGTCAATCTGGTCTTGAAGACGGACTTGCGGCGCGTTTTTGGGCGTTTGGTCTTTGCATCAGGGGCTTTTTTCCTGCCTGATGCTTTGCTCTGCTTCCTGCTGGTGGCCTTGCTTGTGGCAGCCAAAATTTCCGCTCCAACAAAATCGTGGGTTGTACTTTTTATTGAAAACGTAGCCAGCAAGACCTCAAGGGCCTTACTCGGGTCAACGCAAGGCCTTCAGCCTGGGCATGGCCTTGACCATTTCCAGGGCCATGCGCAACTGATTGTCCCGTTCCAGCATTTCCTGCACTTGGGTTTTGGGAAGAACCGGGATCTGCAGTTGCTCCTGGCCTATCTCCAAATGCCGGGTCAGATCGCCTTCCCGAATGATCTGCATCCGTGAATCCTTGTCATTGCTCGGCGGGACAAAAGGCACCAGGATGTCCGGATCAATGCCCTTGGCCTGAATGGACCGGCCGTTGGGAGTAAAGTAAAGAGCAGTGGTCAACTTGATCCCCGATCCGTCGGAAAGGGGGATAATGGTCTGGACCGACCCCTTGCCGAATGTCCGTTCACCTAGAATCAACGCCCGGTTGTGATCCTGCAGAGCGCCGGCCACGATCTCCGATGCCGAGGCGGACCCGGCGTTGATCAAGATGACCATGGGCGTATCATTGTCCAGGGCCGCCCTGGAAGCCTCAAAATTCATCTCGGACTGGGAAGCTTTGCCCTCTGTATACACAATGCGCCCTTCGGTTAAAAAAGCATCGGCCACGGCCACGGCCTGATTGAGCAGTCCTCCGGGATTGTTGCGCAAATCCAAGATCAATCCCTTGTAAGGCGCGTCGCCGTTCTTTTTGAAGGCTTCCCGTAAATCGTCCATGGTGGTTTCCTTGAAACTGGTCAGTCGAATCATCAACACTCCGGGCTCCAGCTCGAACAGCTTGACGGTGTGCACCGGGATCAGATCGCGCACGATGGACACCGTGCGAGGCATCGTGTCCTCCCGCGATATGATGGTCAGTTCCACGGACGTACCACGCGGGCCGCGGATCATCTTCACCGCTTCCATGATGGAAATATCCTGGGTCGACTGGCCGTTGATCTCCAAAATATGATCGCCGGATTTCAATCCTTCCCGAAACGCCGGGGTGTCCTCGATGGGTGAAACCACCGTAAGCTTGCCGTCCACTACGCTGATTTCAATACCGATACCGGTAAATTCCCCCGCGGTATCGACCTGCATCTCCTTGAATGCCTCCTGGGTCATGAAGTTGGAATGCGGATCCAGCTGTTGAAGCATTCCATTGATGGCCCCTTGGATCATTTGGTCCCTGTCAACGTCCTGCACATAATATCGTTCAACCAGGTCCAGGACCTGGCTGAAACGCTTCAAAGGCGAGTACCGCTCCTCGTCCGTGGCCATGCCTTGACCGAACATGACGGCCAGAAAAAAGAGCAACATGATGGTACCGACCCAGTGGACAACGCGCATAACAACCTCCGAAAGCATCACGAAAATATTAACTATGCCAGTGGATACATGACGTTAAAAAAACACCGCCCGATCATAAAAACATCTTATTTGGCAACCAGCCAAGAATTGGGATTAACGGGATTCTGGTGAAAACGCAATTCAAAGTACAGCCCTGGGCCATTCACTTTGGGGTAATACCCGGCAGCTCCGATCCGTTCATCCTTTTCCACCTCCTGCCCCACGCGCACCTGGACGTTGCTCAAAAAGGCATACAGGCTGTAGTAGTCCTCGCCATGAAAAATGATCACCACATGGCCATACCCTCTGAGCGTATCGCTGTGGACTACCTTGCCCCAGGAAATCGCGTGTACAAAAGCATTCTCCGCCATGGCCATGCTGACTCCCCGGTGAGGAGGTTCGGCTTTTGGACGGTATCCCTCCACTACATTTCCGTGTCCGGGCCAGGGCATCTGCCCCTTGAAGTCCGTAAACTTTTTCGTGGTCAACAGTTTGAGCTGATAATTCAACTCCGTAATGGTTTGCAAAATATCCTTGAGCTGTTCCTCGGCTGAAATTTTTTGCGCCCTCACCTCCTGGACGCGATGCAAAAAGCCAAGTTTCTGGGCCAGCAAATCATCCTTGGCCGCATTGACCCGGTCCATCTGATCCGCAATCCGCTTCTTGGCATCCTCGGCTCGAACTTGGGCCAGCGCCAACTCCCGTCCCTGGATCTGAAGCATGACCATCCGCTCTCGCACCATCCCGTACACCCGGCCAAGCCAGGCAAACTGTCTGTCCGCCTCATCCCAGGCGCCCAGATTTTGCACATTATGTTCCAATCCCCGCAAATGCACAGGCCACAAGGCGACCAGCAATTTCCGAAGCTCCTCTGCGGTCTGCGAACGAGCCTGATCCAGCTGCCGGTACTCCTCCTGGATGCTCTTTTCGGTTTGCCGTAGCGTTGCAAGCTCTTTTTCCAGGCCGACCACCTCGCGCTCGGTCTTTCTGATTCGCTCCTCCACCTGCTGCATATCACCAAACAGCTGCCGTTCCTGTTGGGATAACCCGCGCAAAAGCCGCTCATGGGTTTGCATTTCTGTCTGCTTCTGTTCAATGGTCCGTCCGATGTCCTCTGCTCCTGTCTGAGCCAAAGCGTCCAGGCAGGACATTATCAATGCGAGGACGGCAAAACAGGACAGAAAAAAAATGGTCCGCGGCTCGACTCGGCAAAACAGGGCAAGGGTTCGAAGCGCGAGGGTGTTGCGTGGCGATTCATTCATGGTCATGCACGGCTTGGAGAAAATTCACGCAATGGACAACTGTGACACTCGGGCGCTTTTTTGCGGCACCAGCCCTTGCCCACCCGCACCAGAAGAGCGTGATATTCGTTATACAAGGCGGCGTTTTCGGGCAAGCGTCCGGCAAACAAAGCCTGCAGCTCATCGTAGCCGGCATCCTCGGGAAGCAGCCCGTGCCGCTGACAGATTCTGGCCGTGTAGGCATCCACCACAAAAACCGGCCTGCCCAGGGCATAGAGCAGTATGCTGTCCGCTGTTTCCGGACCGATGCCCCTGACGGCCAGCAGGCGGTTGCGTAATATCCCCGTTTCCCAGCCAGCCAGGACGGCGAGATCATAAGCATCTGCTTCGCGCAGGAAATCCAGAAAGGCTTGCAGGTTGCGCGCTTTTTGCCGGTAAAAACCCGAGGGCTGGATGAGCCGCTCCAATTCCTCGGGAGCAACGGCATCCAGCCGCCTGGGCTCCAAAAGGTCATGGTCGCGCAAATTGGCAATGGCTTTTTCCACGTTTTGCCAGTTGGTATTCTGGGTGAGAATCGCACCCACCGCCATCTCAAAGGGGCTTTGCGCCGGCCACCAACCACTGGGACCCAAAAAATCAAGCATGGCCTGATACATTTCCAGCAGCAACTCCGTGGTAAGTCGAGGCATTGAGCAAGTCCCTTCAAGACGGCGTGTCCGCGCCCGGGAATCCGCCGGCCAATTCCGTCAATTCAGTTTGTCGAGCCATGGCCGCAAAAAATCGGCTGCGCATTGAAATCTTCATAAATACTGGTTAGGTTTCTCGCAACCATGCACCTTCCACAATGTCGCCGCCTGGGCGACAGGAGACTTTGATGTCCGACAAGGCCCAGGCCATCGCCACGCTTGGCCGAAGCTGCCAGGTCCAGGACGCCTTTCCCAGTGTGATCCATCTGGTGGCAAAATGAACACAGTCTGGTGAAAGGTCTCTTCCAATGCGTCATGGCTGGCGGCGATTCCACCGGCAGGGACATGATCATCGGGCTCCTGCCGGGAGCCCACCAGGGTATGGAGGTCGTTCTTCTTCCCTGGCTTGACGTGATGCGGGCGTACCCGTCCGTTCGGCATTGCATGAATGCATAATGTCATTTTCTTGCCGGTCCTCGCGTTTCGACGCCAAGGATCACGGCACGCAGACAACAAGGAGCACAATAATGAAAGAACGCTTCGGATTGATTACCTTGAAAGGACAACCTGTAACGCTTATCGGAAACAGCATCCAGGAAGGGGATACCGCACCGGATTTTCATGTAATGGACAATGACATGAAGCCCTTCAGCTTTTCCTCCATCAACGACAAAATAGCGATCATCACTTCGGTTCCCTCCCTGGATACCCCGGTCTGCGACTTGGAGGCCCGGCGCTTCAACCAGGAAGCCGCCAAATTAGGCCAGGACATCCAGATCCTGGTGATCAGCATGGACCTGCCCTTTGCACAAAAAAGATGGTGCGCCGCGGCCGGAGTGACCAACGTGACCACCCTCTCGGACCATAAAGACGCTTCCTTCGGCACCCAGTACGGGGTGCTCATCAAGGAAACACGCCTGCTGGCCAGGGCTGTGTTCGTGATCTCGCCGCAACGGGTCGTGCGCTACATGGAGCTGGTCAGGGAAGTAGGCCAGGAGCCGAACTACGAAATGGCCCTGGACGCGGCCAAGAAGATGCTCTGAAGAAGGCACAAGGCCTGGATGGAAACCATCTCCGCCACGGAAAAACAGGCGGAAAACGGAGCGTTTCAGAGTCACCACGAGACCGGATCATTTTTTTTGTGCCAGCGCAGCCACCTGCGCAAAGGCTTCGCGGACCGACTCGGCTTGGCTTCTGTCCCTGAAGCGCAGGTGTATGCATTCCCGCCCGTTGCGGCCCATGTCCGTGTCGGCGAAAATTACCAGTCGCAGTTCCCATTCCGGGTCGTCTCGCAATACTCCCGCCGTCTCGAGCACCTTCCCCACCTGCACAGCAACAGCGCTCTCGCATTCAATGTTGCCGTAAAACCGGTGGCCGTCGCCCACCAGATGCACGGTTTTGCCCCGTACGTACACGTCCTCCAGGCTGCGCAGGGCCAGGAGCATGGAGGGACAATCAGCCATGCCGATGCACCGGCTACTGCAAGCCGACCTGATCGGCAACGCTGGAAATGGAAGCCACGGCACCCTCCAAAAAGTCGTCCAAATCCAGACCCAGCTGATGGCACTCCTTGATAATCTCCCGGTTCACCGCCGCGGCAAAAGCCTTGTCCTTCATTTTCTTCTTCAAGCTTTTGGCTCCCAGTCCTTCCAACTTGGTCGGTCTGACCATAGCCGCCGCGGATATGAGTCCAGTGACCGTCTCGGCGCAACGCAAGGCATAATCAAAACGGGTCGAGGGCATGATCCCATTGCGTTCGCCGTTGTGCGCCTTGATGGCCTGCAAGGCCTCTTCGGGTATTTGTCCGGCAAGCATCACGGCCGTACGCATTGCGTGTTCTTCCGGAATCTCCTTGGTTTCATGGTAGTCCAGATCATGAAGCAGGCCGGTCACTCCCCATAAATCCTCATCTTCGCCCAGCCTTCGAGCCAATCCGCGCATCACCGCCTCGGTTTCCAGGGCATGATGCAGCATATGCGGCTCCTGTCCCTGGCCGGCAAGCAGTTCCCAAGCCCGTTCACGAGAAAGCATGTCTCCTCCGTTTGTCTTCCGGATCCGAATCATGTGGAGCGTTTGCCGGTCATGGACCGGACCGTGATCCGCAATACCGCGGTTTGCGCCAAATGCTCCGCGCTGAAGTCCGCGATGTGTTCCGGATTCACGTTCGCCTGGCGGAAAATACCGCGCAAGGCCTTGAACTTTTCGTCTTGGTCGACAACAATTTCCGCTTGCCCAAAGCCTATGACGCTCTCGAAAATCATGCCATAAGCGCAGGGAGTCTTGGCGGACTTCAATTCGGCCGGCGCATGCAAGGCAAAGCAGACTCGGCTGTTGCAACGCAAGACTTCGATCTTCCTGCCCTCAGCCGCACCGTGGACATAAAACACGCCCTTGGCATAGCCGAAATTCAACGGAACCACATACGGATCAACTCCATCCACCATGGCCAGATGCAAAATATTGGCTTTGGCGATAATCAACTCGATTTCCAAAAGATCCGTGATCTGTTTTTCGTTTCTGCGCATGTGCATGGAACAATCGTCTAAAATATGATCTCCGTGCCGATCCCGCCCTTGGTGAACATTTCCAGAAGAATGGAATTTTCCAGGCGGCCGTCGACGATATGTGCTTTTTCCACACCGGCTTCCACTGCCTCCAGGCAGCACTTCACTTTTGGGATCATGCCGCCGCGCACCATTCCCTTCTCCAAGGCGTCCACGCCTTTGTGCCGGTTCATGGAGGATATCAAACGGTCGTCAGGATCAAGCACTCCGGTCACATCCGTGAGCAGAATCAGGCGCTTGGCTTCCAGGGCCGATGCCACGGCCCCGGCCACGGCATCGGCGTTGATGTTGTAGGTCTCCCCCTGATCGTCCACGCCCACGGGAGCAATCACCGGGATAAAGCCCTCGGCTATCAAAGTACGAATCAGGCCGATGCGGATGTCCGTGACCTCGCCCACCTTGCCCAGGTCGATGATTTCCGGCGGCATATCCTTGTGCGGGATGACCATCTCCATCTTCTGGGCGTTGATGATCCGTCCGTCCTTCCCGGACAGCCCCACGGCCTTGCCCCCGTGCAGGTTGAGCAAATTCACGATCTCCTTGTTCACCTTGCCCACCAGGACCATCTCCACCACGTCCATGGTGGCCTGATCCGTAACCCGAAGTCCTTCCCTGAATTGACAGGAAATGCCGAGCTGGTCGAGCATTTTTCCGATTTGCGGACCGCCGCCATGCACGATCACCGGGTTGACGCCGATATACCGCAACAAGACGATGTTCAGGGCAAAAGCCCGCTTGAGCTGGTCGTCCTTCATGGCATGGCCGCCGTACTTGATGACCACGGTCTGCCCGTAAAACTCACGGATATAGGGTAATGCTTCCAAAAGGATTTTGGCTTTGGCAAGTTCGTGCTTCATGGGGCTCACCTTTGAGCAAAACAAATGGTCGGCAGGTTATTACACATGACGTCGAAAATCCGTCCTGTATTGTCGACGTTTCGGCCAACGGAAAAGCGCGGTTTTCCGTTGGCCTCTCGACGATCCCACGATCGTCGGGGTGACGTCCTGTCACTTGCGTCCGCAAAGTCTTACGACGTTGCGTATAACGACTCTTTGCAGAGGCCGTTTAAAAAATCCACGCGCAGGAAACAATCCCGCATCCGCATTGGTCGCATGGATTACACAGGGTTCAGGCACATCATCGCCAGAGGGAGCGCGGGACAATCGACGCGGCCATGGGAACGCCTGCAACTCCCCGCTACAAGATATACCTGGACAGATCCCTGCGCTGCTGGATATCCAAAAGTTTTTCGCGCACATATTTTCCATCCACCAGGACATGATCCCCGGCGCGCTCTGAAGCTTCAAAAGAAAGATCGGACAGAATCTTTTCCAGAATGGTGTACAACCGGCGTGCGCCGATATTCTCGGTGTCGTCGTTGATCTGCTGGGCAAAATCGGCCACTTCCTCCAGGGAATCCGGAGCGAACTCCAGGTCAACGCCCTCGGTTCCCAGAAGCGCAATATACTGCTTGGTCAAGGCGTTCTCCGGCTCGGTCAGGATGCGCAGGAAATCCTTCTTGGTCAATGCGGACAACTCCACACGCAAGGGAAAACGGCCCTGGAGTTCCGGGATCAGGTCCGATGGTTTGGACATGTGAAACGCGCCCGCAGCAATAAACAAAATATGGTCCGTGTGGACCATCCCATATTTCGTGTTCACGGAACTGCCTTCCACCACGGGCAAGAGATCGCGCTGCACACCTTCGCGGGATACGTCGGCCTTGCCTCCTTCGCGGTTGCTGCAGACCTTGTCGATCTCGTCCAGAAAGACGATGCCGCCCTGTTCCACCCGCTCCCGAGCCGCCTCCATGACCTTGTCCATGTCGATGAGCCGCTCGCTTTCCTCCTGGATCAGCAGCTCATAGGCATCCTTGACCTTGACCCGGCGCTGTTTGCGGCGCTGCGGAAAAACCCGGCTGAACATGTCGCGAAACTGCATTTCCATATCCTCCAGGCCGGGCATGGCCATGATTTCCACCTGAGGTCCCGCGGCCTTTACCTCCACCTCCACCATTCGCTCGTCCAGCTTGCCTTCGCGCCACATCTTGCGCAACTTTTCCCTGGTGGAATCCTGAGCGCACTCCGAGGCGACGAAAGACTGGCCCTCGTTGGTCGAAACGGCCGGCGCCGTCGCAGGAGCCGTGGGCTTGGGCAGAAGCAAATCAAGCAGGCGATCCTCAGCCAGTTTCTCGGCCTTGACTCGGACCTTCTCGGTTTCCTCCTTGCGCACCATGCCCACGCCGATTTCCATCAAATCGCGGATCATGGACTCCACGTCCCGGCCCACGTAGCCGACTTCCGTGTATTTGGTGGCCTCGACCTTGATAAACGGCGCATTGGCCAGCCTGGCCAAGCGGCGGGCGATCTCGGTCTTGCCCACGCCGGTCGGACCGATCATGATAATGTTCTTGGGCGCGATCTCGTCCCGCAGTTCCGGAGTCAATTGCTGTCTACGCCAGCGGTTGCGCAGGGCAATGGCCACCATTCGCTTGGCGTCCTTCTGACCGATGATGTAACGGTCCAGCTCCGAAACGATTTCCCTGGGGGTAAGGTAACTCATAAAACGCCTATCTCCTTGTGCGATTTCCTCGTCGGTTGTTCAAAACATGCTTTCACGTCGCAAGAGGCTTTGTGCTCGGTACAGGTCGCAATCCCAAGACCAAATGCCGGTGAACGCGGAAGAAACCATGCGCAATCACGTTACGGCAGCAACGGCGCCCTGTTCGTAGGCATGACGTCGAAAATCCGTCCAGCACTTTCGACGTTTGGGCCACCGAAAAAAAGCGGTTTTCCGTTGACTCCTTTACGATATGACGATCATCAAGGGAACGTCCTGTCACCCGCATGCGCATTGATTTCGACGTTGTGCATCATCAGCTTGCAAATATTGCTTCTTTGAATGCGCAATGCATTGATGCTCAGGCCTTGTCCAATGCTTCTAACGTAATGTTCTCATTGGTGAAAACACATATTTCCGCGGCAATGGCCATGGCCTTGCGCACAATTTCCCTGCAATCCAGATCCGTATTCCGGACCAGGGCCCGGGCTGCGGCCAGGGCATAGCTTCCCCCTGATCCAATGGCCGCCACGCCGTCATCCGGCTCAATCACGTCGCCGGTGCCGCTAAGCAGGAGGATGGAGGTGCTGTCCGCCACGAGAAGCATGGCCTCAAGCCTGCGCAGGTATTTGTCCAGCCGCCATTCCTTGGCCATCTCCACGCTGGCCCGGACCAGATTGCCGCCGTACTCCTCCAGCTTTGCCTCGAAGCGCTCAAAAAGGGTCATGGCATCCGCCGTGGCCCCGGCAAACCCCACCAAAACCCTATCCTTGTAGATCCGCCGGACCTTGCGGGCATTGTGCTTCAGAGCCACGTTCTGCCCCATGGTTACCTGGCCGTCTCCGGCAATGGCCACCCCCCCGGCATCGCGTACGGCCAGGATGGTCGTTCCGTGCAGTTCCATCACAATCTCCTGTAAAAACAGTCATTCGTTTGGTGGGCATGAATCCGGCAGGTCCTGCAAAAATTACGCTGGCAAGGCGCAGACAAAACCGCGGTCCCCTGTATAATCGTATGCATAAGCCCTGGGATTACGCGCGGCAACACGGTCAGCAAAAATTTCAACGGTCAGCCGCCCCCCTCCTGGACCTGATCACCGCTCTGGGCTTGCTCCCCTCCTGGGCGCCGACCAACCCGTCCTTTTCCATTTGCTCGATGAATCTGGCCGAACGGTTGAACCCGATCCGAAAACGCCGCTGCAGCAGGGAAATCGACGCCCGTCCCTGTTCCAAAACAAATTCCACGGCCTCATTGTAGACCGGGTCGTCCACCACGTCCGTCCCGTTCGAGGCGGCGCCGTCATTGGTGTTTTTCTCCTTTGCCCAATCATCGAAATCCAGCTCGAAATTCGGTTTCTGTTGATCACGCCACGCCTTGACCACCGCGACGATCTCTTCATCCCGCACAAACGCGCCGTGCATGCGCTGCAACTTTCCAGCGCTGGGCTTGAACAGCAAATCGCCCTGGCCCAACAAATGCTCGGCGCCCACGGCGTCCAGAATGGTGCGCGAATCGTGTTTTGACGTGACCTGAAAGCTTATCCGGCAGGGAAAATTGGCCTTGATCAGTCCGGTAACCACGTCCACCGAGGGTCGCTGGGTGGCCAAAATCATGTGGATGCCCGAAGCCCGGGCCAACTGGGCCAAGCGGACAATGCTTACCTCCACTTCCTTGACCGCCGTGAGCATCAAGTCGGCCAATTCATCGATGATGACCACCAGAAAAGGCATGGGCCGCTGTTCAGCAGCCTCCTCCGGGGTCATCTCCGCCAATTTCTGCTGGTACGCGCCCACATGCCGCACGCCGAGATTGGCCATGGCCTCGTAGCGCGCGTCCATTTCCGCCACGGCCCAGTCCAGGGCGCTCTTGGCCATGGACATCTCCGTGACCACGGGATGCACCAAATGCGGCAATTCCGCAAATACGGCGAATTCAATGCGCTTGGGGTCCATCAGCAAAAATTTTACTTCGTCCGGCCGGGCCTTGAACAAAATGCTCAGGATCATGGCGTTCAGGCCCACGCTCTTGCCCGCGCCCGTGGCCCCGGCCACCAGCAGGTGCGGCATGCGCGCCAAATCAGCAACCACGGGAGCCCCCTGGATGTCCTTGCCAAGGGCCATGGTCAACTTGGATTTGGATTTCTGAAATGTCTCGGATTCTAGTATTTCCCGCAAACACACCGATTGTCTGAATTCATTGGGAATCTCCACCCCCACGGTGTCCTTGCCTGGAAGCGGCGCCACCACCCGCACCGAAGCTGCCTTCAAGCCAAGGGACAGGTCGTCAGACAAGCCGGCGATACGACTGATCTTCACCCCGGGCGCGGGCTTGTATTCGAACATGGTGATCACCGGACCGGGCTGGATGTGTTGGACCTCGCCCTGCACACCAAAATCAGCCAAGCAGGTGACCAGGGCCTGGGCCATCTCCTGAAGCTTTTGCGAAGAAGTCCGCGGTTGCTTGCGGTCCGGAGGGCTGAGAATGCCCACATCCGGGAACAGGACAATTCCCTTGTCCGTCTTGGCCTTCTTGGCTGATGGCGAAATATCGGGCTGCCTCTCCCCGCTGGGTTTGGCGGCCGTCTTGGATACGTCAGGCTTGCGCGGCTTGCGCTTGACGTCAAAAAGCTGAAAATCCTCCAGCAGGGAAGGAGGCATGTCCGGATCAACCTGCCGATCCTCCATCTTCCGGGCCGGCCACGCAAGAGATATGCGCTTGAACAGTCCGGAAACCGCTGTTCCCAGGGAGCTCCAGTACAGTCCGAACAACAGCTGGGAGGACAGGACCACCGTGAACAGCCATAGCAGCAAGGCCCCCCTGTCCTTGAACAGGGCAATGCCCAGCCCGTAAAGTTGCTCACCGAAATAACCGCCGCCCAGAATGCCGGAAAACGCAACATGCTCCCGCGCCCAAGGGCTGCTGGTCCAGGCCAAGAGCGACATCCACAGCAAAACCATCCCCAGCCAGCGCCACCATCTGGGACGCAACGTTTTCCAGACGCAGACCAGGGCCAGCCAGAGCAGGACCACCGGCAAGACAAAGGCCGGCAGTCCGAAAAAATCCACCAGCAACCCGGCCGTATAGGCGCCTACGATGCCGACCTGATTGTTGACGGCCTGGACCGTGCTGGCGTGCTGATTAAAGGTGGGATCCTGGGGATGGTAGGAAAGCAGGCAGAGAATGGTGAAGACCGCGAGAAAAATCAGAGTCAGGGCGCAAATTTCCCCTGCCAGGGAACCTTCCCTCCCTTCCTTGGAAATGGTCGAACTTTTCGAACGATTCATGAAGCTGAAGCCGGCATGCTCACATACTGTGCGTTTGAACAGAAGAGCAAACGTGGACTGTCGCACAAAACCTGGGACAAGGTGATGCTATTCCCGGCCAAGATACTCTCCGGTTCTGGTGTCCACCTTGATTGCGTCTCCCTGGTTGATGAACAACGGCACGCTTACGGTCAGCCCGGTCTGAACCATGGCGGGCTTGGTCGCCCCGCTGACCGTATCCCCCTTCAAGCCGGGCTCGGTTTCAGTCACCTCCAGCACCACCGAGGTGGGAAGATCAATGTCAATGGCTTGACCGCGGAACAGCAACACCTTGACCTGCTGGCCGTCCAGCAAATACTTGCCTTTTTCTCCGGCCTGTTCCTCGGTCACGGTCAATTGTTCATATGTGGTTAGATCCATGAACACGTACCCCGTGCCGTCATGGTAGAGAAACTGCATCTCCCGTGTTTCCAGATCCGGCTTGGGAAATTTCTCTCCGGAACGATACGTCTGGTCCACCACCCGTCCGGTGAGCAGATTACGCAGCTTGGTGCGCACAAAGGCGCCGCCCTTGCCTGGTTTGACGTGCAAAAATTCGACGATTTCATAGGGAGCGTCATCGATTTCGATTTTCAGTCCGCGCTTGAATTCGCTGGTTGAAGGCATGGCAAGTCCATCCGAATAATTTTGTTGATGGTTGATCGTTGATGATTGAAGAGTGAACAATCATGACGTCGGCTGGGACACGGAAGCGGCACTCCAGTGCATCCATAGCGTCTGCACGGCCAGAGCATAGCCAAGCAGCCCAAAACCGGCAATCACCCCGATACAATGGGGTGCGAGCAGGCTGGCGTGGCGCTGGGACTCGGCCCGAGCGAAAATATTGCTCAGATGGACTTCCACGCAGGGCAGCCCGATCCAGGCCAGGCAGTCGGCCAGGGCCAAACTGGTATGGGTATAGGCTCCGGCATTGAAGACCATTCCAAAAACATCCTCCTTGCGGGCCTGCTCCAGGCGGTCGATGAGCTGACCTTCACCGTTGGCCTGAAAAAAAAGCAGATCCAGGTCATCCACGGTTCGCCCCATCACGGCTTCCAGCAGGTCGGGCAAATCGCGCATGCTCTGGGTGCCGTAGATCTCCGGCTGGCGTTGACCAAGTTGGCCAAGATTCGGTCCATTGAGAATCAGGATGCGACAGGACATTGGGATCACCTGAAGGGGTTGAGGGATTGCGCCACCGGCTGCACGCTCATCCCGAATACGAGCGTATATGCAAAAGAATTAATGAATTTAGCGGATGAAACAATAAATCGCAAGAAGGGGCCGAACCGACCCTCATTGCCTAGGACTCGACCTCCAGGACATCTGCGCTGAGTGACGGATCAATGGATTCGTCAACATGTTCGCGGCCCTCGTGCCGGGCGAAGATTAAAAAGCCGGTGTGCGCGACCATGCGGTCGTCCGGACGCAGCCGCTCGGCCACCGGCTTGTACCGGCGCAACAAGATTTCCAGCACCTCTACATCCTCAAAGGGCCCCTTTTCCAACGCGGACAACAACGTGCTGACCTGATTCGTGGTCGGCAGCAAAAACCCCATGGGCGCGCCGGGCAGCAACGCGGTTACGGCATGGTCCAGATAGTCCCAGGGCGTGCGCACGTCCAAAAACACCGCGTCCACGTCCGTTTGCAAAAATCCTTCGGCAATGTTCCTGTTGAACTGCTCCACCCGTTCCCCAAGTCCGGCCCAGCCCAAATTCTCGCCGCACAATTTGAAAAATTCCTCGCGCTGTTCATAGGTGTAGACCCGGCCTTGGTCGCCTACAAACCATGCCAGGGCAGTGGTCAAAGCGCCCGAACCGCTGCCCGCCTCAATGACCCGGCCGCCGGGGGCAACGCCCAGTTTGAGCAGGATGTAGCCGATCTCCTTGGGATAAATGATCTGGGTTCTGCGCTTGAGCTTCTTCACCAAGTCGTACAAGCTGGGTTTGATCAGCCGGAATGGGTGGCCGAGATGCGTATGGACCAGCGCTCCATAGTCGGCGCGCAAAATCGTTTCGTGGCCCATGAGTCCGTAATGGGTCTGCATGGTTTCGCCCTGGCGAAGCTTGCGCACGTAACGCTTGCCTTGGGGGCTGACCAGCATTACCAAATCCCCTGGTTTGAGCATCATGTCTCCTGATTGATGAAATTGGGCTGGTATGTGCTTGGCCCTTGACTGTCAAGACTGTCTTGTCTTGCCAACCTTATTCTTGAAAGGAACGTAATGGATTTCAAAACCCTCTACGGCCCGGTGCGCTCCGGCAGGCTCGGGCTTTCCCTGGGGGTCGACCTGCTGGGCAAACGCATCTGTTCCATGGATTGCCTGTACTGCGAAGTGGGGCCGACCCTGGCCCATACACTGCAACGCCTCCCCTACACGCCGGCCAAGGTTGTTCTGGAGGAACTTTCCTCCTGGCGTGAACAAAAGCTGCCCACGCCCGAACACATCACCTTGGGCGGGTTGGGCGAGCCCTGCTTGAACAGCGACCTACCGGAAATCATCGTCGGAGCCCGGAAGCTTTTTCCGGACGTTCCGGTGGCCGTACTGACCAATTCCACCTTGCTTTGCGACCCCGATGTACGCCGGGAACTGGCCTTTGCTCAAGTGGTGCTACCGTCGCTGGACACTTTGGTGGAGCGAGAATTTCTGGCCATCAACCGGCCCTGCAGAGGAGTTGTGTTATCCCAGATCGCCGTCGGCCTGCTGGATTTCCGCCGCGAATACGCCGGAGCGATTAATCTGGAGATACTGTTGCTACAAAACATTAACGATACCAGGGAAAATCTCGCCCTGCAAAAGGACTTCATCGCCAAACTGCGCCCGGACCGGGTGGACGTGGTGACCATGACCAGACCCGGCTCCTCGCCCCTGGCCAAGGCCGCGGACCCCCAGACCCTGGCGGCATGGCGCGAAGCGCTTAAGCCCGTTGCCCGGTTGACCAAAGCACCCGGTCAAATCCAGCCGCGGTTCGCCGCTGAGACAATATCCAAGGTGGCGGCATCGGAACTGATTCTCAACTCCCTGCGCCGACGACCACAGACGCCCGATGATTTGGCGGCGGCTATTGGCGTGAAAAATGCCCAGGTTCGGATGGTCATCGACGAACTGTTGTTTCAGGAACTTATCGTCCCGGCAAAGGATTTTGGAGATGACTTTTATCGTGCTGTCCTCTAAAATCAAAAATTGAGAACCCAAGACATGAGGAATATTCAAATCCAGCCGAATAGACCAGCCAGCGGCAAGATTTTTTGCCGGCTGGTTCTTCACCAACTTTTATATATGCTTGGAGGACCGCGAATTCTTTCTTTGGTGTCCTCCATCGAGGAAAAACATGGCAACAAATAAAAAACGCAAAAAAATGTTCATCAGTGTGCTCCCTGACGAGCAGGTGGAACTGATCCTGGCCGAGGATGCCAAAATTACCGACTATTTCATCGAAATGCTTCACCAGGCCAAAACCAAGGGCAACATCTACAAGGGGACCATCAGCAACATCGACACGGCCCTTCAAGCGGCCTTTGTCAATTACGGCGAAGAGCGCAACGGGTTTCTGCAAATCGACGAGGTCCATCCGGAATATTATCTCAAGGAACACAATGCCAACGCGGGCCGCAAGTATCCGCCCATGCAAAAGGTGCTCAAAAACGGCCAGGAACTGCTGGTCCAAGTGGTCAAGGAGCCCACGGTCACCAAAGGCGCCTTTTTGACCACCTACCTGTCACTGGCCGGCCGCTTCCTGGTGCTGACCCCCGGACAGGACCAATTGGGCGTGTCCAGAAAAATCGAGGACGAGGGGGAGCGCAACCGGCTCAAGGACATTCTGCGCGACCAGGATCTGGGCGAAGGCATCGGGCTGATCGCCAGAACCAACAGCGAAACCCAGAGCAAGACCAATCTGCTCAAGGATCTGCAGTACCTGAAACGGCTCTGGAAGGACCTGCGCAAGAAAGGCATCAGCGAAAAGCCGCCCGTGCTCATTTATCAGGAAAAGGAACTGGCCTTCCGGGCCGTACGCGACTACCTGACCGCGGACGTGAGCGAAATCTGGATCGACCACCCGGAAACGGCCGAACTGGTCAAGGAATTCGTGGTTCTGACCTTTCCCCGCCGCCAGAACATGGTCAAGTTGCACACGGACACCGAACGCACGCTGTGGGAACGTTTCAACCTGGAAAAGCAGCTGGAGCAGCTTTTCGGCCGGGAGGTATCCCTGCCCAGCGGCGGCCGTCTGGTGTTCGACCAGACCGAAGCCTTGATGGCCGTGGACGTCAACTCCGGGAAGATCAGCGGCAGCAATTTCAATGAAATGGTTTTCAAGACCAACATGGAGGCGGCCCAGGAGGTCGGCCTGCAGTTGCGGCTACGGGACATCGGCGGACAGGTGGTCATCGATTTCATTGAAATGCGCGATCCCAAACACCGCCGGGAAGTGGAAAAGGCCTTGAAAAACGCGCTCAAGGCGGACCGGGCCAGGGTGGACGTGGGTCGGTTGTCCAAATTCGGGCTGCTGGAAATGGTCCGCCAACGCCTGGGCTCCTCGGCCCTGTCCGTAAGCACGGAACCCTGTCCGCACTGCAAGGGCTGGGGACAACGCCGCAACATGGAATGGCGCGCCCTGCAGGCTCTCAAGGACATCTACCGCAAACTGCGAGGCAAGAACTGCCCCACTCCCCTGGAATACCGCGTCGACGGCGAATTGGCCCTGTACCTGTTAAACCACAAACGAATCATGATCAGGGACCTGGAGGAACGCTTCCAAAATTCCATTCTGATCCTTGCGGAAGGCTGCCTGGAATGATGGCGAACCGTGAAAAACCCTCTTTATCCGTTGTGTCCATGTTCCGGAAACGATCATGCTCGTGATGCCTGAAAAATTTCTCCTGCATGTCTGCTGCGGGCCTTGCGCCTTGATTCCGGTGATGCGTTTGCGGGAACAGGGACATGATGTGACCGGCTTTTTTTACAATCCGAACATCCATGGAGCGGCCGAGTATCTGCGCCGCAGGGAGGCTCTGGAGGCTGCCGCGGTCCGGCTTGGCCTGCCCGTGTGCTATTTGGACGGGGAATACAACCCCAGACTGTTTTTCCGGGTCGTGGCCAACAGGGAAGAGCAGCGCTGCGAACAGTGCTACCGTCTGCGCCTGGAGCGGACCTTCGCCTTTGCCCGGGACAACGGCTTTCAGGCCGTGAGCACCACGCTGCTCTACAGCAGGTATCAGAACCGCGAGGCCATCCTGGCCCGGGGTCGCGCCCTGCAGGAGGAAACCGGCATCCGCTTTCCCGGAGAGGACTTTCGTCCCGGTTGGCAGCAGGGCATTGACCTTTCCAGACAATGGGGGCTTTACCGCCAAAACTATTGCGGCTGTCTGTACAGCGAGCTGGAGCGGCATGCAAAAAAACTCAAGCGTCTGGCCGGAACTTTAGAAACCACCCCTGCTGTTCACCGCGAAGACTGAATGGTTCATCGACCTCAGCCCCCTTGCCGCCGGCTCCGGCCCGATCAAAAAGCTCGTCGGCAAGGCGTCGGGGAAGACAAGGCCGATGCGCATCCGACATACTTGAGGCCGCAAGATTTTCCCGACAACGCGACCGGCTGAAATTTTTCATCGGCCTGGCAGAATTTTTTATGCTGCTTTACATCCACGTGCCCTTCTGCCGCAGCAAGTGCGCTTACTGCTCCTTCTTTTCCCTGCCTCTGTCCGATCAGTTGAGCCTGAACGCCTATCTCAATCTGCTTCTGAAAGAGATCGCCTTTTGGGGCCGGCGCCTTGGCAGCGTTCCCGTTTCCTCGCTCTATTTCGGCGGAGGAACGCCCAGCCTGCTTTCCCTGGCCGGGCTGGAGCGGATCATCCGCGCCCTGGACACTGCGTTTTCCCTGCAACCCGGACTTGAGTGCAGCCTGGAAGCCAACCCGGATTCCTGCGAGGACCCGGAGTATCTGCGCGGCCTGAAATCCCTGGGCGTCAACCGTCTCAGCCTCGGGCTGCAAAGTCTGGACAACGCCCAGCTGCGCCGCCTGGAACGCAGGCATGACGCGGCCCAGGGCGTCCGGGTCTTTGATCTGGCGCGCTGGGCCGGATTCGAGAACATCAACCTGGACCTGATCTGGGGCTTGCCCGGCCAGTGTCTGCGCAGCTGGCTGCAAACCCTGGACAAGACCTTGTCCCTCCAGCCGGAGCACATTGCCTGCTACGGTCTGAGCATCGAGGGGGACACGCCCCTGGCCCAAACCGTGGTCTCCGGCGAGACCACGCTGCCCGCGGAGGATGTTCAGGCCAAAATGTTCCTCAGGGGCGCCGAAATGTTGGAGTCCAGGGGATTTCTGCAGTATGAAATCTCCAACTTCAGCCGTATGGGCTACGCCTGCCGCCACAATCAGGGCTACTGGGACGGCGTGGAGTACCTGGGATTGGGGGCCGGGGCAGTGTCCACCCTGGGGGGACGAAGGTGGGAAAACCCCAAAAATTTGAATCAATACGCCCGACTCGTCCGTTGGGAACGGCTGGGAGAAAATGCCCAGGAGCTCACCCCCTCCGAGCGGGTCAAGGAGCTGATCATGCTTTCGCTACGCACCGCCTGCGGCCTGGAACTGAAAGCCTACACCCGCGCCGCCGGCAAAACCTTTCTCCGCGAACATGCCCGACTGATCCAGGTGTTGCGCCAAAACGAGCTGATCCGGATCAGCGAAGGCCGCCTGCGCCTGACCAAGGCGGGCATGCTGGTCAGCAATTCCATTCTGGAACATTTTTTCCCCGCAACACAAGCTCCCTGAAAGATATGCGTTGGCCCTGCAGCTGAAATGTAAACGGAATCAAATCAGAATCTGCTCTTGACTCGCAAGCTGTTTTTTCTTCAATCATCGCATCTTACCTGATCGTGGCGCCGGAGCAACAAAATTTTTCGTCATTCTGACGCAGGTGAAGCGCTTCCCGCGGCTGAGGCGGAAATGTGAGTTTCTGGACCTGATTCCTGGAAACGCTGCGGACCGGATGGCCTCCCCTGGGGCTCCAGGGGCAAAGAAATCCCGGCCGGAACATGGACCGTAGTGGTCGGGAAAGCCACCTGTGCCCCGTGTTCCGTGATGATGTTCATGATCTTCAAAAGCACGTCCTCCTTGACCCGGTGATATTCCTTCCAAACGGTGGTTTTGGTGAAGCAGTAGATGAAAAAATCCAGGGAGGATACGGCGTATTCATTGAAATAGACCATGGTGAGTTGCCCTTGCTCAATGTCCTCGTGCTCCAGGAGCATGTTCCGCACATCGTGCAGAATGGGTTTGAGCCTGTCTGCGTCATCGTACCGCACGCCGATGGTCTCAAAAATTCGACGATGCCTCATGCGGGAAGGATTTTCAACGGCAATGGTCGAAAAGGTCGAATTAGGCACATAGAGCGGACGCTGATCAAACGTCCTGATCCTGGTCAGCCTCCAGCCGATGTCCTCCACCGTGCCCTCGATGTTCCGATCCGGCGAGCGGACCCAGTCACCCACGGCAAAGGGGCGATCCATGAAGATCATCAAGCCCCCGAAAAAATTAGCCAAGAGATCCTTGCCCGCCAAACCGACGACAATGCCGCCCACGCCGCCGAACGCCATCACGCCGGACACGCTGAAGCCCATGGTTTGCAGGGTAACCAGCGCGGCCGTGATGATTACGGATACTCGCAACAATTTGCTCACGGCATCGGCGGTGGTCAGATCGACCCCTTTGCCGCGCGCTCTCCGTGTCTCGATGACGATGCCCTGGCCGCGCTTGATGAGACGAATCAAAAACCAGGCAATGCAGGCGATGACGCCGACATCCCGGAGGGGGACTGCTACGTCAAAAAGGGGCGTCTCGGTTTTTTCGCCGACAATGTAGGCCGCGAAGGCAATGCCCAGCAGCCAGATAAGGACCGTCAGGGGCTGGCGCAGGGCGTCCAGGACGGCATCGTCCCATTGGTTGGCCGTCCTGACCAATCTGGCGTGCAGCCTGGTCAGGACGATTTTCTGAATCAATGCGGCAAGCAGGGACAGAAAAATAACAATAAACACCTGGGTGATCCAGGCATGCTCGCCGCTGACAAGGTTGAGGCTGTTCCAGAAACTTTGCACTTCCATGATCATTCCGTTTAAAAGGTTTTGATTGCGTGCACAGGTTGCACGAGTCGTTAGAATCCAAGGCGGCATCATGTGCTGATTTCAAGAGCTTTGTCCACCCCGCCGAGCGACAATCGCGGGGCGAATCTGTTTCAGGCTCACGGGCTTTCGGTGAGGTGCTCCTCAACCCTGTTGACCTGACGTTCATCGGTATTAATATCTCATGTTGTTGTGTTGTGGACCCAAGCATGTTTGCTGAAACCAAATTATTCATTCAAGAGGTCGATTCATGAACAAAACCGCCCAACCCCAACCCGAAACCCGGGAATTCCAGGCTGAGGTCAAGAAGATCCTCGATATCGTCATCAACTCCCTGTATACTGAACGGGAGATCTTCCTGCGCGAGCTGATCTCCAACTCCGCGGACGCCCTGGAGCGTTTCCGGCACCAAAACCTGACCACCAAGGACGTGACCGATCCGGACCTGTCCCTGGAAATCACCGTCACCGTGGACAAGGACAACCATGTCCTGACTGTCACGGATACAGGCATCGGCATGGACCGCGGCGAATTGGAAGCCAACCTGGGCACCATCGCCCATTCCGGGACCAGAACCTTCCTGTCCCAGCTGGCTGAGGGCACCAAGGACGTAAACCTCATCGGCCAGTTCGGGGTCGGCTTCTACGCCGCGTTCATGGTCGCCTCCAAGGTCACGGTCCAATCGCGCTCCTTCAGGCCGGACGATCCCGGCCATATTTGGGAATCCGACGGTTCCGGCACCTTCACCATCACTCCGGCCCAGAACGCTCGACGCGGCACGACCATCACCCTGAAACTCAAGGAGGACGCCAAGGAATTCGCCGATCCGGAAAGGATTAAGCGCATCGTCAAGCAGTATTCCAGCTTCGTGCCCTTCCCCATTGCCGTGGACGGCGAGGCCGTGAACACGGTCCAGGCCTTGTGGACCAAAAGCAAGAACGAAATCACGGCCGAAGAATATACCGAATTTTACAAATACGTGGCCAACGCCTTTGACGAGCCTTTGCTCAAGCTGCATTTTGATACGGACGCGCCCCTGGCCATCAAGGCCCTGCTCTTCGTACCCCGGGAAAACTTCGAGCATTTCGGCCTGGGCCGGATGGAGCCCGGCGTGAATCTCTACTGCCAACGGGTGCTCATCGAGCAACGCTCCAAGACCATCCTTCCTGAATGGCTGCGCTTTCTCAAGGGCGTGATCGATTCCGAAGACCTGCCCCTGAACATCTCCCGGCAGGCCCTCCAGGACAGTTCCCTGGTGCGCAAGATCAATTCCGTGGTTTCCAAACGCTTTCTCAAGCACCTGGAGGAGACAGCCAAGAACGACGCCGAAGCCTATGAAACATTCTGGACCACCTTTGGCGGATTTCTCAAGGAGGGCGTGGTCAGCGATTTCACCCACCGCGAGTCCCTGGGAAAGCTGTTGCGCTTCGAGTCCTCGCGCACCGAATCCGGCAAACTGATCTCCCTGGCCGAGTACGTTGGCCGCATGGCTGAAGGCCAAAAAGACATCTACTACATCCACGGGCCGAACAGGGAAGCCATCGAGGCCGGCCCGTACACCGAGGCATTTCGCAAGCGCGACCTGGAAATCATCTACACCATGGAGCCCATTGACGACTTCGTCATGGGCCACTTGCAGGAATTCGACGGCAAAAAACTGGTTTCCGCAGACCGGGCCGATCTGGAACTGCCCGATGCCAAGGACGCCAAGGAACAGGACACGCCGCGCGAGGACGATCTGACAACGGAAGCTGCCACGGACCTGGCCGCCTGGATGAAGCAGGTCCTGGGCGAAAGCGTCAAAGAGGTCAAGGAGTCCAAACGCCTGGAGGACAGTCCGGCCATGATCGTCAATCCGGATGCCCATGTGACCAGCTCCATGGAGCGGATCATGCGCGCCGCGGGCAGCACCCAGGGAACCATTCCGGCCAGCCCCAAGACCCTGGAGATCAACCCCCGTCACGCCCTGATCAAGGGTCTGGCAGGGCTGCGCCAGAAGGACGAGACCTTTGCCCGTACCGTCGCCGAACAAATCTTTGATAATGCCATGATCCAGGCCGGGCTGCTGATCGAATCCCGGAACATGGTCGAACGGACCTACCGCATCCTGGAGCGGACCGTAACCCAAGGTTGATTCGGCATTCTCTTCGTTCCGACCTTTACCTGCGCAACAACCTCCCCTGGCGAGAGTTCTCTTGCCCGAGGAGGTTTTTTATTGCGGCGGCCCGACCGGTTTGGTACGAAACTTTCATGAAGGACATGGCGGGAACAATTTGCATTAAATAACTTTCGGTGAAACCAGATCCATACTCAGGGAGCCGCCCATGGCCATAACAGACCTCTACAAGGCTCTGGCTTATGACACGTCCATGCAAATGCTGCAGCAGGACATGCTGATGAACGCCTATTTTCACGGCTCCACCGTGGGCGCGAACCTGCGGTCCATGCTTCTCGGAAAGCAGCCTGTCAAACCCCTGACCAACCCTTTTGACGAGGCCATCACCGGCAAGCTGCGATCGGACAGCGCCACCATCCGCCAGAACGCCCGCAACCTGAAGGAAGCCGCGTCCATGATGGGCATTGCCGCGGACGCCGTGGCCACGATCAAAAGCACGCTGGAAGAAATGGAGGCGCTGGCCAAAAAAATCGCCGAGAACGATCTGGACTACAGCGCCACAGCAAAAGAAGAATACGACGCCCTGCGGGACAAAATCACAAGTATTGTCGAGAACACGAAATATAATGGCATCGCCCTGTTGGACAGCAGCCAGTGGGGCACGGGTCAGATCGACGCGGACGGCAACGTGCATATTCAATCATTCCTGGACGGCGGGTTCAACGTCACATTTCGGCCCTTGGATTCCGTGGACTGGGACGGCCTCAAAGGCGAAGACCTCAAAGACGATCCCGAGGGCAGCTTACAGGATCAATTGGATTTGCTCTCAGGCTATATCGGCGACACGGGCACCATCGAGGACATTTACTCCCGCCGCCGGGACGGCCTGGACTATCAGGCCGCGGGGCTGGAATCCCAGGCCGACCTGCTGGACCAGGCCGTGGAGGCCAGGCGGCAGACGCCGACCCTGTCCATGGAGGAAATCCTGCTGCAGCTCCTGTTCCGGTATTCCGGCACCGTCGTGGATCAGACGAGTTGAGCGGCCACTGCATTAAACGAACTTCACCGCCTGAACAGGTTGATCAGCACGGTCAAGACAATACTGATGACCGCCATGGAGGTAATGGGGATGAAAACTTTGGTGCGTCCGGATTCGATGCGGATGTCGCCCGGCAACCTGCCGAACCAATTCAGAAGCCACGGCGCATAGAGCCATGCCATTCCCGCAAGGATGAACACGCACCCGATGATGATCAGCAAACGCGACATGGCATCCTGGAATTGAGTTCGTTGATTCTTTACTCCAAACTTTTATGCGCCTGACAGCCGGTGCATGCGCAAAAAACGCCGGGGCAGCCGACGCGCTGTATCAAGCCCGCATAGCGGCCATTGCGATTCAATGCGCCATGGATCTTGCCAAGACAGCGCCGAGCCGCCGGGCAGCCTCCAGGGCTTCCAGGTTCTCTTTGACTTTGGCCCTGTCAAAGACCCCGTATACGGGCAGTTCCCCGACGATCTCGTAGCCCAGGGCCATCAGGGGACGGCGCATGGCCTCCAGTGTGAAGCCCATGTCCTCTTTGTCCACCTGCTCGCACACAGCGGCCAAAACGGCCTTGCGCCCCTGTCCGGCCAGTCGGCTGGACCACCCTCTCGGCCTGTTGTTCTCAAAGATATAGAAACAATAGAGGCGGTCGATGAACGCCTTGATCCAGGCCGTCACGTTGTAGTTGTGGGTGGGCGATACAAGGACCAGACCCCGGGATTCCAGTATTGGCGGATAGAGCAGGGACATGCCGTCGTGCAGCCCGGTGCAGATCCGGTCTTTCCTGCACTTTTCACAGCCAATGCACGGCTGGAACTGCACGTCCCGCAGATGCACCGCGCGGGCGACGGTCCCGGTTTCCCTGACCCCCTTGAGAATGGTCTCCAGAAGGATATCCGTGTTGCCTCCTTTCCTCGGGCTGCCACCGATGCCGAGCACTTGTGGCTGCAAAGATTCGTCAGAAAATACTTTACGCATCAATTCTGCATAAACATCCATGGTTTTCCCCCTTGATGACAGCTGACATGGCGGATCGGTGCGTGTCCTGTTTCAAGGTGTCGAAACTGTTCGCATCCCAGGGCCGCCTGCCGCGACCATGCTGAAGAACGCGGCGTGGTTCGACGTGAAAAACCGCGGGTCGCGGCGCAGGATTGCCGCCATGGCCGGATGCCTCCGGAACTCCCGGTCCAGAAACCGACGCACCTTGGTCCTGTCCCAGCCCCTGGGATGGCGAAAACCGGCATACAGGGACAGATCGCCGTCCGAATGCGGGATCACTTCAAGGCCCTCGCGGCCCGAACCGGCCAGGGGCAGGTTGAAGATGGCCAAGTTCAAAAAGGCGATGTCTTCACTGTGCAACACCGTGAACTCCAGGGTCGCCCTGGCCTCGTCCTCGGACTCCGACGGTGTGCCGAAGAGGAGATAAACGTACGCGGCAATACCCGCCGTCGCAAGATTCTTCAGCACACGCGCGGCCAGCCCCAAATCCACTCCTTTGCCTTCCCGGTCCAGCACACCCTGGTCGCCGGATTCCAGACCGAGCTTGAGCATCACGCATCCCGATGCCCGCAAAGCCTGGCAGAACTCCACTTCGGCCAAATCCTGGCTGAAACGGGCAAATCCGTACCACGGGGCGCCGGGAGCGTTCATGGCCAGCGTCTTCAGCAGACCCGGACTGAGCGCGTTATCCAGCAGATGAATCAACACCGGCCGGGTTTGTCGGACAAGCCCGTGAAGATCCGCAACCACCTGGGAATGCGCTGTTGGTACGTACCGATTGCCCTCGGCCTGTTCCGGACAGAAAGCGCAACGATTCCAATAACATCCCCGAGACGCACTGTACGGCAGTATCGGTCCCGGCGCAAAATAGTCCTGCACGGGAAAAAGGCTGCATTCCACAGCCAGATGCCTGCCCAACCTTTTACGGGCATATATGCCGAACCGGGCCAGCAACGGCTCCTCCCCGGCTCCGGCAACCATCTCCTCCACCAGTCCGGCAAAGGGATCGCTCCAGCCCGGACTGCGCATCCAGGACGTAACCAGGCCGCCTCCCATGATCAACGGCACTTCGGGCCAGTTCCGGCGCAGAAAACCCGCCATGGCAAAAGCGCACAAAGCCTGACTCAAATAGTTCAGGGAAATACCTACCAAACCGGGCTGCTCCGCCTCCATCAGCGCTGTCAAACGCGGCTCAAAATAGGAATACAAAGGGTTCTGTTCGGGACGTTCCGCGGCTTGCAACAGATCCTGGCTGCGCGCAGGGGTCAGACAGGCGTCCTGATAATTGGCCAGGCTCATCCGAATGCGGGTTCCCTGGACCGAAGTTGCCACCAAACGATTCAAATCGGCCACCACGCGCCTGTAGCCGTCCATGCGGGCATACCCGTTCCATCCCCTGATCCTCTCCAGATTGTGTTCCCTGTTGCGCACGGCCCGCCTGGTCCACCGGTCCGACGCCGCAATGGGCCGGCGCATCAGCCAAAGCAGCCCTTCCAAGTTGGCATCCAGAACTCCGCAGGGAATCTCGAAGGACCGCAAAACACCGACCAATCGGGCAATGCCCGCGGGCGGTTCGCAGGGTTTGGCCACAGCCGGGTGAATGAACAGGATGGACATGAGCGGGCGGGCCTCAACCGGCCCCGGCCTGCGCGAACGCCGCGTCCACCAAAGCCTGGGCCTCTTGGGCCAAAAGCTCCAGATGGTTCTGATCGCGGAAGCTTTCAATATAGATTTTGTAGATGTCCTCGGTGCCCGAGGGCCGGGCCGCGAACCAGCCGTTGGCCGTAACCACCTTCAGTCCGCCAAGGATTGCAGCGTTGCCCGGCGCCGTGGTCAGCACGGACTGGATTTTTTCCCCGGCCAGATGATCGGCCTGGATCATGGCCGGAGTCAGGGTCTTGAAGGCCTGCTTCTGCTCCCGGTTGGCCGGGGCTTGCCGCCGCTCGTACACAGGCCGGCCCAGCTTGTCCGCCAATTCATCGTAAAGTTCCTGGGGCGTTTTTCCGGTCACGGCGAGCATTTCCGCGGCCAGCAGGTCCATAATCAGGCCGTCCTTGTCCGTGGTCCAGACCGTGCCGTCTTTGCGCAAAAACGAGGCCCCGGCGCTTTCCTCGCAGCCCAGGCCCAACGCGCCCTCCAGCAAACCGGGCACGAACCATTTGAAGCCCACGGGCGCCTCAAACACGGACCGGCCCAGGGCCTGGGCCACCCGGTCCAGCATGGCGCTGGTGACCACGGTCTTGCCCACCTTCAGATTTGCGGCCCAGCCCGGCCGGTGGGTGAACAGATAGGCCGCGGCCGCGGCCAAGTAATGGTTGGGGTTCATCAGCCCGGCCCTGGTCACGATGCCGTGGCGGTCGTAGTCCGGATCATTGCCGAAGCACAGGTCGAAGCGGTCTTTCTGGGCCAGCAGCCCGGCCATGGCATAGGGCGAGGAACAGTCCATGCGGATTACCCCGTCCTTGTCCAGGGGCATGAACGCGAACCTGGGGTCCACGCTCTTGTTCACCACGGTCAGGTTCAGTCCGTAGCGCTCGGCCATGGGCTCCCAGAAGGCAATGCCCGATCCGCCCATGGGGTCCACGCCCAGGGCCGGACCGGCCTGGGCAATGGCAGACATGTCCACCACATTGCCCAGATCCTCCACGTAGGGTCGGACATAATCATATGCATGGGTGGTCTGCACGGTCAGGGCCCGGACCAGGGAAATCCTCTTGACCCCGGCCAGCCCCTTCTCCAGCAATACATTGGCCCGCGCCTCCACGGCCCTGGTCACGTCCGTGTCCGCCGGGCCGCCGTGGGACGGGTTGTACTTGAACCCGCCGTACTCCGGCGGATTGTGGCTGGGCGTAATCACCACGCCGTCGGCCCGCTTTCCCGGATTGTCCCGGTTGTATGTCAAAACGGCGTGGGAGATCACGGGCGTGGGCGTGTAGCCCAGTCCCTGCTGATACATCACCGTGACCTCGTTGGCGGCCAGCACTTCCAGGGCCGTGGCCAAGGCCGCTTCGGACAGGGCGTGGGTATCCATGCCCAGGAACAAGGGGCCGATGATGCCCGTTGCGGCTCGGTGCTCGCAGACGGCCTGGGTCACGGCCAGGATGTGCCCCTCGTTGAACGAACCGGCGTCCGCCGTCCCGCGATGACCCGACGTGCCGAAGGCCACGCGCTGTTCCGGGACCTCCGGGTCCGGCTCAATGGTGTAGTAGCGGGACATGCTTCGGGGAATATTGGGCAGCATGTCCTCGGGCGCCGGGTGTCCGGCCAGGGGATGAACGGCCATAAATATCGCTCCTCGCTTGGAGTGAGGTTGTATGTATTATCACGCGGCAAGCGCGTGATCCTCCAAATACTTGCGCTTGATGAGCCTCCAGGCCACCACGAAAAACGCGGTCAGCGGAATGGCCAGAACCATGCCCAAAACGCCGCTTAAGGCCTTGCCCCAGAAAAAGATGGACACGATGATCGCCAGGGGATGCAGGCCCGTGCTCCGGCCCATGATTTTCGGCGTGAGCAGATAGCTTTCCACCAACTGAACCACGACGAACACGGCCAACACCAGCACCAGAAGCAACAAGCCGCCGTCCTGCTGAAAAAATGCCAGGGGCAGGACCGTCAGCAGCCCCAGAATGCTGCCCAGATAGGGAATGATGTTCAGCAGGCCGATGATCACGCCCAAAAACGCCCCAAATCGCAGGCCCACCAAGGAAAACCCCAAGGCCATGAGCACGCCCATGATCAGGCCGATCAGAATCTGCCCCCGGAAAAAGGCGACTATGATCCGGGCGAATTCCCCGATCAAAAAGGTGATGTCTTCGCGGACCCTGGTCGGGATGAAGGAAAGTTGCTCGTCCATGGCCTTGAGCGGGTCTTGATCGCTGCGCAGGAAAAAAAACAAATACACCGGGATGATGGCCAAACCCGCGGCCCAGGTCACCACCTGAGCCACGTATTCGCCCAGGGTGTTCAGTGCGGGCAAGGATAGTTCCAGGACCTTGCGGAAATGCTCGGCAATCGATTGCAGATGGCCGCGCAAAGCCTCCTCGCTGAGCGAGGTCTGCAGCCATTTTCCAGCTTCCGGCGCAATGCGCAAAATCATCGCTGTAAACTTGTCCACCACGGTTGGCAGGTATTCCAGAAAATCCCGCGCCTGGGACAGGAGCATGGGCAAGATCAAGGCAATCAGGGCCAGACAAACCACAAGCGCCAGGCCGTAGAGCAGGAGGATTGCCCCGATCCGTCCGATCCTGACCGTTCTTTCCGCCCAGAGGACCACCGGCCGCAAAAGCAGCGCCAGGATTCCGGCAACGGCCAGAGGCCAGAGAATTTCCGCAAAGGAAACCACGAGCCCGCGCAACAGCAAAAACACGCCCCAGGCAAAGCCGCCGATAAGGAGCAGGGCCAAAACCACCAGGGCAACGCTGATCAGCCTTTGCTGGAGGGGCGTCAGAAAACCGGACCCCTTGCTTGACTCATTCATGGTCGACATCATGACCACAAAAGTCTCGGTGAATCAACTGCCAGGACGGCCCTGCTTCAAGACGGTGCTGCCGCACCCTGAAGGGAGCATGAGGAGTTTGTCTCAAGCAGGATGGGCCTTGCTTTTCAGCGCTGTTGCACTGCCTGACCGAGCCAGGATTCGTCAGTTCAAACGATTGCCGGACGCATCCATTGATCATTCTGTTTCAATTGAGCAATCGTTTGAACATATGAAACCGGCGAGGGAGTTTGCGACAGCGCTGAAAAGCAAGGCCCATCCTGCGATCAAACGGACTGGGGAAACGGGATAAGTTCCTCATGCACCCCACCCAAAAAAGGCATGGTGGGGCGAGCATCCTGCCTGCCTTGCGCCAATTCGATTGTCTCGTTGTCGTCATCGCATTCGCAATCGATCCTTCTTCAGCCGGATCCGGCATTGCACAAGAAAGAACGCATATGCGATCAGGATTCCAGGTACGCCCGCAGCGACTGCATCCGGCTCTCAGCCATAAAGTAGCCATGGTCGTAAAGATCATAGAGTTTTTTGGGCGTGCGACAGATCCTGCCCACGCCCATGGTTGTTTCCGGGCGGATGACAAAGACTTCGCCCCGAGCTTGCATGGACTCGATCAGGGCCAAAGTCGCATTGTAGACCTCGTGACGATGCGCCAACAGCCGGTGCATGCCCGCAAGATCGGGATGCCGCCAGCGGCAAGCCCACATGCTTTTGCTCGGTTGCTTCACGAATCCGGCGGGTTGGGTGAGGACAAGCACTTGTTTGGCATCCCCATGCTGGAGGCATTTGCGGATGGGAATGGGATCGGCAATGCCCCCGTCCATCACGATGCGCCCGGCGTAGTGCACAGGAGCGGATATCACGGGCAGGCTGGCCGTGGCCTGGAACACCGTGTCCACGGATTCGCCGCTGTCGGCAAAATCGCTTTTTTCCAGCCAGACCGCCTCGCCCTCGATGCAGTCCGTCACTCCCACCCAGAACCGCGCCGGGCTGTCCCGAAAAGAATCGTAGGCAAAGGGCACGATCTCCCGCGGCACGGTCTGAAAAATGAACTGCATGCCGAAGAGGTCCTTGCCCCGAAGCAGTCTGCGCCAGCTCAGATAGCGGGAGTCGTTCACAAAGCGGGTGTTTACCATCCGGTTTCGCTCGGGTTGAGAGGCCACATAGTTGGCCCCGTTGCACGCGCCCATGGAGACCCCATAGACCGAGGCAAACCACAGCCCCTCGTCCATCAGTCTGCGCAGCACCCCGGAGGTGAACACCCCGCGCAGCCCCCCGCCTTCCAGCACCAGTCCCGCGTTGATGAAATTTCGTGTCATGTCCATCTCGCTTGCACAGTATCGTCATCCAAGCCCGGCAGCCCTTCCGACGGCAACCGCCCGGGGCCGGACGTTTCAACCGCTTGGTTTGGAGAATGCGGTGAAACAGAACGAACGACTCTACCCTATTTTGATGCGCATGCAAATCAAAAGCAAAGGTTTCTTTGATTCCATGATATTGGCATGCACTGAAATCCTTGCGTGGCTCGCCCCCCATTTGGGCCCTGAAAAGCCGGAACATTCAGGCTTTGTTTTGGCGACCTGACTTATTCATACCGCTTGACATTGAGCATGGCTTTTTATTGCTCTGAATCGGTTTCGCTCGGGGTTCGCTTTTGTCTTTTTGTGATTTTATCGAGCCCCATTCCTCCCGACAGCGATTCCCATCAAACATGAAACACGTCATCGAGATCGCCATTGGGAATAGCCACAGACAGAACGTGGACAAGGAAGAACTGATCACCCGCCAACAAGGCTGGTGCACAACATCTTAAAAGCGAAACGCAAAAAACTGGAGGTTTTTCATCGTATCTATTTGAAAATAATTTAAAAATTTTTAGGATGCCAGGCGGTCATGTTGACAGCTTCTTGCTCGCCCGGCTACTGTTTCGCCAAAAACAAATGGAATGGCCTGTTCATGACATCAGGAGAATCCATAGGGCTTTGACCTGGAAAAGGCATTACCGCAGCTTGGAAAAGGTTATCGTCGCCACCGCTACAAATAGGCAGCGATGGCGCTAGGCTGTTGACAGGAAGTGAGGACGACCTCACCGCTCCACATAAATCGGGGACGACCCCGGCATTTTTGAGAGGAATACATATGGCATGGGTCATTCTTTTCATTGCAGGCATGTTTGAAGTCGGCTGGGCGATCGGGTTGAAGTACACGGACGGGTTCACCCGCTTGTGGCCCATGCTCGGGACCGCCTTGTCAATGATTGTCAGTCTTTTATTGCTGGGTGTTGCCATGAAATCGCTTTCCGTTGGCACCGCTTACGCCATTTGGGTGGGAGTCGGAGCCGTGGGCACCGTGGTGCTCGGCATCATCCTGTTTGGAGAACCTGCGAACGCCGCTCGACTCATCAGCGTTACGCTCATTATTGCCGGCATCGTCGGACTTAAACTTGCAACACCGGCCTAATCGGGTACGGGGAAAATTCCCCTCTTTCTCCCCATACTGCCCGGCAAGCGGGTCCGCTCCCTGGAAAGCATACAACGAGTTGGCCTGGACCGAGGACTGGCTTGCCGATCCCGCTTCCTATGAACACGAGGGCGAACGGTACATCTCCCTTATTCTGCGGTATTGCACATTTTTTCCGGAAACAATGCTGCACCTGGGCAGCGGGGCCGGAGGTCTGGACCGAATCTTCAAGCGACATTTCTCCGTTACGGGAGTGGACGTCAGCCCGGGCATGCTGGCCAAGGCGCGGGCCACTCACCCAGAGATCGAATACATTGAGGCGGACATGCGCTCGTTGCGGCTGGAGCAACAGTTCGACGTGGTCGCGATACCCGACAGCATTGACTACATGGTCTGCCTGGAGGATCTGCGCAAGGCCATGGCCACGGCTGTCGAGCATGTGAAACCGGGCGGCGTCGTGCTGATCACGGGCAAGACTGCTGAGACTTTTCAGAACAACAATTTCGCCTATACCGGCGACAAGGACGGCATCCACGTCACTCTGCTGGAGAACAACCATGTCCCTTCCCAGCGGCCCAACACCTATGAAGCCACCTTCGTCTACCTGATCCGCCGAAACGGCCAGCTGACCATGCACACGGACCAGCACGTCCTGGGCCTGTTTCCCCAGACGCGCTGGGAAGAGGCCTTCCAAAAGCACGGGCTGATCCTGCACCAGTCAACGCTGGACGGGCTGTATGATCCGTATCTGCTCGGAGAAGGCGAATATCCCATGCAGGTTTTCCTCGGCGTCAAGAACCGGACCTGAAGCCGGGAGCCCCCCAGTGATTCTGCTATTCAGCGGCCGAAAGGCCAGCATGCCGGATCAAGACCGGCTACAGCCATTTTCTCAGCTATGAAAGAGAGCAGCATGACCACGGCCATGCCGAGCATGAACAAAGGGACCAGAGGCTAGCTCCAGGCCCAGCGCAGGTCGGTCGGAGCTGAATCGGTCAGCAGGGATTCTTCCAGGCTTTCCAGTTCCGTACTGATCGTTTCCAGAATCAGAAAAGAGTTGTCCACCACAGCGTCCAGCAGGGCATGGGCCAGATAGTCAGGTCCGTTGCAGCGGATACGGCCCTTGCCCTCAGCTGACATTTGTGGTTCCTTCGTCGCGGCAGTATCAGAGGTGCCCACGCAACAGACCGGTCTCCATAGACCGCTCCCTTGCCGGGCGAATACAAATCTTTGCGCAAAAATACTTTCCCGTAGCCGCGCTCCGAAAAGCCGGCGGAGTCGGTGATCGACACGGAGAACCTCGCCATGACCAGGGCCTATGTGCACGGATACGATTCCCAGGAGAACATCCGCTTGCAGGATCAGGCAACAACCTTGATCGACTTGCTGCATTCCGACACGGCATATCCAACGGGAAGCAGGGTCCTGGAAGCCGGTTGCGGGGTTGGAGCACAAACACTGACCCTGGCTCGGAACAGCCCTGGAGCCATGATTACATCCGTTGACATCTCCTCGAATTCAATCGTCCAGGCCCGGGAAAAGGCCCGCGCGGCAGGGCTAGGCAATGTCCGCTTCCAGCAAGCGGACATTTTCCATCTGCCCTTTCCCCCGGCGTCATTCCACCATGCCTTTGTGTGCTTTGTTTTGGAACATCTGAGGGATCCGACCCTCGCCTTGCAAACGCTGAAGATGTTTCTGCGGCCCGGAGGAACCATCACGGTTATTGAAGGCGATCATGGCTCCGTCTGTTTTCATCCTGACAGCGATGCAGCGCGTGCCGCGATTCATTGCCAGGTCGAATTGCAGTCCCGGGCCGGCGGAAACGCACTTATCGGCAGGTCGTTGTATCCATTGCTGGCTTCGGCCGGGTACGGCGCCATCCGGGTATCCCCGCGAATGGTGTATGCTGATGCCAGCAAACCGACAATCGTCCACGGGTTCACGAAAAAAACATTCACCGCAATGATCGAGGGGGTGCGTCAATCGGCGATTGAGGAGGGCCTCATCGATCCCCTTTTGTTCGACAAAGGAATCCAAGCGTTATATCGGACGACCGAGCCGGACGGCACGTTTTGCTACACCTTCTTCAAAGCAGTGGGAAAGGCATGAATATCGGACAATCGCATTGACCCAAACGGAAAAAAAGCCATGCCGCCTGGCAGTCAAACCATACGGGCGGCCACATCGAACAATTCGTTCAAGCCGATGCCGCCTCACGGTGCGGCAACAACCCGGTGAAAATGACGTTTTCCACCAAGCCATGATTCCGTCACTACCCACATCATGCACACAATCCCATCGCCCCTGTCCTACACCCTGACCCTGGTCAAAACAGAAGCCGCCACCGGATTTTTCGCCTGCCTGCCCCCCGAGGAAATGACTTTTGAGCAGAGCCTGGCCTACGTGGAAGCGCATCCGAACGACGTGTTCATGCGCCAGCATGTGCTGCAGCAAATTGGGACATGGGAACCGTCAAGAATCCACGATGTCTTGCAAGAATACGAGAGCAGGCAAAGCCCCTTGGTCTCCGTATTCCATGAAGCCGTGTTTCTTTCCGCCCGATTCCGAAAAATCCGCAAGACCCTGAACAAGGAACGCCTCCAACGTTCGGCCGAACATTCCCCCTTGATCCATCTGCGGGCCATGCTCCTTCCCGACCATGCGCTGCACAAGCGTTGGATAAAACTGTTTCGCGCCAACATGCTCGAGCACAAATCCTTGCCCGCACCGAAAGAGGCGGGAATGCCCTTTCCCTGCAAGGCCGCCTCGGCAAAACAGGAAACTCCTTTACCGGATATCAAAACGCTGCGAAAGACAATCATCGCAGGCCCCCTGCCCGCAACACAGCCCCGCACCGCACCGGAGGAAACCGCCCGCATCGGTCTGGAAAGGCTGGAACAACTCGATATTGTCCACGGCCCATTGCAGCGCCATGAGGCTTCCCTCAGCCCCATCGCCCTGCTGAGGCAATGGCGGCTGGACATCAGGGTGCAAAGCGGCCGCCACGGATACACCCTGGCCGGCGCGCAGACCGCCTACGGCCGAGGACTGGCCCTGGAGCACGCCATGGCCTCGTATGTCATGGAGATAGTGGAGAGAAAATCTTCCTTCGCGTCCTTTTCCAAAACACACGTCGAGGGCTACCTCCGGGACCACCGCTTGGCGCATGGCAGCTTCTCAACGCTTAGCAAGGGCGTAACAGCCATTTTGGACCCCAACGTCCTGGCCCTGGAGGTTCCCTATCAGGACGAACCGCTTCACTGGATCACGGGGGAACGGACCAGCGTGAACGGCCCTGAGCCGATCCTGGTGCCGGCGCAATGCGTGTTTTTGTTCTGCAATCTGGATGAAAGAAAGCTCTTCAGCGGGCTGGGCTCAACAGGTCTGGCCGCGGGCAACACGCTGGAGGAGGCCAAGATCAGCGCGTTGCTCGAAATCATCGAGCGGGATCACGAAAGCGTCACCCCCTTTGATCCCCGGCAGTGCTTCACTGTGGAAACCCGCGACCCCCTGCTGGCCGGCCTGCTGCAAAACTACCAGAAGCAGGGGATTTGCCTCCAGTTCCAGGATCTCACTTCGGCCATGGGCGTTCCCTGCTGCAAGTGCTTTGTCATCGATCAAAACCAGCAGATCGTCAAAGGCTGCGGAGCCGGCCTGAACGCAAAACGGGCGCTGCTCTCGGCCATGACCGAGACGCCCTTCCCTTTTCCGACGGAGTCTTGCTCGGCCCCCGGTCTGGAAGGCTTGCTCCGGGTGCCCGTGGAAAACCTGCCGGACTATTCCACCGGCAACACGGCCGCGGATCTGGCCCTTTTGGAAGCCGTGCTGGCGGCCCACGGCTTCCAGCCCGTCTATGTGGATCTGACCCGCGAGGACATCGGCCTGCCTGTGGTCCGGGCGATGGTGCCCGGCATGGAGATCGCAGCGGACTTTGAATGGTATTCCCGGGTGCATCCCCGGCTTTTTTCAAATTATCTGAAGATGATGAAGCTGTAAGATGCTTTGTGCGCAATGGTCCTGCCTCAGCAGGCCGCCAGCACGGCCACAGGCAGGCGGGCGAACAGGTCGGCGCAGGCAAAGCCAAAATCTTTTCCCGAGACCACGTCGCCAGTGAACATGTTGGACCAGGATCGGCCCGCAAAACCCTCGGGCAAGGCGCCGACGCCGTCCACCACGGTGTCCTTCCAGGCAGCGGCCAATAAAAAGCCCTGCTCTGTCGCACCCAGGGAGTGAATCAGACGCGGCAGGGCCACGACCACGGCTTGGTCATCCAGGAGCCTGGCAAAGGCCAAAACGTGTTCCGCATATGCGCCCGCAACCTTCAACGGAATGTATTGGCCGCGCAAAAACAGGTCCGGCCCAGACTTGCGCAGCCGCAGCAGTCGCCAGAGCAGAAAGTGCTTGAGCCGTCCGTCCCGCCAGGCTGCAGCCAGTTCCCGGGCCAGTCCGCCCAGGCTTTTCTTTTCCAGTGTTCCCAAAAATTTTTGCACATTGTTGTTCCTTGCTCTGAAATCCACAGGACGCCGGTTGTCCGGGTCCACCAGGGAGTCGTCCCATAGTTCCGTGCCCTGATAGGTGTCCGGGACGCCGGGGATGGTCAGGCGCAGGACCATCTGGGCCAGGGCGTTGCAGGTTCCGGGTCCGGCCAGAATCTGCGTGAAGTCCTGGACGTCCCGCAGAAAAGGCGCGGCGGCCCGATTTTCCAGAATCCGGCTGACAAAGCCTGTAAGCGCGCCTTCATAATCCTCGTCCGGGTTGAGCCAGGAAGTATGCGTCTTGGCCTCCCGGGCGGCCTTGACCATGTAAGCCTGCAACCTGCTGCTCAAAGCGGCCAGCGCTTCAGCTCCGGGCAGCCCGCTGCCCGGTCGAACCAAGGGCCAGACACCCACCAGGGTCTGATAAAACAGGTATTCGTCCCGGCTGGTGGGAAACACCGCTTCCCCTGATTCCTGCCTGACCCGGCGATTCAGGGTTTGCCATCGCTGCACGTGCTCGGTCCAAACCGCGGGCATCTCGGACAAGGCCGCAATGCGCGCCCGGACATCCTCGCTGCGCTTGGTGTCGTGGGTAGCCGTGGTGACCATGGCCAGGGGCCACTGGTTAGCCCGGCAAAGCATCCGCTGATGGAAGTCGGCCACGGTGCTGACCTTGCGTTGCGGCCCCATGCCCACCTCGTTCAGGGAAACCAAGGGAACGACCCGATAGAACGCGGTATCCTCCATGCCCTTGGCCATGGCCGGGCCGGTGAACTGCTGAAACTTGCGGGCCAAACGCAGCCATCTGGCCCTGGGTCGGCCGTCGGCCCGCTGCTGCCACCGGGCCTTGAGCACGGCCTCAAGCACGTCGAAAAGCATGGGATGGCTCACGGCCCGGGCGCGCCGGGCCATTTCCAGAGCCTGATCCAGATCGCGGACGTCTTCGGGTGAAGCTCCCCTTTTTCCCACATAGGTCCGGTACACGGGAAAGCGGGAGACGATTTCGCGCAGGGCCTGGCGGATCTCCCCGCAGGAAAAGTCCCGGGTCGCGGGATCACGCTTGAGCAGGCGGGTGGTTTCCGTGGCCAGCACCTCCAGCTCCGAGGCCAATTCCTGGTCCATGATCTGGCGCTTGGCCCGCACGGCCTCACCGTGCGCGTCCGCTGCTCCCGTTCCTTCGGCCGCCTCGTACACGACCCGCAGTTGGGCCACGCCCGAGGCATTGTACAGCACGCCATTGATCTCGCTCAAGGCGTCGTAACCCGTGCTGCCATGCACCGGCCACTGGGAGCGCAGGGATTCGTGCTCCTCCAAAATTTTTTCCACGTAAACCGGAAAGCGGCCCGGCTCAAACCCCAGATCCGCAGCCAAGGGCTCGACCAGATCCTGCAGGCGCTGCAAGTACCTTTCAGGGTCATACAGGCCGTCAATATGGTCGATGCGCAGCCCGTGCGCCAAACCCTGGGCCACAAGGTCCCGGATCAGACCGTGGGCCGCCTCGAAGACCTCCGGCTCCTCCACGCGCAGCCCGGCCAGGTCGTTGATCTGGAAAAAGCGGCGATAGTTGATCTCGTGGCCGGCCACCCGCCAGAAGGCCGGCCGAAAGTGCTGACGCTCCAGGAGCCTGTGCAGCCGTTCCAGGCCGCGGCCGTCCGAGGCGTCCGGGGAAAACAGGACTTCGGCCCGCTCCAAGATGCGCTCCAGCTCCGGCAGTCTGGCGACCAGCCCGGACAAAAAGGCCTTGAAGGTTTCCCCTCGGGTGCGCAGGGCCTTGCGTCGGACCCCGGAGCGGGGCCTCACGCGCAGCCGTTTGGATTCAGTGAACGCGGCGCGTACGTCCGGGTTATCCGCAAGTCGTTTCCCGGCCGTCTCCAGGCACGGGGCAAGGATCCGGGCGTAGGTGGACGGACAGACCGGGAATCGGTGTTCATGATACCAAACGCTGAAGGAGCCCGCTTGCGCGTCAAAGCGCAGCCGCAGCTCCCCGCGCCGCAGGACGTTGCCGTACAGATCGCCCAGCACGGGCAGCAGAACCTGATCGTGGATGCCTTGGGTTTCCGGGAACCACTGGATATCGAAATAGTGCGCATACCTGCTGCTGCGGCCCCACTCCAGCACGTCCAGCCACCACTGGTTGTCGTCGCGGCCGATGCCCATGTGATTGGGCACGATGTCCATGATCAGCCCGAGCCCTGCGTCTCGCAGCGCGACACTCAGGCTCTCGAAGCCTTGGCGGCCCCCCAGTTCCGGATTCAAAGCCTGATGGTCCGCGATGTCGTAGCCGTGGGTCGAACCGGGTCGGGCCGCGAGAATGGGCGAGGTGTAGACGTGGCTGATGCCCAGATCTCGCAGGTAGGGCGCGATCTTTGCCGCCTGGGCAAAGGTGAATCCGGCGTGGAACTGGAGCCTGTAGAAGGAGGTGGGATGGTAGAGAGGATTCATGGTTCAAAACCTTGCGCGGGCATGGCTTATCCAGACTCCAGCACCAAGCGCAACAGCCGCAGGGAACGCGCCCCCGTCTGCAGTACGGTTCCGGGCGGAAAAGGACCGCTTTCCGCCCCTCCGTCCTCGGCCGTGGTGTCCACCAGGGCCTCCCAGACGCCGGCGTCGCCGTTGGGCAGGACGAAATCCACGGCCTCATGGTCGGCGTTGACCAGCAGCAAAAAGGTATCATCCGGCTCCTGTTCACCCGTTTCCGTGAGGTGAACGATCCCGGCCTCTCCGCTCAGGCGGATGGCCAGGGCGCGCGCATGGGGGTCGTCCCAGTTTTCGTCGCCCATTTCGCGTCCATCAGGTCGCATCCAGACCACGTCCTTGACCTCGGTCCCGGGAATGATCTCTCCATGGAAAAAACGGTTGCGGTGAAAGACAATATGCTTGTGACGCAGATCAAGCAGACGGCTGACGAAGGCGATCTGGGTCCTGCCCGCCTCGTCCAAATCGTGCCAGTCCAGCCAGCTGATCTCATTGTCCTGGCAGTAGACGTTGTTGTTCCCTTTCTGGCTGTGGCCGAACTCATCCCCGGCCAGAAGCATGGGCATGCCCTGAGAAAAAATCAATGTCGCCAATAAATTGCGCATCTGGCGTCGGCGCAGGGCCAGAATCCCGGGATCTTCCGTTTCTCCCTCGGCTCCGCAGTTCCAGGAGTTGTTGTTGTCTGATCCGTCCCGGCCTTCCTCGCCGTTGGCGTCGTTGTGCTTCTCGTTGTAGCTGACCAGATCACCCAGGGTGAAACCGTCATGAGCCGTGATGAAGTTCACGCTGGCCCAGGTTCGCCGACCGCGGCGGTTGAAGATGTCCGCGGAAGCGGAAAAACACTCGGCAAAAAAGAAAAGCTGTCCTTCATCCCCCTTCCAAAATTTGCGCATGGCATCTCGGTACTGGTCGTTCCATTCGGCCCAGCCCGGCGGGAAATGACCCACCTGATAGCCGCCCAGGCCGGTGTCCCATGGCTCGGCGATAAGTTTGACGCCGCCCAGCACAGGGTCCTGGGCCACGGCGTCCAGAAAGCTGGCATGCTCGTGGTAGGGGCCTTCCACCCGGGCCAGGGTGGTGGCCAAATCAAACCTGAATCCGTCCACGCCCATGGTTTGCACCCAGTAGCGCAGAGAGTCCATGACCATGCTCAACACCTTGGGATGGCGCAGCTCCAAGGCATTGCCCGTTCCGGTGAAATCATTGTAAAATCTGGGCTCATTCCCCATCAAATAATAGTACGAATAGTTGTCAATGCCGCGAAAAGACAGGGTCGGCCCAAGGTGGCTGCCCTCGGCCGTGTGGTTGTAGACCACGTCCAGGATCACCTCGATGCCAGCGTCGTGCATTTTCTGCACGAAGCTCTTGAACGAGGAAAGGTGCTGTCTGGGGCCGAGATAGGCCGGGTGCGGCGCGAAATAGCCGATGGAATTGTATCCCCAATAGTTGCTCAGGCCCCGTTCGATGAGATGACGGTCCTGCAGAAAAGCATGGATGGGCAGCAGCTCAATGGCCGTGATCCCAAGATGCTTCAGATGGTTGATGACCGGCTGGGTCGCCAGCCCCTCGAACGTGCCCCGGAACTCCTCGGGTACTTCCGGGTGCAGCTTGGTGTATCCGCGCACATGCATCTCGTAGATCACGCTTTCGTGCCAGGGCCGAAAATCCATGGGCCGGCCCCAGGTGAATGCCGGGTCCACAACTTGGCACTTGGGGAGAAACGGCGCGGAATCCCGCTCGTCAAAAGACAAATCCTCGTCCGGATGACCCACCTGATAGCCGAACAAGGCGTCGTCCCATTCCAGATCCCCCACCAGAGCCTTGGCATACGGGTCCAGCAGAAGTTTGTTGGGGTTGAAGCGATGCCCGGCCAACGGCTCGTAGGGGCCGTGCACCCGATAGCCGTAAAGCTGGCCCGGCCGGGCATCCGGCAGATAGCAATGCCAGACCTCGTGGGTGTACTCGGGCAAAGGAATTCTGGCTGTCTCGGTGACTCCATCATCCTCGAACAAACACAACTCCACCTTCTCGGCATGGGCTGAAAACAGGGCGAAGTTGACGCCCGAGCCGTCCCAGGTGACGCCGAGCGGGTTGGGCGAGCCGGGCCATACCCTGGGACCGTTGAATGCTTTTGCCTCGCCGTTGGGAAGTATGCCGCTGTCGTTCATCAAGGACTCCTGGTGAATATCTTGGACGATGTCCAAAAAATTTCGTTCATGCGCGTTCCGTGATGCAGTGCAGGTGTTTTTGGACGCAACCCGTGACGGCCTGGGAGGAAATACGTCGGTCAAGGGTCACGAAACGTCCTTTCCACCTTATGGCCAGAGCCAGAAGATAAGCGTCCGTGATCTGGCGATGACCGAGAATATACGCCCACTGAAAGGTTGTCGCGTCCAGCAGGTTGACGTCGGCAGGCCAGAATTGATGGGAAGGGTGGGCCGCAGCTTCGGCAAGCCGAGCGGCCACCTCTCCAGCCGGCAAGGCGCCGGGATACGCCGGTTGAGACATGATGCGCACACACCCGTTCTGGGTGAGAGGACAGGATGCCCAGCCATGGAGTATTTCTTGATCCAGCCAGCCCGTGACCAAACGATGATGAACATGGCCGGCGTCAAGGAGAGCAATGAGCACATTCACGTCGAACAGGGAACGCATCAAACCCCTTCTCGATCCCGCAGGGCATTGACCTGGTCGTTGCCGACCACAAACCCACGTGCTGCAAATGGACGAAAGCCGGCGACTGAAACCTTTTTTTCGGATTCAAGCGACTTCAGGTTTTGACTTCCTGCCAGGGCCTCCCGCGCCAGACGGGAAAGCACACGGCCCGCTGATTCATTTTGCACGCGGGCCAACTCCTTGATCGCGGCCAGCACATCCTCTTCAATATCCAGGGTGGTGCGCATGAATCCCCCTTGCTTTGCATGATGAGATATCATCTTGATGATATGATGTTATCGCATCGAAACCGTCCCGTCAATTGTCCATTGGACCTGCGTCAATTAAATCCATCACCTCAAAAAAAGTACTATAATGGCCAGACCCAAAGCAACATGGGCAGGCCGGTCGCAACCACCAGCAGATCCGTGGGCAAGCCCATCCGCCAATAGACTCCGAAATGAAACCCGCCCGGACCGAGGATCAAGGTATTGTTCTGATGGCCTATTGGCGTCAGGAAAGCGCAGGAGGCGCCGATGGCCACAGCCATGAAGAACGGATCCGAATTGACGCCCAGCTGCGATGCCGTGCTCAGCGCAATGGGGCACATCACCGCGGCTGTGGCGGCGTTGTTCATGAAGTCGGTCATGAGCATGGTCGCCACGAGAATGACAGCCAGGCCGAACACGGCATGGCCCTGGGCCACACTGTCCAGCAGGAAGCGGGCGATCAGGTTCGCCGCTCCGGTGGAAGCCATGGCCCCGGCCACAGGCAGCATGGCTCCCAGCAGAATGATCACGGGCCAATCCACGGCCTGATAAACCGATCGAAGTGAAACAACCCGCAGCGCCATCAAGGCCAGCACTCCGGCGGCAAAGGCAATGGCCACGGGGGCCAGTCCCATAGCCGCGACAGCCACCGCGGCAGCCATGACCAGGGTGGCTTTCAGCGCCTGTCCTTTGCCGGGCACGCGGATATTTCGTTCAGCCAGGGGCACGCATCCGAACTCCGCGGCAAAACCGGACAGCACTTCCGGTGCACCCTGCATCAGCAGCACGTCGCCGGCCAGGAAGGACGTGGAGCGCAGCCGCTTGATGCTCCGGTGCCCTCTACGGGAAATGGCCAACAGGTTGATGTTGAACCGTGTCCGCAATTCCAGATCCCGGGCCGATCGTCCAATCAGGATGGCGCTGGGCATGACCACGAGTTCCTGGACGATGATCTCGCTGGAGCTGGGAGCCTGATCTTCCTTGGCATTTGCTTTCTCTTTGCTTTTGTCCAGGTTCTGTTCCTTGGATGTTTTTGGATCTCCCCGCTTTTCTTCCTTGGGCTTTTTGTCGCGATCGTTGTCCTTGCCGTCATTCTTGGGTTTAGGCGGGACATTTTCCTCAAGTTTCAACCCGATTCCGGTCAGAACCGTGGACAAGGATTTCGGCACAGCCTGGATCATCAGGATGTCTCCATCCTGCAGTATCCGTCCGGGATAGGGTGCGGAAAGCCGGAAACCGCTACGGACCATGCCCACGATCAGGGCGTCGGCTTCATCCAGCATCCGTTCCACTTCCCGAAGCGGCTTCCCGATAGCCTTGCTTTCCTTGGTGATTCGCACTTCGGTAGTATAAGCGGCCGTGCCGAAATCATCCATGTCCGATTGCTTGCGGTTCGGGACCAGCCGCCAGCCGATGAGAACGATGAATGCCACTCCCAGCAGTGTCACGCTGGAGCCGACGGGCGCGAAGTCGAACATGCGATAGCCGCCCAGCCCGGTTTCATCTCGGAACCCGGAAACGATCAGGTTGGGCGGGGTTCCGATCAGAGTCATGGTTCCACCGAGAATCGACCCAAAAGACAGCGGCATGAGAACCTTGCCGGGGCTCAACCCCTGCTTGGCGGCAACCTGCACGGCAACGGGCATCAGCAGCGCCATGGCGCCCACATTGTTCATGAATCCGGAAAGCAGGGCCCCCAATCCGGTCAGCGCGGCAATGCTCACCGTCTTGCCCGCAGAAGCCGGCAAAACCCTCCGGGCCAACTCATCGACGGCCCCGGTGCTTTGCAGGCCGTAACTGAGAACAAGGACGCAGGCCACGGTGATCACCGCAGGATGGCCGAACCCCGCAAAGGCCTCGGCGCCGGGCACCAGTCCGGTAAATACGCAAGCCAGCAAAGCACCCGCCGCGACCATGTCATGGCGCCACTTCCCCCAGATGAACATGCCCATGGTGGCCGCGAGTATGGCAATGATCATCATTTGGTCATGCGACATTCAAACCCTCCGCACGGCTTGCAGGTAATAAAAGAAAGACGCGATTTGAGAAAAATCCATTGCGCCAGTTGAAGCATTATGTCAATTTCCATGACCATAATGTGCAGGACAATGGAACATTGGTTTCCGGAATAGGTCGCCTTCAGGCAATGGTTGTCCATCGTGAAAATGGCGGTCAGGCCATCGCCTTCCGGTCCACAGCCTGATCTTTCGGCGCCGCCTTGGAAAGCCGCTCGTACAGAAGGGCATAGGCCCGGAGCATGTCCCGACGGCATGAAGCCTCCAAACCGGCCGCCTCGACCTGATAATCGGTCCCAGGACACATCTGGCTGAAAGGCCTGGGCAAATTCCTGGGGCGTCAAAAACCATTTGCAATGCCCTCGCGGACGGAGTCGATGCAGTTGGTGCTGATACATTCGTTCGCGCCGGCCCGGATGACGGCTGATGGTTGATTCTGCCCGACCATCCCAGCTGTGATGGGAGTTTATGAAGCTTTCCCAGAAAGATATCTCGCATTGGCCGGTTTTTTTGCGGGAAGTCGTCAGTGTCCATACATCCATACCTTCTTCAAAGGATCTCCCATGGCGACCATGAGTTGGATCGGCATCCTGCTCTGCCTGAGCCAGTCGGCTACGCTTTCCGGACTGAACTTGGCCTATTTCTCCGTGAGCAAGCTGCACCTTGAACTGGAGGCCGGCAAAAACAACGCACACGCCCGCCGCGTCCTGGCCCTGCGCAAAGACGCCAACTTTCTTCTGGTCACGATCCTCTGGGCCAACGTGGGGGTCAACGTGCTGCTGGCCCTGCTTTCGGATTCCGTGCTCACCGGGGTGCTGGCGTTTGTGTTCTCCACGGTGCTGATCACCATCTGCGGCGAGATCATGCCTCAGGCCTATTTTTCCAGAAACGCCCTGAAAATGGGGGCCCTGCTGGCACCCGTACTCAGGATGTACCAGTTCGCGCTCTATCCAGTGGCCAAGCCCACGGCCTTGATCCTGGACAAATGGCTGGGGCCGGAGGGCATCGGGTATTTCCGGGAACAGGACCTGCGGCAGTTGATCAAGATGCACATGCAGTCATCGACTTCGGAAATCGACAATGTCGAGGGCAAGGGCAGCCTGAACTTTCTGGCCCTGGACGATTTGCCCGTGGCTGCGGAAGGCGAAGCCGTTGATCCGCAAAGCATTCTGACTTTGAAGTTTGTTGACGACAAGCCGCAATTCCCGTCCATCAAGCCGAGCAGCACGGATCCGTTCCTGAAGCTTATCCAGAATTCCGGCAAACCCTGGGTCATCCTCGTGGACCATGAAGGTGAGCCGCGGTTGGCCCTGGATGCAAACGCTTTCTTACGGGATGCCTTCTTTCACCCTGATACATTCAACCCGCTGGTTCACTGTCACCGGCCCATCGTTGTTCGTGACGACATGACCAGCCTGGGAGCCGTCATCCCACGGTTGAAAGTCTGCGCCGAACGCATGGACGACGACGTTATCGACAACGACATCATCCTCTATTGGGGGGAGGAAAAACACGTGATCACCGGCTCGGACATTTTGGGACGGCTGTTGCGGGGCATCGTCCGGACCAAGACGGTTTGCGGCTCTGATGCAGTCCGCTAAATTGGAACAGACTCTGAGCAACGCCAGCCCTCATGGAACACGATTGAATGAAGAGTTGAATATATGCCAAAAACGTCTTTTCCAATCCTTCAGCCCAAACGGAACTGTCAGCAGACCGTCCACGCCGACCGCGCGGCCGTGCTGCTCAACGGCGAGGCGTATTTTGCGGCGTTTCATCAAACCGTGCTCAAGGCGCGCAAGCAGGTGTTCATCCTCGGCTGGGATATCCACAGCAAGGTTGAACTGCTGCGCGGCGATGCGGCTGACCGGGCCCGGGCCAAGGGCCTGCCCACCAGGCTGGGGCCCTTGCTGGACCATATGGCGCGAAATACTCCTGATCTGGACATCCGCATTCTGATCTGGAATTTTTCCATGCTTCTCGGTCTGGAACGCGAGCCGCGCCTGCTCTTCAACCTGGGATGGGCTCCGCATCCCAGGATTCATTTCCACCTGGACGACGAGCATCCCCTTGGCGCGTCGCATCACCAGAAGATTGTCGTGATCGACGGGCAGACAGCCTTTTGCGGCGGAATCGACCTGACCCACTACCGCTGGGATACCTCCGAACACGTGCCGGATGATCCGCGGCGGACCACGCCTGCCGGGGACCGCTACGCTCCGTTCCATGACGCCATGATGCTCGTGGACGGCCAGGCCGCGACAGCTTTGGCCGAACTCTGCGCAACCCGCTGGGAACGCGCCACCCGGGAAAAGGTCGCCGTGCAAACCAATGCCGGTTCAGATATCTGGCCCGAACCCATCCAGCCGTGGTTTGAAGGCGTGGACGTGGCCATTGCGCGCACCGAACCGGAGTACAAGTCGCGGCAGGAGATCAGGGAGGTCGAAGCCCTTTTCCTGGACGTCTTCCAGGCGGCCCGGCGCTGCATCTTCATTGAGAACCAGTACTTCACCTCGCCGGTCCTCTGCCGGGTCTTGGAAGAACGCTTGCAGGAAGAGCAGGGACCGGAAGTGGTGATCATTCTGCCCAAGACGATCCAGGGCTGGCTGGGCAACAAGGTCATGGAGGCCAAGCGCGGCAGAATCCTCAACCGGCTGATCGCGGCGGACAAGCACGGCCGGTTGCGGCTGCGCCATCCCTGGGTCGGAGATCAACCGAAACAGGGCGTCATGGTCCACGCCAAGCTGATGGTCGTGGACGACAGGCTGCTGCGCGTCGGCTCATCCAATCTATGCAACCGGTCCCTGGGCCTGGACACGGAATGCGATCTGGCCATCGAGGCGCACACCACGCGCCAGGAGGCAGGCGTGCGGCGGCTGCGCAACGAGCTGCTGGCTGAACATTGCGGCGTTTCGCCGGACCGCGTGGACGCATTGACGGCCAAAACGGGTTCCGTTGTCCGTGCGCTGGACGAATTGTCCGCCTTGGCCGATCAGAAAAAAATCCCCCGTGGACTTGGGCCGTTGGAAGCGCAGGAGGAGCAGTTTCCGGAGCTGGTCAGCGAATCGGAAATCCTCGACCCGGAACGGCCCCTGGAAATGGACCGGCTGATGGACGTCTTTGTCCCGGACGACCAATCGCCCCAGGACGGGTGGCTGCGCGCCAACTGGCTGCGGCTGGTCCTGGGGGCCGTGGCCATTGCCGGCTTAGCCGCCGCCTGGCGCTTCACGCCTCTCTCTGATTTCTTGAATCGCGAGGCTCTGGCCGGATTGATGCGGGGTGCGGCTTCCGGCTGGGGCGTGTATCCATTGCTGCTGCTGGCCTTTCTCATCGGCGGCCTGTCCATGTTTCCCGTGACTGTGCTCATCGGGGCGACGGCTATCCTACTGGAACCCTTGCCCGCCCTGCTCACGGCTTTCGCGGGATCGCAGATCGGCGCCGCGGCAGGATACGGCGCAGGCATGAGACTCGGCCGCAAGCGCATCCAGCGCATAGCCGGCAACAGGCTGAACCGGGTCAGCAAGCATCTGGCACGGCACGGACTGGTCAGCGTGGCCGTAATCCGCACCCTGCCCATTGCGCCGTTCACCATCGTCAACCTGGTGGCCGGGGCCTCGCACATCCGCTTTTTCGACTACGTCCTGGGCACCCTGCTGGGCATGGCGCCCGGCATTCTGGCCGTGACGTTTTTCACCGATCGGCTGCTGGCTTTCTTGAACCACCCGGATCTGGTCAATATCCTGGCCATGGTCGGCGCCGTGGTCTTTCTGACCCTGGCCACTAGATGGCTCAAACGCCGACTCACCTGAGACCGAGCATGTCTTTGCCTGACCTGACCGTAGCCACTTACAACGTGCATCAATGGGTGGGCACGGACAAAACCTACGACCCTTGCCGGGGGCTTTCCGTGCTCCAGGAATTGCGGGCAAACGTCATCGGGCTACAGGAGGTCAATTTCCCGAAACGAATCAAACACAAAATAACCGAGACGACCCTGGCCCGGGAATTGGGCATGGAGCTGATTCTCGGCAAAACCCTGATGCGCGAAGAGGCTTCCTACGGCAATGTGATCCTGACCAATCTGCCGGCACACGATGTTCGCCGGCACGACATCAGTAGTGACCGGCGTGAACCGCGCGGCGTTCTTGATGTTGATCTTCTAACGCCCTTTGGGCTGATCCGGGTACTGAACACGCACCTGGGCTTGCGGGCGGCGGAACGGCGAGTGCAGCATCAAAAACTCGTGACTATTTTGCAAAGCATCGCCACGCGAAATATGACCATTCTCATGGGAGATTTCAACGAATGGCTGCCGTTGCGTTTCCCATTCAGAAAAATCGCGGCTTTTTTCAGCCGTCTGTCCGCCCCGCCCAGCTTCCCAACGTTCTTCCCGTTGCTCGCCCTGGATCGCATTATGATCAGCCCTGGTCGTCATGGGGTTACAGTACACGCCCATAAAAGCAGGTTGGCCCGATTCGCCTCGGATCATTATCCTGTTGTGGCCGCGATCTCGACCAAATCTTTATTATATCTTAAAAAAATGCGAACAGAAAGATGTGAAAGCCAATATGCCGCGAAATATTTGTCCTCTGCGAACCATTGAAAACATATAAGGCTGGTTCACTCTGTCTTGGTCAGATCAAACGCAGATTGAGCCAATCCTGAAAACAGATTCGCCTTGGCGATCACACCCCTTCCTTGTCCGGACGAGGATACTTTGGTATTGTTCCATCTATTTCAAACAACGAAACATATTTTTCCAAGGAGATGAACATGGGAATCGAAGTCAGCGGCATTCTCGGCCTGATCCTGCTTATCGCCTGTGTCTGGGCGATCATCCAAATCTTTCAAAGCAATACGCCCACCGGGTCAAAAGTGTTCTGGACCGTGCTGATCCTCATCCTTCCCCTGATCGGTCTGATCATCTGGTTTTTTGCCGGCCCGCGCTCCGGTAGGACATCCATACGCTGATCGGTTCCACCTGCTTGTTTATCCGTAAAGGAGAAGAGAGTCATGTCCGAGAAAAAAGACGCCTATGTCCAAAAGCTGAAAGCAAAAATTGATGAGTGGAACGCCGAAATCGATAAACTGACGGCCAAGGCGGAGCAGGCCGAGGCGAATATGAAAATCAAATACCAACAACAAGTTGAAGAACTGCGGGCGAAGCGCCGGGAATTGGATGACAAAATCGCGGATCTGCAAAACACGGGAGAATCCGCTTGGGAAGAGCTCAAGCAAGGCGCGGAAGAGTCGTGGGGTGTTTGGAAAGCAAGCTTTTCCAAAGCGAAAGCGGCATTTGAAAATGGGTATCAGGAAGGACGGAAAGACCGTCATGCCAATGACAAAACCTGAAAAACACAAGGGGGTCTGAAATGAAAACATTATTCATAGGATTGCTTTTGGGGATCATCATCGGCGTAGGCGGACTTTGGTATTTGAGTAGGGACCAGACGACCGGAGATGTTCAGCAGGCTGAGGAACGCGTGGCCGGCCAAGTTGAGCAGGCCTTTGAATCGGTCCAAGACCTGAGCGAGCAAGCGAAACAGGAAATCGCCGTCCGGTTGGACGCTTTGGATTTGCGACCCGAAGACATCCAGAAAGAGCTTGCCGAGCAAGGCCGGATAGTTCGCCGCAAAGCACGCGACATTGGCGAGGATGCAGCCGATGTAGCCAGAGATGCGCAGACCACGGCGGAAATCAAGGCCAAGCTTGTGGCTGACCCTGAACTCTCGGCTTTGAACATCTCCGTGTCCACCACAGCAGGCTTGGTCACCCTGTCAGGAACGGCTGCTTCCCTTGAACTCATCGGCAGTGCCATGGCCCTGGCCTTGGGCACCGAAGGGGTTCGCGAGGTCGTGTCCACCATCCAGGTTGAGTAGGCCCGCCCCAATTTCCAATCGGAGATGCATCTTCAAGAACTAACAGCCCCATCACGAACCGGAGAGAGGCATTCATGCCCAGCGTCGGAGAAAGCTACAAGTGTGAATTATACGGCAATGTCGTGGAGGTGAAGGAGGCCGACAGCGACGAGCTGACCTGGTGCGAAGAACCGATGAACATGGCGGTTTTCAAGGAAAATGTCTGGATGAGCGTCGGCTCCGGGGAATCGGCGGACGAATGACGGTAAATGTGTGACAAACGCAAGACGCTTCAAAACCAGCTGAATCCAGCAGACAGCAGGGTGGACCGGCAATAAGCCGCCACTCTGCTGTTTGCTTTTGAACACCACATCTGAACGGCGTATATCCAGTTTGAACAGGGAGGGTTTCGTGTCCTACGCTTCTCTCGAAGCCGTGTTCATTCTTGTCCTGATTCTAATCAACGGCTTTTTCGCCATGTCCGAGATGGCCCTGGTGGCTGCGCGCAAGGCGCGGCTCAAGACGTTGGGAAACGAAGGCAGTCGCAGGGCCCGCGTAGCGTTGCTGCTGAAAAACAAGATGGACAAGTTTCTTTCCACGGCCCAGATCGGGATCACCATGGTGGCCATTTTGACCGGGGCCGTGAGCGGTGCGACCATTGCCGCCAGGGTCCAGAACTTCCTGGCCGGGTTTCCCAGCTTGGAACCCTACAACGGGCCTCTGGGGCTGGTGCTGGTGGTCGTGCCCATCACCTACCTGACCCTGATCGTGGGCGAGCTTGTTCCCAAGAAGCTGGCCGTGAGTTATCCGGAAAAGATGTCCGGCTTCACGGCCCCCGTGATGTATCTGTTGATGCGCCTGGCCATGCCCGCGGTGTTCGTGTTGACCGCCTCCACCAAGGCCGTGGTCCGTGTGCTGAGGATTTCGCCGCCCAAGGTAGGATGAGAAGGCTGGCCCACCTGACGAGCTATGAGTAATGTCATGCTCAAGTGTTCAACGCAGTCTATGCTGCAAACAAAGGAGGGCCAGCCATGAAAACCTTATTCAAATTTTCACTTG
>Ga0209614_1000150_pt1 | contig 64660 bp, 66 predicted proteins | sample BlaSprsedimmetaG_FD_185484 | JGI IMG/M metagenome (GOLD analysis project Ga0209614, IMG submission 185484) | Hot spring sediment bacterial and archeal communities from California, USA to study Microbial Dark Matter (Phase II) - Blank Spring... ...
CGCTCTGGCGGCAGCAGCGGCATTCTTGCTGGTCGCATTCCCTCTCGCGGGAAACAGGAACGACCTGCCCCTCGACAACCTGAAAGACACGCTGGTCGTGGGCCTGTTGATAGCGTTGCAGATAAGCATCTTCAACTACGCCATGACGCTGGCCCCGATCGCCAATGTCGTGGTGGGCTTCCTGGGGCTTGGCACGCTGTATCTGGTGACCCGGAAGCGCACCTTGGGGCACGCCTACCTGGCCTTCAATCTCGTGATGCTCGCGGTCTTTCTGTGGGGGGCGTTCACGACCGAACTCCACTATGAGGCGCTGCAGCCGGGCATCGTGGTGGGCGGCGCAGGTCTGGGGGCAGCAGGTTCGTTCCCCCGCATCATGTCGCTCGCGTTCAACATCCCGGGCACGCTGCTCCTGATTGGCGGCTCGACGTACTCGATCATCCGTTTCTGGCCGAAGAAGGCGTACCGGTATCGTGTATGGGCCAACGTGCTCATCATCATCGGCACCCTTGCGATCGCCGGGGCCGGCTCGATGGCGCGCGCCGGGGCCACGCAGGGACTCTACTTCGCCGAGATGGTCGCCAGCGCCATCCTGCTTGCCGGCTTCCTCATGGCGAGCACACTGCAGAAGGGGGCCGAGGCGGCCCGCACGGAGGGACAGGGGCGTCGCACGTGAGCGACCTGCTTGCCGCAACCGCACGCTCGGCGCCACTCGCCCATCGGTTCTCCAAGCTGTGGCATCCCGACTGGTACCAGGACGGCCCCAGGCGGCGGGGCTACTTCGAAGGCTGGTACCTCAAGTGTGTGGATGCCGACGCACGGCATGCGGTTGCGCTCATCCCCGGAATCTCGCTCACGCCCGACGGAGTCGGCTCCCATGCGTTCGTGCAGCTGATCCGTGCCGGTGGGACCACAGCGTACTGGGAATACCCGGCCGGGGAGTTCCGCTTCGCGCCCGATCGCTTCGAGATCGAAGTGGGGCCCAACCGCTTCTCCTCGGAGGGCGCATGGCTCGATGCCGACGGCGCAGCAGGGCGGCTTGCCGGGGAGCTGCGCTTCGGCGATTGGATCGGCTGGCCGGTGAAGCCACTCTCGCCCGGCATCATGGGCTGGTACCGGTTCGTGCCGTCCATGGAGACCTACCACGGGGTCCTGGGTTTGGATCACAGCGTGGACGGCGAGTTGGAAATCGACGGTGTCGCCCTCGGCTTCAACGGCGGACGTGGCTATGTTGAGAAGGACTGGGGCCGGTTGTTCCCGAGCGCGTGGGTCTGGGCGCAGAGCAACCACTTCGGCGCGCCGGGGACCTCGGTCACGATATCGGTAGCCCGCATCCCGTGGTTCGGCGGGTCTTTCGTCGGCTACATCGTGGGCGTGCTGCACGACGGGGATCTCTACCCGTTCACAACCTACAACGGCGCCAAGATGCGCGCGTTCTCCATCCGGGAGGGGCAGGCGCGGATGACCCTCGCGCGCGCCGGTCTCACGCTTGAGCTCACCGTGGACGGGGCGCATCCTGGGGATCTCCGCTCGCCGGTGCTCGGCGCGATGGACGGCACGGTGTGGGAGAGTCTTGACGCCGCCATCGGCGTGAGGTTGAGCCGAGGGGACTCCGTGGTGTTCGAGGGCCGGGGGCTGCACGCGGGCGCCGAGCTCATGGATGAGTCTGGGGAGCTTGAAGCCGGTCTTACGCGGAGGAAGTAGACGGGGCACTGCAGCACGGTCAGACTTCGACGTGTCAGCGCGCCTCACTGAAGGAGACACCATCGCCATGCGACCCGCAGACCTTCGACGCTACGTGAGGAATACCGAGAAGTCGGTCGTGCCGAGTACGGTGGCGATGCGAGTCCAGGGCATGCCGTTCCTCCGTCGGCTGCCGCGCTGGCTCCAGAACCGCATCGTCGAGCACGGGTCCCGCACCGACCCGTACATGAGCTTCATCGTGGAGCCGTACGCGGTCTTCCTCGCCTTCGAGGTCACCGACCTGGACGCCGCTGGGCGCCTCCTGCCGCCGGGCTATCGGCTGCATCCCTCGGCGATGTTCGCTGACACGCCCCCGCGGCCCTGCGCGATCGTGAGCGCGTTCAACGTGCACACCAACGTGTTCTGGGGCAGCAGGGTGGAGTTCTACCTGATGGCCGAGAACGCCGGGACGGGCCTGCTGTCGTGGATCATCGAGGAATACGAGAGCAATGCGCCGAGCTACGACCCGGCCAGCGGATTCGCGCTGCCGAGCACGTCGCACTCGGTGGTCTCCACGTCGTATCGCGGTGAGGTCATCGTGGAGATGTCGAGCGAGCAGTCCGGCAACGGCCTCTCGCTCGTCGCCGACATGACGAGTGCCGTGCGCACCCCGCTCGACCAGCGCGTGTGGGTGGAGGGCAACCTCTCGGTCGACTACGGCAGCGACCTGCAGCAGTCCACCAAGCCGTTCGGTCTGATCTTCGATCCCGGCGAGATGGCCGAGGCGCTGTGCGGCGCCGGCTTCGTTTCACGCACCGCTGGCCTGCAGGCGCTCCACCTCGGCGAAGTCGACGCTGTAGAGCACCACCTTGGCCGAGTGGAGTCCGCCGAGACGGCGTTTCACGAGCTCGTTGAGGTCGCGGTAGTAGGGGACCGTGGACTCCCAGCTCATGCGGCCGATGACGCCGATGGTCTTCATGGTGCCGCTCCCGTCGCTGCGCTCTCTCCCGTGTGCTTCAGTGTACCCGCCCCCAGGAGATCCCTGCGCGGGTACACATACAAGAGCAGCGGCGGTGTTTCCCACGCCAGCTCGCAACCAGATGGGAGGAGGACTCCTATGCAGTCTGAACGCACCTGTGGCACGGCGTATCTGCGGTTCTTCGCGATGATCGCCACATCGATGGCGGTGATGCACCTGCTCATGTATGTGAACTCGGCCGACATCCTCGGGCATGCGCGGATCAGCGAGATGCGGATTCTGATGACCGTGATGATGGGCGCATCCATGACGGTGGTCATGCTGGCCTACATGCGGCGCATGTACACGAGGACCGCGGTCAATGTGGCGATCTTCGCCGGTGCCATTGTGGTGTTCGCTGTCACCGTGTTCCTCATCTGCGGCCAGGTGACGGTGACCGATACCGACTACATGCAGGGGATGATCCCGCACCACTCGATCGCGATCCTCACGAGCGAGAACGCGCAGATCGAGGACGTGTGTGTGAGGGCGCTTGCGGACGCGATCATCGATGCGCAGGAGCGCGAGATCCGCGAGATGGAGTGGCTGATCGAAGACATCAGCGTCAACGGCCTGGCCACCACGGAAGCCGAGGCGGAAGCCAGGCCGGTGCCCGTATACTAGTGGGCGAGCCCGGCCCATCAAGCGGCACGCAGACCCCCGGAGGCAACGTGAGCATGAAGTCGAGCACCCGCACCCTGATACTCGGCACCCTGGCGGTGCTGGTGACGCTTGGCGTGGCCTACCTGGCCGTCTCGGGATACCTCGAGAGCCTGCCGGGCTTGGAATACGCCATGGCCGAGCCCGCGGTGGAGGTCACCGCGTACCCCGAGGCCCGGTTCGCCGTGATGAGCGACCTCCACTACTACGACACATCGCTCGGCACGAGCGGGGAGGCGTTCGAGGACGTTCTCGGCTCGGACCGCAAGTTGCTGCAGGACACCGCCGATCTGCTCGATCTTGCGATCGACGACGTGCTCGCGTCCGGGGTCGACTTCGTTCTGGTGCCCGGCGACCTCACGAAGGACGGCGAAGTCGTCAACCACGAGGCGGTCTCCTCAGCCCTGGCGCGTTTGAGAGAGGCGGGCGTTGATGTGTACGTGGTGCCCGGCAACCACGACGCGAACAACCCGGAGGCGTTCGAATTCCGCGGCACCGAGAAGATCCCGGTGCCTGCCGTCTCGCAGGAGGAGTTCGCCGGGGTGTACCGCGACTTCGGCTACGGAGATGCGATCATGGCCGATGAGACCTCGCTCAGCTACGTGGCCGAGCCGGTCGAAGGCCTGTGGCTTCTGGCGCTCGACTCGACCCGCTCGGAGGAGAACGAGCCCGGCGGGGAAGAGGTCACGGGCGGAGCGTTCACCCAGGCGCAGGTCGACTGGATCGAGGAGGTCCTTCAGGAGGCCCGGGCCGAGGGCGCGGTGGTGATCGGCATGATGCACCACGGCGTTGTGGAGCACTGGGACGGTCAGGCGAAGCTCCACCCCGAGTATCTGGTGGAGGACCACCTCTGGGTGGGTGAGCTGCTCGCATCGTACGGCGTGCGCGTGGTGTTCACGGGCCACTATCACGCCCAGGACATCGCGCGCGCCGACTACGAGGACAGCGGCTTCCTCTACGACATCGAGACCGGCTCGCTCGCAACGGCGCCGTGCCCCATACGCTACTGCGAACTGTCCGGAGATGAGCTCGAGGTGCGCTCGGAGACGATCGTGGACCGGCTGAAGCCCGGCACCGATTTCGGCGAGCAGGCCCGCGCCTTCGTGCTTGCGACCATCGCATCGGAGGCGTACGACGTGTCGCGCGGCTACAACGTCTCGGAGGACCAGTCGCGCTACATCGCCGACCATGTGGCGCCGGCGTTCGTGGCGCACTACGAGGGTGACGAGGACCTCTCGGCCAAGCCGCCGATCGACAACAGCAGGCTGGACCTCTGGGGCCGGTTCATCTGGTCGCAGCAGCGCTATGTGACCGACGGGCTGTGGGACGATCCCGAACCGGCCGACAACGATGTGGTGCTGCCGCTCACGGAGTAGGGCTGAGCGCGGCGCGTGGGGCCCCCGGCCCCATCACCCTTCGAGCGAGCCGAGGTACTGGGCGTACTCGGCATCCTCGAGGAACGCAAGCACCCGCTGCCGGCCGGTGCGCAGCACGGCCCACGGCGCGAACTTGAACTGCAGGTGCATCCACGCCCATTCGCGGAGACGTGCGGCTGGCGGGAGCTCGTGCAGGTAGCGACGCTGGCCAGGTCCCAGCCGCCGGTGCCTCAGCAGCAACCCCGCAAGGAAGGCCCGCACTATCCTCAGCCGCGAGTAGAAGGCCCGGTACTCGGCTGTGACCAGCTCCTGCATCTCCCGTGCGGACATCCGCTCCGGACGGACGGCGACATGCATCCCGTCGAGGAACCTGAGGTGCCCGATCTCGTGGAAGAGCACGCGGCCTGCCGCCTCGTGCTCGGCTGTGCTCTTGGTCCCGGGTAGAGGCGTCTCGAAAAGGTACTGCAGCGACGTGAGGTACTTGCGGGCGAATCGCCCGTTGCGCTTGAGCGTCTCCGCGGTGTCTCCCGCAAATGCGATGAGCATGCCGTGCACGAGCAGACCGTGGCGGCGCATCGCTGCGAGAGCTGCGGCCATGCGGTCGCTGCTGATGTGCTTGCCGACCTCGTCGAGGTCACTGTCCTCCGACGACTCCACGCCGATGCACAGCATCGTCATCGGCGCGAGGTCGTGCAGAAGTCTGAGCAGCTCCTTGTCGAGGCGGCCGAACCGGTCGAACACAGCATCCGCTCGAAGCTGGATGGCGATAGACCCCGCATACCCGCGCTCGATGGCGCCGCGCAGGAACTCCTTGAACGACGGCTTGTTGGCGGCGGCGTTGTCATCGATGAGGAAGACGTTGCCCCGGCCTTCCGACTGGCAGCCGAGAAGCTCGTCCACGCTCGTCTCCTCGTTCCGCAAGATGTATCGCGGCCAAATCTCGTGGACCTCGCAGAACGAACACCGGTCGGGGCAGCCACGCGATCGCCACACGAGCCCGGTCGTACGGTCCGCCGATCCTTCAACGAGCGACATGTCGATCAGCGGCAGAGCGCAGACCTCGGCGCGCGTCAGCTGCACGGGCGAGGGGCCGAACACGAGCCCATCGTGCCCCCGCCAGACGATGCCGGGTATGCTCTGCAGGGCCGTGTTCGGAGGTGCGCCGTGCGGGTGGCTGCGCAGGGCTTCCAGCAGTTGCGGGAGCGAGAACTCGGCCTCGCCCCTGATCACGTAGTCGGCACCGGCCTCGAACGCCCGCTCGGGAGCGCACGTCGGCTCGGGTCCGCCGAGGACGATTGGCGCGCCCGGAACGACACGCCGGGCCTCGGCGATGAGGGCGGCGGTCCTCGTGAGCGTGCACGTGATGGCCGAGAAGCCGACGGCGTCGGCGGTGCGCACGAAGTCCCAGTCCACGGATCCCTTGCCCGAGATGTCCTCAACGAACGCACGCACGTCGTAGCCGGCGTGGTGAAGCACCGTGGCGAGCAGCGGCACGCCCCGTCCCATCGCGACGTGCGAGTAGATGTTGAGGCCCGGCGAGCCGGCTTCGATCAGGGCCACGCGCATCGTGTCGGTGGAATCCATGGCCGTCACCTCCATATCCTTCGTTGTTCCCAGTAGAGGGGAGGGTGGTGGAGCCGTTCGGACGAACGGCACCCCCGGGCACGGTCGGGCCGCCCGTGCCCACGTGGTATAGTGGAGACACTCTCGACCTCGAGATTGCGCGTGCCCTACCTCGGCTGGGACACAGCGCATCATCGGCATCAGCGCCCGCGGATCCGTCGCGATGAACTTGCTGGAGTCCCTTCAGACCGGCAGCCGCAGTCCGGAGTCCGTGCGATACGGCAGCTGCCCATGTGCCGGGTCGATCGGTTCTCCGTCATCTTCAGGAGACCCCATGTCACCTACCCAGCGGCTGAGGCCGGTTCGTGCCAGCACGCACGTCCCGACGGCCGTCATCTACTGCGAAGCGAACTTCGGCGGGATCGATGGCAAGACAGCGAACGGTCTGGTCCGCCAGTCAGACAAGTACAGGATCGTCTCGGTCATAGACAGCGAGAAGGCCGGCCTCGACGCCGGTGAAGTGCTTGGAGACGCTCACAACGGCATCACCATCCGCCGAGACCTCGCCGAGGCCGTTGCCGTTGCGCAGTGCACTCCCGACGTGTTCATCTTCGGTATCGCGCCCGCAGGCGGTCTGCTCTCCGTGCATGAGCGTGGCGTCGTGCTGGAGGCGATGAGCCGGGGGATGGACATCGTAAGCGGGCTGCACGAATTCCTCGGCGACGATCCCGTGTTCATCGCGGCCCAGGCGGAACATCAGGTGGCGATCAGAGACGTTCGGCGACCCCCCGACAAGAGGGACCTCCGGCTCTTTGATGGCAGCATCGCCGAGGTCACGTGCCCGCGCATCGCAATCCTGGGAACGGACTGCGCCATCGGCAAGCGGACGACGGCAACGCTGCTGACACGCGCGCTGAACGAGCGCGGGATGCACGCTGTGATGATCGCGACCGGCCAGACGGGGCTCATCCAGGGTGCACGATACGGCGTCGCCCTGGACGCGATGCCGAGCCAGTTCTGCGCGGGCGAGGTGGAGGGCGCGGTCGTCAGTGCGTTTTCAGCGGAGCATCCCGATTTGATCATCATCGAAGGGCAGAGCGCGCTCGGCCATCCTGCGTACCTGTCGTCGGGGTTCATCCTCCGCGGCAGCCAACCGCAGGCCGTCATCCTGCAGCACGCGCCCGCTCGCAAGATCCGTTGCGACTTCGGGGGCCTGCCCGTTCCGTCGCCGGCTGTCGAGATCAACCTGATCGAGACGTTCGCCGATACGCAGGTGATCGGCCTCACCATCAATCACGAGGGGATGACCGATGCCGATGTGACGGCGGCCATCCTGATGTACGAGCTCGAGCTCGGAATCCCGGCCACGGACGCCCTTACCCGCCCGGTGGGCGATCTGGTGGAGATGGTCACGCGGGCGTTCCCGGACATCGGCGAGGTGGGGCGAGGGCAGCGGGACGAGGGGCCGGAACTGCGTGTGCTTGGCGCATAGACCGCGCGCCACGCGCAGGCCGGTGTTGCTGAGGCCCCGTAATGGGTACTGAGTATCAAGCGGCCGCAACGGGATGGCCGGAGCGTGGGGGTGCATCATGAGCGTATCTCGCCCTGTCCGGACCGCCCTGGCCGTGTGTCTGGCAGCCAGCATCTCGTTCGCTTCGGCGCCTGCCTTCGCGGCGCCAACGTTCTCCGAGACCGTGATCGCCGGGGAGAGCGGCCCTTACCTCATGCCTCCAACCCAGGCCGATCCCGAGATGGACGGGCGCTACATCGTGTACGAGTACACGCCCGGAATCGGGGTGGCTCCCCTCGACACAGATATCAAGGTCTACGACATCGAGACGGGTGCGGTCCAGGAGGCGAGCGATCGCACCGGCGACAACAACGTGGATGACACCAATCCCGATGTCTCGATGGATACGGTGGTCTACCAGAGCACACTCAACGCACACCTGAATATCTACATGTACAACACGAGTTGGTATAACTGGCGCGCGGTCACGAACGAGACCGCGGCGCAGACGCTCCCGCGTATCTCGGGCCGGTACATCCTGTGGCACGATGCAGGCTTGGACTACCTGAAGTACTACTGCGTCGACTGGCCGCAGTACATGAACCAGCAGGTACCCGGATCCGTGAGTCCCTACGAAGGTTCTTGGGACATCGACGGTGACACCGTTGTGTATGCGCGCGAACAGACCGCCGGCAACTTCACGTTCTACAAGTGGACCCTCTGGTCCGATGCAACTCCCGAAGCATTCGGAACGCATCTCAACGCGGGAGATATCGCTGACGTCCGGCTGCACAACGGCCGGATGACCTACACGTATGGGGCCGCGCTCGACAACGTGGGCGTGATGCTGATCCACGACGGAGATGCCGGGTCCCTGACATCCAGCGGGCGGGACGCCGACCTGTTCCATGAGATGTATGCGTACGAGATCATCCCCAACGACAATATCGGTTTCACGCTCAACGGCGTGTGGAGCACGACATTGGGGCTTCCCACGAACGTCGAGACCGATCCCAGCGCGTTCGGTAACCGGGTGGCGTTCGAGCGTGACAGCTACAACGGCGACATCATCATGACGCGGTCCTCCGAGCCGCTGGTGGATTGCACGGCTGGTGCGAATCGCTACGACACCGCCGCGGCGGTGAGCAAGCGGTACTTCCTCGCAGGCGCCGACAACGTGGTGCTCTGTACAGGCGAGGACTTCCCGGATGCTCTGGCTGCCGCCCCCTGGGCGCGGTTCCTGAAGGCGCCCGTCCTCCTGACGCAGCGGACGTCGGTGCCCGCGGCGGTGATGAACGAGATCGAACGCCTCGGCGCCACCAACGTATGAATCATCGGCGGCGACTCTGCGGTCTCCTCGGCGGTGAAAGCACAACTCGAGGCCGAGGGGCTCACCGTCAACCGCCAGCTGCAGGGTTCCGATCGCTACGCTACCGCCGCCAAGGTCGCCGACGCGCTCTACGATGCGCTGATCGCCGACGGCCGGCCATTCAGCAACATGGCGTTCGTTGCGCGCGGTGATTCGTTCGCCGACGCGTTGTCGGTGGCGCCAGTGGCGGCCGCCACGTACTCGCCGATCATCCTCGTGAAGACGCACGCGCCGCTGCCGGCGGCGAGCGAGGACGTCTTCGAGCGTCTGCCGATCTGGGAGGCCTTCATCGTGGGAGGCACCGACGTGGTGGACAGCGACGTTGAGCTTGCGATCGAGCAATGGACGACGCTGCACCTCGGGGCGAACAGCCCGGCGACACGGATCGCCGGCGTGGACCGGTATGACACCTCGGCCAGGGTGCTCGGGAACGCGGTCGCGATGAACTGGCTCGACCTCGACACCGTCGGGGTTGCCACGGGCCTGAACTTCCCGGACGCACTGGGCGGCGGTGCGGCGCTCGGCTCCTACGGGAGCCCGCTCGTGCTCACGCGTCCCGACGTGCTGTCACCGCCGGTGAAAGCCGTACTCGAGGACCATGCGTGGGAGATTGGACGGGCCGACGTCTTCGGCGGCTCCGATGTGGTCTCCGATGGGGTGCGCAGCACACTGTCCGGTCTGATGCCATAGACAGGTGCTTCGCCCACACGGGCGCCATCAGCGGAGCAGCAGTAGGGAAACCTCTTCGTAAACATATGCGTTGAAAGAAACAAGTTTGTGGTATAAACTCCTTGCCGAGCAGACAAGGAGGCGTACCACATGAACGATATCTCCAAGACGCAGCGTCGCTCGCAGGCATACTGGTTCGTGGACGGTTTGGCCGAGATGATCGGCGGCGTCGCGCTCGCTGCCGTCGGGGCCTTGTTGTACTTCTCGATCTCCGCCGACAACCAGACCTTTGGCACAGCGGCGTTGTTCGTGATGATCCTCGCTTTCCCGCTGAGCGCCAAGGCGGTCCGCTGGGCCAAGGACCGTCTTACGCACCAGCGAACAGGCTATGTGAGCTACCCGCAGCCGTCAGGCAGGCGCCGTGCAACGAGCGCGATCGTGGCGGGCGTGCTCGGTGTGGTCTTCGCCGTGAGCGCCGTCACGTTCGGTGACCCGACCTTCGGGGGCACGCTTGGCACGTACATGCTCGTGGGTCTCGGCGTGGCCGTTTCAGCGTCGCTCGTGGTGCGCGCCGGACAGATGGGGATGCCGCGCTTCTACCTCTCCGCAGCCGCTGTCGCGGGTGCGGCGATCTGGGCCCTTGCCCGGGGCCTCGGCTTCATCGCGGGCATGGGCGTGGTGTGGATGGCGCTGGGCGCGGCGTCGCTGATCACCGGCCTGATCGCGCTCGGGCGGTATCTGCGTGCGACCTCGAGCCTTCCCGGGGAGACCGAATGAGCACGTTCGAGTTCGCAGCCGACCCGGACCGTGTGATCCACGAGCCCGCCCGGCTGAAGATCTTGTCGGTGCTTTCCGTCGCTGAAAGCGCCGACTTCACGTACCTCATGCGAGAGACGGAACTCACGCGCGGGAACCTCTCGGTGCAGCTCAGCCGTCTGGAGGAAGCGGGCTACATCGCCATCGAGAAGACGTTCGTGGGCAAGTCGCCACGCACCACCGCCAGGATGACGCACCAAGGCAGGGAGGCCTTCACCGCCTACCGGGCGTACCTGGAGCGGCTGCTTGACGCTACCGGGTGAGAGCCGGGAAGGTCGTACGCGTGAGTGGTCGATCGGCTGTGGTCTGGTCGAGGGACCAGGGTTGACGGCACGTGGGGTGTTGCCGTCTAGGGGGGGTGCGTCGCGTCGTGTCCGTGAATCGGCATCCGGCCTCATCATGCTCTGCCGTCTCGTGTTCCAGCGAGGACGACCGTAGGCGGCTCTCGCTGCCGCAGGGTGCGTCATCTCGTCATCGTCGGCTATCGCCGGTGACGCAGCCGCTTCTGTGGAGGGCCATCGCCCAGGACGTGCGGCTTCGCGACACGCATCTGGGGCGGACCTGGATGAGGTTCGTTGTCATGGGCGTCCCGCCCCCTGTGAGCCTCTGACGCCCGGGACGACCATCGCGCCTCTTGAGGCGCCCTGTCGTCCGTCATCGGCGCGCCCGCACACTCGATCCCGCACAGAACACGCGCCGCACAAGCGCTGTTGTCGCGTGCACTGGCTCAGGAAGCCGATTGAGAAACGAGGTGGGAACGGATGGCTCCACACGCAAGAGCGAGCTGGCGATCGCATCACCCCTGCATTCACGGCAGAACGTGGCTGCTGGTAGTCCTGCTGCTGACTGTGCTCGTTGCTGGCCTTGCCGGGTGCAGCGCTGAGGAGCCTGTGGAGCCGGAGCCCGAGACTGACGTCGCGGTAAAGCCCCCAGCCGAGGAGCCTGCCGAGCCGGTGTGGCAGGAGCAGGTCTCGGGACTGACCGACAGGTTCTACGATGTCGTGTTCGTCGACCCCTATACGGGATGGGCAGTCGGGGGAGACGATAGAGGCGTTATCGTCGGCACCACTGACGGCGGACAGACGTGGACTGAGCTCTATGAGCATGACCGCTACGCGTTCAACGCCGTGCATTTCGTCGACGCACAGACCGGGTGGGCGGCGTATCAAGGCGACGGAGAGAGCGACATCGTCAAGACCACCGATGGCGGGCAGTCATGGACCAAACAGACGAGCGGCTCAGTCCGTGCGGCGAACGACATCTTCTTCGCCGATGCCGACCATGGCTGGATCGCGACCTCTGCCGGCATGATCTGGGCAACCACTGACGGCGGAACAACCTGGGGGCAGCAGGAGTCTGGTGTCGAGGGTTCGATCAGCCACCTCTACGATCTGCACTTCGTGGACGCGCAGACAGGGTGGGCCGTTGGATGGGACGGTGACGGAGCGATCGTTGCCACCACTGATGGCGGGGAGGCATGGAACCGCCAGGACCCCACCGTTGAGTTCCTGAGGGCGATCTTCTTCGCCGACGCGCAGAGCGGATGGGCCGTGGGTAGCAACGGCGCCGTTGCCACAACCGATGGAGGCCAGACGTGGGTAGCCCAGGATGCCGGACGCCGTGCGCTCGAGGACGTCTTCTTCACCGATGGCCGCAATGGGTGGGCCGTGGGCGCCGGGAGCATCGTCCTCTCAACGGCTGACGGAGGCGTCAGCTGGAACCAGGAGCGCGATGGCGGTGCAGGAACGCCGACCCTCTACGGGGTGCATTTCCTGGATGACGAGCATGGTTGGGTCGTCGGTGACGATGGCGTGATCCTTCACTTCGGACTCCCGGAAGGGGTGGATGGATAGACGGCATGAGCGGGACGGGTCGGCGGAACAGAGGACGCGGCTGCGTGCTGTGTCACAAGGAGAGATGATCATGGTTGGATCCAGACTGAGAAGGACGATAGGACTGTGGTTGTCGGCGGTGCTGGTGCTGACGTTGACGGGGCTCCCGGCTGCGCATGCGGTTGTAGACCCCGATCCGCTGGATGTGTGAGCGGTGGGATGGTCCCTGCAGGACTCGGGACACACGGCCGACCTCCACAGCGTGTACTTCATCGACGAGAACACCGGATGGATGGCAGGCGCCAACGGCACGCTCCGCAAGACCATCAACGGCGGTGCGAACTGGTTCGCTCAGAATCCCGGTACCTCGGTGTGGCTCTCAGGCGTGTTCTTCCTCGACGAGAGTACGGGGTGGGTCGTGGGCGACGAGGGTACCATCCTGAAGTCCACCGACGGCGGGACCAGCTGGGCCGCGCAGACCTCGGGCACGACCAAGAAACTGTGGGGAGTGCAGTTCGTTGACGCGAACAACGGCTGGGCCATTGGCATCCCCGGCGGATACGGCCCACCGCCCCCCGGCGAGTACAGTCCGATCCTGCGGACCACCGATGGCGGCGAGACGTGGACGAACCACGGGAGTCTCGACCACCAGGTCCTGCAGACCATATTCTTCATCGATGCGGACAACGGCTGGGCCGCGGGCAACGACACCCTCGTACGGTCGATGGATGGCGGTGTCAACTGGGAAGACATCAGGCCGGACGAGACATCGCGGCTCTACTGGACGACCCACTTCGTTGACGAGAACATCGGATGGGCCGTTGGCGGCGGTGGGCTCATCTTGCACACCACTGATGGGGGAGACAACTGGGTCTTCCAGGATTCCGGCGTCGCCACAGAACTCATCGACGTGCACTTCGTGGACGCCAACACCGGCTGGGTGGCGGGTAACGGTGGACTCATCCTCGCTACCAATGACGGTGGCGACACGTGGGTGGTCCAGCACAGCGGTGGGACGCGCTACATGCGCGATCTGTACTTCGTGGACGCGAACACAGGGTGGGGCGTTGGTGCCGACGGCCACACGGTGGCCTACCGGTGGCCGCTTCCTCCGGTGACGCCGCTTGAGGGCGATGATCGTTACGCCACGGCGGTGGACGTATCGAAGCGAGTGTTCCCCATAAGCGCTGAGACTGTGGTGATCGCCACGGGCGCCAACTGGCCGGATGCTCTCGGCGGCACCGCGCTTGCGGGGGCGCTCAACGGCCCCGTTCTGCTCGTGGGCACCAACGTCGTTCCCTCGGTCGTGTCTCAGGAGATCGATCGCCTTGGTGCGACCAACGCGATCATCCTCGGCGGCACGTCGGCGGTCGGGGCCGAGGTGGAGACTGCCCTCAAGACGCAGCTCGGCTCAGACAACGTAGAGCGCATCAAGGGGAACGACAGGTACGAGACCGCCAACGCTGTGGCGTTGCGGGTGATCGCGGAACTCGGCGAGGACTACGACGGTATGGCGTTCGTGGCCACGGGCGCGGACTTCCCCGACGCCCTGGCCGCCGCCCCGCTTGCAGCACGGCAGCACTGGCCGCTGTTCCTGGCACACCCGGTGAACGGTCTCACCGCTGCCACGAAGGCCGCCATGGCCGATGTGACGGATGCTGCGGTGCTTGGCGGTGATGCGGTCGTTTCGGCGGACGTGGAGGCGCAGCTGAGGGCTGATCTACCCGGCACCGTGGACCGCTTGTGGGGCGCCGATCGGTACGCCACCGCAGTAGCGGTCGCCACGTACGCAGTGGGCAACGCAGGTCATGACTGGGACCGGGTGGGTGTCACCACCGGGATGAACTTCCCGGATGCCCTGGCAGGTGGTGTCGCGCAGGGCAAGATGAACTCCGTCATGCTGCTCACGGCACCGGACACGCTCAGCTCGACGCCTGCGGCGGCTCTTGCGGCGAACAAGGCTGAGATCGACAGCGTCACGTTCTTCGGCGGTGCGAACGCGGTTGTGCCGAGCGTGAGGAGCGCGGTACTCGCAGCAGCTGGCGTGACGCCGTAGGTTCGTCCACTGCAACGTGTGGATAGTCCCGAAGGGCCCGTCTTCCGAACCAGGAGGGCGGGTCCTTGGCCTTGTCCGCCCGCCGCGTGCTGTGACGCGCCCCGCCTGTCCCACGCGCACATCGCGAACCGGAAACCCCCGATTCCCAAACCGTTGTGGACTGCCTGACCGGTGCGGCCGACACTGGGTCTCGTGTCGTACCGAGTGCGCATATCCCAACTGCTCGGCTACCCGTTGCTCTGGGTGGCCGCTGCCGCGATCCTCGCGCTGGCGGGAGCCTCTCCCGCACTCGCGCTGCTTGTCGGCCTGTCGGCCGGAATGCTGGTGGGCGCGCCGGAGAGGCTGCAGCCCGCGCGGTGGTCGAAGCAGCTCCTCCAGGCATCGGTCGTGCTGCTCGGCTTCGGCATGCAGATCGGAGCCGTCGCCCGGGTGGGCGTGTCCTCGGCAGGAATGACCCTCTTCACCGTGGCGGTCACGCTCGCACTGGCGACCGTGATGGGCCGGTGGCTGCGCGTGGACGCCGAGGCACGCACGCTCATCGGGTCGGGCACCGCTATCTGCGGTGGCAGCGCCATCGCCGCTGTGGCTCCCGCGATCGGCGCTTCGCCCGTCTCAACGGCGGTGGCGCTCTCGGTGGTCTTCGTCCTCAATGGTGTGGCGCTCTTCATGTTCCCGTGGGTCGGGCATCTGCTGGGCATGACCCAGCAGCAGTTCGGGGTGTGGGCAGCGATCGCGATCCACGACACCAGCAGTGTGGTGGGGGCGGCGTCGGCGTACGGGGCGGAGGCCCTGGGCATCGCCACCGTGGTGAAGCTCACCCGCGCGCTATGGATCGCGCCGGTGGCGTTCGTTCTGGCGCGACTCCACGGTGGCGCGGCGAAGGGGCTCAAGATCCAGCCGTTCCTCATCGGCTTCGTGGCCGCCTCGGTCGTCGCCTGGCTCGTGCCCGCGCCGGGGCTGTGGAGCACGCTCGCATCGCTGGGAAAGACGCTGATGGCCCCCACGCTCTTCCTGGCGGGCGCGACCCTCACGCCGGATTCCCTTCGCACGGCCGGCGCACGCCCGCTGCTCCTCGGCGTTGCGCTGTGGGTCGTGGTGTCAGTGACGACAGCGGCGCTCGTGCTTGGCGGCGTACTGCACGTAGGGTAGTGACGCCCTCGCAGCCTGGCTGCACCTGCCTGTTCGACATACCTTGTACCGCTATGTATAATGCTGCAAGGTATAGTTCTGTCGCGCTGGCGGCACCAAACACAAGGTGAGCCCATGGAGATCAACAAGGACCTCGTGGCGGCGTCATCCACACCGATCGTCCTCGCCATACTGGCCGAGGGCGACAGCTACGGCTACGCGATCCTGCAGCGTGTGAAGGAGCTTTCCGGCGGACGCCTCGAGTGGACCGACGGCATGCTCTACCCGGTGCTGCACCGGCTCTTGCGTCTCGGTCTCGCCGAGGCACGCTGGGAGGTGGCCGAGTCCGGCCGCCGCCGCAAGTACTACCGGATCACTGCCGACGGCCGGACGCATCTCGCCGAGCAGTGGCGGCAGTGGCAGGCCGTGGATGCCACGCTGCGGGGGATCTGGGATGCGCGCGCGGACACTGCGTGCAGGCCCGGCACGGCCGGCCTGCCGGCGATCTTCACAGGGAGCGTGACCTATGCATAGCGATGACCTCAACGCGCGTCTCGAGGAGCGCATAGCCGAGTGGCGGACCTACCTGCTGGGGCGTCAGGCGATCCATTCCGTGGATGTCGCCGAGCTGGAGGACCACTTGCGGGAGCAGATCGACGGGCTCACGGAAGCGGGGCTTGACGCTGACGAGGCGTTCCTGGTGGCCGTGAAACGTATGGGCGACCTTGACACGCTTTCCGCCGAGTTCGCCCGCGAGCACTCCGAGCGCTTATGGAAGCAACTCGTCACTCCGGGCGCGGACACTCGTGATGTGGACGCCGGGGCCCGGAAGGAGGGCGTCGTCGCGGTGGCGCTGGCGGTTCTCGCCGCGCTGCTCATCAAGCTGCCGGCGCTCTTCGGGCTAGACTTCGCCGATGACGGGGCGTTCTACGCCCGCAATCTCAGCTTCTTCGTGCTCCCCGTGCTCACCGGCTACTTCGCCTGGAAGCGCGGCCTTCTCGGCTCGGCCATGCTGCGCCGGTTGGGCGTCGCATTCGTGGGCGCGGCGGTGTTCGCCAACGTCTACCCGTTCGAGCCTAGAGGCTCCACCGAGGCGCTCACTGCGCTCCACCTGCCGATCGCGTTGTGGATCGCGGTGGTGGGGGTGGCCTACGCGGGCAGCCGGTGGCGCGAGGCAGCCGGAAGGATGGACTTCATCCGTTTCTCGGGGGAGCTCTTCATCTACTACGTGCTGATAGCCCTCGGCGGCGGGGTGCTGATGGGGTTCTCGGCACTGATCTTCCAGGCCATCGGGGTGGATATCGAGCCGATCTTCGAGTCGTGGATCCTGCCCTGCGGAGCGGCGGGCGCGGTCGTGGTGGCTTCGTGGCTCGTGGAAGCCAAGAAGAGCGTGATCGAGAACATGGCGCCGGTGCTCACCCGGCTGTTCACGCCGCTCTTCGCGATCGTGTTGCTCACGTTCCTCGGCACGATGGTGTGGACGGGGGCGGGCATCAACATCGAGCGCGAGGTGCTGATCGCGTTCGACCTGCTCCTGGTGCTCGTGCTCGCGCTGCTCCTGTACTCCATCTCGGCGCGTGATCCGCAGTCCGCTCCGGGTGTCTTCGATATCGTGCAGGTGGTGCTGGTCCTGAGCGCGCTCGCGGCCGACGCCGTGGCGCTCCAGGCGATCGGAGCGCGCGTCTCCGAGTTCGGCCTCACGCCCAATCGTGTGGCGGCGCTCGGCATGAACGTGATCCTTCTCGTGAACCTGACATGGTCGGCCGTGCTCTACCTGCGCTTCCTCGGCAAGCGCGGCGGCTTCCTCGCGATCGAGCGGTGGCAGACGGGCTACGCGCCTGTCTATGCGCCGTGGGCGGCGTTCGTGGTGGTCGCGTTCCCGCCGCTCTTCGGGTACCTCTGAGGTCGCGAATGTTCCCCGCGGCGTCTAGGCGAGGGCAAGCATCGTCACGAGCCTGATCTCGGGCGTGAAGTCGTCGTCGAGCACGGTCGTCTCGTAGGCGCCGAGATCGAGGCTCTGTTGCGCCGCGAAGTCATCCATCACTCCGGTGATGTCGCGGTGTACGCGGGCGATCGCCTCGTCGAGGCTGCCCGAGTAGGGAGTGGTCACGATCCCGGTCTTCGCGTCGGCGGCCATCGGCACGCCTGGGAGGACGTCACCGGCCACGTTGGTGCAGAACTCCCTCACGTTGCCGGGAGGCTCCAGCAGCGTCGTGTCGGGGTGCACCACCATCACGAGCATCCCGTGGATCGACCGCGCATCACTCTTCTGACGCTTCTTGTTGAAGAACCCCACAGCCACACACCCCCTTCGGGCGTGGGGATCGGCCGACGTTGAGCCGATGCCCCGCAGCCATGTCTGTTGGGACTTCGTACCCGACCGCTCATGGACCCTCGCCGTTGACCGGCATTGAACAAGTGTTTAGTATATTGAGCATGTGTTCAGCAGAACGTACAGACGACCGCACCACCGCCGCGCGCATACGTGACGCTGCCATTCTGCGGTTTGGGGAGGTCGGCTTCGGCAAGGCGACCGTTCGGGACATCGCCGCTGATGCAGGGGTGTCTCCGGGTCTCGTGTTGCACCACTTCGGGTCGAAGGCGGGCCTCCGGGAGGCGTGCGACGAGCATGTGGTGGCCGAGTTCGGCCGCTCCCGCATCGAGGCCGTGGAGTCGGGGGCCACGGACCCGTTCGCCGCGATGGCGGGCGTGCAGGGTGAGCAGCATCTCATGCGCTACTTCCTGCAAGGCCTGCGAGATAACTCACCAGGTGCCGGCCGCCTGTTCAGGTCGCTGTTCGAGGAGACCCTGCGCTTGATGGAGCTGAGCGTCGAGCAAGGCGTGATCAGGCCGAGCGAGAACCTGCACGACCTCACCGCCGTCCTGCTCGGATGGCAGTTCGGCGGCCTGTTGCTCCAGGGGCAGGTCGCGCAGGTGCTCGGCACCGGGACGGGTGCGGCCGAGATGATGCCCCGTTACGCCTGTGCTTCGATCGAGGCGCTCACCCACGGCGTGTTCGCCGATACCCGCTACGAGGACGCATGGCGCGAGTACGCCTCCACCGGTGAGCCTCCGCCCGGGGATGGCGATTCCGCCTGAGGGGGGCTGACGGCACCCGAGGGCAGCCCGCCGGGCTGCCCCGACACGAAGGAGCGTCGAGCATGAGCAACGTCATCGAGACCACGGGTCTCGTGAAGGACTTCGGCAAGGTACGCGCACTCGACGGGCTCGACTTGGGCGTGGCCAAGGGTGAGGTGCACGGTTTCCTCGGCCCCAACGGCGCCGGCAAGACCACCACAATCCGCATCCTCCTGGGACTGCTGCGGGCCGACGCGGGCACGGCCACCATGCTCGGCGGCGACCCGTGGGACGACGCGGTGGCGCTGCATCGGCGTCTGGCGTACGTGCCCGGTGACGTGGAGCTGTGGCCCAACCTCACCGGCGGCGAGGCGATCGATCTGCTCGGACGGTTGCGCGGCGGCCTCGATAAGGCGCGGCGCGACATGCTCGTGGAGCGCTTCGATCTCGACCCCACCAAGAAGGGCCGCACGTACTCCAAAGGCAACCGGCAGAAGGTCGCGCTCATCTCGGCGTTGGCCTCCGATGCGGAGCTGCTGCTGCTCGACGAGCCTACGGCTGGTCTTGACCCCCTCATGGAGGCTGTCTTCCAGGAGGTCATCCGCGACATGATGGCCGAAGGTCGTACGGTGTTGCTCTCGAGTCACATCCTCGCGCAGGTGGAGGTGTTGGCCGACCGAATCTCGATCATCCGCCAGGGCAAGGTCGTGGAGTCGGGCACCCTGCGTGACCTGCGGCATCTCACCCGCACCACGTTCACCGTGGAGACCACCCAGCCGGCCAGCGCCATCGCGCAGATGCCGGGCGTCTTCAACTTCGAGCCGAACGACGGTCAGGTGCGGTTCGACGTGGACGCCGAGCACGTCGGCACGGTGGTGAGCGCGCTCTCCGGCCTGGGCGTGCAGGCGATCACCTCCCGTCCGCCCACGCTCGAGCAGCTGCTGCTGCGCCACTACGGCGATGAGATGGCCGCGCACAACGGTGAGAGGGCGGAGGTGGCCCGATGACGGCGACCACCCCCGCGCGCGGCGGTGGCACGCTCGTTGGCACGGGATCCCTCGTGCGGATGATGCTCCGTCGCGACCGCGTGAAACTGCCGAGCTGGATCCTCGGCATATCGCTCTTCTGGCTCTACTACACACGGCTCGTACCGACGGCGTACCCCACCAGGGCCGACCTTGACGCCATCGTGGGGATGATGGGCGGGGCCACCGGGCGCATGTGGACCGGGCCGACGTACTTCCTGGACAACATGACGTACGAGACGTTCATCCCGGCCGCGTACGGCGGCTATCTGATCCTGGTGATCGTGCTGATGAGCATCCTGCTCATCGTCCGGCATACGCGTGTGGAGGAGCAGACCGGCCGGGCCGAGCTCGTGCGGGCGAGCGTGGTGGGACGGCATGCACCGCTTACCGCCGCGCTGCTGGTGGCGCTCATCGCCAACGGAGCCACCGCCGGGCTCATCGCTATCATGATGATCGCCGACCCCATCTTCTCCACCGGCGGTTCGCTGCTGTTCGTCGCGGGATGCTTTGCGAGCGGACTCGCGTTCGCCGGACTCACGGCGGCGATCGTACAGGTGACCGAGTACTCGCGGACCGCCACCAGCCTGGCGGCAGGCGCGGGCCTTGGCGGAGCGTTCCTGATCAAGGCGTTCGGCGACATGGGTCACGAGCACGGCACGCTGCTCTCGTGGTTCTCGCCCATGGCCTGGCCGCAACAGACCGCGCCGTTCGTGCTCGACCGCTGGTGGCCGCTCACTCTTTCGGTCGCGTTCGCCGTGGCGACTGCGGCGCTCGGTTACTGGCTTGCCGCACGACGTGACGTAGGAGCCGGGCTCATCGCCCCACGTGCGGGCAAAGCGCGCGCCAAAGGCTGGCTCGGTACGCCGGTCGGTCTGGCATGGCGGCTCGAGCGCCGGACGATCATGTGGTGGGCGATCGGATTGGGCGTGCTCGGCATGAGCATGGGTGCATTCGCCGAGCGTGCCGTGCCGGGTGAGATGCCCGAGGCGCTCCTGGTGGTGCTCGATGGTGCGGAGAACATCACAGCCGGCTACCTGGCGTACATGGGCGTGTTCATGGCCTCGATCGTCGCGATCTACGCGGTCCTTGCGATGCAGGGTCTGCGTGCCGAGGAGACCGGCGGACGCGGTGAGCCGGTCCTGGCCGCCGCGGTCAGCCGCTGGTCGTGGCTGGGCGCGAACCTGCTCGTCGGCACGATCGGCGTTGTGGTCATCATGGGGGTAGCGGGGGCGATGACCGGACTCGGTGCGGCCTCGGTGCTTGGCGACAACGCGCTGATCTGGGAGGTCACCGCTGCGCACCTCAACCACGTGCCGCCGATCCTGGTGGTGCTCGGCGTGGCGGCGCTGCTCTTCGGTCTCCTGCCGAGGGCGACGGGCGCATCGTGGGCGCTCGTCGCGTACGGCTTCATCATGGGCACGTTCGGTGCGTTGATGGACCTGCCCGATGTCGCCTTCGACATCTCGCCGTTCGAGCACCCGGCACGGATGCCGCTCGAGGAGTTCGAGCTCGTGCCGGTAGCTGTGCTTGTGGCAATCGCCGTGGCGTTGGTCGCCGTCGGTCTCGCTGCTTTCCGGCGACGCGATCTCGACGTGACGTAGAGGGTCGCATCCACCGGTCCTATCAGGACGAGACGGCCCGACTCTCGAGGCGGGCCGTACGTCTCGGGGCCATGCCCGTGCGCCGGTCGCCCCGGCATCGCGGCGGGTATGAACCGACTGTCAGCCGACGGGAAGCGGTGATGTGGCGATGTCTGTTGAGAGTCCCGCCTATCAGGTCGTGCGGAGCGACGGTCCGTTCGAGCTTCGCCGGTACGAACAGTATCTGACAGCGAGCGTCACGGTGGATGCGGGCAGCTACAACGGCGCCGCCTACAAGGCGTTCGGCGTGCTCGCCGACTACATCTTCGGCAACAACGTCGCCGCAGGGTCCATCCCGATGACGACGCCCGTGAGCACGAGCCGTTCCGAGGGGACACGAATCGCCATGACGGCGCCGGTTACCTCGGAGCGGGCGAGGAGCGAGGAGCTCACCAGCGCGGCTCCTCTGTGCACCGTCGGTTGCGCGGGCGAGTACACCGTGCGGTTCACCATGCCGTCGCGCTACACCGACCTGGCGGACCTTCCGCAGCCCAACGACCCTCGCGTGCGGCTCGATGTGGTGCCCGCGCACGAGGCGGTGGCCGAGCGGTTCGGCGGTCGGATGGACGATGAGATGGTCGCGGCGTCGGTGGAGCGGCTGCGTACATGGGCCGCGGACCTGGGGCTGACTCTGGATGGCGAGCCCGAGGCGGCACAGTACGATGCGCCCTGGAAGCCGGGCTTCATCCGGCACAACGAGGTCATCATCCCGGTAGTGGAGGCCTGAACGACCACCCGGCGGTCACTGACCGCCGGGTGGCAGTGATGTCGATGCAGCCGGTGCTAGTAGATCCTGGCCGCTATCGCGTCGTAGACGGTGGCGCTCAGCACATCGGATCCGCCAAAGCAGTCCGTCCGGCCGATCTGATACCTGTGGGCGTCAAGGAAGGCGCCCGTATCCGCGGACAGGGTGCTTCCGTCGGTCAACAACAGAGCGCTGCCATACACGCCCAGCGCTGCGCCCCCACCAAGGGCATCGGGGAAGTTCGTGCCGGTGGCGAAACCGCAGGTGTCGAGATCGATCCAGCGATACGCAAGACCCTTCTCGGCCACAGCCGTCGCGGTCTCGTACCGGTTGTCGCCCCACCAACGCTCGGTGATCGTGCCAACGGCGCCGTTGGCGATGATGAGCGTTCTGAGCGCGGTGTTGGTGCCTGCGCTCACCACGCTCTCGCCGCCCACGACATACCCGATGGTGATGTCGAGGTCATCCACGGCATCCGCCACTGAGCCGGGCACCGAATCCTTCTGCACGAGCATGATCGGCGCGTTGGCCGCGCTCGCCACCGGTCCTACCGCCAGCGCATCCGGGAAGTTCTCACCGGTAGCGAAGCAGGCACGGTCCATCTCGCCGGCGCCGAGGATCGTCCCCAGCCGGCGTGCGACCTCTGCGGAAGTCTCGTACCGGTTGTCGCCCCAGATCCGCTCCACGGCGTAGCTGGCGTCCAGTTGGGTCATGACCGCATCAGACACCACGCTGCTGCCGCCGATGATCCAGACCTTCGTGGGGTTGAGCCGTGTGATCTCCGCAAGCGTCGCCGATGGTATGGAGTCGGGCGCCGTGAGGAGCAGCGGCGCGCCAAGCGCCTTTGCAAGGGGTGCGGCGCAGAGCGCATCCGGGAAGTTCAGCCCGTTGCACAGCACCACATCCGTTGCGTCGGTGAAGTACCTCGTGCTCACCGCCGCAGCCGTGGCGTACCTGTCAGCCCCCGACGTACGGTTGCGCAGTTCCATGTTCGAGGTGGCCAGCATCACGTCCTGGTCGCTGGCGTCACTCCGCTGATACGCGATCCGATGACCATACAGGCTGGGGAAACGGTCCGACTCGGTGCCGCCAAATTCAGGGGTCTGCACCAGATACAGGCCGGCTATGAGCTGGTAGCCGATGTCGGCGTATGCGGTGCCCTCCGCCTCATGCCTGGCCACAGAGCGCTCGAAGATCGTAGGCGCGTGCTCGTCGAGCGTGTCGCTCGTGGCCACGTTCTCGATCGCTTCGGTGTTCAAGTCGAGCACGACGATGTCGGTGTCACCGGCGCCGTCGTCGGTCTCGAGCGCAACGCGTCGACCGTGCATCTGGATTCTGGCGACCTGATCGCCGATCACGAACGGCCCCTTCCACTCCGACAGCGGAGAAAGCGTCCGGTAGTACAGGTTGGCGTGATCGGATGAACGTATGGCCAGCACGCACAGTCCGTTGTCGACGTCGAAATCGACGTCAGGGTACCCGTTGGACAGCTGCGTGGGGGTGAACCCGCCCATGTCGTAGTTGCGGCCCCACAGATCCTCGTTGGCGTCGTCCCACCAGACCACGAAGTTGCCGTCGATGCGCGGGAACTCCTCCACAGCGGCCGTTGCCCGAACGGTGCTCACGGTGTTGGTGCTCCACTGGTACATCTTGATGTCGTAGTTGCCGGAGCTGTTGTCCTGGAAGACGACGCGGTCGCCCGAGACGTCCGGTTCCGCTGCGTCCCCCCGGTGCTCGGTATCGTGCGGGTGACACCGGTGGCGAGGTTCCTGACCCAGATGCCGTTCTCGTACTCGTAGGCGAGGAGATGGCCGTCGAGGGTGGCGCTGTCCTCGGCCGCTGTGCCGCTGCCGGAGATGACGACTTGCGTCCAGTCGACCGTGGGCAGGACGATCGACATGCCGGACGCAGAGCCTCCGAGCAGCATCACTGCCGTCACACAAGACAAAACGAACCGACGCGTATGAGTGAGTCTCATCACGTCCCCCTTCCTGTGCGGTGTCGCTGCGTGTGACACCCCCCTTGTGGATAAGACGCTGTACCCGCCGCCAGAGACGACGTAACGGCGTGGCACATCGCGAGGGACGGGCGGTCGTGCGTCATCGGACGCGCTGGAGGGTCACGCGCCGAGCCACGCCCTCGCCTCGCACGCCGGCACGGGGTAGTCTCGGGGTGTAGCGGAAGGAGATCGGCATGTCACTCGACGAGTACATAGAGAAGCGTCACTTCGGCCATACACCGGAGCCCGAAGGAGGCGCCAGGCAGTCCGGGGAGGATCCAGCCGGGGACCTGGGTTTCGTGGTGCAGAAGCATGACGCGTCCCAACTGCACTACGATTTCCGTCTCGAGTGGGATGGGGTGCTGCTCTCGTGGGCGGTACCCAAGGGGCCGAGCCTCGACCCGAAGGACAAGCGGCTCGCCGTGGAGGTGGAAGACCACCCGGTGGACTACGCCGACTTCGAGGGGGTCATACCCGAGGACGAGTATGGCGGCGGCACCGTGATGGTGTGGGACCGGGGCACGTATGAGCCCCGGGGCGACATGGCGGAGATGCGCGCCGACGGCAGCATCAAGGTGGAGATGCACGGCGAGAAGATCCACGGTGGGTTCGCTCTGGTGCGCATGAAGCGGCGCGAGGGCGAGAAGCGTGACAACTGGCTGCTCATCAAAGAGCGCGACGACGAGGCTCGCCCACGTGACTCGTACGATGTGTTGGCCGAGGAGCCCTATTCCGCTAAGACCGGCCGGAGCATGGAGGAGATCGCGGCGGAGGCCTGATCGAACGCCGTCTGCGGCAGCGGGTGCTGTCGCGGGCGGCCTGTCTGCGCTACGGTATCCCCATGGCTGCCACACGATCGGTCTTCGACATACTCGGCCCGGTGATGGTCGGCCCCTCTTCGAGCCATACCGCAGGTGCGGTGAGGCTCGGCTTGCTCGCGCGGGCGTCCGGTTCCTCATCCCGTTCGACGAGGTGGCCGAGGGGCTCGCAAGCGTGGGGCGGGCGCTCCCGGCATCGTTGCGAGAGACCGCGCAGGGCGGCCTTGCCGCCACTCCGACGGCTCGCAGAATCGAGCGCTCGATCACCGATGCATGACAACGTCAACATACTGTAAACTGTTCCGCACGCGAGAGCGTGCGGTCTGTGTATCGCCCGGAGGCTCGAGTCTCCGGGGCACAGGTCGGCCGACCAAGTGCCATCCGGCGTTGGCTCCGATACATTGCGGACACTAGGAGCATGCATTGATCGAACTCATCGGAGTGAGCAAACACTTCGGGAACCATCAGGCGCTCAAAGAGATCGATCTGTTCGTCCCGTCCGGACAGAAACTGGTCATCATCGGACCCTCAGGCTCCGGCAAGTCAACGCTCATCCGGTGCATCAACATGCTCGAGAAGCCGAGCGCCGGCCGCGTGATCGTCGACGGCACCGAGGTCACGGCGCCGCGGGCGCCGATCGCCAAGGTCCGCCAGCAGGTGGCGATGGTCTTCCAGTCGTTCAACCTTTACCCGCACAAGACGGTGCTGGAGAACGTCACGCTTGCGCCGATCGTGGTCTCGGGCGTCTCGCGTGAAGAGGCCACCGAGTCCGGACTCGCGTACCTGGAGCGCGTAGGGCTGAGCAGCCAGGCCGAGAAGTATCCTGCCCAGCTCTCGGGCGGTCAGCAGCAGCGCGTAGCCATAGCCCGGGCACTCAACATGCATCCCAAGATCATGCTCTTCGATGAGCCCACCTCGGCGCTCGACCCGGAGATGATCCAGGAGGTGCTCGAGGTCATCATCGGCCTTGCTCAAGGAGGCATCACGATGGTGGTCGTGACTCACGAGATGGGATTCGCAAAGGAAGCGGCGGACCGCGTGGTCTTCATGGACGACGGGTTGATCCTCGAGGACGGCACCCCCGAGCACTTCTTCGAGAACCCGCAGCACGAGCGCACCAAGCTCTTCCTAAGCAAGATCCTGCGGTAGGGAATCTCAAGCGGGGCTCTCCGGGACCGATCGGGTTCCGTGGCCGGTTGGCAGTGAACGCGTGATCACGCATCCCGGGTATCCCGGGGAGAAGGAGGAAGCATGAAGAGGACCGTACTGTCTCTGCTCCTTGCGCTGGCGCTCGTGTTGAGCGTCTCCGCGCTGGCGGGCTGCAGCTCGGAGGAGCCCGCCGAGCCCGCCGACAACGGGTCCGAGCCGGCAACGGGCGATCTTCCCGCCGGCGTCCAGGGGATCGCCGACGAGGGCGAGCTCCGTGTGGGTGTGAAGGCCGACGTTCCGAACTTCGGTCTGCAGGATGCGGCTACCGGTGAGTTCTCCGGCATGGAGATCGACCTCGCCTACGAGCTCGCCGAGCGTATGGGCCTCTCCAAGGACGATGTGGTCTTCGAGGCCGTCACGGCCAAGACCCGTGGCCCGCTGCTCGACAACGGCCAGCTCGACGTGGTCATCGCCACCTTCACCATCAAGCCCGAGCGTCTCGAGCAGTGGAACTTCTCGGACGCGTACTACCAGGATGAGGTCGGCCTGCTCGTGAAGAAGGACGCCGGTATCGAGAGCCTCGCGGACCTCGATGGCAAGGTCATCGGCGTGGCTCAGGGCGCGACCTCGCGTGACGCCGTCCAGGTCGAGGCCGACGCTCTCGGCATCGATGTGGAGTTCCTTGAGTTCGCCACGTACCCGGAGATCAACGCAGCCCTTGAGTCGGGTCGCGTCGACGCGTTCTCCGTGGACAAGTCAATCCTGTCAGGATACCTCACCGATGACTCCGTCATCCTGCCCGACGGCTTCTCGCCCCAGGACTACGGTGTCGCCACGAAGCTCGGCACCGATGAGCTCCGCGACTTCATCAACGAGATGCTCTCGGACATGGAGGCCAGCGGCGAGATGGACACCCTGCTCGAGAAGTGGAACCTGGGCTGATCGTCCGCGATCAGACCGGAGACGCGCATGTCTGAGCTCATCGCGAGCATAGGCTTCCTGCAGCAGGGGCCGTTCTCGGTCCCGCGCTGGGAGGCGCTGTTCGCGAACATGGACGTGATCTGGCAAGGCGCGCTCGTGACACTGCTGGTGGCGTCCCTGGGGCTGGCGCTCGCGCTGGCCCTGGGGACCGTCATCGGCGTGATGTCGGCATCACACTGGCGCGCGCCTCGTGCGTTCGCGAGGGCGTACGTGGAGTTCTACCAGAACACCCCGCTGCTAATCCAGGTGTTCATGATCTTCAACGCGCTGCCGATCATCTTTCAGGGCATGTTCATCCCCGTGGTCACGATCGGCATCATCGGCGTGGGCATGTACCACGGTGCCTACATCGCCGAGGTGGTCCGCGCCGGCATCCAGTCGATCGGCAGGGGTCAGCTCGAAGCCGCCCTGTCGCAGGGATTCGGCTACATAGGCGCGATGCGCTACATCATCATCCCCCAGGCCATGCGGGTGGTGCTGCCGCCGCTCACCAACCAGGCGGTCAGTCTCATCAAGAACACCTCGGTCATCGCCATCATCGCGGGCGGCGACCTTATGTACGCGGGCGATTCGTTCGCCGGACGCTACGGGCACTACGGTCCCACGTATGTGGTCGTAGGCCTGTTGTACTTCCTGATGTGCTTCCCGCTCGCGCGTCTCGCGCGTAGGCTCGAGTCGAGAGCGAGGGCTGCCTGATGGACGCCATCATGAGCAACCCTGTGATCCAGATGCTCTCCGACCCGGTCCTGTACATCGGGCTTGGGCAGGGCCTGCTGCTCACGCTGGAGATAGCGGGCGTGTCCATCGTGTTGAGCTCGCTCTTCGGCACCATCATCGGCGCCATGCGCTACTCGGGCTTCCCGGTGGTCAGCCACCTGGCCACCACGTACATCGAGGTGGTGCGGAACCTCCCGCAGCTCCTGCTGATCCTGGTGAGCTACTTCGTGCTCGGGCTTCCCGCGATGTGGGCAGCCACGATCGGCCTCACCATCTACACGTCGGCCATCATCGCCGAGGTCATCCGCGGCGGGCTGAACTCCGTGCCGGTGGGCCAGTGGGAAGCCGCCCGGTCGCAGGGGTTCTCGTTCCTGCAGTCGATGCGGTATATCGTGCTGCCCCCCGCAGTCGTGAAGATGATCCCGCCAATCGTCTCCCAGTTCGTCACGGTCATCAAGGACTCGTCGTTCGCTATGGCGATCGGCGCGTACGAGCTGATGTTCAAGGGTACCATCTTGGCGGCCAAGTACTGGCGGCCATCTCAGATCATCACGATCTACATCGTGATCTCCCTCGTCTACTTCGCCGTGAACTTCGTCATCTCCACGGTCGCCAGACGGCTTCAGAAGAAGCTCTCAACGGGTAGAGGCACCATAGGGAACTGAGAGGGAGGAGTCACCATGCGATCACCGTGGACGACCGATCGGGAGTCACTGCGGACGAGGGCGGTGACGTTCATCCTCTGGGGTGTGCTCCTGATCGTGCTCGGCATGGCGCTCCTTGCGTGGCCCAACCTCACCGGCACCGTGCTCATGACCATCGTGGGAGTCTTCCTGACTGCTGCCGGTGCGGTGCTCCTCTACAGCGCCTGGCGGCTGCGCCCGGTCTGGGGTGGCCTCTGGGTGGTATCGCTGGTGCCCGCCGTCGCCCTGATGGTGTTCGGCATCGTGGTGCTCACCAGCCCAGATCTCGTCAGCACGCTCGTGCTCACCATCGTCGCCGTGCTTGCGGTAATCGCGGGCCTCAACGATCTCGCTGGCGCTCTGGCGATCGCGCGCGTCTTCAACTGGTGGTGGCTGCGGCTGTTGCGAGGCCTGCTGCTCGTCGGAGCGGGCGTATGGGTGATCGTGGAGGACATCTCGGGGCTTGCGGTCGTGGGAGTGGCGGCCGGCGCGTGGTCACTCGTGCTGGGCGCCCTCTCGATCGTCTGGGGCGTGCTCTCGGTCAGGGACTGAGGACTGCTCCCCCGATACCGTACCAGACCCCTGCAGCCGCGCCACATAAGGCGTTTCACCTGCTATGCTTGGCATGACGTGACCCGCAAAGAGAGGCGGCGCCATGGCTGTTCGGATCGTGACGGACTCGGCGTGCAGCGTGACCTCCGATGAGCGGCAGCGGCTGTCGATAGTGAGCGTCCTGCTGCATGTGCACGGAGCCGATGGTGAGATCCCACTTGCCGAGCAAGAGGCCCCTCGTTCTTCGATCAGCTCGCGGACATGGAGTCGCTTCCCACGATCTCCCAGCCCACGCCCGGCGAGTTCATCACCATATTCCGCCGGATCCTGTCCGAGGGTCACGACGTCCTCGCGGTTCTGATCTCGGGCGGATTGAGCGGAACTGTCGACTCGGCGCTCTCGGCCATCCAGACCATAAGGCAGGAGACGCCTGCCGCACGCATCGAGGTGGTCGACAGCCGATCGAACAGCCTACAGGAAGGCTATGCGGTGCTATCCGCGGCTGAGGCGCGCACGGCGGCGCGTCGCTCGAGACGTGTCGGTAGGCGGCTCTGGAGACCATTCGCCGGGCACGGTTCCTCTTCACACCTCATACCCTCGACTACCTGCGCCGCGGAGGGCGCATCACGGGCGCATCGGCGCTGTTGAGCGCGATGCTGAAGATCGCACTGATACTCACCGCCGAGAACGGCGAGACCGGGATCGTCGGCGTGGCACGTGGCGCCCGCTCGGCAAGGCAGAAGGTCGTGTCGCTGATGCGCAAGGACGTCGCGCGCTTTGGCCTGCGACGCGCGGCGGTGCAGTACATCACGGATGCCGAGGAGGCATTGCGTTTTGCCAAGGAGGCGATCGAGCCGATCGTGGGCGCCGCGGTGCCGATCGTGCCGATACCGGCGGTGGTGGGCCTGCACGTGGGGTCAGCGGTAGGGGTGGTCTACGAGACCGCCGAGCCCATGCGCGACTGAGGTCGTTGCCTCAGTGACATGCGGTGCAGGCGCTACTGCGAGACGATGCGGTACCGGACCTCGTGGACGCCGTTGAAGTCGAGCGCCCGCGCCACGCCGGGCCCCAGATCCCATTCGCGCCCGGGGACGTACGGTCCGCGGTCCTCGACGCTCGCCACGGCCCGCTTGCCCTTGTACTCGAACTCCACGAGCGTGCCGAAGGGCAGGGTCTTGTGGGCGACCATCATCGTGTAGGGGCCGATCTCCTCCCCGCTCGCCCCGCGGCCGGTGAAAGTGGCGCTGTAGTGCGAGGCCACGGCGGTACGCCACTCGCCTGAGCCGGAGACGTCCTGACTCGGCGTGCTCTGCGCGGCGGCTTTGGCCCGCGCCTCCGCCGCCGCGGCCCGTGCGGCTTCCTCGGCGGCGCGTACCCGCGCTTCGTACTCCTCGAGCGCCGCCTGGCTCTTCTCAAGCTGCGCCCGGGCGATGGCCAGCTCTCCCGCGAGCGTATCCATCGCCCGCGCCTGTTCGGCCTGCATCTCCATCAGGCGCCGGGCGGTCTCCTCGGCTTCGGCTCGCGCGGTCTTCAGCGCCTCGAGGTCGGACGCGTCCTGGCGGGCAAGCCGCGCAAGGATGTCGAGACGCACCTCGAGGTCCTGGATGCTCGATGCCCCGAACAGCAGGAGGAGCATCGCTTCCTCGCCGGAGCGGTACATGCTCACCACCCGCGCGCTCAGCAGCGACTGACGCAACTGTTCTTCGGCCACTGCGGTATCGAGGTCGGCGGACGCCTCGGCAAGACGGGCTTCGAGTGCGGTCGACTCGGCCTGGGCCTCTTCGTACCGGGCAACGGCGCTCTCAAGCGCGGCTCGATCTGCGGCCACCTGCCCCTGCGTGGGAGCGGCAGCGGCGGGCGCGACCTGCACCGCAACCGCGCACAGGACGCCGAGCGTCACTACCCGATGGATGAGACGTGTACGTAACGACATGCCGGAGAGTGTAGCACCGCAAGGGGACATGCGGCTCTCCGTGGGCCGGGCTGTGACCTGACGGTCACTCAGGAGGGTACGTGGCGTTCAGGTGATCGATGATCGTGGCGCGCTCCTCGTCGGTCACCTGGAGGCCCTTGACCTCCATGCGAGCCACGGTGCCCTCCCAATCCGCTCTGGCCGAGCTCGACGCGCTGGTCACCCAGTCCACCGAGTGGCATGTGTCACACCGCGACTGGACGAGCGATGGGCCGTCGGTGCCGCCGGAGCACGCCCCCAGGGCGACCGTGACGATGACGAGGAAGGCGAGTACGACAGCTGTGCGGCTCCTATGTGTCATGAAGACCTCCAGACGACGGGTGGCTTAGCCGACGATCTTCAGCCAGATGGCTGCGTAGTAGCCGGCCAGCGTGGTGAGCGAGGTCAGCACTGTGCCCCATACGAGATCGATGAGGGTGATGGTGAGCGGCCAGTCACGCAGCGTGGCCAGGTTGGTGAGGTCGTACGTGGCGTACGCGAGGAACCCGAACAGTGCGCCGCGCCACAGCGCTTCGGTGAGAGAGCCCGCCTGCACTCTGGGGATCACTGCGAGGGCGACGACGCCGATCACGTACAGCATGTAGAAGACCGCCGCAGCTGACAGGACGGGTTTCTCGGCCAGGAGTCCCGACAGGGCGGGACGGTAGAGCCGCGGCGTTGCGGTAAAGAGCCACACGACGTCGATGGCCAGGAACGCCACGAGCGTCAATCCGTACAGCGCGGCAAGCTTTGGCAGAGTCATGACGCCTCCTAACGCAGCACGCGGACAGCGCGGCCATCACAACGGCCTGGTTCGATGGTACCCGCAGGGCATCCGGATGTCGCGCTGCCGCGTCACGTTGGTCACGTTTCGCGCGTGATCAGGGCCTCATGGGGGGGCGAGCGCGATCGTGCCAGACGCCGTCTGGTTCCGCCGTCGATGCGTGCCGAGCAGTACGTTCCACGAGCGCCCCGCCGTGGCGTGGGGTAACGTCACGGAGCGCGTCCGGCGCGTGAAGTTCAGCAGGACGGCCACACGTTCGTCCGGCGTCGTGCGCAGGTACGCGTACACGCCGCGCGGTATCCCGTCGATCTCGTGGTAGTCGCCCACCGCGAAAGCGGGCGTCCGCGCACGGAGGTGTATAAGGTCGCGGTACCAGGACAAGAGCGAGTCCGGCTCGCCGGTCTCGGCCTCCACGTTCCGAGTGGCGTTCGATGCGTGCACGGGAAGCCACGGGGAGCCTACCGAGAAGCCGGCGCCGTCCTCGGCGGTCCACCGCATCGGGGTACGGCATCCATCGCGGCCCACGCCAAGCGGCCAGAACTTGCGGCCGACGGGATCGCGCTGGAGACGCCGGGGGATGCGGCTCTGCACCATGCCCAGCTCCTGGCCGTAGTACAAGATGGGGGTGCCGCGGAGCGTGAGCAGCATGGCTGCGACGATCTTGTCGCGCGCGTCCGCATCCAGGATGCCGCCCAGACGGGAGTGCGACCGCGCCAGGTCGTGGTTGTCCAGGTAGTAGCACGGCCACGCGTGGGCCGGAAGGTGCTCTTCCAGCCAGCCCACAGAGCGGCGGAACCCCTCCGCGCGCCATCGCTGGCGTACGAAGTCCAGGTAGAAGGACAGATGGAGCCGGTCGGTCCCGTCGCCGAGGAATGCGACGCAGTCCTCGCGACGATCGGAGAACACCTCTCCCATCAACACGCGTTCGCCGTAGGCATCGGACAGCGTTCGGAGCTCGTGTGCGACCTCAAGGCTCTCCGGTTGGGAGAAGTCGTGCAGGTGACTCTGGGCGCGCCAGGGCCGTATCCCCGGCTTGATGGGGTTATCGCGCAGAGCGGCGTCCTCATAGAGGAAGTTCACCAGGTCGAGGCGGAACCCGTCTACGCCACGCTCCAGCCAGAAGCGTGCGGCATCGAGCATCTCGCGCCGCACGTCGGGGTTGCGCCAGTCGAGGTCGGGCTGGAAGGGGAGGAAGGCGTGGTAGTAGTACTGGCCGGTGCGCCCGTCGTACTCCCAGGCGCTTCCCTTCACGACCGACCTCCAGTTGTTGGGCGGCTTGCCTGCGGCCCTTCCGTCACGCCACACGTACCACTGACGCCGCGGATGGTCGCGCGAGGACCGTGACTCAACGAACCAGGGGTGCTCGTTGGAGGTGTGGTTGAGAACGAGGTCCATGATCACGCGCATCCCGCGCCTGTGGCACTCGGCTATCAGCTCGTCGAAGTCCGCCATCGAGCCGAAGGACGGGTCGATCGAGCGGTGGTCGGCAACGTCGTACCCGAAGTCGCGCATCGGCGACGTGTTGACGGGGGTGAGCCAGATGGCGTCCACACCAAGGGAGCGGGGCGTTCCGTCGTTGAGGTGGTCGAGGTGTTCGATGATCCCCCGCAGATCGCCCCAGCCGTCTCCGTTGGAGTCCGCGAAGCTCGGGACCGCGATCTGGTAGATCACACCCGCCTTCCACCAAGGGGTTCGCGCCACCGTGCCTCCGTTCGACAGGCCACATGCCCTCACACGTAGTATGCCCGGTCCGGCGGGCGGGTCGATGCGGGACCGGGCGCGTCGGCGGTGGTGCGCAGGCCGAAGGGGGTACACACTGCACAGGATGGCCAGCGATCCCCAGGGGGCGACGCGGGTGGCCGCGGTATACGACCGTGAGAGCGCTAACAGGGCGAAGGCGCTGTTGGTCGACCCTGCGTCTCTGAAGGTCGTATGGGCGAGCTGGACGGACGTGGAGCCCGGCTCGCACGTGTCGTCCGCGGTCCCGATGGCCGAGGAGATGGGGGTCGCCGAGGCCGTGCAGGTCGTCGCCGTCACAGGTGTCGCCACCTCCAGGAGCGCGGATCTGATTCCCACACGGCGTGGCAGCATGGCGCTCGTCGTCTCGGTCCACCGGCTGCCTGACGGCGCCGTACTCGTGCTGATGGAGAACGCCTGGCAGCATGCGGGCCGCAGCGGGTCCCCGGGTGGCACACCTCCCCGCTCCGCATGAGTCGTACCGCGCTTATCGGAAGGTACTAGTACGTATCGCTAGCCAATCACCTCCAGAGGTACCGCCCGAGGTGGCTAACCCTTGTTCCCCGCAGGTGTGTCGTGCTGCCCTATGCCCCAGCGCGTCCGAAAGTCCGTTACTTGAAGCAGAACGTCGTTGCGGCGAGGAGCGGACATGCGAGTACTGACAGACAAGCAGATCGGCGGCCTGCCGCTCGCCACGCTTCTCTGCCTCCTGGCCATCCTCCTTGCCGAGGCCGTGCTGGCGCCCGCCGCCGGGTGGAGCGCCACGGGGTCGGTGCAGGTCACCGCCGTTGTGGGCTCCAAGCTCGACGCCAGCTTCAGCGAGACCGGCGTGACCGTGAAGGCGAATGTTCCCTGGATCGTCTCGGCCGATCTTCCCGGTGGCGAGCGGTTCGTCGTATCGGGCGGTCCCACCGCCGGATACGAGGTCGTGCTCCCTGAAGGCGCCACCGGCGCCGAGGTGTGCGTCCGGTGAGCCAGCCCCGCGAGTGCGCCTCCAGGCTCTCCTCGTGTGTGAGGTTGCTCGTCACGCTGGTAGACGACCGTCAGCCTGGCTACACGCGTCACGCCACCGCAGTGGCGCGCCTTTCGCGCATGGCGGGGATGCGGCTCGGGCTTGACGAGCTGGAGCTCGAGCACCTGCGGCTCGCGGCCCTGCTGCACGACGCGGGTTCGCTCCGCCTCCCGTTCCCCCACGTAGGCTCCCGATGGGACCTGCCAGCCGAGGAGCGGCGCGTGTGGGAGACGCATCCCCGGCAAGGCGCGAGGATGGCCGGGATGCTCGGGCTGCCGCCTGATGTCGCGGCCACGATCCTCGGGCATCACGAGCGGTGGGACGGCTCCGGCTACCCCGACGCGCTCTCAGAGGCCGCCACGCCTCTGTCGGCACGCATACTCGGCGTGTGCGATGTCTACGACAGCGCGCGCAGCGGTTTCATGGACGCGCGGGAGGTGCGGCTGAGCGAGGACGAAGCGCTCGAACACCTGCTGTGCGACGAGGTGTCGCGGTTCGATCAGGCGGTGGTGAGCGCCCTTCGCGACGCGCTCGTGGACGACCGCGAGATCGGCGTGCTCACCGGCATGTACGCCTAGGGCGTTGCCAGGCCGCGGCGGATCGCCTCGCTGATCGCCTGTCCGCGCGACTCCACACCCATCTTGGAGTACAGCGCATGCAGGTGGTTCTTCACGGTGCTCTCGGAGACCTGGAGCTCTTGCGCTATCTGACGGTTGGAGTGGCCCTCCACGAGCAACCGCAGCACGTCGTGTTCGCGGTCGGTGGGCGCGACCTCTCGCGCCATGCTGCGATCGGAGGTGCGCGCGAGCCTGCGCATGCGGGCGAGCACGTTCGCGGACAGCTTGGGATCGAGCGCCGCCTCTCCCGCGGCCACGGTGGCGATCACACGGCGGATGTCCTCCGCGCTCTGCCCATGGAGCGACAGGTATCCGAGGGCGCCTGCCTCGAAGGCGTCGATGATCCCCGGGTCCGAGTCGGGGAGTCCAACGATCACCACCTTGGAGTCTGTGAACTCCGATACGCACGAGACCGGGCTCGACGGCCCGCATTCGTCGCAGTGGACCATGTCCACCACCACGACGTCAGGTTCGAGCACGCGGGCCCGGGCGACACTTTCCTGCCAGTCGGCCGACCTGCCCACGAGCTCGATCTCGGGATCGGCTCCAAGGATGGCCGCGAGTCCCTCGAGACACATCGTCTTGCGTCCTATGAGCATCACGCGCGTGGGATCCATGAGGACCTACTCCTCTCCTGGCAGCGTTCGCGGAAGCTGGTCGGGGCTCGAGGCGGCCGGCGAGAGCGCATCGCCGGAGACCCGGGTGATACCGGCTGTGCGGAGCACGTCCAGGGCGGCCCGATCATCGATGTCGGTCACGGTGATTGCGATCCCGGTCTCGCGCCACCGCGCGATCGCCGCCGCAGCGGTCGGCCGTATCTCCCCGTGCGCATCGACCACCTCCGTGACCGGGAGCGCAATCTCATCGGACGCGCCTGTCTGGGTTCGATCATCCCTGAGCGTGGAGAGGTCGCCGCAGACGTGCACCAGGCCGATCGGTGATCTCCGGGCCGCGGACAGCCAGCTCACCGGGGGGCGGATGCCCTCCGCGTCGCAGTCGGGCACTTCGAAGAGCAGCTTGGAGGCGTCGATGGCGGTCGAATCGGCGGCCAGCTCCGCCCGCTCGAAGATCATCGCGTCGAGCATGTTCGCCAGCGACAGCGGCACTGAGCAGGCGATCCCCGTGGCGTGGACCTGCACGAGGGCGAGCTCGATGATCCGCGTGCCCATGCGTCGGGCGATCCCGTGCCTCGCCGCTCCGAGCGCAAGCTCCTCGCCGCTGATCATGCGGTCATCGACCGAGTACGCGTACCGTACGGAGCAGCGCGTCAGAGCGCCGTCATCGAGCGAGTAGACCGGCCGGAAGAGCATGTCCGGCACGCCCTGCAGGGCATCGCGCAGGCGGCTGTCGCTGTCGGGCGCGGAGCCCGCACGTTCGCCGCCGGCCGGTACGGGAGCGGAGATATCCACCTCGGGTATGACGTTGATGCTGATGTTGACGCCGATGCGCATCTCGGGGGCCGCAGGCACCAGCGGTGCATGTGCCACCGCCTCCTTCACGGCATCGGACAGTTCGTTGGCCTGCTTCCATCCCAGGTCCTCGGCGAGCACCACGAACTCAGTTGCGCAGAGGCGGGCCACCAGGTCGCCGGGCCTAACCGTGTCGACGATCGTATGCGCGATGTTGGCGATCGTCGCGTCGCCCACGTCGAAGCCGTAGCGATCGTTGATGCCTCTGAGGTCGTCGCTGTCGATGAACAGGAGCGCGCACCGGGCGCCCTTGCCCACGTCCCGGAGGATCTCGTCGAATCGCCGGTCGAAGACGTGCCGCGTGGGAAGGTCGGTCAGCGGATCGTACTCCGCCGCGTGCAGCAGCAGCTCTTTCTGCTGCTCGCGGCGCGTGATGTCTTCGGCCGCGAGGATGTAGCCGAGACGGTCTCCCGAGGGGCTGTCGTAGGGACGCCCTGTCACCTCGAAGACGCGGTAGGCGCCATCACGACCGCTCATCATGACCGAGGTCTGCATCGGGTGCGGGTCGGCGAGCAGGGACTCGATGAAGGCCGTCACCTTGGCCCGGTCTTCCGGATGGATGCGGTCGAGCAGGGCGGCAGGCTCATCCACGCCCGCGAAGGTCCTTGCGGTGGCGTTGGTGAAGTCGGGACGCCCGTCGAGGTCCAGCGTGAGGATGTGCACGGGGAGGTTGTCGAGCAGCGAGTGGTACGAGTCGCGGAGGATCCTCATCGCCGACAGGTCGGCGACCTTCTCGTCGAGTTTCTGCTCCATGCGATCGCTGTACGACTCGAACGCTTCCATGAGGCGGTCCTTGGGCAACGGCCGCTTCTTCCGAGGCTCCGAACGATTGAGCAACTCGTTCACGACCGCGAGGATCTCCGAGGGATCGGCCGGCTTGAGCAGGTAGGCGTCCGCACCCATCGTCGAGGCGAGCTGCGCGTCGTCGGGGTCGGTGAAGCTCGCCGTGTACAGGATGAACGGCACGGTGCTCGTTGCGGGGTCACGACGGAGTTCGATGCACAGACGGAACCCGTCCATGACCGGCATCAGCCCGTCGGAGATGACCAGGTCGAACGGGCTTTCGCGGAGCGAACGCAGCGCCTCGGCGCCGTTGGCGGCCTCGACTATGTCGTGACCGGCGTGCACGAGGATGGTGCGCAGAAGATGGCGGGCCTCGACGGTATCGTCGACGACCAGGATACGCGACATCCTCCTACTCCTCTCTTCCTAGGCATACAGGCTATCATGATTGGGGCGTGTCACGACCGGCGGCGATGTATGGAGAGACAGGGCGGATGGTTCTCACGCTCATACAGAACGTTGCGCTCGTGGTGATGCTGGGCACCGCTCAGCGATATCTCTCGCGCGTGCTCGACGCCTATCCCCGTCTCAGCACACTCGCATCGGGCGCTCTCTACGGGTCGGTCGCCATCGTAGGGATGCTGATGCCGTTCCGGTTTGCGGAAGGCATCATCTACGATGGCCGCTCGATCGTGATGAGCCTTGCGGGACTCTTCGGAGGCGCTCCGGTCGCGTTGATCGCCGGCACGCTCGCCGGCGCATATCGCGTGTTCCTCGGCGGTGCCGGGGTGGCTCCCGGCGTTGTGACGGTGGTGACCTCGGCGGCAGTGGGCGTTGCGCTCCGGCGGTTCAGCGGCGGACGCCTCACCTCGCTGCGGGTGATCGACCTCGTGTCGTTCGGCCTGGCGGTACACCTGCTGATGCTCGGCGTCCAGTACGTGCTCCTGCCGACAGAAGTGGCGATGCGTGTGGTGCGTGAAGTGGGCCCGCTGCTCCTCACGCTGTTCCCCGTGGCCAACGCGATCGCCGCACGGATGATGATCGACCAGATGGACCGCGAGCGGGCGCGAGTGGAGCTTGCCGAAGAAAGCCGGCGGTTGCGCCTTGCGATGGCGGCGGCCGACGAGGGCGCCTGGGACATCGATCTCGTATCCGGCGCGGTCACGCTGTCCGCCGAAGCGGCACAACTCATGGGCAGAGGTGAGGGCCCCGTGTGTCTCACTCCTCAGGAGTGGCAGCGGTGGATGCACCCTGACGATCGTCTGGCGTATACGGCGGATCTGAGCGCTATCGTGGAGAGCCGGGATGGGGAGTCGGCCCGCGCCTTCCGATGGGAGTATGCCAACGGCCAGTACCGGTGGTACCAGGTGCTCGGCGCCGTGAGCGACCGTGATGCCGCGGGGGCGCCACTGAAGGCCACCGGCGTCATCACCGATGTCACTGAGATGAGGCTGGCGAGCCGGGCGGTGGAGCGGCGGGCGGTGGAGGCCGAACTGCTGGCCTCTGCGAGCGGACGTCTGCTGCGCGCCAGGGACCGCGATGAGGTGTTCAGGATCGTCCACGACTTCTTCGCCGCGGTGTTCCCCCAGGACATCGTGCTGGTGAACGAGGTGGATGACGATGGCGACACCTTGACGACCCGCGACGTCATCGGCGTGGATGCGGGGCTTCTGCGGACTGGTGAGCGCATCACCGGATGGACGGTCAAGGGGCGCACGTACCCGCTCATTCCCGCCTATCGGAAGGTCCTCGTCGCCGGCAGGATGCAGCGCATCGAGGGCGGCCTCTCGGAAGTGGCGAGCCGGGAGATCCCCCGCGCTGTGGCCGCCACGCTCGAGCGGACCTTCGGGATCACAGAGTTCTGGAGCATTGGGATAGCCGACTCGTACGTGGCCTACGCGAGTGTCCATGTGCTCCGGCGCACGCAGGACCTGGAGATGCCACGCGGTGTGGTCGAGTCGTTCGCCAACCTCTGTTTCGTCACGTTCGCGCGCCTGTTCGTACAGCGGTTGCTGCTGGACAGCGAGCAGCGATTCCGCGCCCTCATCGAGCAGACCGAGCAGGGCATCTCGGTAGGTCATCCCGATGGCAGGATGCTGGTGTACAACCGCGCGATGGAGGAGATCAGCGGCTTCAGCAGGGAGGAGGTCGAGCGGCGTGGCTGGTTCGACCTCGTGTACCCTTCGGCGGAGGCGAAGGACCGGGCGATGCGCCTCGCGGTGGAGGCGATAGAGGGCGGGCTGCCGTACGTCGAAGTCGAGATAACCCGCAAGGACGGCGATGCGAGGTGGGTGGCCGTAGCCACTACGCCGGTGGTGGTGGGCGGCGAGACCTACAACATGTCGATCTTCACGGATATCACACAGCGCAGAGAGCGCGAACAGGAACTGCGTCAGAGCGAGGAGCGGTTCCGCACCCTCGTGGAGACGGCGCCTGTGGCGATCTTCGTGCAGACCGACCGGCGGTTCGCGTACGCGAACCAGGCGGCGCTTCGCCTGTACGGCGCCAGCTCGGCCACAGACCTCGTGGGCCAACCGGTGATGGATCGTGTCGCCGCGGGCTTCCATGACGCGATAGACCAGCGCATCAGGGCGCTGAACGAGGACAGGGAGCCCCAGCCAGCAATGGAGATGGTGCACGTGCGGCTCGACGGGACCGAGATCGATGTCGAGACGAGCGGAGCGCCGATCGTGTACGGGGGCCTGCCCGGCGCGGTGGTCTTCGTTCGGGACGTGACCGAGGCCAAGCGCTCGGCCGCCGAGCTCGCGCAGTATCGCCAGCACCTCGAGGACCTTGTGGCCGAGCGCACCAGAGAGCTCGAGGAGACGAACGCGGAACTCAAGCGTACGACCGAATCGAAGACCGCGTTCTTCGCACGGGTGAGCCACGAACTGCGCACGCCGCTCAACTCGATCATCGGCTTCTCGGCGGTGCTCAAGGACGGCGTGGCCGGTCCGCTCACCGAGGAGCAGGCTGCCGAGGTGGGGATGATCCACTCGGCCGGACGCCATCTGCTGTCGATCATCACGGACCTGCTCGATCTCACACGGGTCGAGGCTGGCCGGATGAGCGTGGAGCGCGAACGATTCGGGGTGAACGAGCTCGTCATGGAGGTGGCGGACATCCTGCATCCGCTGGTGGAGGCTGCGGGGCTGGAGTTGCGGGTGGCTCCGCTGGATGAGGAGATGGAGATCGAATCCGACCGCATGAAGGTGAAGCGCATCCTCCTCAACCTCGGCGGCAACGCCGTGAAGTTCACCGAGGAGGGCCATGTGGAACTGCGGGTGTCCGCGGATGACGGGAAGGCTATCCGGCTCTGCGTGTCCGATACAGGTCCGGGCATACGGGCCGACTTGGCTGCCAACATCTTCGAGCCGTTCACGCAGGGCGACGTGGCGTCGGGCGCTGTACCCGAGGGCACGGGGCTCGGCCTGTCGATCTCACGGGAGCTCGCGCGGGTCCTTGGCGGAGATGTGGATGTGGCGAGCGAGGAAGGCGCGGGCTCCACGTTCACGCTCACGCTCCCGCGCTGACGGGGTGATACCGGGGCGGGTTCCGGTCTCTAGTGCGCGACTGTATGCAGGCCGAGTTTGACTTCCACGTCGGCCAGCAGCTTCTCCATGCTGTATCGGCTTGCCATCCACTGCGGGAGTCCTACCGACTTGGCCCCGTCGGGACGCTTCACCCAGACGGTGTGGCTCGCGTCGCACGAGATGCTGCATCCCGCCGAGCCGAACCGGCTCCTGCACGCCTCAAGGATGCCGCTGCCTCCATCGTCGTATTCGACGGGGGCCTCGAGCTCGGCCGTCTTGGCGTTCTGTAGGCGCTGGGGCGAGTTGTACATTCTCCACACTTCCGTTCGGTAGACCCGCAGAGTGCCGGACTCCCGCATAGGCCGCGCTGCGTGATCTGCAGCAAGGTGTGCCCGGGGATGTCTGCACCGATCGTTCGGAGAAACCCAAACATATCATGTCTTCTGAACCAATCGCAATCTGTGATGTAATCGTTCGCCGAACGGCTGCGTGCTCCATACGCGGCTACGAGCGAAAGGGTGCGCATGAGCGAGACGATCCGGGAGCGAGATGAGCGTGAGATCGCGCGCGGGCTCCACGCTGTCAACGAGGAGCTCCACAAGGTGAATCTCTCGGCATGGCTACAGCTGGGTCTGCCAGCGGCGCAGCTTAAGGCGCTCGTCGCAATCGCAAGCGGCGACGGCCGCTCGATCACCGGACTCGCCGGCGAGCTCGGCATCGGCGAACCGGCAGCCAGCCAGGTGGTCGAGCAACTGGTCAGGCGAGGATACGTCAGCAGAGACGCCGACCCGGCCGACAGGCGTCGCGTGGTGGTCACCACCACGGAGCAGGGGAGCGAGCTCGTCTCCGTGCTGCGGCAGGGGAGGCGCGAGCATGTGCACCAATGGCTTGGCTCGCTGGACGATGATGACGTTCACGCACTGGCCCGGGGCCTGTGCGCTCTCGCGCAGGCCGCCCGCAACGGTGGCGCTCTCTGAGGCCTACGGACGCACCATGGCTCTGAGCGGCCCGAACAGCCCTTCGTCCGACCACTCACGCCAGACGAAGTAGGCGAGCAGCGCCCCTCCGGCGATGTCGATCGAGTAGTGGGCGCGGGAGAGGGGCATCGTGACCACCATTATCGCAAGCAGAGCCATGCCTGCGGCGTGCAGACGCGGCGCTTCGCGGCGGCCCACGAGCAACAGAAGCAGCACGGCCACCGCGGTATGCCCCGACGGGAACAGGCCGTTCTCGAACAGCGGGAACGGAAGCATCGAACCTGCCCGGTCGTGCGCCAGCGGGGTGAGCATGGTAAGTGCCGCGCGCAGCAGGTACATGAGCGCGACCGATGCGACGTACTCAGGCATGTGCGCGGGGTGGCGCCTGATTAGCCGGGCCCCGAGCATGAGGAGAAGCGCGACCATCGCCGCCAGCGTGATGTAGCTTGCGGCAGGCACGTGCGGCAGGACCTCGTAGGCGAGGTCGGGAGCGGCGGGGCGGTGGGGAAAGCGTGATGCGATGACCCGGCTGGCAGCTTCCGTGGCGATGAAGGCAGCAGCGGCCATGGCCGACACGACCGCGGTGCGCCGCATGAGATCACGGGAGGGCACGGGCATCAGGCCCGTATGCCGAACCCGCTCAGCCCCATGGGTTCCTCCCACGTGACCGCGACGTCATCCACCACCGCGCAGGCCGGCCCGTCGTGGCACCAGGCGATCATACGCTCTACCGGTACCCGGTCACCTTCGAGCACGGCCTCCACCCCCTGCGCGGTGTTGCGGATCCAGCCGTCGATGCCGAGCAGCCGGGCTTCCTCCGCGGCGCTTGCCCTGTAGTAGACACCCTGGACGACGCCGGTGATGCGCAGATGCGCCCTCACGCGGCGCCCGGGATCCTGTGGCGGTCCATCCATCTCAAGCCCTCCATGACGATGCGCCCGCTCTGCGACTCAGCCCAGGAGCGCGGCGATCGCATATCCGGCGGCCATGAGCACGTTGACCCCAAGGAGAGCCTGCACGTTCGCGCCCAGCGCCGGGATGAGCTCCTCGAACCCATCGTACTCCCTGATCGCGATCGTGACCGCCTTGGCCGCCGGCACGGCCGCAACCAGCGCCAGCAGCACCCACGGCGTGAGGACTCCGGTCACCACGCCGATGACGATGGCGACGAACGCTGCCGCCTCGGCCGCCGCGTAGAGCCAGCGCGCGCGGCGCTTGCCCAGGAGCACCACCATGTGGTGACGGCCTCCTGCGGTGTCGGCGGTCGTGTCGGGGAACTCGTTCAGGAGCAGGAGGTTGTAGGTGAGCAGAGTGGCCGGGATCCCGGAGACCCAGGCCGCCGTGTCGAAACCTCCCGTGATCAGGAAGTACGTACCGACGACAGGCAGGATGCCCAGGCCCGCACCGGCCATGATCTCGCCCAGGCCCGTTCGGGTGAACACCGGCGTGTAGAGGACCACGAGCACCGCGCCCACGAGCCCGATGATCAACAGCTCCCACCCGGCCACCCAGGCGAGATACAGCCCGATCGCGGAGCCGGCCAGGAGTGTGCCGATGCCGAGTATGAGCGCCTCGCGCGGCTCCAGATCCCTGGCGGGAAGCATGCCGCTCCCGCCCGAGAACGGTGTCTGCACGGTGTCGTGGTCGATGCCGCTCCTCGTCCAGTCGTGCCAGTCGTTCAAGACGTTGACGCTCGCCTGCAACAGGATGAGTCCGATCGCCGCGAGAATCGAGCGTCCGATGTGGATCGAGCCGTGCCACGCCGCCAGTGCTGAACCATGCACGACCAGAACGAGCGCGAGCGTGAGGAACTGTGGTCGCGTCTCCAGAACGTACTTCTTGAACACCCGGGAGCCCTCCTCCACGATGTGCACCGTATCAGGATAGTAGACACGAACGCGCACCGTGCCGCAACATCCCGCGTCGGTTTCCGCTACCATCTGGACATCGTGTGAGCGGACCATTGGAGAGCGATGCTCGGACTCAAGGAACTGCTCGGAGGCAAGTTGAAGTTCGCGCTGATCGCGACTGCGATCACGCTGGTCGTCTCGCTCATCATGGTGACCACGGCGATGTCGGAGGGGCTGCTCACCGGGATGTCCGGAGCGAAATCCGCGCTCGACGCCGATGCGCTGGTGTTCCAGAAGGACACCTATCCCACCTTCGAGCGCAGCATACTCTCCGCCGCCGACATGGACGTCGTCGCCGGCACGCAGGGCGTGGCCGACGCCTACGGGGTGGGCCACACCTACGCCTCCGTGGGATCGGTCTCCGATCCGTTCGATGTGCGCGTGTTCGGTCTTGGTGGCCGATTCGGCCAACTGCTGATCATCGAGGGCACGGGGGATGTAGGCCCGGGGGAGGCGGTGCTCGACGAGACCGCCCGGCTCGAGGGGGTCGAGATCGGGGACACGATCGTCCTGACACCGGTAGATGCCGAACTCGTGGTGGTCGGATTCACCGAGGGACGCCGGTATGTGATGGTCCCCACGGTATGGGTCGACCTTCCCACCTGGCAGGAGCTGCATGTGGCCTCCGTGCTCGGCCGCGTGGCCGATGAAGGCGGATCGGATCCTGTGGCAGCCGCGAGGATGGCCGAGGAGTTCGAGGGGAGCGCGTCGGTGGCAGCGATCACCCTGGAAGACGGTGTGACGATCGAGGACGTCCAGGCCCGCCTCGGCGATGACTACACCGTTGCGGGGCCGGTCGAGGCCGCGCGCGCGGGCAACGGCATGCCGGAGATGATCATGGCCATGGCCGGCATCCAGGGCGTCTCCGTGGTCATCGGCGCTCTACTCGTGGGTGTCTTCTTCTACATCACCACGCTTCACAAGACCTCGCAGATCGCCGCGATAAAGGCGATCGGGGCGTCCAACGCGTTCCTCTATCGCGACCTGCTCCTGCAGATCACCGTGCTGGTGGCCGTTGCCACAGCGGCTGGCACGCTTCTGGCCCTGGGCGTAGGGGCCGGGATGCCGCCGATGATGGCGTTCGACCCCGACCCGGGCAGATGGGCGGTGGCGGTGGCCGCGGTCTTCGGTACGGCATACCTTGGCAGTCTGTTCTCGCTCAGGAGCATCCTCAAAGTGGACCCGGCAACGGCCCTCGGCCGCACCTCGGCATAGGGGGGGCGACATGCTGCAGATACGGAACGTCACCAAGACATACGGATCCGGCCGGACGCAGGTGACGGCGCTCGACGACGTCTCCTTCTCGCTCGGCAAGGGCAGGCTGCTCGCGCTGCTCGGTCCTTCCGGCTCGGGCAAGACCACCCTCATCTCGATCATCGCGGGCCTGCTCACCCCCACCTCGGGCGAGATCGTCATCAGTGGGCACCCGGTGCATCTCCGCACCGTCAGGGAGGCGGCCAGGTTCCGGCGCGAGAACATCGGGATCGTGTTCCAGGAGCATCACCTGGTGCCCTACCTGACGGCGCGTGACAACCTGCTGCTGGTACCGCATCTTTCGGGGCGGGTACGGCAGGAGCACCGGGACCGCGCGGACGAACTGCTCGCGTCGTTCGACCTCACAGACCGGGCGTCGCACCGGCCCGCGCTCCTCTCCGGCGGTGAGCGTCAGCGTGTCGCGATAGCGCGCGCCCTGATGAACGTCCCCGAGATCATGCTCGTAGACGAGCCGACCGCGAGCCTCGACACGGAGCGAGGCCTCCAGGTGGTTGAGATGCTGAAGCGCCAGGTTCACGACCGGGCGATGACCTGCGTGATGGTGACCCATGATCCCCGGATGGCCGCGCGTGCGGACGAGCAGCTGACTATCCGGGACGGCAGGGTCGTCGCTTCGTGACGAAGGCGCGCGCGTGCGGGCACGGCGGATCCAGCGAGCCTTCCGCCCTCATCGAGATCGTGCACGGTGCAGAGTGCATCCCGTGTGAGGTGCTGCGCACCGATCGGCGCACGCTCGCTCTCACCATCTCGCCCGACGGTACTGTACGGGCGCGCGCCCCGAGGCGCATGCCTCTTCGGGATATCGAGCGGTTCGTGCGGTCGAGGGTGGGATGGCTGACCAGGAAGCGTGCGGAGATCGCCGCTCGTGGAGGACACGTGCGTGAGCCGCTGAGTTCTGCCGAGATCGAACGCGCCCGGGGTCTCCTCAGAGAGCGATACGACGCGTGCTGGGCGCACTTCGCGGCGCCCGGGGAGGACAAGCCGCCGCTCCGTCTTCGTGAGATGCGGTCACGGTGGGGGAGTTTCGCTCCCTCGGGCAGGATCACGCTCAACACCTGTCTCGTGCGCGTTCCGGTGGAGTGCCTCGACTACGTGATCTTCCACGAGTTGTGTCACCTGCGCGAGCGCGGTCACGGACCCCGGTTCTACGCACAGCTCGAGCGATACGTACCGGAATGGCGTGAGCGCAGACGGGGACTGCGGGTACTATCGTGACCCGCTGCGCACCATCGTGCGGTACGCTTGGCGCTGGTGGATCAGTATCGACACGATAGGCAGGATGATGCCCGGCCCCGTGAAGCGCCTGTTGCTGGGCGACCCTCTGCACAACCGTGAGGCGATGCGCCAGCGACTGAGCAACTCGGTTGCGCTCGCGGTGTTCTCGAGCGACGCGCTCTCGTCGGTGGCATACGCGCCGGGCGAGATCATGCTGATGCTCGCTCTCGCGGGCGCGGGTGCGCTGAGCTTCACGCTGCCGGTCGCCGCGGGGATCGGGATCCTGCTCGTGGTGGTGGTGCTCTCATACCGCCAGACCATTCGGGCGTACCCGGGTGGCGGAGGCTCGTACATCGTGGCCAAGGAGAACCTTGGCGCCGTTCCGGGGCTGGTGGCCGGCGCCGCGCTCCTGGTGGATTACACGCTGACCGTGGCCGTTTCGATCTCGGCCGCAGTGGCGGCTATCACCTCGGCGTTTCCCGGTCTGCTGCGCTACACGGTGCCGATCGCGGTGGCCCTCGTTGTTGCGCTGGCCGTCGCGAACCTCCGGGGGACCCGGGAATCGGGTGCTCTGTTCGCGGGCCCCACGTTCGTCTTCATCGCTCTGATGGGAGTGATGATCGCCGTGGGGTTGGTCCGTTTCGCTCTCGGTCAGCCGTTCACCGCTCCCACACCGGGCGACCCCGTGGAAGCGGTGCAATCGCTCACGCTGTTCCTCGTGCTGAAGGCCTTCGCGTCCGGATGTACCGCGATGACGGGCATCGAGGCGATAGCCAACGGCGCGCAGGCGTTCCGGCAGCCCGAAGAGCGCAACGCCGCCACAACGCTCACGTGGATGGCGGCCATCCTTCTGTTCCTGTTCATCGGGACGGTGGCGGTCTCCCGGCTGGCCGGGGTCCAGCCTTCCGAGACCGAGACCGTGATCAGCCAGCTGTCCCGGTCGATGTTCGGCACGGGATGGCTCTACTATGTGATCTCGGCGAGCGTTGCCACGATCCTGGTGCTCGCGGCGAACACTGCCTACGCGGACTTCCCGCGGCTCTCTTCGCTCGTGGCCGACGACGACTTCCTGCCGCATCAGCTCCGTGACCGGGGACACCGGCTGGTGTTCAGCAACGGGATCATCTTGCTCACCATCGCGGCCGTCGTGTTGCTGGTGGCGTTCGGTGGTGTGACCACACGGCTGATCCCGCTGTACGCGATAGGGGTGTTCCTGTCGTTCACGCTTTCGCAGGCCGGCATGATCCGTCACCATCTGCGGGTACGAGAGCCCGGATGGCGGCGCTCTCTTGTCCTGACCGCTGTGGGGGCCGTTGCCACGGGCGTGGTGACACTGGTAGTGGCTGTGACCAAGTTCGCGCAAGGTGCGTGGGTGGTGATCATCCTGGTCCCGGCGATCGTAGGGGGCCTCCTGTGGGTTCGTGCGCAGTACGACCGCGTGCGACGCGATCTCGCCATCAGACCCGACGAGTACGCCGATCTCGACTGGCAGTCGTACAACCGGATGCACAACCACGTGGTCGTCCTCGTGAAGGCGATCGACCGGCGGCTGATCCGCGCACTCCGCTACGCGCGCAGCCTCAAGGCCGATCGGATCGAAGCGGTCTACGTGGACATCGACGGTACGGCCGATGAGTTCCGCGAACGATGGGATGCAGCGGGCTTTGGCATCAAGCTCACCATCATCGACTCGCCGTATCGGGAGATACTCGCGCCGATCATGAGACACATCAGGTCCATCCCGCGGCCGACGAGCGACCACGTGGTCACGGTGATACTGCCCGAGTACGCAGCGGAGAACGTGGGGGACGCGGTGCTCCATGACCAGACGTCGCTGTTCCTCAAGCAGCAGCTCTTCGGCGAGCCCGGCGTGATACTCACCGATGTGCCGTACCGCATCGACGAACCATGCACACCGCTCTCGTGCGTGATCCCGCCGGACAGGCCTGAAGCCGCCGACTGATCGGGCCGTCGCCCGGTGGGACGTCCGGCCATCCCTAGTCGGCGCCGCTCCCACTTCGCGCCTCGGGCGTCGTCTTGCCGGTGCCGAGCGCTTCGAGGACCGCTGCGCTGTCCATGGCGCCCTGGACGAGGATCAGGAGCTGGTCACCGGCTTCAAGGCGGGTCTCGCCTCTGGCCGCGCGGACGCCGCCGCCGCCGGCGATCACCGCCATCACGGTGACGTTGGCGGGGAGCGCGATGTCGGCGAGCGTCTTGCCCACGGCCTCCGCATCCTCCGGGAGCCGCACCTCATCGACCTGGACGTCGTCCGACTGGAGATCGAGCAGCGGTACCACATCGCCGAACACCAGGTCGCGGCCGATGAGTCCGTAGAGCATCGCGGGTGAGGACACCGCCACGTCCACACCCCACTCCTTGTCGAAGAGCCATTCGTTGAGGGGGTGGTTGACGCGCGCGTAGACCGTGCCGCCTTCGAGCACCTTCGTGAGCATGGCGACCACGAGGTTGTCTTCGTCGTCGCCGGTCACGGCGACCACCATGTCGGAGTGGCCCACGTCCGCCGATTCGAGGACCTCGGGCTCGCAGGCGTCGCCGTGTATCGTGTCCACCTCGGGAAGAGCGGATCTCAGTACGTCCACACGCTCCCGGCGCTGCTCGATGAGCACGACCGCGTGCTCGCGATGCAGCCGCTCGGCGAGGTACGCTCCTGTCTTGCCGCCGCCCACTATCACGATGCGCATCGCGTCCTCCTCAGTCCAGGTCGAGGAGCTTCTTCAGCTCCGGGAGGGCGTCGCGCGTCACGGTGATGCTCAGCCTGTCGCCCTTGATGAGTTCCATGCGCGGCTCCGCGAGGTGTGCCACGCCATCACGGACGACCGCCGATATCGAGAACTTCCCGGGATAGTCGACGTTGCTCACCATCTTGCCCGTGAGCTGCGTGGATGCATCGGCGGTGATGGTCACCACCTCGCCTCCACCGTACGCCGCACGGATCTTGACCTCGGGTTCCAGGATGCTGGCCAGCAGCATGGCGCTCGACCAGTTGACGCCGGAGACGGTGGGGATGCCGAAACGCTCGTAGATCACCGCCCGGTGGGGGTCGAAGATGCGTGCCACCACACAAGGGACGCTGAACCGCTCGCGCGCCACACGGGCGCTCACGATGTTGCTGTTGTCACCGCTCGTGACCGCTGCGTACGCCCCGGCGTGCCGGATCCCGGCTTTCTCGAGTGTCGAGCGGTCGAAGACCTCACCGGTGATCCGGCGGCCCTTGATGTCATGACCAGCCTCGGCGAAAGCTTCGGCATTGCGGTCGATCACCGCCACCGAATGCCCGTGCTCCTCCAGCATGAACGCGAGGAAGCGGCCCACGCGCCCGTATCCGCCGATGACGACATGCATGTGTGCTCCCGGGGTCCGATCGGGCCTGAGCGCCCGGCTCCGCGTACGCCAATGCTACCCCTCACACACGGGGGAGCCAAACGGCGCCTGTGGGATTACCGCTCTCCACGTGCGGGTACGAAGTCTCATCGCCCACTGCCTCTCGTGTCGTGGGCGGGGGGATATGCCGCGCGAGCGCCGGTGCACGCAGGCACCAGCGTGCGGCCCCGTCGGGGAGGTGAACCGGCATGAAGAGGCGTACCCGTCCCCTCGTCTTCGCTGCGGTCGCTCTGGCGTTCGTGCTCTCAACGAGCACGATGGCCTGGGCGCACGGCGGTAGCGGAGGCGACCCAGGGTGGGGATGGCTCGATGCGCCCGGCATCGAGCAGGGCGCTCCGTGGTCGGGTGTCCATCCGTAGAAGGACCGGGGTTCCGATGATGCGCGGCTACGCGGTGCTGCTAGACAAGGAGCAGCACCGCGTACGTCGCATAGGCGGCGGTGAGCACCGCGCCCGCGCGGCGGCCGATGCGGCCGTTCTTTACCAGTAGCGGCACGAGCACGAGAGCCGCTCCCGTCATCACCCACACATCGACATGAGCGATGCTCTCGGCCACACCGATGGGACGCACCATGGCAGTCGTGCCGATGATGAGCAAAGCATTGAAGATGCTGCTGCCGAGGACGTTGCCTACGGCGACGTCGGAGTGCCCCCGGAACGCGGCCGCGATGCTCGTAGCGAGCTCGGGCAGCGAGGTGCCTACGGCGACGAGGGTGAGGCCGATCACCGTCTCCGGGACGCCGAACGCTCGGGCGATGCCGGTCGCTCCGGTGATCAGGAGGTCCGATCCCACGACCAGCGCACCGAGGCCGAGCGCGATGTAGAGGATGCCGAGCCACAGACTTCCCGGTCCCTCGAACTCCTCGCCCTCGTGCTCGTGCAGCTCCGCAGATGGGGCGGGCTTCTCCCTGAGCTCCGCTCTATAGGAGTAGTAGGTGTAGTCCACGAGACCGAGGACCAGGAACAGGCCGATCGGGCGGGTGATGAGCCCGGTCAGAGACACGGCGGCCAGCACCAGCATCGCTCCGACCATCACCAGCGTGTCACGCTTCACCTCGGCGGGCTTCACCACGATCGGGGCGATGAGCGCGGAGATCCCGAGGACCGCAAGCACGTTGAAGATGTTGCTGCCCACGACGTCGCCGATGGCGATGTCGGCGTTGCCCTGAAGCGCCGCGCTCACGCTCACGAGGAGCTCCGGCGCGGAGGTGCCCGCCGCCACGACGGTCAGCCCGATGAGCAGTGACGACAGGCCGAACCTGCGGGCCACGGACACGGCGCCGCGGACGAGGCCTTCGCCGCCGCCGAAGAGCAGCACGAATCCGAGTATGGCGGCGAGGTACATGTTCACGGGCGTTGGTCTCCCTGGCGTGGCCTAGACGGCCTCATCGAGCTCTTCTGCGAATTGGCTATTGTACAGGTCCGCGTAGAATCCGCCAGCAGCCATCAGACCGTCGTGCGTGCCCTGCTCCACGATCGCTCCTTCGTTCATCACCAGTATGAGGTCTGCGTCGCGGATGGTGGAGAGCCTGTGGGCTATCACGAAGCTCGTGCGCCCCTTCATCAACCGCCCCATCGCCTCCTGGATGAGCGCTTCGGTGCGCGTGTCCACCGAGCTGGTCGCCTCATCGAGTATGAGGATCGGCGGGTCGGCCACGAAGGCGCGGGCGATCGTCAGGAGCTGGCGCTGTCCTTGCGACATGTTGGAGCTGTCGTCGTTGAGCTCCGTCTCGTACCCGTCGGGGAGGGTGCGGACGAAGTGGTCCACGTGGGCGGCGTCCGCGGCGCGCATCAGTTCGGCCTCATCCACCTCGTCACGACCGTAGGCGAGGTTCTCACGGATCGTCCCCTTGAACAGCCACGTATCCTGCAGCACCATGCCAAAGGCCGTGCGCAAGTCGTCGCGCGTCATGTCACGCGTATCCACGCCGTCGATCAGGATGACGCCGTCCTGCAACTCGTAGAAGCGCATCAGCAGGTTGACCAGCGTGGTCTTGCCGGCGCCCGTGGGGCCCACGATGGCGACTGTCTGCCCCGGCAGGGCCTCGAGGCTGAGGCTTTCGATGAGCATGGTGTCCTCGGTATAGCTGAACGTGACGTCCCGGAACTCGACGTGGCCACGGACATCCGGGGGGCGTATCGGAGCGGTGGTCTCGGCCACCTCCTCGGGGGCGTCAAGCAGCTCGAACACGCGCTCAGCCGAAGCGACCGCCGACTGCAGCACGTTGGCCGCCGACGCGGTCTGGACGATCGGCTGGTTGAACTGTCGCGAGTACTGGATGAACGCCTGGACATCGCCCAGGCTGAGCAGGCCGTTCGCGACCCTGAGTCCGCCGATGATCGCCACCCCCACGTAGTTGAGGTTGTTGAGGAAGTGGAGCGAGGGTTGGATCGTGCTTGAGATGAACTGGGCACGGAAGGACGCGTCGTACAGACCCTCGTTCTCTCGGTCGAACACCTCGATGGCCTCGGCCTGTCTGCCGAAGACCTTCACGATGCCGTGACCCGTGAACATCTCCTCCACGTGTCCGTTGAGGCTTCCCGTGCGCTCCCACTGCGCCGCGAACTGCGTGCGCGACCGGCGCGCTATCAGCACCGTCACCACGAGCGAGGCGGGGATGACGAGCAGCGATATGACCGAGAGGAGCGGACTCACCCAGAGCATCATGCCGAGGACGCCCACGATCGTGAGGACCGAGTTGAGGATCTGCGCGGCCTGCTGCTGCAGGGTCTGCGCGATGTTGTCGATGTCGTTGGTGACGCGGGAGAGCGTGTCACCGCGGGAGTTCTGGTCGAAGTACGTGAGCGGCAGCCTGGCGAGCTTCTCGTCTACCTGCTTGCGCATGTTGTAGATGGTCCGCTGGGTCACGCCGGCCATGATGTACGCCTGTCCCCAGCTGAAGGCCGAGGCGAGCAGATAGACGCCGGCAAGGATGAGCAGCAGCCGGGCCACCGCCCCGAAGTCGACGCCTTCGCCCACCGTGACGTCCATGCCGGACAACATGTCCGCGAGCTGCTTGGCCTGCTCGGCCTCATCGTCCTGGCCGCTCGCCCGTAGCTGTTCCACGCCCGCGCGCAGCATGGCTACCGCTTCTTCGCTGGTGGCGCCCTCGGGGAGCCGCTCGGCCATCGCGGTGCCGATGACGCCCTCGAACAGCACGTTCGTGGCCGAGCCGAGGATGCGCGGCCCCGCTACCATGCCGGCCACGCTCAGCGCGGTGAGCAGGAACACGAGCACGAGCTTCGCCGCCTCCGGCCTCAGGTAGCCGGCGAGCCGCTTGAGCGATCCCCTGAAGTCTTTGGTGGAGGCGCTGCCGGCCATCAGCCCGTGGCCTCCCGGCCCCATCATCGGTCCACGCGGGCCCCGTCCGGGGCCGGGGGCGGGAGCGCCGCCGCTCTGTCGCTCGGTGCCGGCGCTCATGCGACCTCCTCCTCGGTCATCTGGCTACTGGCGATCTCACCGTAGGTGGGGCAGCAGCCAAGGAGTTGGTCATGGGTACCCATGCCTACCACGCGGCCTTCCTCGAGAACGACGATGAGGTCCGCGTGCATGATCGTGCTGACGCGCTGCGCCACGATGATGACCGTCGCGTCGGCTGTGTCGCGGGAGAGCGCAGCGCGCAGCGCCGCGTCCGTCTTGAAGTCGAGCGCGGAGAAGCTGTCGTCGAAGACGTAGACCGACGGGCGCTTGACGAGCGCCCGCGCGATGGCCAGGCGCTGGCGCTGGCCGCCGGAGACGTTGGTGCCCCCCTGCGTGATCGGGGCGTCGAGACCGTCCTCGAGCGCGGCGACGAAGCCCTTGCCCTGCGCGATTCCCAGTGCGTGCCAGAGTTCCTCGTCGGTGGCCTCCTCGCGGCCGTACCTGAGGTTGCTCGCCACCGTTCCGCTGAACAGGAACGCCTTCTGCGGGATGAACCCGATGCGCCGCCATAGCTCGGCCTGCGCCATGTCGCGCACGTCGACGCCGTCCACTAAGAGCTGACCGCCGGTGACGTCGTAGAAGCGCGGGATGAGGTTGACGAGCGTGGACTTGCCACTGCCGGTGCTTCCCACGATGGCGGTCGTCTTGCCTGGCTCGGCGGTGAACGACACGCCCGCGAGCACGGGCGCCTCGGCTCCCGGATACCGGAACTCGACGTCGCGGAACTCCACGACGCCCCGGTCGGTCGTCGGCACGACCGGCTCAGCGGGGTCGGCGAGCCCGCTCTGAGTGTCGAGGACCTCGTTGATGCGCTCGGCAGAAGCCGCCGCCCGCGGGACCATCACGAACATGAACGCGGCCATCATCACCGACATCAGGATCTGCATGATGTACGTCAGGAAGGCGGTGAGGTTGCCGATCGGCATCGCGCCGCTGTCGATGCGCAGCCCGCCGAACCACATCGTGGCCACGAGCGTCAGGTTCATGATCGCCATGACCGCGGGCATCATCAGCGCGAAGAGTCGGCCCACCGCGAGCATGGTCTCGGAGAGCTCCCGGTTGGCCACGTCGAAGCGCTGCTCTTCGTATCGCGTGCGGACGAAGGCGCGGATCACGCGGATACCCGCGAGCTTCTCACGCATCACCTGGTTCACGCGATCGACGCGCTTCTGCATGGTCTTGAACAACGGCATCGCGTTGCGCGCGAGGAATCCCAGAACGACCGCGAGAAGCGGGATCACCACCACGATGATGAGGGAGAGGGGGGCGTCCTGCCGGATGGCCATGATCACGCCTCCCACCGCCATGAACGGCGCCATCACCATGACATTGAGCCCCATGACCACGAGCATCTGGATCTGCTGGACGTCGTTCGTGGTGCGCGTGATGAGCGATGGCGCGCCGAAGCGGTTCATCTCGGCCAGGGAGAAGCTCTGCACAGTGCGGAAGATGTCATGCCGCAGATCGCGGCCGAACGCCATCGCGGTGCGCGCGCCCCAGTAGACGCTGACGATGGAGATCACGCCCAGCACGAGCGCCACGCCGAGCATCACCGCGCCTTCGCGCATGATGAACGCCGTGTCTCCCTTGGCGACGCCGTCGTTGATGATGTTCGCGTTGAGGTCGGGGAGGTAGAGGTTGGCGAGCGCCTGAAGGAGCACCAACGCCATCACCAGCACGATCTGTGCGCGGTACGGCCTGAGGAATCTGGCAAGCCTCATGAACGGCCCCCTTCTATCTCTCGGAGCTGTTGGACGGCGTGCTCGTTGAGGAGCGAGAGCAGACGCAGCAGTTCGTGTCGGTCGTCCTCCTGCAGCCGGCCGATGGTCGCCATGATCACGTCCGCGTGCACCATCCGCATGCGCCCGGCCAGCCCCAGGCCGCGTGGCGTGAGATGCACCCGCGTCACGCGTTGGTCGTGCTCGTCGGTGCGACGCTCGATGGCTCCGGCCGTCTCCATGCGCTGCAGCATCGTGGTGACTGTGGGACGTGACACATGGAGAACGTCGGCAAGCTCGCTCGGGCTCATGCCGTCGTGATGCGAGAGAGCCAGGAGGCAGCCGGCCTGGCCGGGATGCGACTCCTCACCTGACAGGCTCATGGCCATGAGATGGCGGTTGAGCACCATCGAACGCTTGAACGCCTTGAAGACGTCCATGGAAAGGGGGTCGACGCCTTCGAGTTCCACGCTGAACGGATCGTGGGGCGGATGGTGGGGATGCATGTGATGCGTCATGGGGGCTCCCGTGTGGCTGTCGTGCGGCGTGCATATGGTTAGGGGACTAATAGTTAGGGCGCTAATCTAACCTCTCGCGGGATCCGGCGCAAGGCGCACAGGGTGACGGCTGCGTTACACTCGCAGGAGCTGTCTGATCCGCTCTGTGAAGGGACCATCATGGACAGGGAGTTCATCGTATCCGAAATCACCGCCGCCCTGCGCGCGCACGACAAGCCGCGCCTCTCGATCCTTCGGCAGGTGAAGAACGAGATCGACATCAAGGAGAAGGAAGAGCGTCGTGACGCCACGCCCGAGGAGGTCGTGTCGGCACTCAAGAAGGTGCTCAAGCAGACGGGCGAGACGCTTGAGGGGTCGATCAAGGTCGGCACGGATGAAGAGCGCTCGGCCCTGCTCGCCGGTCAGGTGGCGATTCTTGAGGGATACCTTCCGGAGCAGGTCACGGGCGAGGCGCTGGAAGCGGTGGCCGCGCGCGTGCTCGAGTCCGAGGGCATCACCGAGAAGCGGGAGATGGGCCGCGCGATCGGGCTTGTGAGCGCGGAGTGCGGCGGGAACTGTGACAAGGCCGAGGTGGCGCGCATCGTCGGTGGAAGGCTCGGGTGATCGCATGGACCTCGTGGCGGATCACGTAGGCATCGTGGTGAGCGACCTGGAGCGGTCCAAGTCGTTCTACCGCGCTCTCGGCTTCACCGAGGGCGACGAGCGGGTGATGGCCGACAAGACGCTTTCGTTCATGCACCTCGGCGATCTGGCGATCGAGCTCTTCGCGTACGACGACGCGGTGCCGGCTCACGATCTGCCCGAGCGCATGCTCGGCTTCAAGCACCTTGCGTTCGAGACGCAGGACATCGACGCCGCCTACGAGGAGTTGCGCCGGGCGGGCGTCATCGGCGAGGACATAGCCATACGCGAGATGCCCGGAGGGTGGCGGCTGTTGTTCTTCCCGGACCCTGATGGGATGGAGATCGAGCTCAAGCAGGCGTGACAGCCGACGGCCGTCTGCGGCTCTCAGCCCGTGACGGCGCCGTTCCGCGAGCGGCCGAACACGGCATGCCAGAAGACGCGGTCGGCAAGCAGCAACGCCGCGCCCACGCCCAGGTAGATCGCGCCGAGGATCCCCGCCCCGATCTGATCGGGAGCCACGACGAGCCGACGGAGCGCCATCCCGCCGCCCATCATGAGTGCGACGAAACCCCAGGAGCGGAGCGAGAAGAAGCTCGGCAGCCACGCACGACCTCGCGCGTGGATACGATCGACGGCACGCTCGGCTACCCCCTCGAGCATGTATCGCGACTTCAGGACACCGAGGGCGAGGCCGGCGGCGAGCGCCCAGGCGTGCCAGGAGCGGCCCTGGATGTATCCGGCGCCGCGGACGAGCAGGATGCTGGCTCCGATCAGCCACATGACCGCTCCCGCCACGAGTTGCATGCGCACGCCGGCCAGCGGCCAGAGCGGTCGCCGTGCCAGCGGTTCGTTCTCGCGGTGCCCGGTCATGCGGTGCCTTTCGAAAGCGGCGTACCCGGCGTCGAGGTGCAAGCCCGATGCCAGCAGCCACGCCTCGTGGCATAGTAACCGAGGAAGACCGTTTCGCCGAGGAGGTCGTGATGGAGCCACTCGTACCGGGCGTCTACTCCGAGGTCGGCGGATTGCGCACCGTGCTCGTCCACCGGCCGGGGGTCGCGCTCGAGCGGCTCACACCCGAGAACCGTGCCGACTTCCTCTTCGACGACGTGGTGTGGGTGGAGCGCGCCGCCGCCGAGCACGATGCGTTCGTGGAGCTGCTGCGGTCGCGGGACGTCGAGGTGCTCTATCTGCAGCAGATGCTCGCCGACGCGTTCGAAGCCTCCGCCGAGGCTCGTGACGAGGCTGTCTCCAGCGCGGTCTCCTCGTACACTGTGGGCCTCTCGCTCGTCTCCGAGCTTCGCTCGTACCTCCGGCAGCTGGACGCGGCCCGGCTAGCCGAGGTGCTCGTGGGCGGGTTGCTCGGCTCGGAGATCGAGGGTGTGGACCTGGCGTCGTTGCGGAGACGGTCGCTCGGCGCAGTCCTCGCAGACCCGGACAGCTTCGTGCTGCCCCCGCTGCCGAACACCGTCTTCACCCGTGACTCGAGCGCGTGGTTGTACGGCGGCGTGGTGCTTCCGCCGCTCTTCTGGGCAGCCCGGCGCATGGAGGTCGTCCTCGTCTCACTGATCTACCGATTCCACCCGCGGTTCGCCGCGACAGGGTTCCGGTTCTGGTATCCGCCGTCTGGGGACACGGCTCGTTTCCCGCTTGAGGACTTCAGCCAGGGCTCGTCGCTCGAAGGCGGGGACGTGATGCCCATCGGCAACGGGACGGTCCTGATCGGCCTGGGCGAGCGCTCTACAGGGCGCATGGTGGAGCATGTCGCCTCGGCGCTGTTCGAGGCGGGCGAAGCCGAGCGTGTCATCGTCTGCCGCATGACCCAGCAGCGCGCGTACATGCACCTGGACACGGTGCTCACCTTCGTGGACCACGACGCCGTGACGATCTTCCCGCCGGTCATCGACGATATGCAGGTCTTCAGCGTGCGACCGGGCTCCCGTCCTGACGAGTTCGAGGTAGCCGAGGAGATCGGCGTGCTCGAGGCGTGCGCCGACGCGCTCGGCGTGGCGCGTGTCCGAACGATAGAGACGGGTGGCGACCGGTTCCAGTCGGCGCGGGAGCAGTGGGACGACGCGAACAACGTGGTCGCGCTCGAGCCCGGCGTGGTGGTGGCGTATTCCAAGAACGTGCACACCAACGCGAAGCTTCGCGCCGCGGGAATCGAGGTTCTCGAGATCGAGGGGTCCGAGCTGGGCAAGGGCAGGGGCGGAGGACACTGCATGACGTGTCCTATCGTGCGCGACGCGGTGAGGTGAGCGGGATGGACGTCACGAAGCCGGGACCGCTCACGAACCCGACCCTGGAAGTGATCGCGCGGCGCTCATCCACACGGACCTACGACCCCACTCCGGTCACGGCCGATGAGCGGCAGGCGATCCTGCACGCTGCGCTCCGCGCGCCCACGGGGGGCAACATGGTGCTCTACTCGGTCATCGATGTGGAGGACCCGTCGATCAAGGAGCGGCTCGCAGTCCTCTGCGACGACCAGCCCTTCATCGCCACGGCGCCGTGGGTGCTCCTGTTCGTGGCCGATTGGCAGAAGTGGACCGATCTGTTCGCGGCAAGCCCGGTCGCCGAGGTGGACGCCGAGGCGCACAGGTCGGCCGTGGGGCCCGGCGACCTGATGCTGGCGTGCGCCGACGCGATCATCGCGGCGCAGACGGCCGTGATCGCCGCCGAGTCGCTCGGCATCGAATCGTGCTACATCGGCGACATCATCGAGAACGGCGAGGAGGTCGCCGACCTGCTGGAGCTTCCGGCCCATACGTTCCCCGCGGCGATGGTGTGCTTCGGGCGCCCGCGCAAGCGCCGGGAGCCCATCGGCCGCTATGGGCGGAATCTCATCCACCGCGACCGCTACCGGCGCATGACGGATGCCGAGGTCGCCGAGGTCACCCGCGAACTGGGTGAGCTGCACGCACCGTCGGGACTTCCGGCGGGTGTGACCGACTACGCCCAGGCGGTCTACCGCCGCAAGTTCGCCTCGGCGTTCATGGCCGAGATGAACCGCTCGGCGGCGTGGTGGATCGATCGCTGGGTCCGCGGCGAGCGGTGAGCCGCGTCCGTCACTGGACGATGAGCATGCCCTCGTTGCCGCCGGCTCCGCACAGGATCTCGTAGGTGCCCGGCTCAAGAGCCGCGAGCTCGATAATCCCGCCGTCCATGATCTCTGCCGAGGCGCCAAGGGCGGGGAGAACGACCGAGGTCCGGCACTCCGTATCCGGCCCGAAGGTCATCGTAAGCGGAAGACCGGCCTGCGCGCTGATGATGTTGGGGACCAGCCCGGAGCCGTTGTCGGCGATCGTGATGCTCTGCGCACTCCCATCGGCGGAGACCTCGGCCGGTGTGGTGTCCGCCACCGTGGGCTGGGTGTACCCCACCGCCGCCAGCGTGCGCTGGACCTCGGCTGGATCGAGGATGGCCGGGTCGTACGCCACCGTGAGCACCAGCGTCTCCGTGTCGAGCGTGGCCGATGCAGCTCCCTGTACGCCGGAGATGGCGTCGAAGATGTGCGCAGATTCGTGTGCGGCATCCGAGCCTTCGAGCAACCGCATGGGGATGTCGGTGGTCGCTGCGGCTTCCGCCTCCGAGATGATGTAGGTGATCTTCGCACCCTCGGTCTTGGTGGTGCCGGGGGCGTTGGCTGACAGCGTGTTGGCTATCACGTACGCCACGCCGACGATCAGCACGGCGGATATGGCGAGGATGGTACGGGGTGTCGGTCTCATTGCGGCTCCAGGGTCGTGAGGCGGGCACCGTTCTGTCGATGGATAGCACACGCTGTGCCAGAGCAGAGCCGTGAGACCGGTTAGAGGAAGGTCGGCATCGGGTATACTTGTTGCGTTACAATCCTATGTAGGACATGCCAGCAATAAGGATACGTTATGGATGCGATACCCGAATCCACACACGAGCGCGAGCAAGCCTTCGCTGATGCCCTTCGCGCCGACGGTCTCCGCATGACGCACCAGCGTCTGGAGGTCATCAGGGAGCTTGCCTCGGCCACGCATCATCCCGATGCGGACGAGTTGTTCCGTGCCGTCCGTGAGCGTGTCCCTACGATCTCGCGCGACACCGTGTACCGCACCCTCACCACGTTGGCCGCTAGGCGGCTCATCGAGCGCATCGCCGCGCCGGGCGCGGCGCGGTTCGATCCGGACTCCTCGATGCATCACCACTTCGTGTGCACGGAATGCGGCCGGATCCTCGACCTGGACGCTGGCGACCTCGGCGAGCCTGAGGTCCCATCGGGTCTTCCCGGCATCGGTGAGATCACCTCGGTACGGTTGGAGATCAAGGGGGTGTGCGGGGAGTGCGCCGCGCACGAGAAGGTTCGGACGGGTGATGGCGGGTCCTGAGACGCATCACGGTATCTCCCGGCGGGGTATCCCTGCCGGTGGCACAACGGTCGTGGCAACCATGCCGCACCTGCGGCAACGGATGAGAAGGAGATGACGCGTATGAGTATCCTCGTCGGCAAGGAAGCCCCTGACTTCGAGGCCAGCGGGCTGTTGGACGGCAAGTTCGGCAAGTTCAAACTCTCCGACTATCGCGGCAAGTGGGTCGTTCTGTGCTTCTATCCGGGCGACTTCACCTTCGTTTGACCGACCGAACTCTCGGCGGTCGCCAAGAAGTACCCTGAGATGAAGGAGCTCGGCGTAGAGGTGCTGTCCTTCAGTGTGGACAGCGTCCACTCGCACAAGGTGTGGCAGGAGACCGAGCTCTCCAAGATGGTCGATGGCGGGGTCCCGTTCCCGATGCTCTCTGACGGTGGCGGGAAGATCGGCGAGCAGTACGGTGTGTACAACGGCGCAGTGGACGTGCGCGGCCGGTTCATCATCGACCCCGAGGGCGTCATCCAGGCGATGGAGGTCCTCACGCCTCCTGTGGGGCGCAACCCTGACGAGCTCATCCGCCAGATCAAGGCGTACCAGCACCAGCAGGCCACCGGCGAGGTCATGCCGTCCGGCTGGCAGCCGGGTGACCCCACTCTCAAGCCCACCGACGACCTCACCGGTCACGTGTGGGAGGTCTGGAAGCCGTAGGCGTTCGGCACGCGGACCAGGAGTGAAGACAGGGCCACCTCCGGGTGGCCCTGCTGGCGTTCCTACTCCACGCCTGGCGGAAGTGGCCGGTCGTCCGGGAACCATTCCTCTTCGAAGTCGCCTTCGGCGATCCGGTCGATCGGGAGACGAAGGTAGCGCCCCGTGGCCTCCACGGCCACGGTGCCGTCCTCGAGCGTGATCTCGCCACTTCCCTCGAAGATGCGCCCGGAGTCTTTCGTGATGCGGGCGCGTGCCGTGATCTCGTGGTCCAGGGGGACGGGCTTGCGATAGCGGACCGTCAGTTCGATGGTGACTCCCCACGCATCGGCGTCGGAGATGTTGATCGCTCGGCCGATGGCCTCGTCGAGGATCGTGGAGGCGATGCCCCCGTGCAGACGGCCGGGGTAGCCCTGATGCTCTTCGCGTGGAGTGAACACGCCGGCGAGCTCACCGTTGTCCAGCTCGAAGAAGCGGGCGTGCAGACCGCTCTCGTTCTGCGTGCCGCATACGATACACATCCGGCTGACGTTCTGAGCGGCCCGTACCGCGTTGGCCATGGGGTATCCTTCCGTCGAGGGGCACCATTGTACTGTGGGTCGAACGACGGACGCTCCGCCATACGGATCGGAGGACGCACGTGGCCGACCGATGGGTCGAATGCCTGGCCTGTCCACATTGCGGCGGCGGCTTGCACCGGGCCGGCGGTGCCCTGCGGTGCGCGCAGGGCCATACATTCGACATAGCCCGGCAGGGCTACGTGAACCTCCTTCCCGGCGTGGTGCGCAAGGCCACGGCCGACACGGTGGCGATGCTCTCGGCGCGCGAGGACTTCCTCGGGGCCGGGCACTACAGGCCGCTCATAGACCGTGTCGCCGAAGAGGTCGATCGCGCTGCGGAAGGCGTCGAGGGATGTGTCATCGAGGTGGGCTCCGGCCCCGGGCGCTACCTGGCGGCGGCACTAGAGCGACTGCCCGGGCGCCCGGGTCTTGCGCTCGACCTCTCCAAGCATGCCGCACGTCGCGCGGCGGGGTCACATCCGCGTGCGGGGGCGGTCGTCTGCGACGCGTGGGAGCGCATGCCGGTCGAGGATTCGGTGGCGGCTTTGGTGCTGAGCGTGTTCGCTCCCCGGAACGTGCCGGAGTTCGCGCGTATGCTGGCGCCGGGCGGTGCGGTGGTGGTGGCTGCCCCCACCGGACGCCATCTGGAGAGCCTCGTGGATGCACTCGGCATGATCGGCGTCGATCCAGACAAGAGGGAGCGGATCAGGCACGGTTTCTCCGGGGCGTTCCTGCTCGAGCGGGTCGAACTCCTCGAATACCCCATCAGGCTCACCCGGGCCGAGGCGGTGGCTGCCGCGGCGATGGGGCCCACCGCGTTCCACGTACCCGCCGATGAGCTTTGGCGTCGCGCAGAAGCATTTGACGATCCTCTTGAGATCGCGCTTTCCATGGAGGTCTTCACCTGGCGGCTCGCCCGTTAGGGGGCGCGCGACACTGTGACCGCGCTCACAGTGCGGATCCGGCGTTTCGGGTATCTTCCTCATTTGAAGCATATGACCCCCACCTGCGTAGAGGAGTGCTCGCCATGCCATGTCCTGTTGTCGAGTCGTGCGATCTGAACCAGGCGCTACGCGCCAGCGTGATCAAGCGAGTGCGGCATCCGCACGTCCTTCCGCAGTGCGAGAACACCGACGGCGGTGGATGTGCGCTGTACCAGTACGTCGCGTCGGGACAGCCGGTGCCGCGTGGTCTGATGCCCGACGGCTCGACCGATCACAGCGTGGACGAAGGGCGGCCCACCGAGCGCCGGTTCCTCGTGATCGAAGACTCCGCCGTGTTCGCAACGCTCACGTCAAGCGCCCTCAGGACGCACTTCACGGGCGCGGTGGTCGACTGCAGGGAGTCGTTCGACGAGGCTGTCGGTGACCTTCGGAGCACGCAGTACTCGACAATCATCTGCGGCTATGGACTGGGTGGCGACCGTACGGTGCACGATGTCCGCGACGTGACACAGGTACCGATCGTGGTGCTCACCGGCCGCCCCGGCGTCCTCGAGTTGCCTCGTGGATCGAAGATGGTGACCAAAGGGGCGGGCCCCGAGGCGCTCGTGGCGGCGATCAGGGAGTTGCTGGCATAGGCGGACGGCGGTCTTTCGACCGCCGTCACTGAGTTTTATGGCGCTATGGACCGCGGACTACCGCCTGCGTCTGGTGCGCGAGCGGCCCCGGCTCGAGCTGTACACGGTGCGCGTCCGGCGAACGGCCGTTCGCTCTGCGCTCGGCACGAGCCGCTGCTGCGAATACTCGAATCCTTCAGCGTCATGCGTGTTCAGCACCGCGCCGATCTTCACTTCGATCTCGCGGAACAGCTCGTGCTCTTCGGGCGCGAGGAGCGTGAACGCCGTCCCGGTCTTGCCCGCACGCGCGGTACGGCCGATGCGGTGGATGTAGTCATCGGGGCTGTTGGGGAGGTCGTAGTTGACCACGTGGCTCACGTCGTCGATGTCGATGCCCCGTGCCACCACGTCCGTGGCCACGAGCACGCGGCAGCGCCCCGACTTCAGGCTCTCCAGCGCGCTTTGCCGTTGCGACTGCGAGCGGTCGCCGTGGATGGCGGCGGTGTTGATGCCGCTCTTGTGCAGGACCTTCGCTACACGGTCGGTGCGGTGCTTCGTGCGGGTGAAGACGATCACGCGATCAAGGTCGTCGCTCTTGATCAGGTGCACTAGAAGCTGCGCCTTCTCCTGGCCGCCCACCGGATAGACGCGCTGCTCGATCGCCTCGATGGGTGTGCTCGCGGGGGCGACCTCGACCCGCACGGGATCGTGCAGGGTCGAACTCACCACGCGCATCACATCGGTGGACATCGTGGCCGAGAAGAGGAGGTTCTGCCGCTCGGCGGGGATGGTCTGGATGATCCTGCGGACCTGCGGCCAGAAACCCATGTCTAGCATGCGGTCGGCCTCGTCGAGCACGAGGACCTCCACGTTGGAGAGATCGGCCGTCTTGCGTTCCATCAGGTCGAGGAGGCGGCCCGGGGTGGCCACGAGCACGTCCACGCCGCGCCTGAGCGCCTTGGTCTGCGGCTCATAGCCGACGCCGCCGTACACCACGGCGACGCGGTGCTTGGTGTGCTTGGCCACCTGTGTGGCGACCTCTTCGATCTGCGCGGCGAGTTCACGCGTGGGGGTGACCACGAGTGCGCGAGGCCCGCCGGGCTTGGCCGGGATACGCTGCATGAGCGGAAGCACGAACGCCGCCGTCTTGCCGGTACCGGTCTGGGCACAGCCCACGACGTCGCGGCCTTCGAGTACCACCGGTATCGCGTCACGCTGGATGGGGGTCGGGCTGGTGTAGCCCATCGACGCCACCGCCTCCAGGAGGCGGGGCGCAAGACCCAGGTTTTCGAAGCTCAAGTAGATCTCCTTCCTCGTGCGCCATATCAGGTCGCACTGCGGGCAGACGCAGTCGTCCTGACAGTTCACGAGGAAAGCGAAGGACCACCGAGTCTTGGTTGAGGCGCCCGCTCGTGCGGGCGCGATGCATGGAGCAGTATAGCCGCTTGGCGCGCGGAATGCGAACAGGCGTTCCTTTCCGAGCGCGTA
>Ga0209614_1000151_pt1 | contig 64560 bp, 47 predicted proteins | sample BlaSprsedimmetaG_FD_185484 | JGI IMG/M metagenome (GOLD analysis project Ga0209614, IMG submission 185484) | Hot spring sediment bacterial and archeal communities from California, USA to study Microbial Dark Matter (Phase II) - Blank Spring... ...
CATTTAAGCGCCCGGGTGATATCGTTGTAAACCACAAACACCATGAGTCCGATCAGAAGGAACATGAAAACCTGCTGAATCGCCAGTTTGGCCTTCAGCGGGAGATCACGGCGCGCCACGCCCTCGACACCGAGAATCAGGAGGTGGCCTCCATCCAGCACCGGAATGGGAAGCAGATTCAGGATTCCCAGGTTGAGACTCAGCATGGCCATGAAACTGAACAGGGTTCCGAATCCCGACCGGGCGCTCTCACCGGCCATCCTGGCGATCGCCACGGGACCGGCAAGCGACCGAACGGACTCCTTTCCGGTCACGAGCCGGCCGACCACATCCACGATCAACCGGGTCAGATACATGAAATTGTCTCCGCCCTGCCGGAATCCCTCGACGAGGGATGCGTTCCGGACGAGCAGTTCCGGCGCGATGCCGATGAGACCGACCTCTCTCTCTCCGTCCCGGGAAGGAATGGTCTCGGATTTCGGGACAATGATGTGCGTGATCAGGCTGTCTGCGCGCCGGATCAGGATCGAAAGCGGCTTCCGGGGAGAGGCATGAACGATCTGCGCCATTTCCTCCCATGTGCCGACCGCCACATCGTCGATGGAGACGATCCGGTCTCCGGGCAGGATCCCCGCATCCCGGGCGGGCCCGGCCTCCGCCACCTGGCCGATCACCGGTTCCCTGGAATACTCTCCGATTCCATAAATGAAAACACCCCCCACAAAAATACAATAGGCCAACAACAGATTCATCACGGGACCGGCCAGGATCACGGAAAACCGGCTGATCCAGGGTTTGGAGCGGAATTCCCACGGCGAGGGTTCGGCGGAAAGCTGTCCCGTATCCATGCTTTCATCCACCATGCCCGCGATCTTGACATACCCGCCGAAGGGAATCGCCGAAATACAGTAATCCGTCTCCCCGACTTTCTTCCCGAACAGACGCGGGGGATAACCCATCGAGAACCGGTCTACCCGGATTCCGAACAGTTTCGCGGCCAGAAAATGTCCCGATTCATGGATAAAAATCAGGATGCCGAGCACAAAAATCGTCGCCAAGATCGTCGTCATTTATTCAAACCTTTCTTTTTTCGAACCCTGAAACTCGTGTTCTGTTGCCTATTGTCGACCGCCGACCGCTTCCTATTTTGAATCTCCTCCGTGCCCTATGGATGGCCATATTCGTTCCATATCCTCTCCCGCGTCTCGCGATCCGCCCGCAGGATCTGTTCGAGATCCGGACTCTCCATTGTACCGTGCGCATCCAGTGCGCGTTCCACGAGCTCCGCGATCTGAGGGTAGCGGATTTTCCGGTCGAGAAACAACGCCACGGCCACCTCGTCGGCCGCATTGAACACAGCCGGCGCCGTTCCCCCGGTTTCGATCGCCGCGAAGGCGAGACGCAATCCCGGGAACCGGTCAAGATCCGGAGGCTGGAACTGAAGCGCGAACGGCCTGGAGAAATCCTGGCTTCCCCAGGGCCCCTCCCACCGGTCCGGAAAACTCAGCGCATAGGCGATGGGCACGCGCATGTCGGGCTGTCCGAGCTGGGCCTTGATCGAACCGTCTTCGAATTCGACCATGGAATGGACGATGGACTGGGGATGAATCACCACCGTGATCTGTTCGGGACGGAGATCGAAGAGCCACCGGGCCTCGATGACCTCCAGCCCCTTGTTCATCAGTGTGGATGAGTCGATCGTGACCTTTTTACCCATCACCCAGTTGGGATGGGCGAGCGCCTCTTCGGGTGTGATGGATTCGAATTCGGAGGCCGGCCTGTTGAGAAACGGTCCGCCGGATGCCGTGAGCAGGATGCGGCGGATGCGTCCTTCCGGCTCCCCGGCGAGACACTGAAAAATCGCGCTGTGTTCACTGTCGACCGGAAGAAGCCGGACGCCTTGACGGCGAATTCTCCGGACGACGAGTTCGCCCGCCATCACGAGCACTTCCTTGTTGGCGAGCGCGATGTCGGCCCCCGCGTCGACCGCAAGGAGTGTGGCCTCGAGTCCGACCGCCCCGACCAGGGCGTTTACCGCCAGATCGACGGGCGAGGCCGCCGCCTCGAGCAGGCCGGATTTATCGAAGAGACAGGAGACGCCGACATTCCGGAAAGCCGCTTCCCAACGGGGACGGTCGCAGGGCCCGGTGATCACCACCTGGCGGGGGCGGAACCGGGATGCCTGCCGCAACAGCGGTTCCGGATTGCTGTGTGTCGTCAGGGTATGTATGCGGAAGCGGTCCGGATTGCGGGCGATGACGTCCAGCGTCTGTGTCCCGATGGATCCGGTCGCGCCCCAGATGGAAATCTGCCTGCCCACTCAATCCCTTTCGCGTATGACGGACCGGGATACGATCGCGTAATGCCTTCTCCCCGTTTCCATCAGGGATGTTTCGGCGACGGTCGGCCCTCCCGTCTCAAAACGGATGTCCAGGGCTTCCTCCATTCCCGACCGGAGGGCTTCGGCCCCCTCCTCGAAGGGGATGATCCGGTTCAGGGCGGAACGGATGGAAACGGTTTTCCAGGCGATCTCCTCCCGCATTCGTAACCGCCCGGCGGAATCCACATCCCGGAAGAACTCAGGAAGCCTTAGATGGGCATCCCCGAGCAGGATGGAGCCGTGCTGAAGGATGCCGTTCGGAAGCCGGCGCTGGGCGCTGCCCACCAGTTTTCGTCCCCCGAGAACGATTTCATCCCTGGCCGCAGCGGAGAAACAGCTTACCGAAAGGGCGGAACGGTAATGGGTGTGAAAATTCAGAGGACGTCTCTCGAGCTGTGCCGGGACGCCCAGTTTCCGCAATCCGCATACCAGCCCCGTTCCGATCATCCGGTAAACAGAACGGATGGTATCGCCCCCCTCCGCCCCGGGGGGCAGGATCACCGCATACGTGATTTCCTCCGCGTGGAACACCGCGCGCCCGCCCGTCGGGCGACGCACGACGTCGATTCCCTCTTCCTGGCAACGGTCCAGATCGATCGAGCCGGAGTCCTGATGATGTCCGAGGGAGATACAGGAGGGTACCCAGTGATAGAGACGCATCGAGGGACGGCCGAATGTCCGGGCGCATTCCGCGAGGGCCGCGTCCGTCGACATATGCGAGGCCCCGTCCGAGAGGCCGGGAGGAATCCACCGCCAGGGCTGCATGATTACCGGATGATTCCCCGCGCGTTGTCCTGGATGAATGTGATCACGTTTTTTACCTCAGGCAGCATCGGCACCTCCGCATGGATGGCTTCGAGGGCCTGGCTGGTATTCAACCTGGCACGGTACAGGTAGCGGTAGCATTTTCTGAGGGCGGCCAACGCCTCTTTCTCGAATCCCCGCCGTTTGAGTCCGACGACATTGAGGCCTTTGTAGGTGAGCGGTTCACCCGCTGCGAGGATGTAGGGAGGCACGTCCTGTGTCACACGGTATCCGCCGCCGATGAACGTGTGCTGTCCGATGGTGCAGAACTGGTGCACGGGCGTCAGGCCGCCGATAATCACCCAGTCCTGAATGGTCACGTGACCGGCCAGCTGAACGCCGTTTGCGATGATCACATGATCGCCGATCAAACAGTCATGGGCGATATGGGTATAGGCCATCAGGAACACTTGACTCCCGATCACGGTCTTGCCGCGGTCTTCGGTGCCCCGGTTCAGATCACAGAATTCACGGATGACGGTATGATCTCCGATCTCGAGGGTCGTCTTCTCGCCGCCGAACTTCAGATCCTGGGGTATCGTCGAGATCACGGCGCCGTGATGAATCCGGCACGCACGGCCGATCCGCGCACCGGAGGCGATCAGGACCTGCGAATCGATGCGTGTGCCTGCGTCGACAACCACATCGGGTTCGATGATGGAAAAAGGACCGACATGGACATCATCGGCCAGTTCGGCTTTCGGATCGACAATCGCAGTCGGATGAATCTCGGGCACTAAGCCTCCCTTTCACGCAAACAATCTTTCACCGGACGGCCAGACCGGAACGGCAGCACCGGCTACTGCCACTGATATTTACAACATAACTTATAACTTATAACTTCAAACTTATAACTTATAACTTCAAACTGCTATTCCTTCTGCCCCGGCGGGTGTTTCATTTGTCCATTATCACCGCCATGAGTTCGGCCTGGCATACCAGATCTCCGTCCACATACGCATGGCCCATCATCTTGCATGACGTGGGACGGAAACGGATCATCTCCACCTCCATGATGAGCTGATCTCCCGGCACGACGGGTTTCCGGAACTTGACGTTGTCGATCGCCATGAAATATGCCACCTTGGTTTCAGGATTTTGCACCGTCTCGAGCATAAGCACCGCTCCGGTCTGAGCCATGGCCTCCACGATCAGCACCCCCGGCATGATGGGATGGCCCGGAAAATGGCCCGGGAAAAACGGTTCGTTCTGGGTCACGTTCTTGACCCCCACGACCCGTTCCGTCGGCACCACGTCTATAATTTTATCGACCAGAAGGAACGGATACCGGTGGGGCAGGATTCTGTTGATGGCGTTGCAGTCGAGCAACACGCCCTTCTTCGCCGGAATCGTCTGGTATTTTCGCGTGAGTTTCTTGGCCTTGTATATCTGACGAATCTTCTTCACCAGTTCGACATGCGTGGCGTGTCCGGACCGGGCAGCCATGACATGGGCCTTGATCGGCGCGCCGAGCAGGGCCAGGTCGCCGATCAGATCGAGCGTCTTGTGGCGGACCGGTTCATTGGTGTAGCGAAGCTGTTTACCGCCGAGAATGCCGTTGCTTCCGAGCGCCACCTCCTGTTTGATCCCGAATTTGTCCGCCAGTTTCTGCAGTTCATCCTGGGAAAGCTGCCGGTCGACGATCACCACGGCATTTTCGAGATTTCCGCCCTGGATCAGCCCCTTGTCGTAGAGCGCTTCGACTTCGTCCAGGAAACAAAACGTGCGCGCCGAGGCGAATTCCGTGACGAACTCATCGGTCAGCGAATACATGGAGGTATACTGAGTACCCAAAGCCGGATTCCTGTAATCGACCATGAAGGTGATCCGGAATTCATCGGAGGGGAAGACCACCATATCGATCCCCTTTTCCGGATCGGAATAGGCGATCGTTTCCTGAATCTCGATATAATCCCTGGGTGCATCCTGTTCCTGAATCCCGGCCTGCTGCAATACCTCGACGAACGGCATGGCGCTGCCGTCCCCCACGGGAGGTTCATTGGAATCGATCTCGACGAGGATGTTGTCGATTTCGAGGCCGTAAACGGCGGCCAGCACATGCTCGACCTGGCGTATATGGATGTTACCGATACCGAGGGTCGTATCCCTGAAATTGTCGATCACATGTTCGATGTCGGCCGGAATCTCAGGACAGTTCTCGATATCGGTGCGCCGGAATCGGATGCCCGTGTTGGGCTCCGCCGGCTTGAAGGTGACCCGGGTTTTGTTGCCTGTATGGAGTCCGGTTCCCGCGAGTGACGCCTCGTTCTGAATCGTTCGCTGATTGGCGATCATTTGTCCCTCATTTGTTCTTCCAATTCTTCGATGCGCCGCCTCAATTGCTGAATCAGCTGAAGGGCTTCCGGAAGCCGCTGTATGGCGACCTCCTTTTTCAGTTCCTCGCGATGGGGTCGCGCGGGATATCCCGAAACCATAACACCCGGCGGAACGGATTTGGACACACCGGCCTGCGCACCCACCGCCGCACCGTCACCGACCTCCATGTGGCCTGCGAATCCGGCCTGCCCGCCGATGCGGACTCCGCTACCGACAAGGGTGGAACCGGACAATCCCGCCTGTGCGGCGATCACGGTATGTTCTCCGACCGTACAGTTATGTGCGACCTGAATCAGGTTGTCCAGTTTGGCGCCCCGTCTGATCCGGGTCTCTCCGAGTGTGGCCCGGTCGATCGTGGTATTCGCGCCGATCTCGACATCATCCTCGATCACCACGATGCCGACCTGGGGGATTTTATGATAGACACCGTCGACCGGCGCAAAACCGAATCCGTCTCCTCCGATCACGGCACCGTCCTGGATCACGACACGATTGCCCACCCGTGTCTGCTCGCGCAGGCTGCACTTGGCATGGATCAGACAGTCCGTACCGATCTCGACGTCATCTCCGATCACGGTACCGGGCAAAATCGTGGTACCCTTTCCGACGACGCAGGATTTCCCGATGACGACGTGCGCCCCGACGGAAACCGATTCTCCAAGCCGGGTGCCTTCACCGATCACGGCGGTCTCATGAATTCCCGGATCGATCAACGACCGGGGCGGATGAAAGGCGCCGACTACTTTTAAAAACGCATGATAGGGATCCGCAACCCGGATCAAGACTGCGGGAGACGAAACCGTCAACGCCTCCGGAATCAAAATGGCGGAGGCACGCGCGGCCTCGATGAACCGGGCATATTTTTGATTCGCCAGGAAAGTGATCTCACCGGGCCCGGCATCCTCGATTTTTGACACACCGTTGATTATTGCGCCGGAAAGCGTATCGTCATCGAGCTTACCCCCGACAAGTTCGGCGATCTGTTTAACGGTCATGGACATTTGCATTCTTCCTCTGGCCCGTACGCTCTATGGCGCCTCGCTTTCCAGCAGGTCGATGACTTCGGGTGTGATATCGAATCGCTCACGCGCATAGAGGACGTTTCCCTGGACCGTATCGAGAATGAGATCATATTTATCCTCTTCGGCGATCTGGTTGATCGCCCGGTTGATTCGCTCGATAACCGGACGCATCAATTCTTGCTGTTTGCGGAAATATTCGCCGTTTTCTCCCCATTTGTCTTCCCGGAACTTCTTAATCTGTCCGGTGAGTGCGCCGATTTCCTGCTCGCGTTCCTGGCGTCTTGCTTCACTTAAAAGCAGCCTCTGGCGTTCCAGTTCTTCCCGCTGTCTCTTCAATTCATCATCCAGCTGCTGAAGTTCCTGCGCCCATTTCTGGTTTTCTGCCTCGAGTTCCTTGCCTGCATCGACGGCACCTGCGTATGTCGAGAAAATCTTCTGTGAATCGACAATGCCCACCTTGCTCTGAGCCCCTATCCACGAGACACTCGATAGACAGAGGATGGACATCAGCAATAATCTTGTCAGACACATACCGGCCTTCCCTCATCTCAATACGAGAAGGCTGGAACAGGATCCATTCCAGCCACGATAGAGAAAATAAGGTTTTATAAAGACTTTTGCAAGTATCGGATTTACTTTTTTAAATGCTGAAGAACTTTATCGGTGAGATCATGTTTTTCCTGGGCATAGAGCAGGTTGCCCGCGATCGTATCGAAAATAAAATCAAAACTTCCTTCATCACCGACCTGCTCGATCACCTCGTTGATCTTTTCGATCACGGGTTGAAGGAGCTCCGCCCTCCGCCTGGCGAACTCACCTTCTTCTCCCCATTTTTCTTCCTGATACTGCTGGGCCCTGATGTACAGGGTCTGAAGCTCCTGTTCCAGTTCCTGTTTCCTGGCCTCGCTCAACATCAGCCTCTGTTGTTCGAGCCGCTCCTGCAGAGAACGAATCTCCATGCTCATCGCCTGCAGTTCCTGATTCCATACGGTCGCTTCTCTTTCAAGCTTCTTTTGCGCATCGATGGCGGGCTGATACTGGGCGAGGACGGCCTGGGAATTGACATAACCAAGCTTCAGTTGTGCTTCCGCCAATCCCGCAAAAAACAGATTGGTTATGATGATCCCCAAAATAGCGAGCCAACCTTTTTTCCTAATCACCGTATCCTCCTTTTGACGGGTTGAAGCGTTTGTTTTTCGGTCAGCGATCTTCCTGGTCGGAAACCACCGCTGTCCATTACGGGTTGAGGTATTCATCCGACCCAGACATAATCAAGTCCGTACTCCCGAATCAAAAACTCCTTCCAAAGACAAAATGGGGTTTCCACATGCCGACCCGTTGCTTCGCAAGGTCCTCATGATCGAACCCATAAGCATAATCGAAACCGATCATGCCGACCATCGGCATGAATAACCGGACGCCGATACCGACCGAACGCCGCAGAGAGAATGGATCGGTGATCCTGAAAGTCCGCCAGGTATTGCCCGCCTCGGCAAACAGAAGGCCATACATGGTCGGATTGGGGATCAGGGGAAACCGGAGTTCGAAAGTCGTCTTGAGCATGGTCCTCCCCCCCCATTCATATACCCCGCCTCCGGCCAGTGGATCGTCATAGCCCCGCAGGGGTGTGGAACGGGACAGTCCGCTTCCTCCCATAAAAAAGTATTCGAGATAGGGAATCCTGCTGTCACCGGTCAATGTCTGCATGAACCCGACCTGGGCCCGGGAAAGCAGGATGAGTTTTTGTGACAGGGTCGGCGTGAAATACTCCGCGCTGAAGATATGTTTATGATATCCCACGTTCCCTCCGAGGGGGCCCCCGGCGATCTCACTGGTCAGGCTGACCTGACTGCCCCGGGTCGGGAATTCCGGCTGATCGAGGCTGTTGCGTGAAATAATTTGCGTGACTCCGCTTGATGTCAACGGCCACTTCTCATGGACAATATTATTCGGATTATACTGTATAATATAATCACTGAAATCGCCCAATTCGGTTTGATCGAGACGATATATCCAGTCGCCCCGGAAATAATTGTCAGGCCATCTGAAACGGCGGCCGAACCGGAGAGAGAAACCCCGGCTTTTCTGGCTGTAACCGACCCAGTACGCGTTACGCCGCGTGTCATAAATGCTGGCGCCGATCAGGGTCGGCGTGTTGAGAAACCAGGGTTCTGAGAATCCGATGTTGAACGAACGGTAATAACGTCCGAAACTCCAGTCGAGAGACAGGCTTTGTCCATTACCGAAGAGATTGTTCATGGCCAGACCGACGCTTCCGATCAGTCGGTCGATTTCGCTCCATCCGCCCGAGAGATTCGCCGTGTCAGTGGATTTTTCCTCGACATCGAGTGTCAGATCGATCAGTTCTTCATCTCCCGTATTGGCCAGGACATCGGGGACGACGTTCGCGAAATAATTGAGCATCATCAGATCGCGTGCGCTGCGAATCAGGAGTTCCTTGCTGAATACATCGCCGGGCCGGATCCGCATTTCGCGCCGGATCACCCGGTCCTTCGTCCGCGTGTTGCCTGTAATAAGAATTTTGCGGATTTTGACGGGTTCTCCTTCCATGATGACGAAGTGGACATCGAGCGTGTCCTGCCCCCTGAGTCTCTCGATGGGATTGACCTGGGAACGAATATATCCCTGATCATAATAGGCACCGTGAATATTCTCATAGATCGATTTGATGTATTTTTCCTGGCTGAACGGATCGCCCTCATCGAATGCAAGCAGAGAGCTCAGCTGATTCTCGGTGAAGAGTGTGTGACCTTCCCAGGATATATGACCGACATAATAACAGCGCCCCTCGTTTACCCAGATATCGACAAACATGTTTTTTAGTAATTCGTCATAATAGAGAGAATCCCGGACAATCTCCGCGTCCCGGTAGCCATGATTCCGATAGAAATCGATGACATTTTCCTTGTCTTGCGCATATTGGTCTTTATCAAAATCCGCACCCCGCCACCAGCGGTTTTCCTTGGTATCCTTCATCTGTTTGCGGAGTTTGTTGTCCGTGAAAACAGTGTTCCCGAAAAACCGGATACGCTGGATCTGAACTTTCTGTCCTTCCTCGATATCCAGGCTGAGTATGACACGGTTGGGATGTTCGGATGGCAGGGTATCCGCCTCGACCCGGGCCAGCGTGTATCCCTTACCGGCGTAAAGCCTTAAAATCCCGTGTCTGGCCCTGGTGATCTGGCTGGCACCGATGACCTGATATCTGAACAATCCGATCTGTTTCTCGATCTCGTCTGTTTTGATTTTCTTGTTACCCTTGATCTGGACTTTCTCGAGGCGGGGATGTTCGCGGACCTGGATGGTCAGAATCAATCCGTCGGGAGTACGCTGATCCTGAATGATGCGTATATCGGAAAAAAGTCCATGGGCCCACAGATTCCGAATGGCTTTCTGGATGTCTTCATATCCGAATTCTTCGCCTTCACGCAAGCCGGAACTCAGTTTGATCACGCTTGCATCCGCGGTGGTGTTCCCGGAGACGTTGACTTGCAAAATCCGGCCGATTCTGGCCTGCTGCGCCTCGCCCGGGACTGTCCAAAGCAGGATAAAAAGACAGAGCGTCAGACGCCGCAAACCCCTGATATCATTCATGAAACAGCAACCCTCCAAAATAACGTCTTTTATAATACAAAATATTTCTTTGATTGTAAAGAATTAATTCAGATTTATCAAAACGGGAACATATGACGCAACCAGATTCTTTTGTCTTCCCTGCGATCGGACAACAATTGACTGTCATACGTATATTCCATTTCAAGAAAAAGATCCGGCCGGATGGAATACTCGAGAGTCAGTGCATGTCGAATACCGATTCCATGAAGCCGGTATTGAATGCCCATATCGCTTTCGAGTTGCCCCGAATAGATCAGAAAGAACCCGGGAGCCAGATACTTACCCAATGTAAGCCTTGTACTCCTGAACAGCCATTTTGGATCCAGCGGCAAGTCTTCATCTTCCCGGGTGCGGAATTGCATGAGATTCCTGCTGAACATGGATGAGAACCGCACCAGATCCAGACCGAGTCGTCTTCGAAGCTGATTCTCGATGGGGCGGAACAGGGGACGGAAAACCCGGTTCTCAACCTGAAGCCCGATGGCATCATAGGCGCGGTCTCTTATCTGAGACTCGGAATATCCCAGCGCCGCGAGAATATCTGCCTCACTCCGGCCCAGGTTCGGATTGTCCGTCTCGAACCGGAAGACAATCCGATCAAGCGCCCCCCCCTGTCCTTCCTTTCCCGGCGTCGCATCGAGATTGGTCAGTATAAGCCATACGGTCGATGGCATGCCCATCGAATCGATCACCGTCGTGAAGGCCCTCCCGCTCAGAATCGGATCTTCCACCCCTTTGGGATACTCGAAGGTAATTTGCTGGGGCTTAAAGTACTGATTGATGGCTTCGATGGTCCCCTCGCCGGAGGCGAGACTGCCCCAGACCTGAAACTGGTCTTCGTCGTAGATACCCTGAAAATTCATGTCGCCGTGACGTTCCCTCAATTTCAAATCGAGGAACACATTGCCGAGGGGGCTCTGGATGCTGCGGACATAATGGACATCCTTTGCGGGTAAGACCCGCACGTTCCAGTCGATTTTTGTGAGCACATCCATTTCCGGTCCGGAATCGCGGTCTCCGGAAACAGGGAGAAAGGGATAGGTAAACCGGCAATTCGAAAGTCCGAGTACACCCTGGAAAACCGGGTGCGGCAACGGTCCCGCGATTAAAAATGGTTCGCCCGGACTGTTTCCGGATAGATGTATCAATCCTTTGTCTCCGGGTTCCATCAATCGCGGGATATGGACCGGTATACCGCGGTTCGCCATCCTGACCTGCAAGATCCCGAGCGTCAGCCCCAGCGTGTCGAGCGAAAGCGGGATAAATCCGTCCAGCGCGGGAACATTCGAAATACGCAGCCGATGGCCGTCCACCCGGGCGATGAGAGAATCGATCCGGAGAAACCGACTCTCGCGATCGAGGTCGATGTGACCCTGGAGATGGGTCAGAGATCGGACCAGGACATCGAGTTCCAGATTTCCGGATGAGAGGGACAGGTCGCCCTCTCCCAGGACCCAGGCACCGGGCCGTCCCGCCAGCCTCAATCGGAGCGTCCCGTCGCCCTGTGACCTGCGGACTATCGGCACCAGAGCGGATAAAGGACCGAGCACATTTCCCCGGGCTTCGATGCGCAGATCCGTATCCCCCTCTGCGGAACGTGGAATCCGTCCGTCCGCCGTCATCACAAATCCGTCCGTGCGGCGCAGGATGCCTTGTCGGACGGACAGGATACGTGAACCGGTGCTGTCCGAAGCATCCCGGATCCCGACTTTCAGATCCTGGAACAGGATCGGTCCGAGGGCGCCTTGAGATATCGAAACCGCCCCATCGATGACCGGATCCGATGAGGGACCGCTCACCGAAACCTGAAAAGAAGCCGACCCCTGAAGCAGATCACCCGTTTCGGACAATCGAATCTGATCCGGCCCCAGAAGTACATGACTCCCCCCAAATCCCCCGGACAGCGTATCGCCGGTCGTGCGGTCGACCTGGCCGGCGAGAATGGGGATGTCATTCCGATTCAACCCACATGTCAGAGACCTGAGACCTTTCGTGTCCCATTTTCCGGAGAAATCCCCCTCGAAAATGCCATTGCCATATATCCGTCCATCGGTCAGCCCAATCCGCGTCGATATCACGGGAAAGGCTCCGGTGCCTTCAATCTGAATCCTTCCGTCCATCAAACCTGCGAACGGGGATAGAGAACTGAGAAAAGGGTGTAGACGGGACAGGGACAGCGAACGGAACACGGCTCCGCCCGTGATGACATCATCCTCCTGAACCGGATATTTCAGTTCCGCCGTCAATAGATCTTCGACGTTAAAATTTCGGACGACCAGATACCGGTCATCCGTCCGGAATTCGGATGTCATCTGCAAGGAATCGGGACCGGTTCCATGATAAGTGGCCCGAAGATGGCCCGTAGGAGAAACGCCGGTTCGATTCGCTTCCGCAACAAGATTGAACAGCGGGCCTTTGACAGGATGCCTCCTGCGATGGGTTTTGAGTGAAAACCGCCATTTCTGACGTTCTCCTGACAGAGATGCGGAGGCTTCCACGCCTTCGAGCCAGTCCTGATTGGCAGCGCCGGTCAGATACGTGAGCAGATTTTCACCATGAATGATCTGCATCCGCCATCGATAGTCATGTGTCAGAATGTTTTCGGCGTTTCCGGTGACATGGACCAGGTCGGAAGACAGGATCTCACCCTGACACCGGTGGTCCTGATAGGATACTGCGGGTGTAAGCCGAATCTGTCGGTTATCCCGTGAACTCAGGATGAGATTCCCCTCAATACGACCCGAGGGGTTGGAAAGCGGGCCTCGGACCTGTATGTCAAGGGCGCCGTCGAAGGCATGAACCGTCTTCTGAATCCGGGAAGGGAGCATCGGATGATACGGTCCTTGCATGGCGACATCCATCCGCACATCAGGATCTTTGAGATTGTTCAGATCGAAGACGGAATGAAGACCGAGGGTCGCGCCTTTTTCCTGAACCGCCTGCCCCTGGAGCGTGAGTAGGCGGCCGGCGATTCGAACATCTGCGCCCATATGCTTGAAGGGGATGCCTGATATGCGAATGTTCTCGGAGGCCATCTTTCCTGCGGAGACGAGGGAATCCGGGGGTCCGGAAAGAGAGAATTGGAATCCGGCCCGGCCTGTGATTGGTATCCGTAGATCCGGCGCGGCTCGACTGAAGAAGGTTGCCAGATCGAATGAATCGCACACGGCGTGAATCGTCAGCGCGGGATTGAGAATATTGCGAACCGTGCCCGAAAGAGAAAAAATACTGCCGTTGAAATCACCGATCCTGCCCTGAATTCCGATATTCCGGCCTGTCAGATCCGCCCGCAGGGCGATGTCATCAAACACAAACGAAGATTCCTGAAGAGCAAATCTCCCGTCGGTCAATTCAAAGAAACCCGCGGCGCCCCGGCCCCGAACATATCGCCCCTCCCCCCGCATCCGCCCGCTGGCGACGCGAATAAACGCCGGCAAAAAGAGAGGCAATGTCTCAGGAGGAGCGGATTCTTTCAGCACCGCATTCACGGTGATCGCCCTGCCCTCGATAAGGTCCAGGGCCCCGGTCATCTCGAGATTGTCCTCCTCGGATTCAAAAAACTGACCGGAAAACCGGAGACTGGCCGAATCGGACGGCGAGGCCAGAAACCGGCCTCTCAACCCGTGCGCAAGACGAATCCGGACCTGGTTTGTATCTTCAAGCAGGATCTCACCCCGGCTGACCGTGATCTGACGAATACCGGAAAAAGTATGGAGTATATGCCGAAAAGGATTGATGTCGCCGACCAGCGTATCCGGTTTGAACGTTGCCGGCATTTCACGAATGATCAGACGCGGATGGATGAGGAGTATCTCACGCGCCACGCGTCCGGGTTTGAATCCATGTCGAAGCAGATTCGGCAGGCTGTATCCGAGCCTGAGGTCATCGATATCGACGGAAAACGTCCCGTCCGGGGCCGACAGACGCGCATCTTTTACATGCAGACTGGCGAGATCGATCCGAACCGAACCGATATCCGAAGAAGAATCGACATAAGGTGCGATCTCGTCGAGGATGATCTGCCTGAATTTTTCATCGATCCCGGCCAACCGGTATGTGATATATCCGCCGGCGACACCCAGAAAAAATAGGGTAAAGAGGACCAGGACCCACTTTCTATGCTTCATCGCCGTGTCTGCCTGTGCATGATCGGGTAAAAAACATCCTTCATGATCTTATAAAACCCTTGAATGGTTCCGTTAGGTTTGACGCGGTTCGGGGAAAACCGGTTCCTCCATATATCACTCCCCGAATTATCAGACCTTCGATATCTGTTCACTCACCTTGCCGAAACGCCGTTCCCGCCTCTGGTAGTCTTCGATGGCGGTATAAAGTTCTTTCCGCCGGAAATCCGGCCACAGCACCTCGGAGATAAACAACTCGGAATAGGCAATTTGCCAAAGTAAAAAATTGGAGATGCGGTATTCGCCGCTGGTGCGGATCATCAGGTCGGGATCGGGAAGCCCCGCCGTATAGAGGCGGTTATCGATCAACGGGATATCGATGTCTGCAGGGGCCAGTCTCCCCTGCCGGACATCCTGTGCGATGGAACGGACTGCGGAGACGATCTCTTCACGACTGCCGTAGCTGAGCGCCAGATTGAGGACAAGGCCTGTGTTTGCGTGCGTAATTTCGATGCCCTCCCGAAATTCCCTGCGTGCAGCATTGGGGAGCGAATCGAGCTCGCCGATGGCTTTGAGCCGGACATTGTTCTTCATCAGATCCTGAATCTCCCTCCGCAGAGTCTGGATGAGGAGATGCATCAGTGCATTCACTTCATCTTTGGGCCTCCGCCAGTTTTCAGTCGAAAACGTGTAAAGCGTCAGGACCTGGATATCGAGTTCACCGCAGGCCTCTACAATTTCACGGACCGATTTGATGCCCTCCCTGTGGCCGGCCACGCGGGGCAGGCCGCGTTTTTTGGCCCACCGGCCGTTCCCGTCCATGATGATGGCGATATGACGCGGCAGATTGCCCTTTGCCATGATCCGGCTCTTGATTTCCTCAAACTTCGACACGATGATTTCCCGTTACTTTCACATGAGACAACTTGTTTCTGGACGATAAACTCAACACGGAATGATTCCCGGATTCACAATTTATCTTTCTCTCGAGAATTGAGGTACCGTCTCAGAAAAACCCGAAAACCATGTGGCTGAACATACAAGTTCTCCGTGTTCCTACATCGACCTCTCGGGACACGGTATTCTACTTCTTGCTCCAGACCCGCCCCAAAGTACGATCACCGCCCCACAATGTCAAGTATTTCTTTTGGTTGACTTTCAGCAAAAAAGTAGTTACTTTTTTTGATATTATACTCAGAATTATTCGGAGAAATGACGTGCATCATCCACCACAGGCCCATGATCTCGCGGCGGTCGAACGGCTACAGGACGCCCGCCGAACGCTTATAGGAGAAATCGGCAAGGTCATCGTCGGTCAGCATTCTATCATCGACAGTCTCCTGGTCGCACTCTTCTCCCGCGGCCACTGCCTGCTCGTGGGAGTGCCCGGCCTGGCCAAGACCCGCCTGATTTCCACGGTATCGCAGGTACTGGATCTCTCGTTTAACCGCATCCAGTTCACTCCCGACCTGATGCCGACAGACATCACGGGATCGGAAATCCTGGAAGAGGACCGGACGACCGGCAAAAAGGTATTCCGGTTCGTCAAGGGACCTGTCTTCGCCAACATCGTGCTGGCGGATGAGATCAACCGCACCCCTCCGAAAACCCAGGCGGCGCTTCTGCAGGCGATGCAGGAGCACGAAGTCAGCGCCGGGGGCGACACCCTCTCCCTGCCCGAACCGTTTTTCGTACTGGCCACGCAGAATCCGATCGAGCAGGAGGGCACCTACCCCCTCCCGGAGGCCCAGTTGGACCGTTTCATGCTGAATCTATGGATCGATTATCCCTCTCCGAATGAGGAAAAGGAAATCGTGCGCACGACCACGGGGCTGGCGACAGAGACTCCCCGATCCGTTCTGTCCGGAAATGACATCCTGGCCCTCCAAGATCTGGTACGCCGCGTGCCTGTCGCGGACATCGTCGTGGATTATGCCGTGGATCTGGTCGGCCGCACCCGGCCGAACGGGGAAAAGGCGCCGGATTATATCCGGGAATGGATCAGTTGGGGCGCCGGACCCCGTGCCTCGCAATACCTGATCCTCGCCGCCAAGAGCCGTGCCGTACTCGACGGCCGTACCACACCGGATATCGAGGATGTACGCGCCTTCGCCGTACCCGTGCTCCGGCACCGGATCGTCACCAACTTCAACGCCGAGGCCGAAGGCGTGACACCGGTCGCGATCATCGAGAAACTGCTGGAACCGGAAAAACGATGAGTCTGTTCGAAATCGGCATGCAGCTTTATTACAGGTACCGGAGACAGGGCGGGGATTGTCTCGCGGGAAAATAACCGCCATGACACGGCCAAGACTTTCTCCGGCGGGCCCTGCGGAGACAAACGGGAGCGATGATTCCGACAACCGGAGAAATAGGACTTCGAAAATGACCTCCATAACTCGATTATTCCACCTGACTCACAACATCTTCACCCGTTATCCCCTCCTCGAAGTGGCACGCACCGCACTTCACGAACCGCGCCTGGCCTGGGCTTATCGCCGGCGTTCACTCAGGGTACCTTCCCTCCCGGCCAGGATGATGATCGACCCCATCAATCTCTGCAACCTCGAATGTCCCCTCTGTCCCACGGGACGGCACATCACCGGCATGACGCGTAGCCGTATGCCGTATGATCTCTTCGAGCACATCGTGAATCTCAACCCCAGGCTCCGCATCCTCGACCTCTTCAACCTCGGAGAACCCTTCTTGAATAACGATATTTTCAGGATGCTATCACTGTGCCGGAAAAAGAAGATCCGAACCGCGGTACACACCAATCTGGCGGCATACGATACGGATTGGGTTGAACGGATCATCGAGACGCCGCCGACGCGGCTCCATATTTCTGTGGACGGCGCATCCCGGGACAGCTATGTGCTCTACCGTGTCAAGGGAGATTTCGATAGAGTCCGGCGGAACATGGATTATCTGAGCAGACGGATCCGTGAAACCGGGAAGGGACCGGTCGTCGAATGGGCCTTCCTCTATCACAAGGGCAACCGGCAAGACATTCCTGCAGCGCGATCTCTGGCCGAAAAACTGGGATTTAAATTCTTCGTACGACCCCTTGTCGTCCCGAAACATCTGGGGCCGGAATGGCACGATCCCGAAACACTTGCATCAGAGGCCGTGTCCTTCAGGGCGAATGTGGTCTGTCCGCATCTCTGGCTCCAGATGACCGTGAAACCCACCGGCGCGCTCACCACCTGTTGCTTTGCCTATCACGACCAGGATGAAAGCGCCTCTCTCGCCGGGATCTCCTGCCCGGAGCAATTACTCGAACTCTGGAACAGCTCCTACTACCGGCGTGGAAGGGCCTGTTTCAGAACGGAATCCACATACCGTGAAATCCCCAAACCGATGCTCTGTGAAACCTGCAACATCTATCCGCGGCACGGGGGACTCGACCCTCAAGAACATCCCTACGATTCCACCATCAGGGACTGGATGTAGAAGAAAACCGCTCGGGACACTATATCCTGAATGAATCCCGCATGAAATGTGTTGCGATTTAAAGGCTTTCGCTTTAAGAAACCAAACCGTTTCGCAAACTGTAAGATTCAATCTGTCGTTTGATGCCGCCTCAACTGGGATACGGGTTTCCGGTCGATTTCACTCCCGCTTCCTGTACAGAATCACCGCTTTCGGCTCCACGCTCACATCGAAACAGATTCGCAATGCCCCGACATACCGGCTCTTCGGGGCCTCTTCCCCATTGATGGTTTGAATGGAAATCCTTCTGAGAGGCTTCAGCGGCCGCATCAGCAGATGGCCAAGCACGCCCAGACATTCCGGGAGCGCCGGATCATCGGCATCCGGATGGATTTCGAGTTCCGCCCCGCGTTTCTGTGATATGAGGACGATCTCTTTTCCCCGGAACACCAGATGCGTGCTTTCATGCCGCCTCGGCAGCATCGCCTTAAGCGCGTCGATCGGGACGCCGCAGAGCGACGCCGGATCCAGGGCGTTCATCCAGAAGATCCGGTTTTCGGGGAGCCGCCGGAGCATGCGGTAGGCGTGATGGGAAATAAACTGCGGTCCGGGCACGCCCTCGAAGAAATATCCGGACAGGATCTCGCCGGACAATTCCATGATCCGTAGCGTGCGGAAGAGGGTGCGCCACTGGAACAACGCCGGTTCCCGCAACAGCAGTTCGCGGAACAGAATGCCGTACCGGTCTATCAGGATGCGCGCACGGTCCTTCCGCCGTTCTTCCGCCTCGACGGGATCGGCCGCCGGGACAGGCCGGGGCAGACGAAACCAGTTACCCGGACAGGTTGTCGCCCGGCGCCAAACACCGAACCGGGCGCGCCGGCCTCCGGCATTCCGGAAATTGGAATGCCCGGCCGGGACGGCGATCTCCGGCACGGTGAAACCGGTCTCGACACCCCGGTGCAGCGCGTCGTACGTGTCGTTGGAGACACGGCCTTCCCACACGGCGCGCCAGAGCGCGCCGATCAGCTCGCGGGGTTGGAGCCCGGACCGGGCCAGGAGACCCGGAAAGGGATACCGCGCCGAGGCGTCGGGGAACAGGATGTCCAGACCGTCCGGGCCGTCAGGGGAAAGTGTTTCATCGCCATCGGGACCCTCTTCCCGGATCAGTTCCAGATCCGTCTCGAAGGCGAACAGGATCTGCTCCCCGGGCTGCCCGATCCAGAGCAATCCGGACGCCTGTAACGCCCGATCGATCCAGGCCGGCTGGAGGCGTGCGACGCGCGCGGGCAGGATCTCGGACGCCCAGAGCGGCGCAGAAGCCGGGTGGCAGACGATCTGTTCCAGGCATTGCGTAAGATGAGGGACATCCGCGTCCGGCTCTCCCAGGCCCTGGAAATGGGCAAGGAAAACCGGTAGCCTCTCCGCGGGAAGGGGTGAAAACCGCGGCACGGATTCAGCCCGCCGCATGCGCAGCAGGATCTCGAAATTCCCGGCATCGCACACGGTTTCGGCATCGGAATCCTGGATCAGCGGACCGCGGATGACACGCTCCGAATCGGCCAGGTCTTCGAGCAAAAACGCAAGCCGTTCGCGCGGGATACCGAGCGTCGCCCCGATCCAGTCCGGGGATTTTGGACCGTAGAAGCGCATCCACTCTGAAATCAGACGTGACGCCGTTTCGTCTGTGTCCACATCGTCCGATTGGTCGTATTGAGGTATGAAAGAAAGTGGAACGCCATCCATCGATTCGAAATTGGATGAGGATTCCTCTGGATAAATCGCCCATTGGATGCGCGCCGCCTCCTCGCGCAGGAGGATCAGGGCGGAACCGACCCCGGGACGGCGGATCCTCGCCAGCCTGGGTTCGGCTTCACCGATGAACCCATCCGCCTCATCCGGCCGGTCCCGGCGCACGGCCCGGTGGAGAGATTCCCATTCGGGTTCCGGAATCAGCACCCGCTCCCTCACCCATTCGGCCAGTTCCAGGAAATCGGAAGGCGCGTAGCCCGCGCTGAGCCGCTGCAGCTTCTCCTCGAAACGTCGGATGAGATCGGACGGGATCGCGGGCCGGAGTTGGGGGGAATAGGCCACTTCCCGGATGAGGTCTCCTCGCAAGCGGGAGGTCCTTCCGGACGCGAGGCCGTCCGATTCGTACATGTATTGGTTGATCTGGCGCCAGGCGGGATTCCGCGCCATGGGGCTCGGAAGGGACGTCCGGACCTCCGAGACCCGGATGACGCCGGTCTTTAGTTCGTCCAGCACGAGACGGAGGGAATCCAGGTCGAAATGGTCCTGCAGGCAGGTGCGCCAGGCTTCGAGCAGGATGGGAAAATCGGGATAACCCATGACGGTCTCGAGCAGTTTCTGGGAATGGAGCCGGCTCATCCAGAGGGGCATGCGTTCGCGGAAGCGCGACCGTTTCAGTAACAGCGCCGTGCCCGCGCATTCCCGGAAGCGCGCCCCGAAATAGCCCGATCCTTCGAGCCGTTTCCTGAGGAGGGGTTCGATCTTCGCGGAGGGAACCAAGGCCAGCAGTTCATCCGCGCCGATGTCATGGGGCAGATGCAGGATGATTGCGTCGTTTCCCGCGAAGATTTCGAGGCGCTGTCCGAACCGTTCCTCCCAGGCCGCGTCCAGCGCCAGGGCGAACGGCCGGTTCACCGATCCGCCCCAGAACGTGTGAATGACCGCCTGATTGCCGGGGACGCCTCCGGGACCGGCCTCCGTCTTCTCGATCAGGACATGGTGTCTGTGCGGCAGCGGACAGCCGCAATGATCCTTCTGGCTCCGGAGATAGCGGAGGAGTCGGTCGGCCGCGGCCGGATCCATGTGGTGCCGTTCCTGGAGCTGGCTTTCGAATCCGGGCGCCTCGGAAAGGCCGGCGTCCGCCTCCTCGAGGAATCCGGAGAGACGGGTCGAAAAGTGGAAATCCCGGTTCAGCTCCTCCCCTTTCCAGAACGGTGCGGACAGGGTTTTGGAATCGCCGGGCAGGACGAACACGTCGTTGTGCGTGATGCGTTCGATGCGCCAGTGCTGGGTGCCGAGCGTGAAGGACTGGCCGATGCGCGCTTCCCACACGAATTCCTCGTCCAGTTCGCCGATCACGGCCCCGGACTGCTGATGACGCAGGTGGAAGTAGCCGCGGTCCGGGATCACGCCGCCGCCCGTGTACACGGCCAAAAGGGCGCCCTTCCGCGCCTGCGCCGTGCCGGTCGTCCGGTCGAGGGCGATCCGCGGGCTGAGTTCGCGGATACGGGACCCGGCATACCGGCCGGCCAGCATATTCATCACCCGGTCGAAGTTCTCGCGGCCCAGTTCCCGATACGGCCCGCTGGTGCGGATCTGATTGTAGAGGGCTTCGACCGGCCACGCCTCCACGCCGATCATGGACACGAGCACCTGGGCCAGCACGTCGAGGGGACGGCGGACCGGGCGGACGGACTCGATGTTCTGTCCGGGAATTTCCGGGGTCAGGGCCGCGGCCTCGATGAAATCCTGGTCATGGGTGGGATAGATCGTCCCGCGGCTGACCTCGCCCACCCGGTGTCCGGCGCGCCCGATGCGCTGGATGGCGGATGAAATGCTCCCCGGCGACTGGACCAGGACCACTTCGTCGAGATGGCCGATGTCGATGCCGAGTTCGAGCGAGTGCGTGGCCACGATCGCGCGGAGCCGTCCGGATTTGAGTCTCTGCTCGACGTCGAGCCGGATTTCCCGGGAGAGTGATCCGTGATGCGCATAGGCAACCGGCTGCGCCTCCCCGGCATTGATCCGGAGCGTCAGGGATTCCGCGAGCCGCCGGCTGTTGACGAAAAACAGGGTGGATTGGTTTCGGAGGATGATGGACCGGAATTCCCGGATCAGCGGATCCCAAAAGTCATCGGACGGCTCCCCTCCGGATTCATCGGGGAAGGAGACCCGGATCGCGTACGCTTTTTGGATCCGGGATTGGATGACCGCCACCTCGCGGGGATGGAACTCCGGCGCCTCGGGGGGGCCGGAGAGGCGGTATCCGCCGACGAATTGCGCGACCGTCCCGGCCGGCCTCACCGTGGCGGACAGGGCGATGCGCTGGAATTCTCCGGAAAGCGGAACGAGCCGGTCCACGGCCGTGATCAGATGCGTGCCCCGTTTGGTGTTCACCACCGCATGGATTTCGTCGAGGATCACGGTCCGGATGCCGGTGAGGACGGAACGTCCGCCCTGTGAACTGAGCAGGAGGTTCAGGCTTTCCGGCGTGGTGATCAGGATTTCCGGCGGTTTGCGGAGCATCCGCCGCCGGTCGGCCTGCGGGGTGTCTCCGCTGCGCGTCAGCACGCGGATCTCCGGGAAAGGCTCCCCCGCCTTCCGGAAAACATCCCTCAGGGCCGCGAGGGGACGGATCAGGTTCCGCCGGATGTCGTTGTTCAGGGCCTTGAGGGGGGAGACGTAGAGGACGCGGACCGCGCCCGCAGTCCAGGACTGGGTCGCAAGCTGATGGATCGCCCAGAGGAACGCGGTCAGGGTCTTGCCGCTCCCGGTCGGCGCGGTCACCAGTACATGCCGCCCCTGTGCGATCGCCGGCCAGGCGGCGGACTGCACATCCGTCGGTGCGCCGACCTCCTCCTCGAACCACTTTTGGATGAGGGGGTGAAAATCCTGCAATCCCGGGTGCATCCGGTTTATCCGATGATCCGAAGGGCGAGATAGGGGACGAGGTTGAAGACCAGGAAAAAGATCTTGAACACGCCGAGCAACAGGTAAAAGATTTCATCATGCTTTTCCCGCGAGAGGGAAAACCCTCTTTTCATGATCCGGTACACGAAATCCGGGCCCCACAGGAAGAAGATCGCCCAGAGGATCAACAAGCCTCCGTCGATGACGGTGCACCACAAAAAGAACCGTGTCAGGGTCTGGGTATCCATGTCCTAGCTCCTCGTTTTTGGATTCGAGTCGATTCATCCGATTGACGGGATTCCTGCGGGCAACTCAGGTGGAACCGTATTCAGGTCCTTGTTTTTATGAGTTGTTCCGCGAATATCGTCTTCATGTAATCATATTCGGCGTTCCGCTCCATGAAGAGAACGTGCGCTTCGGCGAACTTTGGTCTATCCCAACTGCCGTCGTCATACTTCTTTCGAAGGTCCTCAAACTTCGTCGCAGACACGATGTACGAGTCCAACGTCACATCCCGACGCCCACTCCTTTCCGCAATCTCGGTGGCGAGATCCGGCAGGACTTCGTGGAGGCGCACCTTGTCATCATGTCTATGGGCTGGGGCATGGAGCATTCCGTGCGGTTCAATGAATACAATGTGCTGACACGTCTCATTCTTGATCCACAAGAGAAAGTCGGGGTAGAAGGCCCGTTCTTCGAAGAAACCAATACCCGCTCCCCGGCTCAGATTTCTAAGGAGAAACACTTCTACGTTCGCCAACGACCCGCCCTTTTCCGCGGAATAATATTCTTTCAGGTCTTGGACGAATTCCTTCTCGCCGGGATTCAAGCCGGGAGGAGACATCTTGATGTGATCGCCCTGCTCGATCAGCAAAGGCTGATACAAATGGCGATCGAAATGAAGCCGGGGAAGCTCGCTTGTCTCTTTCTCGTACAGGTCTTCGAAATTTCTGATGAGCTTTTCGACGTCGGATATAAGCTTTATCTGGGACCGCCGGATATTGACGGTGTATCCGCAGGCAGCGTCCTCCCTGACATTAAAGCTGAGATTCGGATCCGTTTCGTCGAGTGTGGTGTAAACCATGTGACTCTTATCCCAGCGCTCGCGTCTATTTCGATAGAATGCATCCATGTATTTCCTGAGAATATGGACGACCGCTTCCTGCAGAAGGACGATACCCGCGAAGGTTTGCGGCCGGATTACGGATTCATCGGCGATCAATGTGTAGAGTCTGGACGGGTCGGCGCATGCAATGATTCTTCTCGGGATATCCGGCAGGATGATCAGATTGTTCAGGCGCCTGCGTTCTTTGTACTCAAGGAGATCAAGGTAGGCTTTTTCCCACTCGACAAAATCAAGACTTTCATCGGGAATCGGATGGTCGCGGCCGGCCCGGCCCTCGGCATGCATGATACCGGAAGCACTGCTCTCAAGCGCCTGCACCTTGAGCGACATGTCCACGCGGACGGTTACCCTAGGATCGGGCTCCAATACGATGTTCTCTTGCGCCGTAAAATCGCAGTCGTCCGGCACACGGGGAACGACAAGGCGTTTTTTGAGGAAATCCTTGTCGGGCCGGATGAAAAGAGGAAGATCAACATACCCTTCGGTCTCGACGCCTTCCTTCTCCAGGTACTCCCGAAACTGGGACATGTAATTGGCGCGTACCGCGAAGACATTCAGCGTCTCCAACAGACCGATTTGTTCCGGGTGCTTCCCGTCCAGCGCCGAGCTTCTCTTGAGGCTGAGTCCCTTGCCCCGGAGGCGAACGCCGCGCCCGAAAAGCTGGATGATCTCCGACCCCTCCTTGCGGCCGATGTTGAGCAGACCCATGTTCGAGACCCGCCAGGAGTTCCAGCCCTCCATGAATTTTTTCGCGCCGATGAGCACATTGACGGCCGTACCCGGATCGGCGATCCCGTCGAAGAGGGAGCCGGTAACCACGTCTTCCTCCAGGGTGATCCCCGCGCCGTCCTCCTCCACGAGCTTCTTGAACGTGCTGGTGTCGCCGATGTAGATCAGGCCGAAGTAGTCCTCCGCGCCGCTCGCCTTGAGCCCGATCTCGCCGGCGCCGTTCCGGATGTCGCACAGGTGCAGGCCGCCACCCGTCGGCGTTCGAAGCACTCTGACGAGAATATCCCGATAGGTCTCCTCGGGAGACAGGCCGCTTCCGCGCAGAAACCTGAACTTGTCCTCGAACACGTCCCGGCCGTCGGGCGTGACCAGGCCGGTCTTTCCCTCGAGGAGCTTCTCGAGGGTCGTGACGGCCCAGCCGCGTTTGTTCTCCAGGACGTGGTGCAGGAACCGGGCCACGGTCAACACGTCGCTTCGCTTCCGCTTGTCCTCGGTATAGACCGCATTCACGGTGCTGCCGACGAACACCCACAGGGGATTCTCCAGGTTGTAGGGTCGCAAGGCTTCCGCCTGTTCCTCGAACACCCGCTGCTGCTCGTAGAAGGACAGGAGGTTTCCCAACAGGAGGGTCTCTGTCTTCTCCTCCGTTGTCTCCTCCTTCAGGTTGAGGATGCGAAAGTCTTTGCCGTACCCGTCGCCGTGAAAGTAGCGGTAGGAGTAGTCGAAGACGATGGCCTTTCCGTATTCCTCGGTGAGCCGATCGTTCCGCGCCGCCGTCAGGGCCTGTCCGAACGTCGCGCTGTACTCGAACGTGAAGCCTGTCTCGCCCAGCGCGTCGCGGAAGCTCCGCCAAGCCTCTCCGCCGGATCCCTTGTGACCCTCGTCCACGAAAATCAGGTTGTTGCCCTCGAACGCCTCCACGGGGACGCTCACTCCGCCCCCGCGCTTTTCTTCCACCAGCTTGGTAATCTCGATGACCCGGACCGTGTCCTTCCCGGTCATCATCAGGCCGCTCTCGTTCAGATCGAAGCGGCGGCACGGGATGTCCGAGGCCGTCATTTCCTCCATGTGCTGCTCGCTCAGCCCCTCGTTCGGGGTAATCAGCAGGATGTTGTCCAGTCCCGACGAGGCGGGATTGTAGTGCAGGAACTGCCGGTAATTGATGTGCATGATGAGTGTCTTGCCGCTGCCGGTCGCCATCCAGAAGGCCAGCTTCTTCAGGTCGGATTCCGAGAACTTCGCGTCCTTCGGGTCGGCTGCAGTCTTCGACGCGTTGCCTGCCTGCGCCGCAAGCGAATGCGCCGCGGCAGGCAGGCGCTCCTCGACGAAGCGGTTCATGGACCGCAGCATCTCGCCCCTGCGATGGAAGTACCCGTCCAGGAAGATCTCGGTGTAGAGGACTGCGACATACTGGAAGTACCGGAGCGTGATCGGATCCGGCCTGCGGGCGTTCATGGCGTGCAGGTGTTCGCGGATGTTGTCGTCGTAACGGGCCAGGACGGCCGGCGGAATCTTCACTTTGTCTCCGCGCGCCTCCAGCCGACGGGATACGTAACTGCGGCCGGAGGCGTCGAAGCCTTCGGCGGCTTCCTTCACGTCTGCGAGAAGATCGCGATTGTGAGCGAATCCGAAGTGTCCGTTCAGCCAGGCCAGAAGGACCAGCCGCTGCTCCAGTTTCGTATATTGGAAACCGGTCCGGGTCATTTCTTCCCGCCTTTCCCGGTCCCGGGATGCATGCGTTTCGTTTCGATCTTTTTCGCTGAAATATGCAGGTCCTCGATGTATCGTCTCTCTGCTTCGGTTTCTCTCGCCAGCCGGCGGCGTTCTTCGAAGGTATCGTATTGTTCGTTCGCCCAGTCGAGGGCGTCTTCATGGCTGACTGTGCCTGGGCTGGGAAGCACGGGCAATTCCGTATCCCTGAGAAATTTGTCGAGGAATAGCGGCCAGTCACGGACATGGATATTCTGCCGACGATCGGCGCGAAACTCTGCCTGATCGAGGAACATCACGGTGATCCGGTTGAGCGTGTCGATTTCCTTCTCGTTGAGATAGTTCTTCGCAATGGGCACATCGCGCTTGCGTACCTGACCGCCTTTCCAAGAGGTGAGGCCCATATTGGATTTCGCCGAGTCGGCGCGATTTCTGACGATTTCCGCGGCGGTCAACCCCGTCGCGGCATAGTGCATCTTGTTCTGCATGGTCGCGAAAAAGACTTGGGTTTCCTCCTCGTCTTCACGGTAATCGCAGGCCAGGGCAAAGATCTCCCGGATCCGCTGGTAGACCCGCGCCTCGCTGGCGCGAATCTCCCGGATCCTGGCGAGCAGCTCGTCGAAATAATCCGCCAAACCCTTGCCGCCCTTGAGCCGCGCGTCGTCCAGGGTGAAGCCCTTCACAATGTACTCGCGCAGCCGGGCCGTAGCCCACTGACGGAACCGGGTGGCGACATGGGATTTGACGCGGTAGCCGACGGAGATGATCATGTCGAGGTTGTAAAATTCAAGCTCGCGCTTTACCTGTCGCGAGCCCTCTTTGCGAACTGTTAAGAATTTCTGAACGGTTGCTGCCGGGCCAAGTTCGCCTTCCTCGTAGATGTTTCGGATATGCATGCTGATGTTGGGAATGCTGGTTTGAAACAACTCGGCCATCAGCGGCTGCGTCAGCCAGACGGTCTCATCCTGAAGCCTCACGTCGAGGCGGATGTCGCCCGATTCCGACTGATAAATCAGTATCCTGGAATCGTCCGGAGCGGGCGGTTTCTTTCGCATGATCATGCCTCCACCGGGGCGAACATGCGGGCCTTGAACACGGGCTCCAGGGCCCTGGCGTCCGGGATGAACGAGTCGCCGTTGACGAAAACTTCGTCCGCGCCCTCGGTCAGTTTCCGTTCGGCCACGAACTGCTTGTCCCGCTCCAGGTCCGCCTTTGTCCACCCCCCTGCCTGCGCCGCGACGCCGCGCGGCGCGGCAGACAGGTCGGTCTCGCGCCAGATGACCGCGACCTGGCGGTGGTCGATCCGGCCGCGATAGACCAGGTAGCGTCGGTCGCCGTCGTGGTAAACCCTGCGCGTCTGAACGTGCAAGCCCAGGAGGTAGTTGAAGGTCTCCGGCACGTCCGCGATTCTCTCGCGGGTCTGGCCCTCAGTGTGAATATGGAGCTTGTAGCTGAACGGCCGGGCCAGTTTCTCCACATTCAGGAGCGTCTCGCTCGCCCGCGTCTCCCACCTGAGCATGTACCGGAACAGGTAATCCTCGAACTGCATGGCCTGCTGTCCGGATTCCTCGTCGAACTCGATGTTGTTCAGGGCGTCCTCGTAACTTTCGAGACGGATGATTTTCAGAATCCCACCACCCCGATACTGTTCTCTTTCAGAAACCGTAGTTGGCTTTCCATACAATACACCCTTGAGGCGCGGTATTGTGGTCTCAAACAAATGCGGGGCCATTTCTATCCCTATAGGTTTTCTCCCCAGCATAACGGCAGCTGCACATGTGGTTCCGCTCCCCAAAAAGTAGTCCATTACTAAGTCGTCTTTGTTCGATGACGCGCGGATTATGCGTTCAACTAATTCCTCTGGTTTCTGTGTACCGAACTGAACTCGTTCCTTCGAAGTTGGTTGCTGTTGGAACGACATGATGTCATACCAAACGTCCCCCACAGCTTTTCCCTTCGCTATCACTTCATCCTTGTAGAGAATTTCCCCGCGCCCGTCGAAATACCAGCGGCCATTCTCATCCTGCTTGTCAAATCGGTCGAGATACTCTTTACGATGTGGCTGCTTCTGCTTATTGAATAGGTGCTGATTGCTCTTTGTGTGAAAGAGGATAGTTTCGTGTCCTCTTACCCAGTTCTCTGCAAGGGTCTTGTAGCCTGACAGGACCTGCGTGTCCCATATTATCTCCCTCTGGAATTCAAAGATAGCGTCCAGCATGATAGAGAGGCGCATATTCTCGTTAGTATCTATCTGGCAATAGTGCGACCCCTCCACAGCGAGTAATGCTTTTGATAGTTGTATTCTGTCCAGCATCATCGAAAGCCACGATGAGTGTTGATACGTATCTTTATATATGAACTCATCGTTGCCCGTGTTATATGGGGGATCGATATAGATGCACTTGACCTTCTCACGGTATTTCTCCAGAAGCAGGCTGAGGGCCTGGAAGTTCTCGCTGTGAATCAGCAGGCCATCGGTCTTGCCGTCCAGGTCATCCACACTGCCAAGCAGCCTGTCCACGAAACCGGCATCGAAGTGCCGGGTGTCGAGCACGAGCGTCGGGTGATCCTTCAGGAACGCTACGCGCCCTTCCGGTGTGCCCAGGTCACCCGAGAAGATATCCTTCGGCAATTCGTCGATATGAAACAACTCCTTCCACTCCGCCCACTGCGCCTCGCACGCGGCCATGTCGGAATGGAAACTCTCGTCGATGTTCCCGACCGTGATGCAGTACTGCGTCTCTGTGACAAACTTGCGCTTCTCCCACAGCATCTTCTGGAACGACTCGATCTGATCGAGAAAATCGATGATGCGTCCGCCCACGGCCTTGATCGCCCGCACGATCTGGAACCAGCCCTCCGCCCGGTCTTCCCCGGCGGTCTCCATCTCATCGAGATTCAACACCTCGTTCTTCAGGTAGAAGTCGAGCTCGCGCGAGAGGAATCCCTTCAGATCCTTGTGGATGAAAAAGTCGGACGTATTCCGCCGCGTGTATTGCCGGAGGTGATGTTCCAAGTAGCTTACGTGTTGGCCGTCGGAGCCCTTGCGTTTCTCGGCGGTCAAGGCGGCCAACGCGGGTCCGGCATCCTTCGGGGAAAGTCGTTTCGGAATCTCCGTCAGGGCCTCGGCGATGATCGCGTCCTGCTGGTTCTTCTTGCCGTAGGCGATCTCCTCCTGCTCCGTCAGGGGCCGGTACTCGAAGGGGATGATGAGCTGAGCGGCTTTCTCGCCTGCCTGCGCCGCAGCCGCGGCAGGCAGGTCCCAGGCGGTCTCCCTGGCCCGCGGCAGGAAGAACCGCCTGTCACCCTTCACGTTGTTCTGTTCTACGTCCGCCTGCTTGAGCTTGAAATGCACCGTGACGCCGTTGGGCGCTTTCCACGTGTAGTCGTGAAAGTGCTCGGCCGTCTTGACATAATACTGGTCTTGATTGGCCCAGTAGAGATAGACTTCCTCGCCGTTGTAGGGGATGGCATACCGCTGGCGCTTGGAGTAACGGCGCTTCGAGATGAAATCTCCGTCCTGATAGTAGCGGTTGAAGAAAACGTACAGATGGTTGAAAATGCCGGACTCGAGGGCCTCGCGGCCGCGGCCGCCGGCGGCCTTCGCCTTCAGGTCCTGGTACCTCCTGCCGAGCGGCGTGCCGTGATAGGTTTCGGCCAGGTTGCCGTCCGCGTCGAGGGCTTCCTTGCCCAGCGTCTCGGCGATCTGCGCGGCGACCTCCTTCAGCTCTCTTGCAGCCTGGGACTGCTCGGCCAGCGCGCCGCGCTCCAGCTCTTCGGCGACGCCCCCGGGCAGATCCTGCGTGATGAACTTCTCGATCACGCCGCGCTTGAAGTTCATGATGCGGTAAATGCCGAAATCCAAATCGGCGCAGTCGAACTGGAAGAGTTCGCGCAGCAACACCTGGAATTTCTCAAGGGATCCGGTCATGTTTTCTCTTTCCTGTCATTCTTCGCCAGCGATCATGAGATTCGGTGTCCGAATGGAAAAAACAAAGAATGAGCTCCCGACAGAGAAATCGGGACGCTGACTCTCGATTCCGTTGCAGATGGATTGGTTTTATCCTGTTTGGAATTTAATCAACTTCTTCCTTCAATGTCAACCGGATTATCGGCCCGACCGATCCCGCCCGTGCGGATCGCGGGAACAAAAAGAGGCGAAACCGGGAACCTTTCAGAATCCAGGTCATCGGAGGGGCGGCCGTGCTCGGGACGTACGTGTACGGCTTCAGGTCGCATCCGGAAATCATCGGCCGGGCCTGGGGCGGTGTTCCGGACTCTCTCCTCCCCGTCTATACATTCAACATGATGCTCGCCGCGCTGGGATATTTCGTGTTTACACCCTTTTTGATGACCCGGGTTTTCGGACGAAACGACCGGATCGCAGGGAAATTCGGACCGGGACTGCTCAGCCTGCTCTATGCGGGCGTCCTCGTGTTTTCCGCCCTGTGGATGCCCCTCACCCTCGAAATGATCCGGAATTTTTACGCCCTGCCGGATTCCAGGGTCACGGTGTATGATGAGGTCATCCTGAAGAACGGGGAATTCGTCTCCTCCTTTTCCCGGCTGGATCAGATCGAGGAGCGGGCCCGGCTGGAGCGGCAGGAAGACCGGATCAGGGTGCAATACCGGAATGCGGATGGATCGAAGGAAAAAATCATCGGGTTCGAGCCGGATCTGATCTCCGGACCGGTCTTCACCCGTTTCGTCCATGCGCATTGGGACAGGTTGAAAACCGGAGAGCAGGTCACTTTTCATCTGCCCGCCCCGAATCTGCTCAGGCTGGTTCGCTTCAAGATGTCCCGGGATGACCGGTCCCGGTATGCCCGCGAGGATGCGCTGGTGCTCAAGATGGAACCGGCCGGTTTCTTCGTCCGCTTCTTCGTGGACGCGAGTTATTTCGTGTTCGATCTGGATTCACGGCGGCTGGAAGAAATCCACGGGCTCACGATATTGCCCGTAAAACGGAACGGGAAGTGGCAAAACGCCCATGTGAACATGTATTTCCGGTATCCGGAACAGCCTACTGCTGGATCCGGAACGAACACGGTCTTGCTTTCACCCGGATCCGTCCCGGAGACAGGATGAGAATTCAGAAATGCCCTGGAAGCAAAGAGCGTCCGAAAAGACATCCGCCCCTTCCTCCGCGGACTGGAGGAATCCCGTATCACGGAGGATTTCCGTCCGGTGATCCGAATATCCTGATCCTGCGCAACAAAAAAGCCCATGATTCCTAGGGATCACGGGCCCTGTCACATTGAAAAAGATGGGTACGCCCGGCGCGATTCGAACGCGCGACCTCATGCTCCGGAGGCATGCGCTCTATCCAGCTGAGCTACGGGCGCTTTTTTAACGCGGTGTATTATACCAAAATCGGCGGAGAATGTCAAGCCGAAAAACCGCCCGTCTCGCGTCATGGAACCGTCGGACGGGATGTTCTCCCCTCAAGCGATCTCCTCCCGGAGGTTCCGGAAGAACCCTTCGGCCGCCCGCCTCTCGACCCACGGTTTGTGCCCGCAGCTTTCGAGGAGGAGGAATCGGAAATCGGAAAGCACGCGCGACAGGGGAACGCGCACCCCTTCGGCGGGATGGGGGTCAAAATTACCATGAATGGCGACGACCGGACATCGGATCCTCCTGGCCGCTTCGAGGAGAGTCCCGTTCTTTCTCATGGCGGCGGCCTCGGGCCAGACGCTCCGGAATATATCCGGACGGAACGTGGTTTCATCCGGTCTGGTGTCGAGGGGATCGAACGTATCCGCGCGCCCCAGCAGCGCGCCCAGCCGGGCGAACGTTTCTATTTCATCCGGCCGGGACGGATCCGCCATCCGGTGCATCAAAGATTCCGCCTCCTCCCTCTCGCGTTCTGAAAGCCGTTCCATCCGGACGGCATGGATGGACGCGGCATACGCTTCCTCGAATGGCCCGGCGCCGATGACAATCAGTTTGCGGACGAGCGACGGATGTCGCGCCGCGGTCAGGAAACCGAGCCATGCGCCCCAGGAAAATCCGACCAGGATAGCCGGACAGCCCGCCCCGGCCTCCAGCGCCCGCGCCAGTTCATCGACCTGTCCCCGGACGGAATCCGCCGTCTGCATCGGTTCGATCACCCCGAAAACGGAGGACAGCATGCGCGCCACCGGCGCCATCTCCCCCGCCGCCCCGGGCCCGCCGTGAACCACCGCGACGCGAAACGGCGCAGATCCGTATCGGCGAAACTCCGGCATCTTATTCATTTTTTCTCAGGAGGGAATAGTCACTCATCACTCATCACTCGAAACGCGTCACGGCTTCTCTCGTCACGGCTTTTTCTCGTCACGCGTCACGTGTTACGCGTCACGGCTTCTCACGTCACGGCTTCTCTCGTCACGGCTTTTTCTCGTCACGCGTCACGTGTCACGCGTCACGGTTTCTCCTCGTCACGGCTTCTCATATCACATGTCACGATCATTCAAACGGCTCCAGATGCACCACCACATCCAGGATGTCCGGCCCGTTCCGGATCAGCACCCGCTTGACTTCCTCGGAGATCGCGTGTCCCTTGCGGACGGACATCTCGGGATCGACCAGAATATGCAGATCGACAGAGAGATTCCCCCCGAATTGACGCGTCCGGATCTTGTGCGCCTCTTTCACCCCCGGGACGCCCAGGACGTGGCCGCGGATCCGTTCCCGGTCCTCCTTGGATGCCCCGCCGTCCGTCAGTTCGGAGATGGAAGGACGGACAATATCCCAGGCCACTTTCAGGATGAACAGGGAGATGAGGACGGCGCCGGCATGGTCGAAGAAGGACCACGCGGGATGGACGGCCGCCACGGAGACCGCGATCAGGGCGGGCAGCGAACTCAGGGCGTCCGAACGGTGATGCCAGGCGTTCGCCACGAGCGCCTGGGACCGGACCTGTTTGCCGACGCGGATCGTCCTTCGATAGAGTCCCTCCTTCAGGACGATCGACACCGCCGGTCCGATCAGGGCGATCCATGACGTCGGCCTCGGATGCGGCATGCGGATCGTCGTCAGCGCCTTGTATCCCAGCCCCAAGGCCACGCCGGCGAGGGCGAGGCCGATCAGCACGGTGATCAGCGCCTCGATCCGGAGATGGCCGTAGGGATGATCCTCGTCCGGGGGGGCGGACCAGTACCGGACGCCGAGAATCACCGCGAAATCGGTCCCCAGATCCGACAGGCTGTGCACCGCATCTGCGATCACGGCCTGGCTCGACCCGAGAATCCCCGCGGCAAACTTGACGGCCGCCAGGCCGAGATTGATGAAAACCCCGATCCAGGTGATTTCCCGGGTCTGCCGCATCCGCTCGCGGGAAGGAACCGGATTCATGACCCGATCTCCCCGCCGGTCCCGGGTTCCCGGACAAACAGCAGGAGGAAGGCCGAGACCGCGGTCAGGGATAGCGACAGGATGAACGGCGCCGCGATCCCGATCCGGTCCCAGAAAATCCCCGCGAGAAACGATGCCGGAAAGGCGCACAGCCCGGTCACCATCTGAAACCCGCCCAGGCTGCTGGCCCGGTATGCGGCCGGGGCCAGTTCGGCGACCAGGGTCTTCTGGACCGGTTCGAGCGCCGCCCTGTGCAGCCCCTGGAACACGAAGATCAGGGCGACAAACAGGGAACTTCGGAGGATAAGGACGCCCAGGCACACCAGCCCCCAGAACAGGAAGGACAAAAGCATCACCGGCTTCCGGCCGATCCGGTCCGCCAGCCTGCCGAAGGGCAGGGAAAACAACGCGGCCGTCAGGGTGAAGATCAGATAGAGGACAGGAATCATCCCCGTCTTCAGATGCAGTTTCCCGGCGAAGATCAGCAAAAAGGAATAGCTGAATGCGCCGAGTGCGAAGACCGCGTTCAGGATGAGAAAAAGCATGAAATTCCGGTCCAGGTCCCTGAAGGAAAGCCCTTTATAGATCTTCGTGTCGGGGAATTTTTGTTCCCGGATCAAAAAGAAAATCAGACCCGCGCCGACCAGGGATGGCGCGGCCGCGAGCAGGAAAAGGTTCCGGTAGCCGATTTTCTCGAAAAGCAGGATGCAGAGAAGAATTCCGGACACCGCCCCGAGATGGTCCATCATCCGCACCAGGCCGAAATGCCTGCCCCGGTTTTCCCGGGTGGACAGATCGGCGATGATCGCGTCCCGCGGGGCGCTCCGGATCTTGCCGGCCCGGTCGAGAATCCGGAAGGGAACCAGATGCGTCCACACCGCCGAGAAGGCGTATCCGATCCGGGACGACGCGCCCATGAGGTATCCCGCCCAGACGAACACCTTGCGTTTGCGGATGCGGTCGGAAACATACCCGGAAGCCGCCTGGGAGACGGAGACCAGCGCCTCGCCCAGCCCGTCTAGGAACCCGAGCACGGCCATGTTGGCTCCGAGGACCGAGGTCACGAACAGCGGCCAGACGGGATAGATGATGTCCGAGCCCATGTCGTTGAAAAACGATGCCAGGGCGAAGGTGCGGACGGTTTTTTCAGGTTGGTTTTCTTTCATTTCCTCTTTCTCCGCAGATCCCGGGACGCGTGGTGTGTCCACTTTTTCCTCTTTTTCAGAAAATCCATCCCCTCCATCGTCACCGAGCACTTGTAACTTGTAATGGAACCTTTTCCTCATCTTGAATCACGTCTCACGCGTCTTCATCCTGACTTGGTTTCCGCGGGGCCGGTACGAACCGCCCGGGATCGTATCCCCTGTCGGTCAGGAGACGATCGATCTTTTCAAGCTCATCGTCGGACAGGACGGGCTCCCGGCCGAGCACCCATCCGGTTTTGCGGGACGGCTCGCCCACGACGGCCCACCGGTAATCCGGATCGAGGCCGATGATCCAGTAATCCCCCCAGAACAGGGAAATCCCGAGAAACCGGACGAAACTCACTTTAAGACGGGCGTTCGTCTCCGGATCCGCGATCCGGGCGATGCCCCGCGCCTCGATGTATGTGCCGTCGTCGCGGAGACACCGGTTCACCACATCGATCCTGCCGTCGTCCCGGAGCGTGTACTGCGCGGTCGTGTTCCCGGCGCAGGATTTCTGGAAGCGGTTGGGGATCCTCGCGACCTCGTGCCACAGCCCGGCGTACCGGGCAGGATCGACGCGCGAAACCGTCGTCGGCGGGGCCTCCCCGCCCCGTCCGCCCCCGGAGGCGAGAACGGGGATGAAAAACAGGAGTGCGACCGGAAGGACGGGTATGGGGGGACGGGACATGATGCACCTTCCTCTGTCAAAGGGTTCACCGGACGAGCTGCATGCGCCCGGTCTGCACGGCGTCGCCGGTGACGCATCGGTAAAAATAGGTGCCGGACGGCAGACCGTGCAGATCGAGGGAGAGCCGGTGCGGCCCCGAGGCCATCCGGGCATCCAGCACGGTGGCGGTTTTCCGCCCCGCCGCATCATACAGGGTGATCCGGACCGGCTGGGGCGACGCGAGTGAAAACGCGAAATGCGTCTCGGCGTTGAACGGATTCGGATAGATGCGGAATCCCGCGGGCGCCTCGTTCAGGAGCCGCCTCCCCCCCACGGAGGAGAAGAGCGCCCCGTTCCGCGCGATGATGGCGTCCCGCACGAGGATGCCCGATTCCGTGAGGTCCGACTCGGACCAGCCGCCCGCCGCGTCGGCGCCCGGCCTGAGCGCCGCGGCCGTCTCGACCTTGTCCGCGATCGACCAGTTGCACCAGCTCAGTTTGTGTTCATCCATGAACTGAAACCACTTCTCCGTCTCCGCACCATCGAGGACGCCCGATCCGGTGCTCTCGCAGGTGCCGAATTCGGAGACGAAAAGCGCGATTCCCCGGTTCATGGCCGTCACGGCCTTGTTGCGCAGCGACTGCCTATGCGTCGCCGCATAAAAATGCAGGGCATAGGCCGTATTCGCGTCGTCCACGGGATTCAGCGCCGCCGCGTCCACATCCTGGGACCAGGTGGGGGTGCCCACGATGATGAGATTGTCGGGATCGATCTCCCGGATCGCGGCGATCACGGTATCCGCATAGGGTTTGATCACGTTGCTCCAGGAAACCTGAAGCGGTTCGTTGTAGATCTCGTAGATCAGGTTCGGGGTATGCCCGTATTCCCGGGCGAGTTCCCGGAAAAACCGGACGGCTTCCCCGACGTGATTCTCGGCACTGTGATCGTGCCAGTCCACGATCACATAGATGCCCAGGTCGATGCAGGCGTCGACCACCGCCCGGACCTTGGCCATTTCTGCGTCGGGATTGGTCAGATAACCGCCGTGGGTCACGGCCATCGCGGCGCGCACCACCGTGCATTTCCAGTCGTCCCGCAGCCAGGCGATGCAGGATTCGTTGTAGTATTTGCCGATCCACTGGCTCCAGAACAGGCTCATGCCGTGCAGGGCCACCGGCTCGCCGGACTGATCCACGATCCGGTTCCCCGCGACCCGGATCCGGCCGTACCGTTCGACGACGGTCTGCGTCCGGACTTCCCCGGGATTTATAATGGAGAGGATCATGAATCCTGTCAGGACAGGGATTAACCGCTTCATGGGTGGACTCCTTTAGACACCGTGTGTTCCTCAAAATGTATCCGGAACGCTTCGAAACCGGCGCGGACGCGGGAGATCCGCCGGCGCCCTGCCGTCATTCCACATGGATGAGCGTCTTCCCCCGGATGTCACGCGACGAGGCGCCGATCAGCAGTTCATAGACTCCGGCCGGAACGGCCCATTCCATCTCCCGGTCGTCGAAAAACGCCAGATCCCGGACCGGGACGCGGATGCAGACCTCTTTTTCCTCCCACGGCCGGAGGAAAACCTTCTCGAATCCCTTCAGCTCCTGGACGGGCCGCGGGACCGGGGCGTCTCTGTGACGCATGTAGAGCTGCACCGCCTCCGCGCCTTCGAACCGGCTGACATTCCTCACGCTGCAGAATACGCGGACAGTGTCTCCGGCGCCGTACGTCCCCCGGTCCGTCCACGGCGTGTCGTAGGTAAAGGCGGAATAGGACAGCCCGTGGCCGAACGCATACAGCGGGTCGATCCGTTTCGTGTCGAACCAGCGGTAACCGACCAGGAGGTCTTCCTTGTATTCCACCGTGAAATCCTCGCCCGGGTAGGCGCCGAGTGCGTGAGCCGGGGAATCTTCCAGCCGGACGGGAATGGTGAAGGGCAGTTTGCCCGAGGGATTCACGTCACCGAACAGCACATCCGCCATGGCTGTTCCGGATTCGGAGCCGTTGAACCAGCCCCACACCAGCGCGTTCACGCAGGAGTCGATGCCAGCCAGGTCATACGGCGCACCCGCGATGAGGACCACGACGGTGTTGGGATTGACCGCCGCCACGGCCCGGATCAGCGCCTCCTGTCCGAAGGGAAGCCGCATGTCCGGCCGGTCATAAGCCTCGGATTCGATGGTGCGGTTCGCGCCCCCGAAGATGACGGCGGCGTCGGAGGTCCGGGCGATCTCCACCGCCTCTTGGATCAGCAGGGAATCCGGCCTGGAATCCGGGATCCGCATCCGCCACCGCCTCCCCGTTTCCACTAAATTGTACTTTTCCGCATATCCCTGCGCGAAGCGGATCTCCGCCCGGCCTCGCAGTTTCCGTTCCAGCCCTTCGAGGGGCGTGATCTCCCTTCGGGTCTTGACGCCCGCGCCGAATCCTTCCCTGGCGTGGCGATGCGTCGCGTTCTCTCCGAACACGGCAAGACTCCGGATTTTCCGTGCGTCGAGGGGAAGGAAATTCCCGGTGTTTTTGAGGAGGACGACGGCCTCGGCGGCCACGTCACAGGCGGTCTTGAACTGCTCTTCCGTGGCGAGCGATCCCCGGTGACGGTTCGCGGACTCCGCCGTCTTCAGGGAGAACATCACGAAGAGCACCCGGCGCGCCTTCTCGTCGATCACGCGCTCGGGAACGCTTCCGGTCAGGACGGAATCGCGGAGAGGGCCGGCAAAATAATACCGGTCATAGGGGCCCCGGCTCCCCATCTCGATGTCCAGCCCGTTCAGAGCGGCCGGGGTCGTACTGTGCGTCCCGCCCCAGTCCGAGATCACCACACCCCGGAATCCCCAGGTGTCTTTGAGGAGGGTGTTTAGCAGATATTCGTTTTCGCTGCAATACGCGCCCCGGAACCGGTTGTACGCGGCCATGACCGCCAGAACGCCGGCCTTCTCGACCGCGGCCCGGTAGACCGGCAGATAGATCTCGCGCAGGGCCCGCTCACTCATCCGTACATCGATCCGGTTCCGCATGGCCTCCTGATTGTTCACGGCGTAATGTTTGATGCAGGCCGCCACGTCCCGGCTCTGCAGTCCCCGGATGTAGCCCGCGGCGATCTCGGCGTTCAGGTAAGGATCTTCCGTGAGAAACTCGAAATTACGGCCCGAGAGCGGGGTGCGGATGATGTTGACCGAAGGGCCGAGCAGGATGTCCTTGCCCCGGGCGCGGGCTTCCTCTCCGAGTGCCTCGCCGTACCGGACCGCCAGATCCCGGTTCCATGTGGCGGCCAGGGCGGGTCCGGCCGGGAAATAGGTGGACGAATCCGTGGTCCAGTTCAGGGGTTCCCAGGAATCGCGTTCCAGTTCCTCCCGCACGCCGGTCGGGCCGTCCGCCATGCTGAGTTCGGGAATCCCGAGGCGCGGGACCCCGCCCGAGGTGAACATGGAATGGCCGTGCAGCAGGGCGATCTTCTCATCGAGGGTCAGAAGCCGCAACACGCTGTCGGCCCGGGTTTCGGCGGGACACGGGCGGGTCAGGACATCCCCCGCCGCGTTAGAAAAAAAACCGGCGACGAGGCCGGCGCAAAGGACGAAACGGAACGTCCGGGAAATGCGGAAACTCCGCGACGGTCTGGACATGGTGCTCCCTTGATTCAATGAGTTTGCGGTCATTTTTATTTTGTTCAATATACAGATTCACACAGAAAGGATCAATGGTTTTCCTCCCGCCATTATCCGGGAACGAATCCGGGAAAAGAGGCGCAAACGGGGATCAGACCGCCCCGGATCTCATCCGTTCCCGGATCCCCTCGAGCAACACCCGCATCGCCGCGCAGTCGTCTTCGTTGTATGCCAGGATCCGTTTCCTGATCTCCGTATCCCCGGTTTCCAGAAACCGGTGATACCATTCGATGGAAGCCGCGCCCGAGGGGTTCTCATCCCGCCACCGGAATCCCAGATACGTAGCGAGCGTCTTGATGGAATGATCGATACACGGCCATTCGGTCTTCCTTTCGACGATGTCGAAGAGCAGATCGACCGTGCTTTCGTCCCCGAAAAATGTCTCTACCGCCTCCACGGAAGTCACCCCCGGATATTTCTCCGCCAGTTTCCTGAGAGCCGTCCGTTCATATTTGGAGTAATAATACACCGCACAGGGATGGGAGGCCGAGAGAAAAGCCCACGCCCCCCGGAAGGCATCCTCCTCGGCCTCCGGGGTGGGCGCCTCCGCGAAAAAGGGGACATAGCGTTCACGGGGCGGATCTCCGGAGATCCGCTCCACGAATCCGTGCAGGTAGCAGACGCCTTCGAACGGATCGGTCTCCACATCGTAGAACAATTCGCGGGGGACTTTCGGAAAGGCGATCGGACCCCGGACCCGGAGCCCGGCATCGGGATGGATGAGCAATTCGGCGCGTTCCCTGAACTTGTTCAGGGTGGCCGGCCCGACCCCCCGGAAGACCGTCCTGTCGCCCCGGATATAATGCCCGGGACGGCAGTGCGCCATCTGATGGATGTCCCGGATTTCGGATCGCATCGTATCCCGTTTTGTGCGGCCCAGCCCGGGAATCAGCGTGAGGTCGCCGGTCCGGCGCACCTCCCGCATGCATGCCGAATACCAGTGGCAATTCTTGCAGGTGGCGGACGCGTACGCGGGCAAGGTGGCGTCGGTCCGGTGGACGATCCGCCGGGCCCCGGCCAGCGTCCGCAGGTAAAGCATCCACCAGGATTCCTGTTTTCTGGGACCCTGCGGCCGTTCCAGATCATAGGCCGTCTCTTCCCCGTGGATATCGAGGATGAAGGGGGTCCGGCCGGCGGATCGTCCCAGCTTCTCGAGGATATCCGTATACAGCGCGAGCTGCACCGCATACGACGCCTTGTATTTCCCGCCTTCCGGATCGGAACCGCCCGAAAGCGCGGCCCCGCTCTTGATGTCCCCGGCCAGATAGCCGCCCGGTGCTTTCCGCAGCAGATCGGGGACTCCGAGCAGGTCGCCTGACCGGATCCTCCCCGAATAGATCAGGGCGTCTCCCCGCGCCATAGCCCGGACCGTGGCCTCTTCCTTCTCCGGACCGGACAGGCCGCTCAGGTCCGTGAAGACTAAACCCGCATCCGCGACGGCCTGTCGTTCGTGCAGCGCGCCCCGTTCCCACAGGAGCCGCACGAAGGGGCTGACCGGATCCCGGAGCGAGGAGTCTCCGTACAGGTCGAGATGCACCCGGTGCGGGCAGAGGACCAGGTCGTACAGCATGGAGGCTGTGATGGGTGTCGGCATGACGACCTCCTGAGTGAGTTCGTCAAAAACAGTTTTCCAGCAACCGATGGAGTAAAACAGGATGAATGAAGTCGATTCGGCTAATTCTACCTGACTGTCGATAAAAAGGCTCGCACATTCGCCGATGCAAGCCCTTGATGTCTGGTGCACCCACCAGGAATCCCCCTCTGCCTGAGGCGGAATGCTCTGTCAATGTGTGTTTCAGCCATTCACGACCCCGGCCCGTCTTGAGAAATTTCTCTCTTTTCATGGCCTCAGAGCGGGTCTCGTATTCTTCAACGTAGATGATCTTTTGAACACCCGATTGACGGGTGTACGGACTCCGGCCTGACAGATGCTCCTGATAACGCCTTTCGATATTGTTGGTGTGACCGATATACTTTTTTCCATTCGTCAGTTGGATCACATAAACCCAGTACATGTCGGTTTCCTCCAACAAAAAAGGCTCGCACATTCGCCGATGCAAGCCCTTGATGTCTGGTGCACCCACCAGGAATCGAACCTGGAACCCCCTGATTAAGAGTCAGATGCTCTGCCAATTGAGCTATGGGTGCGTATTTTTATCCCTTTTTCCTGGAACCCCTCCGCCTAAGGCGGAATGCTCTGCCAATTGAGCTATGGGTGCGTATTTTTATCCCTTTTTCCTGGAACCCCTCCGCCTAAGGCGGAATGCTCTGCCAATTGAGCTATGGGTGCGTATTTTTATCCCTTTTTCCTGGAACCCCTCCGGACCCTGCTGAACGATTCGTCTGCAAGTCGTTTCCAATTTACAGTTTTAATCCTGGCATGTCAATATGATTTTTTGATCAGGACATCACGTTCCCAACCACTTCCTGGATCTTTTCGAACGAAAACGGCTTGTAGAGGATGTCATCGAAATCCGCATCCGTGGAAAGCAGATGGTTGAATACCTGGCCGGCATCCAGGCCGGTGATGACCAGAATCTTCTGTTCGGGACGGATCATGCGCATTTCTTTCGCGAGCTGGAATCCGTCCTTGCCGGGCATATTGATGTCCAGGATAATCAGGTCATACCGTTCCTGGTAAAACCGGGCCAGCGCGTCTTCGGATGAATCGCAAACCTCGACGGCAAAGCCCATCTGCTGAAGAAACCGGTCCAGGATTCTCAGGACGCTTTCTTCGTCATCGACGACCAGAACGGTTCTGTGATCCATAAAGAAAAAATATCACTTTCTGCCCTCAAAAACAATCTATTTCTGCGTCGCAGAGAGAAAACATCCGATCCGGATCACTCCAAACGGGAGGACTGTTCCATTTCCAGACGATACAGGCTCACACTGAACGGGGCGAATGCGGGTTCGACGGGAACGCCTTGCAACTCCTCCCGTTCCAATTGGACTTCCGGATCTTTTCCCAGGATGATTTCTGCATCAAGACGATCCGGAGCCATGCGCCACAGAATCCCGCCTCCCGTCAGATTCACCCCCTGGATGTCGAGACGGATTGTTTCCCGATTCTCCGTGGGATTGATGACGGCCAGGGTCAATGCGGTTCCGTCTTCGGTCAGCGCGGCGGCCACATCCAGCGGGAAAGTCGGGCTGCCGGCATTGATTTCCGGATCCTGGCCTCCGGGGCCGTACGTGGATGCGGTTTGGGGCGCATTGCCCGACACAAGAACGGGAACGGTACCGAAATGTTCACTGTACAGTTTGAAAAGCAGCCCCGCCGGATTGAACACCGCGTCGGTGCGGTTCATGCTCAACAGGGACGTGACAAAGGTAAAATTTGCCATTTGATAGAGTTCGGAATGGCGAAACATCTCGTGAAACACCCAGGCATAGGCCGGAACAACGCGATACGAATTCGGCGGAATGCGTGAATAGGCCCACTCGGCGAGTACGATCGGAATCTTTCTCTCCCGCAGCCCGGGAATAAGTTCCAGATAATCCCGATACGCTTCGGCCTTCACCTTCACATGGTTTGCCGGCCGGCGCATCCACTCGACGAGCGGTTCTCCGGGATCGAGCGGCACTTGTTTGCCCGTTTCGGCATCGAACCGCTGACCGGAATAGGTATAAAAATGCTCGCTGATCATATCCATGTCATCGAGACAATGCGTGAACAGCCCCCCGGTCCAGTCGGCCGGCCCCAGGTATTCCGTGATAATTTTTCCGGTACGTTTCATCGATTCGCCCGAACAGGTCATGGCGTCCGGCATGGCTCCGCTGCCGATCAGAATGATGGAAGGATCCGCCTTCCGCATGGCTTTGGCAAACTGGTTGTGTTTGTGCACGAACTGATCAAGCGCCATGGCGCCCATCTGCCAGGAACCCCATGCCTCGTTGCCGATACCCCAGAACTTGACGTGATATGGAAATCATATGTCTCGTACGGGCCTTTCAAGACATTCAGTGTCATCGTCTGCCGGTTCTTCCCTCCCTCACCCCGGATCAGGCTCACCCTCACCCGGACATCCTGATCCGCGGACAGGACAATCCTTCCTGTATAGGCAACATCCGCTTTCAGGGCCAGGCCCGGTTGTGCGATCCCGCGGGGCTGCCGCTCATCCAGGGTGATGCGGGGACTGTGCCTTCCGGTGAAGGCGAAGCTCCGATCCATGTGGATGTGGCCGGGCTGTCCCACGACGCTCCAGCGGCGTGCGGCCTGTCTCCGGCCCTGAACAGGGGGGTGATCCTTACCGGACACGGGATGATAGAACTTCCGGTCGTCCAGCATTTCCGCCCAGAGACCCCGGTTGACAATGTCACCGATATGCTCGATGAACTGTCCGTATACGTACTTCGAAATGGGTGCATGGGTGACCGACGCGTCGATGACCGCCTGGATGGATTGAGTTTGCGCACGCGCAGGGGGGATGATCAGAAACAGACACGGCATGACGAACAGAACCGCCTTCAGCCGGATCGTGAAACCTGTCGGGGAAATCGTGCACTGCATAACGCGCCTCCGGATCGGTTTTTTCAGGGTACGGATCAGACCGTGAAAACTGGATCTTAATTTCAATAATATCTGGATTTTAATAATCATTGTCAAGAGAATAATCGGGGGGTTTTTTAGATCGTTTTCCGGTTCCTGGGTTCTACGCCCCGGATCCGAAAACACGAAGCCCCCGCCTCGATTTTCTCTCAGGTCGGGGGCTCAAACGCTGTGAGGGTGCTGGGACTCGAACCCAGGACCCACGGCTTAAAAGGCCGTTGCTCTACCAGCTGAGCTACACCCTCAAAAATTGCCGTACATGATAATCATTTTTGAAGGGAATGTCAACCCCTTTTCAAAGAATAATCGTCTGTTCCCGTCCGGCGCCCACCGATACGATGCGCACCGGAATGCCGAGGAGATCCGAAATCCGGTCGAGATAGGCCCGCGCGGCATCCGGCAGATCCCCGTAAGCGGTGAGAGAGGAAATCCGCGTCTTCCAGCCCGGAACCGTCTCGTAGACGGGGCGGACGGATTCCAGCTTCTCACCGGAAACCGGGAATTCCCCGGTCCGGTCTCCCTGAACATCATACGCCGTGCAGATCCGGATTTCATCCAGGGTGTCGAGCACGTCGAGTTTGGTGATGCATAACGAATCGACACCGTTCAGCTGGACGGCGTATTTTGCCGCGACCAGATCGAGCCAGCCGCACCGCCGGGGCCGTCCGGTGGTCGCGCCGTATTCCCCGCCCATCTCGCGCAGGCGGTCTCCGAAGTCGCCGGCCAGCTCGGTCGGGAAGGGGCCGTTCCCCACCCGCGTCGTATACGCCTTGAGGATGCCGAGCGTGTGGTCGATGCGCTGCGGGGCGATTCCCAGCCCGGTCGAGACGCCGCCGATGGTGGTGTTGGACGAAGTCACGAATGGATAGGTCCCGAAATCGATGTCGAGCAGGGTGCCCTGGGCCCCTTCGAGGAGAATCCGTTTCTTTTCCCGCAGGCAGGCCTGCATGTAGTGCATCGTATCGGCAATGGAAGCGGACAGCCGGTCCATGAACCGCAGGAGGAGCCCGATCACATCTTCGGCGTCTACGGGAGGCTCGCCGTATACCCGTTCCAGAACCAGGTTGTTGATCCGCACTTTCTCGCGCAGACGCGCCTCCCAGTCACGGGTCAGCAGGTCGCCCGCGCGGAAGCCTTCCCGCCGGATCTTGTCGGCATAGGCCGGCCCGATGCCGCATCCGGTGGTTCCGATTTTTGCATCCTCCTTGAAGCCTTCGGAGGCCTTGTCGATGATCTTGTGATAAGGCAGGATGAGATGCGCGTTTTCACTGATCAGAAGACGCCCGCAAACCTCGAATCCCCTGTCCTCGAGTTCTTCGATTTCGGTCAGGATGGTTTCGGGATCGACGACCATGCCGTTTCCGATGACGCAGATTGTATGGTCGTGCAGGATGCCGGAAGGAATATGATGCAGGATGAATTGTTCGCCCTCAATTTGTACGGTATGTCCCGCATTCGGACCGCCCTGGAAACGGGCGACCACGTCGTGCTGTTCGCCGAGGAGATCGACGATTTTCCCCTTTCCCTCATCCCCCCACTGGGTGCCGAGCACCAGTTGAACACGTGCGTCCGGATTAAAAACTGTCAAGGGCAAGTTCCTCGTTGTCGAAAAATTCAAAAATACGGTCGAGACGGGTGATTTTGAGGAGCTGGCCGGGTTTGGGTCCGAGCCGGAGCAGCTTCAGTTCGCCTCCGTGGTTGCGCACGGTGGTGACCGCGCCGATGAGGATGCCGAGTCCGGAGCTGTTCATCCAGCGGACACATTCCATGTCGATCAGGATCTTTTTCCGGCCGGCCTCGAGGAGTTCATGCAGTTTTTCGGACAGGCCGGTGGCATCCGGCCCGCCGACCATGTCCCCATTCAGCCGGATCACGGTCACATCGCCGGATTCGCGCAGTTTGAAATCCATGTTTTCCTCACATCGGTTCTACGATGAAGTTTACCGTTTCTTCTTCGCCATGCGCAGCTGTTGTTTGCCGCCGTGCCTGTTCTGCCATTCGACGATCAGGGGACTGGCCACGAAAATCGAGGAATAGGTTCCGACGATCACGCCCACAACCATGACGAAAGCGAAACCCTTGAGCACCTCGCCGCCGAAGAGGTACAGGATCAGGACGACGATGAAGGTCGTCACGCTGGTGATCGCCGTACGGCTGAGCACCTGGTTGATGCTGCGGTTGATGAGATTCGGGAGCTCCTCCGAGCGCATGACTTTGAGGTTTTCGCGGATCCGGTCATAGACCACGATGGTGTCGTTCAGGGAATACCCGATGAGCGTGAGGAACGCCGCGATTTCCTTCAGGGACACCTCGAAATTGAACAGGCTGAAGATACCCAGCGTGATGAGGACATCATGGAAAAGCGCCGCCACGGCACCGACGGCGAATACGAATTCGAACCGCATGCTGATATAGATCAGGATAAGCAGCAGCGCGAAAACCATCGCCTTGATCGCGGACCCGCGGAGTTCCCTCCCGATTTTGGGCCCGACAGTCTCTTCCTGAAGAATATCGTATCGCCCTTCGGGGAAGGCGGTGCTGATCGCGGCCTCGACCTTCTCGACCATGTCGGAGGCGCTGGCCTCCTCCTGCTGTTCGACATAGATCACGTATTCGTTCTCCGCCCCGAAGGTCTTGATCTCGCTCCTGCCCAGAGCCGCAGGCGTCAGGGCTTCCCGGATATCGGCGGTCGTCACCGGATCGTGAAACCGGAATATGATGGACGTCCCCCCCTTGAAATCGATTCCGTAATTGGGGCCGCCGTGCAGGATCAGGGACACGAAGCCGATCACGATCAGGGCGGACGAAATCACATAGGCGAAACGCCTTCTTGAGAGAAAATCAATATTGGTTGACTTTAAAAACTCCATGGTGGTCCCTTTCGAATGGATACCCTTCGCATCAGATGCTGAGCCGGGTCAGTGTCCTCCGTGCGGTGATGTGATCGAAAATCGTGCGTGTAACCACGAGCGCCGTGAAGAGGCTGACGACGATGCCGATCGACAGCGTGACCGCAAAACCCCGGATCGGGCCCGTGCCGAACTGATACAGGACCAGGGCGGTGAGCAGCGTGGTGAGGTTTGCGTCGATGATCGTCAGGAAGGCGCGGCCGTAACCGGCCTCGATGGCGGCGCGCACGGTTTTCCCGGTGCGCAGTTCCTCCCGGATGCGCTCAAACACCAGCACGTTGGCGTCCACGGCCATACCGATCGTGAGCACGATGCCCGCGATGCCCGGCAGCGTCAGGGTGAAGCGGAACTGGGCCAGCACGGCCATGAGCAGGACGAGGTTCAGGATCAGGGCGAAAGAGGCGACCAGTCCCGAGAGTTTATAATAGATGATCACAAACAGGATAACCAGTCCGAACCCCACGATTGCTGAAAACTTTCCGGCGTTGATGGAATCCTGGCCGAGCGCCGCGCCCACGGTCCGTTCTTCGATGATGCGCACCTCCGTGGGCAGCGAACCGACGCGCAGGACGATCGCGATCGTGTTGGCCTCGTTGAATGACCCGATGCCAGTGATACGGCCGCTTCCGGTGGGAATCTTGCTCTGAATCGTCGGGGCGGTGACCACCTTGCCGTCGAGCACGATGGCGAGCGGTTTGCCGATATTTGCCCCGGTCACACGGGAGAATATCCGGGCGCCCTCGCGGTTGAGTCGGAAATTGACCTCGGGCATGCCGCTGCTCTGGACGTCCTGGCCCAGTTGCACCTGCGCATCGGTCAGATACCGGCCGGTCAGCTCGGCTTCTTTTCGGACGAGATAGAGTCCCAGGTATTCCTTATCCGCGATCCGGAAGGATTCGGAGGACCAGAGGAAATCCGAATCCGCCGGGATCAGGCGCTGAATGTCTTCGCGTGCGAGGATCCGGTCGATCGCCTGTCTGTTTTCGATCGGCGCGCTGACGCGGTGATGCGTTCCCGGCGTGCTGCGCAGCAGGGCGATGAAGGGATTTTCCTCGAACAGGTTCCGGTCGACGATGAGGGTGGTGTCTCCCGGTTTGGTTTCAGCAGGAGTGGGCACCGGTTCCTCGCCGAACAGCTCGCTCACGCTCAGCGCGGCGTCCTCACTGTCTCCGGGTTTGGCTTCCGCCGTATGCGTCGGCTCTTCACTTTCCGGATCGGGTTCGGTCACGGCCACCCCGCGTTCCCTGGCCAGCGTCCTGTCGATCCTCTCGATGGTCTGCGTGAAGATCATGGGATCCTTCAGCATCCGCCACTCGAGCATCGCCGTCTTGCCGATGAGGGCCTTGGCCTGTTCGGGATTCGTGACGCCGGGCAGCTGGATGAGGATCCGGCGGCCGCCGACCTTCTGAATGGTCGGTTCAGAGACCCCGAACTGATCGATTCGGTTGGTCAGTTTCTGCAGCGTCACATCCATCGCGTCTCTGGCCTGTCTCTCGAGATAGGTCATGATCCGTTCATTGTTGTCTCCCCGTTCGCCCCAGTATCGGTGCAAGGGAATCCGCGCCTCGTCGAAATTCTGTCTGAGCAGCATGAGATACGATTCGCTCCGGATATTCATCTGCTGCCGGGTCCTCTCCATCAGGGTGTCGAACGTCGCGTCCTTGTTGGATGCGAGACTCTCGATGAGATTGGGAAGATCCACCTCGAGTGTCAGATACATGCCCCCCTTCAGGTCGAGTCCGAGATTGATGGCCTTCCGGATGAGGTGATCCATCTTGCCCTCGGATTCGAGCCTGTTCCTCTCCTCGGGCTTCATCATCTGAAGTTGCAGGGAGGGATACAGGGCATACAGGGCCCACAACAGAAGCAGGATAATAATGACGGTCCTCGCGACCAGCTTTCCGCGCATGTGTTTCTCCTCAAAAACGATTCATTATATCACGTTGATCTCCGATCCTCACAAAACACGCTCCCCGGGGAATGGCGGTGTAACGATTCGGATCAGGGAGCGCGGCATCCGGCCGGACAGATCAAACCTGGATAAATTCATGATTTCAAGGTTTCAATTTAGCCTTTTCACGCCCATTTTGCAAGACATTTTTGTCCTTTTCGGGATTTTCGGGGGAACCCGGAAACGAAAAGCCGTCCGGGCCGCAATGGCCGTCGCACCGTCAGGGATTCGGAACAGGCTAACCGGAAAGGAGGTATGGACAACCGCGAACTGCCGGAACCGGCATCACGGAACCACCGAATCGAGGTCGATCCGGGAAAGCGACTCCAGACGGCAGCCGAGGAAACGTTCTCCCACTCTCCTGAACTGATGGGGGATGTCGCTGACCATGAACCGGTGTTCCGGTCTGGATCCGGACAGGTTCTCGATCCCCCGGTCGCGGAGTGTCCGGAGTATGGCCCCGGCGGTCTCCTCCGCCGAATCGATCAGACGGATATCCGGCCCCATCACGGAGCGGATGATCTCCTTGAGCAACGGGTAATGCGTGCATCCCAGAATGAGGGTGTCGACTTTTCGCCGGACGAGGGGTGCGAGATAGGTGCGCGCGACTTCACGCGTAACGGAGCCGTCCACCCATCCCTCCTCGGCGAGGGGCACGAAAAGCGGACAGGGCCTGCCATAGGCACGGATTTCCGGATCGGCCGCCGCGATCAGCCTGCGATAGGTACCGCTCGAAATGGTCCCCCGTGTGCCGATCACGCCGATCCGTCCGTTGCGGGTCGCCCTGAGCGCCGCCCGGACGCCCGGTTCGATCACCCCGAGAACAGGCAGGGGGAGCGTCTTCCCGAGCAGGTCGCGTGCCACCGCAGAGGCCGTATGACAGGCCACGACGATGAGTTTGACATCGTATTGCATCAGGAGGCGCGCATCCTGAAGTGCGAATCCCTGCACGACGCGGGATGACTTGGTCCCGTAGGGCACCCGGGCCGTGTCTCCGAAATAGATGATCCGTTCGCCGGGCATGACCTTCATGACCTCGCGGACGACGGTCAGGCCGCCCACGCCCGAATCAAACAGCCCGATGGGCCTCGCATCACCCAGAATCACCGTCCTTATCCATGATCCCTGCCGTACCGTTACCGGTTGGTGTCCGTTTCGATCTGCATGAAAAATTGTGGAACTCTTATGCCCTGCCTTCCGCTTAGTTCAGGACAGGGTACCTTCCCTGCTTTCTGCTTTCTGCTTTCTGCTTTCTGCTTTCTGCTTTCTGCTCGTCACGCGTCACGTGTTACGCGTCACGACTTTTCCTCGTCACGGCTTTTCAGGATTTCCGGATGGCCGTCCCGCATGCCTCATCCGGTCTCCGCCTCCCGTTTCTCCTTGAAGACCCTCACGCTTTCATAAATCGCCTCGGCCACCGTCTGTCTGAAATCCCTCCGCCTGAGCAGTTTTTCCTCCCAGGCGTTGGACAGATAGGCCGTCTCGACGAGGATGCGCGGCATCGCGGCCCCCATCAGCACGTAGAGGCCCGCCTGATGAACGCCCTGATTGGGAATCTTGGCCATGTTCGAAATATTCTGGGTCACCAGTCGCGCCAGCTCCTCGCTTTCCTGCAGATAGGCGCTCTGCGCGATGGCGTTCAGGATATGCGCCGCATCCTGCATCTCCTTGTAGGCGGCCTGAGATTCCTCGAGCTGAATCACGGAGTTCTCTTTCTCGGCCACGGCCAGGGCCTGTTCGGTCCTGTGCATACCGAGGATATAGGCCGACACGCCCCGGACGGATTTCTGTCGATTGGAATTAGCGTGAATGCTGATGAACAGCTTGCCGTCGTTCGCGTTGGCGAACCGGGTACGTTCTTCGAGGGGCACGAACTGATCGTCGCTGTCCCGGGTCATGAGAACCCCGACGCCCAGATTTCTCTCGATCAGCCGTCGGAGCCGCAGGGCGATATCCAGGTTCACCTCTTTCTCATAAAGTCCGGCACTCCCCACGGCGCCCGGATCGCGCCCCCCGTGGCCCGGATCGATGATGATCCGGTCGATACGCCAGCGTTTCTTCGACTCATCCAGCGCATCCTGAGCGCCGGACAGAATCGACTTCGAGCTGCGCAGGGAAATCATGATCTCGTTCGGCTGGACATAGACCTTGGTATCGAGCACCTTGCGGTCGAGCAAAAAGGAAAGCTGGACCGAATTCCGGTATTGGAAGGGGACAATCTGTTTGATGATGGCTGAAACCGGCATAGACGCGATGCGTGCCGAATCGACCCGCGCCCCGAGCAGGGTCACGTTGAGCCATTCCTGACGGATGAAATGAGACACATCCTGAAGCTTGAAGGATTCGGTGGTGAAAATACGGATCAGCGTGCCGTTGTCTTTCTCCTCGATGACGATCCCCGTCACATTGAAGGGGGAGCGGATGACCTGAAGACGCCGTGCTTTGGGATCAAAGTGTATCCTGTCGGGCAGGATCCCCTGAATGAGATCGAGGAAGTGTGCCACGGGCGCGTAGACCTTTTCGGATTCCCGGATCGTGGGAAAGGCCATTTGAAAAACCGAATCACCGACCGCTACAAAGGGATTCAACGGGGTCACCGCCACCACCCGGGTTCCCACCCGGATGACGGTCTTCTGGTTCTCGGGACTGGAAAAATAGGTGTGGCCGAGCAGTCGGAAAAAAGAAACCACATCCATGTAAAGGATGTTTTCGCGTTCGATGGAGGGAACCGAGGCTTCGGGATGATCCGCCAGTCCCTCCAGACGAATCTGCGCCTGCGCCGGGACCCACCCGGCCGTGAGCAGAAAAAACAGGATCAGGACGCCCGGACGGGGCGACATTCGAAAAAGAAATTGCGCGCCCATTCTTTACCCGTGCCGTCCGTATTTGTCTTCGTTTTTCAACACCCGGGCGGCCCGTTTCAGAATGAGCCGCTCATCCCGCGTCAGGTTCTCGAATCCCACGGCGTTGGCCTTGTCGAGAATCGCATCGGCCAGGCTGCGAAGCCGGTCCGCCTCCCGGGCCACCCGCATGTGACGCGTACGCCGCCACCGGTGGAGACAGGATTTCAATGATTCGAGGCTCCCGCCCCGTCTGAGAAACAGATATCCAACCAGCATGCCTCCGAGATGGGCGAAATGGGCGATTCCGTCCGGGCTGCCGGCCACACCGCTCAACACGGAGATCAGCGCATACCCGACGGCCAGGGTGCGCGCCCGAAGGCGTACGGGCAGGATGAAGAAGAGCAGGAGGGTAATCTCCCGATTGGGAAACATCAGGGCGAAGGCCACCAGAACGCCCGCCACCGCGCCGGATGCCCCGATGGTCGGGGTCATGGAAAAGGGTGTTATCAGCGTGTGCAACAGACCGGCGCCGATCCCGGTGATCAGGTAGTACCGGAGAAACGCCCGCGGTCCCCACATCCGTTCGACCTCGCTGCCGAATACAAACAGCGCGTACATATTGAGGGCCAGATGCAGGAATCCCCCGTGGAGGAACAGATAGGTCACGAATTGCCAGAGAAAGAAACGTGACCAGGCCAGCCGGGGCACAAGTCCGAGAAGGGCGATCAGGGACGGTCCGGTAAACATCTGTATCACGAACAGCACACCGTTCGCGATCATCAGCTTCTTGACCGTCTCCGTCATCCCCCCGCCCACTCCCCATCGCATGCGTTGATAGGTATACATCACGCTCCGTCACTCACCGGCGGGACGATATCCGCCGTAATTTATTTTCCGGTTCCCCCGCTGCTTCCCTCCGGATCCCGGTTTCGCCGGCTCCACGCGCCGCATTGTGAGAAACCCTGGAATTCCAAATTTTCCGATTGCCTGCCTTTCCAACTGACTAATACCGGTACAGTTCCACCTTCAGCCCGCCCCGGAACCCGAATCCGCCCAGGTTGACCTCGTCCCAGCGAGGCAGGCCGTCGGGGGTCTTGTCGAGATTCCGGGACACCTTGCCGAGATCATAAAATGCCTCGGCGATCAGGGAGGACCGGCTGCCGAGGCTGTATTCGATGCCACCCCGGAATATCCAGCCCGTGCCGCGGAACCGCTGGGTCTCGGACAGATCTTCCTGATAGTTCTTGACCTTGCTGAAGAGGAACTGATAGGCGAAACCGGCCCCGGCGAACAGGCCGAGCGGGGGCTCCAGGGGAAACCGTACGGTCGCGTTGATGGAAAGGGGGAGCAAATAGGCGGAATAATCCAGCGCCCGCACCCGTGTTTCATAACCGACCCGCCCCGTTTCTCCGAATTCCACCGTCGTTTCTTCGGTGTAGGAGGAATGAAAAAAATCGAGTCCCAGGCTGATGTCGACCCGTTCATCCACCACGAGCCCGTATTTGCCGCTGTAGATCATCCCGCCTTTGATGTCTTTCGGATTCAGGTACCCCACCTCGAATTCAAGAACCTTCGCGTTCTGCGCCAGAACCCGGCCGCCGAGAACAAGAACCATTCCCAGAAACAGACATTTCTTACACATGGTACGCCTCCTCGAATAAAACGGTTTCTCTAATCTTGAATTTCGCTTCCTAAATTTGTTAACCTTGAATCTCAACCCACTTTTTACCCCCGTGCCGTCTCTATCTTACGACCAGACTCACGAGTTTGTTTTTCACCACCACCACCTTGACGATTTCTTTGCCGTCTGTCTGGTTCCGGGTCCTGGGATCGGACAGGGCCGCCTCCCGGACCGCCTCATCGTCCGAATCGGCTTCGATCTCGATCTGGCCGCGCAGCTTGCCGTTGATCTGGATCACCATCGTGACGAAACGGGATTTCAGTTTCTCGGGATCCCAATCCGGCCATGGCGCCTCGAACACGCCGCCCTCATGGCCGGTCTTTTCCCACAACTCCTCCCCCAGATGCGGCGCGAACGGCGCGAGAATCCGGATCAGACAATCCCGGATGTCGAACAGGACGGTCCGGTTCTGACTGTCGTGCGGGATATTCTGGATGTATAGATACATCGCGTTGACGAGTTCCATGATCCGGCTGATACACGTATTAAACTGGAAGCGTTCCAGATCCGCCGTCAGCATTTTAACGGACTGATGCCTCACCCGGTCCACCTCCGTGATATCCCGGGATTCGTCGCCGGTCGGGGGAGCCTCGGCGAGCATTTCGATCAGCCGCCAAACCCGGTGCACGAACCGGTTCATGCCGTGAATGCCCTCGTCCGACCAGTCGCCACCCTCCGTGTACGCGCCCATGAACATCAGGTACATGCGGAAGACGTCCGAACCGTAATCCCGGATGTAGGAGTCGGGATTGATGACATTGCCACGGGATTTGGACATTTTTGCGCCGGCGTTCGTGATCACCCCCTGATGCACGAGCCGGGAAAAGGGTTCGTCGAAATTCACGTATCCGAGGTCGTGCAGCGCCTTGGTGAAGAACCGGGCGTAGAGCAGGTGCATGACCGCGTGTTCCGCCCCGCCAACGTACTGGTCGACAGGAAGCCACCGGTTGACGAGTCCGGAATCGAATGCGGCGGTATCCAGGCCGGGATTCGGATACCTGAGATAATACCAGGACGAGCACACGAAGGTATCCATGGTGTCGGCCTCCCGTCTGGCCGGTCCGCCGCACGCCGGGCAGGAGGTGTGCAGCCATTCGGCGTTGGTGGCCAGAGGCGACTCGCCGGCGCCCCTGAAATCCACTTTTTCAGGCAGCGTCACGGGCAGCCGATCTTCGGGGACGGGGACGGCGCCGCAGTCCTTGCAGTAGAGGATGGGGATCGGCGCGCCCCAGTACCGCTGGCGCGAGATCAGCCAGTCGCGCAGCCGGTACGTCACCTCGCCACCGCCCCAGTCTTTTTCCTCGAGATACGCAATGACCCCGGCCATACCGGTTTGGGAAGATTCTCCGCTGAAGGGACCGGAACGGACCATGATTCCCGGCTCCACATACGCCGCATCGAGCGTGTCGTGTTCGGATCCGTCCGGGCTGATCACCTCGCGGACCGGCAGGCCGAATTTCGCCGCGAATTCGAAATCCCGGGTGTCGTGGCCGGGAACGGCCATGACCGCGCCGGTGCCATACGAGACCAGGACGTAATCGGCGATCCAGATCGGCACCTTTTCCCCGTTGACGGGATTGACGCAAAAGCTTCCCGTGAACACCCCCGTCTTCTCCTTTTCGGCGGACAGCCGGTCGATCTCGGTCAGCCTGCGCGTCTGACGCACATAGGCTTCGACGTCCCTGGCCCGGTCGGGCGTCGTCAATTCCGCGACCAGGGGATGTTCGGGCGCGAGCACCATGTAGGTCACTCCCCAGAGTGTATCCGGCCGGGTCGTGAAGACTTCGATGGATACGTCGCTGTTCGCCATTGGGAAACGGATGCGCGCGCCCTCGCTGCGCCCGATCCAGTTGCGCTGCATGATCTTGGTCTTCTCGGGCCAGTCGATCCGGTCGAGTCCTTCGAGCAGTTTGTCTGCGTACGCCGTGATCCGGAAGAACCATTGTTCCAGGTCTTTCTGGAACACCTCGGTGTCGCACCGCTCGCAGCGGCCGTCGACCACCTGCTCGTTGGCCAGCACGGTCGCACACGACGGGCACCAGTTGACCGGCGCTTTCTTGCGGTACGCGAGACCGTTCCGGTAGAACAGGAGGAAAAGCCACTGGGTCCACCGGTAATATTCCGGGGCGCTGGTGTTGATCTCTTTGGACCAGTCGTACATCGCGCCCATGGATTTGAGCTGTTCGCGGATGTTTCGGATGTTCTCGGCGGTCGAGACGGCCGGATGAACGCCGGCCCGGATGGCGTAATTCTCCGCGGGAAGCCCGAAGGCGTCGTATCCCATCGGCTCGAAGACGTTGTAGCCCTGCATCCGCTTGAAACGCGCCCAGGTATCGGTCGGGCCGTAATTCCACCAGTGGCCGATATGCAGCCGGTCCCCGGACGGATAGAGGAACATGACCAGACAATACAGCTTCTTCGCGGTATCCGACATGTCGGTGTCGTGACAATGCCGGTCTTCCCAGATCTGCTGCCATTTCTTCTCGATTTCAGCGAACGGATAGGTGCTCATAGTGTTCGGGTTCCGTCTCCTTGGAATATTTTCCTGAATTTTTTTTTAGTTTAAAAATATAATAAAATCAGGCTGGAAAACAAAACGGGAAATGGGATGATGCGGATTCTCTTCCCCTTAAAATCCGACTTCACCACGTCCCGAATCCCGGCAATCGGGACGGAACCGCCGGATTCGTCCGGGAATCCTCTTTAACTTTAAACTTTAAACTTTAAACTTTAAACTTTCAACTTTCAACTTTCAACTTTCAACTTTCTCTTCCCCGCCCTGCTTCACGATCCGCCCGGGTGAAGTCCTGAAAAAAACCGTCCCGCCCGTCCTGCGATCAGAGACACCCCGGCGACAGGCATCAACAGAAACGGCCCGAACGGCTGTCCGAAGAAAAACCAGTACAGGGAATCGATCAGGGCGACGTATCCGGCCATGACGAGCATCATCCCGATGAAGCGCCGCCGGACGGGAATCGAATACACCAGCTGGGTCAGCGGCCAGAAGAAAATGAAACAGCAGGCGAACCACCCGTACAGGCGGGTTCCGAATTCAAGCCGGTGGGGCAGATAGTGCCGGTGGGCATAGAGCGGCCGTCCGGCGGGGACGCCGTCGACATAGACGCGCGCCACGCCGTGATGGAAGGTCGCCGCCACGTGCCGGTACCGGGTATCTTCGAAGACACGGTCCGAGTAGAGCGGAATCCGGGATGCGTTCTTCCACGTCTGGGGGGTGCGCACGCGCAGGGTCAGCCGGCGCCCTTCCTGGCCCAGCGTGACATTCCGGCGTTCGGGATTCCGGGAAATGGAAACGATCCGGGCGGGACCGACCTGTTCCGGATCCGCGGGACGCAGCCACAGGGAAATCGTCAATTGGGAGGCGGCTTTCAGCCGTTCCGTCAACGTCTTCCCGAGTTGACGACTCGATACCTTCCCGCCGTCGAACCGGATGCCCGGCCGGTCCCGAAGCCTTTCCACTCCCTCCCCGGTAAGGCGGAGGGAATTGTCCGGATCCGCCGGATTGCGAGCAACCCGTCCCTCGTCATCGAAAGGAAAAGCGGCGACGGGCCGCAATCCCGCGACCCGGGAAGGGGACAATCCGTCCGCCGTTTGGGACGCCAGAGATGCGATCTCACCGGGGGGCAGCGCTCGGTCGAAAATCAACAGGGAATGGATCTCTCCCCGCCACGGGCGGTCGTCCGTCCCCTCGTTACCGAGGAGGAAGGGATAGCTGTCGTCCCAGGTGTCGAACCGGTTCCATCGGACGGGAGCGAACAGGATTCCCGCGAGCACGGCCGCGTAACAGGTCGCGAACAGGATGCGGAATCTCCGCATGTGCCAGATCCGGATCGCCTGTACCGCGAAGGACCGCTCCCAGATCCGGTAAGACGCCAGTGTGCAGCCCAGCGCGGTCCCCGAGGTGTTTGTCATGACATCGATCGCGCTGGTCGTCCGTTCCAGAAAAATCTGGGCGGTCTCTATGCCCATGCTGAGCAGGGCGCCCGTCAGGGTCACGCGGATCAGGAGGGACGCGCGTCTTTCCCGGGACCGGCCGAAATGGACGCCGAGGAGAAATCCGAGCGGCATGAATAAAAGGACGTTATTGATCAGGTCATAGACCTTGACGCCGAAGAGTTCGCCTGCAGGATTATGTAAAAACAACGGGATCCAGTGTGCCGAGAAGTCGAACGGCTTCAGCGTCAGAATCAGCACATAGGCCAGATAGATTGCGAACAGGGCGATGCGGGAGCGGTTGTCCGCAAGGATGTGGGGTGTCTTCGAACGCATTCCTGATATCACTTTTCTTGATGCCCTGACAAGATACGTCCGCAAGGACACGTTTGCAAGCGGAATCGCCCTGTAAAGGCTTGACTTGAATCGGAAGCAGTGGTATATTCAGGAAAACGCGCATCAGGAAGAAATCCCGTCCCGTTTCCTGTCCACGGGATGGGAATGATCGACGGAAGCCGGGCGGGAGACTCTTCGGAATGACAAGGAAAACTCCATGAGCAAACCCCGAAAGCGCCTCATCGTGACGGGCGACCGGGTGCTGATCTCACCCGAAGAGGACCGGATTCGCACCGAGATCGGGCTCTACCTGCCCAAATCCATCGCGGAAAAAGAGCCCGTTCAGACGGGTCGCATCGTGGCCACAGGCCCGGGCATCCCCCTGCCCGAACCCCATGACGTGGATGACGAACCCTGGAAATCGCACGCGGTCCGCCACGCGCGCCACCTGCCCATGCAGGCCGAAGCGGGAGACGTGGCCATCTTCCTGCGCCGCGCGGCCGTGGAAATCCAGTACGACAACAAAACCTATCTCGTGGTCCCCCAGGCCGCCATCCTGGTCCTGCTGCGGGACGATCTCGAACGCCCCGGCGGACCGGCCGGAGACGTGATCGCCCGGCTCCCGGATGCCGGAGATGGAACAGTGTGAGCCCACGCGTCTCCGCACCGCGGCTTCGGCGGGGACATCCAATCGATTCGCAGGAAAGAAAGGACACCGACCATGCCGGATCGTCTCGACACAGGAGAACTCGTCGCCCTGATCCGCGGCACGTTCTCGCCGGGTCCGGAAGACCGGCGCCTGGCGCTCCTCGTGGATGCGCCGGATTCGGAGGCGGAGGACACGACCGGTTGGAAAGCCCTGCGCCGCATGGCCTTCGACTGGGCGGCCTCGCTCGATTCGGTCCGGGAGACGGCCGGGCTCGAAGCGGTCCGGGTTTTCGTCTATCCGAATACGCACGGCAACAACGCGGAGCTCCCGGAAACGGCCTTCACCGGATTGGCCGATCCCGATTCCCTGCTATCCGGCCGCCTCGCGGAGACGGGAACGCCCCTTCCCCTTTCCGGAATCCTGTCGTCGTACCGGCTGATCCTGGCGCCGACCCGGTACTCCGCGACCGCGCCCCTGAAACTGCTCGCGGGAACCTACGGATTCCGCGCCGCCACCCTGCCGGGCTTCACCCAAGCCATGATCCCGGCACTGAGGCTGGACAGCGACGCGGTCAACCGGCGGCTGGACCGGATCAAGGCCCTGCTCGATCCGGCGGAAGGATTGGACATCCGTTTCGACGTGGACGGACGGCTTCGCGTCCTCCATGCGGACCTGCGCTTCAGGACCGCGCACGCATCCGGAGGCCGATTCCCCCGGCCGGGGACGGCGGGCAACCTGCCCGGCGGGGAAACCTATATCGTGCCCTACGAGGGGGGACAGGGAACGCCCAGCCGGACCCGGGGTGTGCTTCCCGTCCAGTTCGGGGACGAGGTCGTGTATTACCGGATCGAGGGAAACAGGGCCGTGCATGTTCCCGGTTCCGGTCCGGAATCACGGCGTGAGGCCGCGGCCATCCGGGAGGAACCGGCGTACGCCAATCTCGCCGAGATCGGATTCGGCGTGCTGAGGGAGTTCGGCATCCGGCCGGCCGGCGAAATCCTGCTGGACGAGAAACTCGGCCTGCACATCGCCTTCGGGAGGAGCGACCATTTCGGCGGCGCGGTCGGGGTGAAGGATTTTTCCGCGCCCGGCAAAGCGGTCCATATCGACCGGGTCTACATCCCTGAAATCATGCCCCGGATCCGCGTAGCCGCCGTGGAGCTGATTTCCGGGGACGGGAAGAGGAAACGGATCATGGAAGACGGCCTGTATGCCGGAATCTGAGTGCCCCGGCCGGGACACGAAACAAACCGGGGCGGGAAATCGTTTTTCGGGACAATCGACGGATGCGACCCGTTCCGGACTTGAAGAGGAAAAGCCCCCGGAAATTATGGGATTTTCACTGTCCCGCCGGCCCGGAGGAAAGAATCGGATCTGTTTTTCCCCTTGCCCCGAATGATCCCCGTCCTTATATTGGGCAGGACGCCCGGACAGCCGGCCGCGGGATGTCGTCCCCGGCCCGGTCGACCGGGGATACCGAGAAATCCGGAAAAGGGCATCGACGACGATGTGCGGTCACTTCGCCATGGACTATGCCGCCCTGATCGGGCTGTTCCACGAATACGTGCTGGACGGCGAGGACGCGACCCCGCCCGTCCGGGACGCATGGCCCCCCGCGGGCGAATTCTATCCTTCGCGCGGGGCCCGTCACACGGTCGCCCCCGTCCTCCTGAACCGGGAGGGCCGGCGGCGATTCGAGAATTTCCGCTGGGACCTCGTGCCGGACTGGTGGGACGGACCCGTGTCTGAGAAAAAATTCGCATCGTTCAACGCACGCGGGGAGACGATCGCCGGGAGGGCCGCGTTCAGGGGTCCCTGGCGGAAAAGGCAGCGCTGCCTGGTTCCCGCCACCGCTTTTTACGAGTGGCCGGACAGGAAAGGGATGCCCCCCGGCATGAGACGGCGCGAGCACCGGATCGCCCTCGCCGACACGCCCGTTTTCTGGATGGCCGGCATCTGGGATGCCTGTCCGGACAGGGAGACCCGCTCGACGCTCCATTCGTTCGCCCTCATCACCACCGCCGCCAACAAAGCCGTCGCGGAAATCCCCCACACCCGCATGCCGGTGATCCTGAAAAAGGAAGACGAAACCGCCTGGCTGGACGCGCATGTCCCTCCCGAAGAGGCGGCGCACATGCTCTGTCCCTATCCAGAAAATCAAATGATCATCGAAACCCCGGGATGAAACCGCTCAGATGCCCAGACTCACCGTGACAAAAATATATCGCGCCGAAACGCAGACCGACATGCCGCTGCCCCTGGCGGACGCCAGGCTGTCCGCGGGATTCCCTTCTCCGGCCGAAAATTATTTCGAAGAAACCCTCGACCTGAACAAATTCCTGATCAAACATCCGGCCGCCACGTTTTTCGTCAAAGTGGAAGGCGATTCCATGATCGATGCCGGAATTTTTCCCGGGGATCTGCTCATCGTCGACCGGGCCGTCGAACCGTACCCCGATGCGATTGTGGTCGCCGTTCTCGACGGGGAGTTCACCGTCAAGCGGATCAGGAAAAAGGACGGGCGTCTCTTCCTGATGCCGGAGAACAGGGACTACGCACCCATCGAAATCAACGAAGAGACGGCCTTTCTGGTCTGGGGCGTAGCGACCTACACCATTCATCCCCTGTCCAAATGACGATGAAAACCGGATACGCACTCATCGACTGCAATAATTTCTACGTCTCCTGCGAGCGCGTATTCGACCCCGCGCTCAGGAACCGCCCGGTGGTCGTGTTGTCGAACAACGACGGATGCATCGTGGCGCGTTCCGATGAGGTCAAGACGCTGGGCATCGGCAACGGAACGCCCCTGTTTCGCTGCCGGGACCGGCTGGACAGGCACGGTACGGCCGTGCTTTCCTCCAACTATGCGTTGTACGGAGACATGTCCCGCCGTGTGATGGAAACCCTGTCCCGTTTCTCGCCGGAGATCGAGACCTATTCCATCGATGAGGCCTTCCTGTCACTCGCGGGTTTCCAACGCCGGGATACGACCCGGTACGCGGGGGAAATCAAGAAAACGGTGGAGCGGTGGACCGGGATTCCCGTGACGGTCGGCGTGGCGGAGACCAAGACGCTGGCGAAGATCGCCACCCGGCTGGCGAAGAAAGATCCCGGGATGCGCGGCATCTGCAATCTCATGGGCTTCCCCCGCCTGGAAGAGATCCTGGAAGGGATCCCCGTGGAAAAGATCTGGGGCGTCGGCACGGCATCGGCGCGGAAACTGAGGCGCTCCGGGATCGGGACGGCCCGACAATTCAGACACGCCGACCCCAAATGGGTGCGGAAACATTTCAGGGTGGTCGGCCTGCGCACACAGCGTGAATTGTGGGGAGAGGCGTGCATCCCGCTCGAAGAGGAGCCGCCTCCCAAAAAACAGATTGTGTGTTCCCGTTCTTTCGGCCGGCCGGTGACGACGCTGCAGGACTTGAGGGAATCGGTGGCCGATTACGCCGCACAGGCGGCCTCGAACCTGCGCAGACAGGGGTCGCTCGCCCGGATCCTGCAGGTCTACATCGCCACCAACCCTTTCAACGGCGGTCCCCAGCATACCGGAGGCATACAGGTGCGCTTTCCCACACCGACTTCGGATTCCCTGCAGCTGGTCCGTTTCGCCTGCCGGTCCGTGGAACGCATTTTCAAACCCGGCTTTCACTACAAGAAAGCCGGGGTGATGCTTCTGGAATTGACGCCCGGAAGCCGGATGCAGACCGACGTCTTCTGGCCGCATACGACGGAGAAAATCGACAGCCTGATGCAAGCGATGGATCAGATCAACGGAAGATTCGGGGCCGGAAGCGTCCAGATCGCCTCATCGGGGATCGCGAAGAACTGGCGGATGAGAAGAAGTTTCAAATCGCCCCGATACACCACCCAGTGGGAGGACCTGCCCGTCGTGAAGGCGTAAGTCCGGTTTCCTCCCGGAGTGGACGGACGAAAACTCTCAAACCTCCACCCGATACCCCGGGTCCACGTCGCACGCCGCCTGTCCGCCGCGTATGCCCCAGTTCTCCATGGGAACCTCATGCAGGACGATGCGAACATTTTGCTCCGGAACACCCCATCCCGCGAAGAGCCGGACGATCGCCCGGTATAATTTCCGTTTGGTCGCGAGCGTTCGCCCGGCGAAGAGCCGGATTTCGACCAGCGCATACCGACCCTCTGTATCCGCAGGCTGGAAAAACCCCTCCTTCTTCTCGTCGAGGAGGACGAGCCGGTCTTCCTCCCGGATTCCGAGGATGCGGACCAGGAGGGATTGGAAATCATCGGCGAGGGCTTCCCGCTTCCCGCCGATTTCGAAGTTGACCGTGAGTCTCGTGACCGGCATCGTGCACTCCTGTTCAATGGGGGAATTGGGGGTTTGAACTCCCCGGAAAATGTCGTAAATTGCACACGGAACAAGGACGACCCGTTTTAAAAAAACCCGGATGCCATTTATAAAGCAGGGATCCCGTATGTCAACCCGTGATCAACCACCGATTCACCATCCCGCCATCGCCGATGCCGAGGTCGTCCGGCCCACACACGTGGAGGTCGATCTGTCCCGCCTCGGGGACAATTTCATGGCCATACGGAATCACGTCGGCACGACCAAAATCATGCCCGTACTCAAGGCCAACGCCTACGGCCACGGACTCGTCCGCGTGGCGCAGTGGATGGAACGCCTGGGCGCGGATTATCTCGGCGTGGCCGTGCTCGAGGAAGGCATCCTGCTCCGGCAGCAGGGAATCACCCTGCCCATCCTCGTGCTCGGCGGAATCCTGGGCAATCAGATCCCGCACTTCCTGGAATATGATCTGACCCTCGCCGCCTCGTCGGTCAGCAAACTGGAACAGATCGATGAAGCGGTGATGCGGATGAAGAAACCGGCCCGGGTCCATCTCAAGATCGACACCGGGATGGAGCGGATCGGCGTGCATTACTACAATGCGGAGAAATTCCTGGAATCCGCCTCCCGGTGCCGGCACCTCGAGGTGGAAGGCATCTTCTCCCATTTCGCCAATGCGGATGCGTCGGACCCGGCGCACGCACGCCTGCAGCTGGAACGGTTTCACGAGGTGCTTTCGTTTTACGAAAAACGGTCTCTCGCGCCGCCGAAGCTCAGACACATGGCCAATTCCGGCGCGATCTTGCAGCTTCCCGAAGCCTGTCTCGACATGGTGCGTCCCGGCATCCTGCTATACGGCGTTTACCCCTCCGGGACGGTAACGCGTACCATCCCGGTCAGACCGGCGCTGACCTGGAAATCCCGGGTCGTTTTCTTTAAAATCATCCGCCCGGGACATCCGGTCGGATACGGCTCGACCTGGCAGAGCGACCACACCGTCCGCGCGGTGACCGTGCCGGTCGGATACGGAGACGGCTATTTCAGGCGCATGTCGCACCGGACATCGGTGCTCATCCGGGGCAGAAAATATCCCGTGGTCGGCACCATCTCGATGGATCAGATCGTCGTGAACATCGAATCCGACAGCGCCTACAACGGGGATGAGGTGATCCTGATCGGTGAAATGGATGACAACGCCGTGACCTGCGAAGATCTGGCAAAATGGGCGGAAACCATCCCCTACGAGATTCTCACCAACATCAACACACGCGTTCCGCGGATTTATATCGAATCGGAACCGGCCCGCTCATCCGACAATCCCGGCCCGATGGACGTCATCTCAGAATGAGCCGACGCCTTCCGGATTCCGCCCCTGAATCTGTTGCTGGAGTCGTCGCTGCTCTTCCCTCGCCTTTCTTACCCGCTGGACCGAATCCAGATACCGCTTGGAGGCTTTGACGGCGATGGCTTCTTTATAGTACGATTCGGCCCGGTCGAAATCGCCCCGGATTTCATGGGCCACGCCCAGATTGTAAAAGGCCGAGGCCTCCCCGGGTGTTTCGAGCGCGGCAAGCCTCCAGATCTCGATGGCTTCAGGCCAAAGACCGCTTTCCGCATATTTCTTTCCGACCGCGATCTTGCCCTTCCCCGTCTCGACATACCGCGTTTCTCTGCTGTAATGCGGAGAAATCTTCCAGGCGAATTCCCGGCAGATCTGGCGGGAGAGATCCGAAAGAATTTCCCCCTCCGGCTTGAGGGTCTGGCTGCCGCCCTCGACCACCTTGCCGCTGTTATAGCTCTTGGAATCGCTGTGCACGGCGAGCAATTCGCCTGTCTTCACCGAAACGGCCCTGAAGTTGATGGCGACCGTGCCGCGGCGGACCCGGTAATGCTGATCCACCAGCACGGTCTTCATGATCTCCCGCTTCACCTTCTGGGTCTTTCCCGTGAAGATGTTCTTCTGTTCGACCCATTCGTATTTGCCGGTGCCCTCCTGGCGCTCGACCTTCTCCTTCCCGCGCTCATCGGGCTCAACCCGGTAGGAGGTTACCTCACCGAAAATCATCACATCCACCCCGAGCAGGCGGCCGACTTCCACGGCCGTCTCCTCGCTGACCACCCCGGCCATCCCCAGGTTCTGCTCCTCCAGGATACGCCGCAACTGTTCCCGTTCGAGCAGATCGAAATGGCCCGCCTCTTTAAGATACGACTGGAGCTGCGTGGCGATCTGGCTGCCGGACCGTTCGACCCCCTGAAAATCGGCCACGGCCAGGGTCCTCACGCCGGGCATGTCGATCTCCGCGGGTTTCTTCACCTGAACCGAGATGGCGGCCGGCGCGGCGCATGAAAGAAGACCGATCAGGACCGGGAAAAACCATATGAGACACAATCCTTTTTTACGCATAATCATCCCTTCTTGAATCATTCGGACTATAACAACAGCCGCCCCTGTATCGTCATGAACTGTCCCGCCTTCTCGCCGAATTGGGGATAGTAATGATACAAACAGCCCAGTTCGAACCAGGTTTTCATTCCGACTGGAAAG
>Ga0209614_1000152_pt1 | contig 64347 bp, 59 predicted proteins | sample BlaSprsedimmetaG_FD_185484 | JGI IMG/M metagenome (GOLD analysis project Ga0209614, IMG submission 185484) | Hot spring sediment bacterial and archeal communities from California, USA to study Microbial Dark Matter (Phase II) - Blank Spring... ...
GGTAAATATCGCACTACAGGAGGTTTCCAAATAAGAATCATCTTTATCGATCAGCTGGTGCCATAAGCCACTACTGTCCTGATACTGCATCACGCTCGAAATTTGTTTGCGAAACAGTGTCAGTAATGTATCCCGCCCGGGAAAATACCGGGGCAGGTGATCAAGCAATTCCGTCTGCGCCAGCAGCGCCCAACCGTTTGCCCGACCCCAGTAAGCAATACTCGGTTTTTCAGTATCGGTATACCAGTTGTGCACCATGAGTTGATTCTCTTCGTCAAACAGATATTTGTGATAGCGCAGTACCTGTTTGACCGCATCATCGAAATAGCGTCTGTCGCTGGTCATCGCACCCATTCGCACCAGGAAAACAATACTCATATAGAGGTCATCCGCCCAGATCGTCCAGCGCCGTGGGAACGAGCGCACCAGCGTGCCGTCTTCCAGACGGTCCTGCTTGTGCAGAATATGCTCGGCGGCATGTTCAATATATTCGCGGTAACGCTCCTGTGGCTCCAGATGATAGATTTCAATTACACTCGCCCCCATGCTTCCGCAATCATCCAGTTCCTCAGTGATAAAGAACTGCCCAAATGGATATTCCCACTTATTCTCGCCGCTCCAGCGCTCCTCGAAATAGCCGGAATGATCAAAGCCAAAAGCAACATTCTCCAGCGCAAACTCCCGATAGCGGGTATCATCCAACAGGTCACTTAATTTGAGCATCGCCAGGTTCAGCACCCCGTTCCAGTAGCGCCAGTCGTTATAGGCGCTTTCCAGGCGTAAGCAGGCATTTTCAGGGGCTTCTTCCGGTCTTGGGTAAACTTTCGCGTCCCGCTCGTCCACGAACCGGAAAGTTGCATCGGTAATAATTCCATCGGCGACCAGCCGGATTTTTGTCTCTGTTATTTTCCTGTTCAGATCAGTTTCCGACCGGTTACATGCCGGCTGTATCAGCATCATAAGCATTATGACAATCAGACAATATATTTTTCTTAAAATCATACCAACCATTACAGTTATTTCGTTTCAACCGTACGGATAATGGCATGCAACGCCGGTTTTGACTTGAAATTATCATCAAAGAGCAGCGGATAGGCGCTACGTCCATTGATCGGCCAGTAATTCCGCCAGGATTGCGCATCATGAACCCCCCAGAACGTCACCCGGCTGATGGATTGATCATATTTATTGAATATTTTAAAAAATTCCGTATAGCGCTCAGCCAGAACGGTCTGCATAGAATCGGGCAGAAAATCGGGGTAGGGATTCAGCTCTTTACGCTGTTCGTAACTCAGTGAAATATCAGCACCGGTATAGTCAGACGGCTGTGGCAGAATATCCATATCCAGTTCTGTGATCATCAGCGGTACACCCAACTCGCCATAGACAGACAGGGCGGCTTCCAGTTCGTCCAGAGGCGGATAATCCAATCCCCAGTGTCCCTGTAAACCGATGCCGTGAATCGGGACTCCCTGGCTCTGCAGTTCCCGAACCAGCCGGACAACCGCCTCCCGGCGACCCGGATACCACATATTAAAATCATTGTAATAGAGTTCTGCCTCGGGATCGGCTTGATGTGCCCATTCAAAAGCCCGTCTGATATACTCTTCGCCGATGATCTCATACCAGGAACTCTGACGAAATCTCCCGCCATCCTCAAAGGCTTCGTTGACTACATCCCAACCGTGAATTCGCCCTTTGTAACGACCGACGACGGTATAGATGTGCTCCTTCATGCGCCGAAGCAGCGTCTCCCTGTCCACCGGCTCTCCGTTATCATCGTGAAATACCCAGGCGGGAGTCTGCTGATGCCAGATCAGCGTATGTCCCACCAGAAACATTCCCCGCTGCTCACCAAATTCCACAAAAGTATCCGCGGGCTTAAAATCATAACGGTCTGGCTGAGGATGAACCTGCCCCCACTTCAGACAGTTTTCCGGTGTCAGACTGTTGAAATGTTTCTCCACAATTTTGGTCGAGCGCGGTTCACGTCCGGAAAATTGCTTCTCGTTGAGTGCTACTCCGATATAGAAACGGTTTTTGAACATATTTTTTAAAGCAGGGATTTGCTCACCCTGCTGCTGACACCCGCACAGCAAAACCTGCAAAATTAAAGCGATTATTAACACTGGAGAATTAATCAAAAACCTTTTTTTCATCACACCTCCGGAGCATTTATGTTTCATTAATAGTAAAAATTGGCAACTCATTTAGGCGCATAGGGAAATTTCAGATTCTGGTAATACTCAAGTGATCTGTCCGGTTTTTCCAGTTCCGCGGGAATCGGTCGTTGGGCAAAGGTCTGGAAATAGAGCACACAGGCATTGCGCCACCAAATAGCCTCTTTCAGCTGAATGCGCAACATACTCTGAACATGTCGAAATTGCTCCTCATCAATTTGCCCCTCCAGGCTGTTCCAGTTCGCCTGCATTTCACGAACGCCTTCGACACCCTGATAATAACGAAAGCAGAGTTCATCCCAGAGTGTTCTGCCGGAGCGCATCTGATAATCCCAATCCAGATGATGAAACCAGAGCAGGTATTTCTCCGGGCATTTTTCCAGCGAGGCAAATATTTCCGCCACCGGCGGATGATACTGACTTACGGCGTTGCTGCCGGTCGCTGTCCGGTCAAAACCGATCCCGTCGCGGTCGGCGCGATGGTAATAGACCGAAGTCCAGTCATCCCGATGTTTATCCTTGATCCAGGGCGCCGGACCGTAATGGTGATCCCAGCCCATAATATGATGCAAGCCCAAGGGGGTCATATAATTCACCGTGTTTTCACGGGATGCCAGCATGATTTCCTCTATAATCGAAACCTCTTCCGGATTATTCGAAATCGTCATCCTGATCCACTCTTCCGCCATGACCTCCGCTATCAACTGATGATTCCATGCCAGACGTCCGAAAACATACCAGTTCGCCTGCCCGAAGAGATGACCGGTCCAGTTACGGTCAGTGCCGGTGTTTGCCACACCGGCGATTCCCGAAAGGCGATGCTGATCGAGCAATCCGTCAATGACTTTTGCCACTGTAGAGCCTTCACCCTTTGCATAGGTATCGGCATTCAATACCTCTTTAAACAGCGTTCCCAGATAGACCAGATGGGTGCTGAAGCCGAGATATTCCTGCGTAATCTGAAATTCCATCATCAGCGGCGTCTCCGGCATGGCACCAAAGAGCGGGTGAAACGGTTCACGGGGCTGAAAATCAATCGGTCCGTTCTTCACCTGTACGAGCACATTTGCATGAAATTTGCCGTCCAGCGGGGTGAATTCGTTATATGCCTGTTTGGAGCGATCTTCCTTATTATCCGCATCATAAACAAAAGCCCGCCACATGACCACACCGCCGTAGGGTGCCAGTGCCTCCGCCAGCATATTTGCACCGTCGGCATGACTCCGCCCATACCCCTGCGGACCGGGTTGCCCTTCTGAATTGGCTTTTACCAGAAAACCACCAAAATCAGGGACATAGCGGTATATCTCCGCCACCTTATCACGCCACCACCGGCGCACCTGTTTGTCCAGCGGATCGGCGTTTGGCAAGCCACCGATCTCCTCCGGCGCACTGAATTTGACGGATAGATAGACCCGCACACCATAAGGTCGAAAGACATCTGCCAGTGCGGCGACCTTTTCCAGATAGAGCGGTGTAATAACCAGCGGGTCGGCGTTGACATTATTCAAAACCGTCCCATTGATACCGATGGAAGCATTGGCACGGGCGTAATCAATATAGTAAGGATGAATATAATCCGGCAGTTTATGCCAATCCCACAGGGAGAATCCGGCGTAACCGCGCTCCACCGTACGGTCGAGATTATCCCAGTGATTCAGAAGACGCAGTTGAATTTTCGGCGATTCAGCAATATCCAGTTGATCAATATTCTGTCGGGTTTGCAGCAGACGTAAAAAGTGAAACACACCGTAGAGCACACCGATATCATGCTCGGCGGCAATAACAATCACTCTTTTCCTGTCGAGCATAACCGACCGAATGATGTAGCCCTCATCACCCAGCCAGGCTGAATCTTCAGCAAGCCTCAGCTCCGCCAACCGGGAATCGCTGTCCCAGGTTCCCAAAAGGATCACACCGTTTCGCAACTTACTGACCGGCGATATCTCCCGCGAGAGCAATCCCTTCAGTCCAGTCCTTAATTCCTGTTCTGCGGCAGCAATGGTTGCCGAATTCCCGCTAAACGAATATCCCTTAATCAACTTCCGATAGGTTTTCAGAACCGCCGGATCATCAATCTGATCGTATTTCAACCACAGCCGGTAGCCGTCATTCCCGATTAACAGGCAATTAAAACCGATTAAAAGGATGCTCCATAAACGAAATAACTTTCTCATTTCATCCCTCTACTCCAATGCCATCGAAATCATGTGTTGTTCAATTGTAATTAAACCGATTCAATATACAAAATTCAGCCCATTTATACCAAGAAATGTTACCCAAAATTGTATTTTGAAATCTGTGGAATTGATAAATTATGTTTTAGTTTAATAAAGTGCGGCTTGCCAATATTTGGCAGGACGCAGGTAATGGGTCTGGCGAAGGTTCTGTGTAACCGGATTGTCTTTCCCGAATAAATCTGCGAACCAGAAAAAGACCTCACCCTGATAACCTTTCCGCCGGTTATTTTCGACAACCTGCAGCACGAATGCGGTAGTGTTGGCGGTTTTAGCGGTGCTTAACACAACACCGGGAACAATGCGCTCTTGGTTCCTGAACAGAGCGATGGAATCCGGATGCAGCGAACTCAGGGTCCGCTCGTAAGATTCGATTTCCGGCGCTTCAATCACTGGAATCACCAGATCGGCGTAGCCACCGTTCAGCCAGTTCGCCCAATCGTGCACAATTTCAGCGGTTGACTTTCCTGCAACATCCGTCAGCCAGCAATTCAGAGCTGTCGGGCATTTGCTTTTGAATTCCTTATAAATCTTGCGAATATTTCGGTTCGACTCTTCCCGGTACCAGCGCTGCCAGTCCGGTTCACCATATTGTTTAGCCAGAAGTTCACTGTATTCCTGCTTAAAAAAATATTTTTGAACCGAATCAGAATAGACGCCCTGCAGTGGTTGTGAAAAAAGCTGCGAACCGCCCATGACACCGTCGGTTTGATACTCCTCGACCAAATAGGTGAATAAATTGACCAGCGCCTGTCGCACTCCAGGATGAAACAGATTCAGCCACTTGTGCCCTTTATATTCCATCAGCATACCCGTGCTGTCCGTCATCAACCAGTCACGATACCTGAGTGAGTCCTCTTTTGTCCATTTGCTCAGCGAATCGGGAATGCCGTATTCAATGAGAGGTATGATTTTCAACTCCTGACGATGGGCTTCATGAACCAATTCTTTAAAAACATCCCGACCGGTAGAAATTTGATCATGGATACTGCCGGTCAGACCGGCATTGATCCGACGCTGCTCGATCATCCTGGCATCCATCCGAATCAGCGGAAAGACGGCATTGAAATGATTCATCCCCAGAAAATGCATCGCTTCGGCAACGGTACGCGGCGTAGCGTAAATATTGCTGCGGCTAACGTCAATGCAGACGCCGCGCAGCTCCACCGGTCGCTGATAATTGACCGGTTTTGAATCGCAGGAAAATAGCGTCAGCAGCAGTCCAGTACCAAACAGCAACAGCCTTTTCATTTTAAACTCAAAAATTCTATTTATACCCTTGTGGATTCTGTGATTGCCAGCGCCAGGTGTCCCGACACATCTCCGTAATATCGCGCTCCGTTCGCCAATCTAATTCCCGCAATGCTTTACCGGCGTCGGCGTAGCATTCGGCAATATCGCCGGGTCTGCGGTCAACGATTTTATAGGGAATTTTTCGACCGGCAGCTTCCTCAAAGGCGGTGATTATCTCCAAAACGCTATAACCTTTGCCGGTTCCCAGATTGTAAATATGAACTCCCTTGCGTCCTGTTAATTTTTCCAGCGCTTTGACATGCCCTGCCGCCAGATCAACGACATGAATGTAATCCCGGACACCTGTGCCGTCACGAGTCGGGTAGTCATTCCCAAACACCCGCAGTTCCTTGAGTTTGCCCACCGCCACCTGACTGATGAAGGGCATCAGATTGTTGGGAATACCACGGGGGTCTTCGCCGATTTGCCCACTCTCATGAGCCCCGACGGGATTAAAATAACGTAACAGGATAACATTCCAATCATTATCGGAAACGTGGAGGTCTTTTAAAATTTCCTCGATGAATAGTTTTGTCCGTCCATAAGGATTATATGCATGGGTGGAAAAATCCTCGGTGATCGGCACCTTTCCCGGCTCGCCGTACACCGTCGCCGACGAACTGAAAACAATGGTTTTTACCGCATGTTTCGACATCGCCTGGCAAAGGGTGAGCGTGCCGCCGACGTTATTCTCGTAATATCGCAAGGGAATCCGGACCGACTCACCCACCGCTTTCAGTCCGGCAAAATGGATCACGGCTTCGAACCGATGTTCGGTAAACAACCGATCCAGTCGCTCTCGGTCAAGCAGGTCAATTTGGCGGAATTCGATTTTTTTTCCGGTAATTGCTTCGACCCGGTGCAACGCCTCCCGGCTGCTGTTTATCAGGTTATCAATAACCACCACCTCTATCCCGTTTTTCAACAACTCGACGCAGGTATGACTGCCGATATATCCGGCACCACCGGTTACGAGAATTTTCATCCTATTATCCTCACATTTTCCTCTTTCATCGAAAATATACAACCTTTCGGCTAAACTCCCAACCGTCGTTTCACTCGTTTCAGGCACTTCTCAGACATGAATCGCCCAGCCTTCGGCACCCCGGGCGGCTTCCATCACACCCTCTGCCAGTGTCGGATGCGCATGTATCATTTCAGCGATATCTTTCGGACGCAGACCGGCTTTCTTTGCCAGTAAAATTTCGTGAATCAGTTCTGTGGCATCTTTACCGACGATATTCACGCCGAGAATTGCTTTCGAATTAGGATCAAACAGGATTTTAACCAAGCCGTCCGGCTCTTCCACGGCAACCGCTTTACCGATTCCCCGATAAGGGAAAACATATTTTTTATAATCTATACTCTTTGCCTTGGCGATTTTCTCATTCAATCCGAAACTCGCCAGCGGCGGCTCGCAATAAACAGCCCCCGGTATCAGCAGCGGATCAATTTTCGGTTCCGGTTTGAAACCTGCTAAATATTCGGTAACAATTTCGCCCTCTTTCGACGCCACATGCGCCAGTAGCGGAGTATTGATGACGTCGCCAATGGCAAAAACGGACGACACTCCCGTTTGATAATAATCACCCACCGTTATAAAACCGTTTTCGGTTTTGATATCCAATTCCTCAAGCCCGAGATTCTCCGAATTCGGAGTGCGCCCAACCGCCACCAGAATTTTTTCTACTGCAATGGTCTGTTCACTCTGATCATTTTTTAGCAATATCCGAAAACTGTTACCGGTTTTTTCCCGGATTTCGGCTTGCGTTGAAGTATATATGTTAATTTTTTTCCGTTTAAATGCCCGTGCAACTACTGCCGCCGCTTCTGCATCCTCCAGCGGCAGAATCTGCTCCATTAGTTCCACCAGATGCACCTCCACCCCAAAGGCATTCAGAATGTAGGCAAATTCAACTCCGATAGCGCCGGCGCCGAGGATCAGAATGCTTTTCGGCAATTCCGTCAGCCTTAACGCTCCGGTGGATGATAGAATATTCACTTCGTCGAATTCAAATCCGTTTATGATTCGCGGTCGCGAACCGGTGGCAATCAGAATATTCTGTGCCGAGTAGCGGGCATTATCATCAACGCTGACTTCATGGAGCCCCGTAATTTTCCCTGTTCCCAAAATCAATTCGACGCTGTTTTTCTTCAGCAGAAATTCGACACCCTTCGACAATCTGGTCGCAGCGATTCTTGACTTCTGCTGAACATTGGCGTAATCAAATCCGGTGATGTCACATACTACCCCCATTTTATTTAAATCCTCAAGACAGGCAAATTTCTGTGCCTGACTAATCAACGATTTTGACGGAATGCAGCCCCAGTTCAGACAAACGCCGCCCGGTTTGTCTTGCTCGACAACAGCTGTTTTCAGACCCAACTGAGACGCCCGGATAGCGGCGACATAGCCACCCGGTCCGGAACCAATAACCATCAGATCATAAGAATATTCAGACATCACATTCTCCGATTTTAATTCTCATATCACCCGATAAATTAGCCTCCGCAACGATTGATACAAAGAGATTGTTTCGGTTGCAGATGGAAACCTACGTCCTTAAATTTGAGCAAACAATTTTTTTACAACACAATGTACCACTACCCAAAAATATCCTTATTTTTTCATAAACAGGGAGCCGACTGTGTCTAAATACCTTTTGTATCAACTTATTTTTACCCTTCTCTGTGGATGCTTCAGTCTGGCACAAACCCGGGGGCGGGTCAGAGATTTCGGAATACGAATCGGAAATTATCCCACCGGCAGATATAATGCGATCACCGATGTCAGCGGCGTCAAGGTCGGTCACACAACCATTATCAGTGGTAAAAATATCCGCACCGGCGTGACGGCAATTTTACCCTACGAGGGGAATATTTTCCAGAATAAGGTCCCGGCGGCAATGGTTATCGGCAATGGTTTCGGTAAAATGACCGGCTATAGCCAGGTGGAAGAACTGGGCAATATTGAGGCCCCGATCATCCTGACCAATACCCTTTCCGTACCTGTCGCCGCCGATGCGCTGATCGATTTTACCTTTTCATTTCAGGAAAATCAGGCGGTTCGCTCGGTCAATCCCATCGTCGGTGAAACCAACGACGGACATCTGAACGACATCCAGGGAAGGCATGTGACCAAAGAGCATGTGCTCACGGCGATCAAAACCGCAGCTTCGGGACCGGTTATAGAGGGCTGTGTCGGCGCCGGCACCGGTACGATCTGCTTCGGGTACAAGGGCGGCATCGGCAGCGCCTCCCGGGTATTACCTGAAGAAGACGGCGGTTATACCATAGGTGTCCTGGTGCAGACAAACTTTGGCGGCACTCTCACGGTTGCCGGAATTCCGGTCGGACGCATACTATCAGAAAAAAAGGTCGACAGTTCGGGAGAAGGCTCCTGCATGATTATTGTTGCCACCGATGCGCCACTCACGTCGCGAAATCTTAAACGGCTTGGGAAAAGGGCGCTATTCGGGCTTGCGAGAACAGGCGGCAACTGTTCAAACGGCAGCGGTGAATATGTAATCGCATTGAGCACCTGTAAAAACTTACGCGAATCCTATCGGCGGGGCTCGGAATTTTTCCTGGATAATACAGAATTGCGCAACGATCGCATGACACCCCTCTTTGAGGCAGTGATCGAAGCCACCGAAGAAGCGATTCTGAATTCCCTGTTTCAAGCCATCACCATGACCGGCAAAGACGGCTTTACCATCAAGGCATTACCGGTCAATGAGACGGTAAAAATTCTGAAAAAACATGGTGTAATCAATTAGTTATAAACCGTTCAAATGCGTGTATTAATATAACCCAAAAACCACTGATCGGCATTCTCGGCGGGATGGGTACCGCCGCGGGTATCTATTTCCAGAATCTCTTTCTGCAAATTTGCGCTGCGAACGGCATCTCCGGTGATCAGGACTATCCGGAGTGGCTCTATCTGAATGCCAGTCAGGCAACAGACCGTACTGCCGCCCTTAATCAAAAAGGACCTTCACCGACACCCTATCTGATCCAATGCCTTAATAAAATGCAAGCCGCCGGCGTAACTGTCGTGGTCGTAACCTGTAACACGGCGCATGCGTTTTATGATGAGATAATCGAACAAGTCAATTTACCCTGGATTCATCTGCCCAATGAGACGGTCAAAGAAGTTCACCGTTGCGGCATTAACGAGATTGGGATCATGAATACCATCGTCGCTTTGTCGAGTGGGCTCTATCAGCGTGCCTTTGCAAAGGCGGGCATCAAAATCATCGCACCGGCTCCGGATTCCGACCTGCAGTCAAAAATAATGTCCGTCATCTACGACCCGGAATTCGGAGTTAAGTTCACCGGAGCAGGCATCAGTGAAAAAGCCCGGCTGTTGTTGCAGGAAGTCATTATCGAATTAAACACCGACGCGATTATTCTCGGTTGTACGGAATTGTCCGTAGCGGCTGCCGGTCTGGATTTGGGCGTTCGCATTTTCGATCCGCTCCGAATCGCCGCTCAGGTTCTGCTTGATATATGGCAGGGCAAGCGGTCCGTATAATTTAGGTTGCCATTGCGGATATTTTCATTTATCATTTATTGTTGAAAAGGAGATTGCCGATGAATAAAAAGATCAAGATGTATGCCCTGAGCACCTGCATCTACTGCCAAAACGCCAAAGCGTGGTTCGCCAGAGAGAACATTGACTACGATTGTGTGGATGTTGACCTCCTCCACGAGCAGGAAAAATTCACCGTTTTGAAAGAAATGAAAGCAAAATCCGGATCGGTCTCCTTCCCCACCATTCTGATCGGCGATACGATCATTAAAGGATATCATCCGGAAAAATATAAAGAGGCATTGAAGAAATGACTACAGAAGAACTGTATCAACTGATGCGCAAAACCCAGGAGCCCAAGGGGTATTATTTCAACCGCTTTACGGAGCACACATTTCGGCTGCTGGAATCGCTGTTGATCAATAAGGAACGTTATGGATACATGGCTTGCCCCTGTCGTCTGGCGGCGGGTGACCGGGAATGGGACCGGGATATCATCTGCCCCTGCGTATATCGCGGACCCGATGTGCAAGAATTTGGCAAATGCTTCTGCGGTCTCTACGTCTCCAAAGAATGGAACGACGGCAAAATCGAAGACCGCTATGTTCCGGACCGCCGTCCGGAGGAAAAAATCTGGGGTAATATATAAACCACTTCATGCTTTGTAAACGGTCGGGGAGTAATTTTTAAACTCCTTATCGGTTCTCGACCCGTTTGCAGCAGAAACCGGCGGCGTTTGTATTTTAATAATCCCGCTTGACGACTTTGCAATTGCCTGAACATTGAAATATGGTTATATTTAACGTCCGTCAAAATGACGGTTAATGATTAGAAATTTGGAGGTCGAATAGAACTATGGCAATGATGAAACGGTTAAGGGACAACACCCACATTATTTTGTGGGCTCTCCTGATAATGTTTGTACTGAGTATGACTATTGGTGGCTTGGTCGGTGGCGCCGACATTACCGATCTGTTTTCCAGAAGCCGGCGGCTACAGGGCAAAGCCGGCGTCGTAAACGGCAACGAACTGGACGGCATGTACTATTCACGACTGGTACAGCAGCAACTGGAAGAATACCGCGAAAGCGGTCAGGAAATTACTGAAGCGGTCGTCGAGAATATTGGCGATCAGATCTGGCAATCCTTTATCAATGAAACTTTGATTGACAAGGAGATTAAGCGCCTCAATCTTGAAGTTACCAGTGCCGAGTTGTACGAATATTTAATGCAATATCCACCGGAATTTTTAACCAGCCAGGAGGTTTTCCAGACTGATGGCAAATTTGATCGCCAGAAATATATCAACGCTCTGACCAATGTTCAGGGCGATGAATGGATTAATATCGAACAGTATCTCTTCAGTATGCTACGGTTTCAAAAAATCCAGCTCCTGATTGAAAACCTGCCGGTTATTTCGGAATTCGAAGTCAGAGAAGAATACATGCGCACCAAAGTGCCATTTACTCTGGAGACGCTTTTTTTTCCCTTTTCCTTGGTTGCCAGTGATTCCATAACGGTCACCGAATCGGAAATCCAAACCTATTATAAAGAGCATAAAGAAGATTACTTCGTTAAAGAGACCCGCGAAATGGATTACGTCTTTTTCGAAATCAAGCCGACCAGTGACGATTCACTGGCTCGTTATGAGCTGGCAATGGAACTTAAAAAGCGGATTCTCAACGGCGAAGCTTTTGAAACGGTGGCGGCTGAATTCACCGAAGACCCCAGTGGTAAAAACAGCGGCGGCGATTTGGGCTGGTTCGACAAGAATCAGATGGTCGCCCCCTTTTCAGACGCAGCGTTCCGCCTGAAAAAAGGCGAAATCTCTGATCCCGTCCTCACCCAATTCGGTTACCATTTAATTAAAGTCGAAGATAAACGCACTCAGAATGGTCAACCGCAGGTCAAAGCCCGGCATATCCTGCTGAAAATCGAACCCGGTCCGGAGACACTCTCGAAAATCCGCTCCCAAGCCAGTTTGTTTGCCTTCGACGCTGCGGATATCGGCTTCGAAGTAGCCGCAGATAGTCACAATGTCGTCATTAAAACAACAGGTAAACTCAACCGGGACAATAGCTATATCCGCGGTTTCGGCACCTTCAGGCGGGCGGTCCAGTTTGCCTTCTCAAATATTCCACTTGGGACTATATCGGAACTTCTGGGCGCCGACAACGGCTACGCCGTCTTTAAACTATCCGCCATAAATCCCGACTATTACAAACCACTGGAGGAAGTTCACGAAACAATCACCTCCACCCTGATTACCGAAAAACGGGTTAATCTCTTAAAAGAGAAAGCCGACCGGGTCGTAAAGGAGCTCCGAGCCGGAATAGATTTTCAATCACTGGCTCAATCAGAAGCTGAAATCAAATACGACCTGCACCAGGATATTTTACTCAACAAAGGTCTGAAAGGCATCGCTCTTAATCACAGTATCGTCGGTGCCGTACTCGGTTTGAAAGACGGTCAGTTTTCCAAGCCGATTAAAGTGGGTCGCCAATATGTCATCGTCAAACGGGTTTCCGCTAAACCGATTGACGAAGACGATTACGGCGTGGAAAAAGAGCTGATCCGTGACCGCATGCTGAAAAGCGCCAGAACAAATTATTATAATTCCTGGCTGGCAGAGTTGCAAGCCGACACCAAAATCATTGACAACCGGGAGAATATGTTTTAATCCCGGTTAATCAGAAAATTCTCCCCTCCCGAATATCAGAACGAAATTAATAAAAGGCAGTCAGTAATGGCTGCCTTTTTCATTGTGATGAAGAAAGAAAATCCTGCAAGGTCATCCCGGGATTTACACCATTACAACAAAAACCGCTGCACCAGTTTATCCGCCAGGTCTGCCACCTCTGGTTCTCTCCGGTTGGTCAGGATGATTACCGTAAATTGATCATCGGGAAAGCGCTGGATTACATTCCGGAAGCCGCAGGTACTGCCGGTATGATGCAGACGCCGGTGACCTTTGTACTCGTCAATGCGCCAACCGAAGCCGTAGTTTTCCAGCGCCGGCGTGAAGGCGCGTTCCAGACTCTCGCTGCTTACCAGTTTTTCCGTATACAGCGCCTGATCCCACTTAAACAGATCTTCCAGCGAGCTGTAAATCCCGCCATCCCCCAATACAGCGCTGGTGATGCTCTGATCCGAGAAACGAACCGAGCCCGTTTCCACATGATACCCAAAGGCGCGATTTGGAACGGTGGATATTCCCTCTTCATACGCAACGGTATTCAGCATTCCCAAAGGATGAAAAATCTCATCTTCAAGAAATTTGGCGTACCTTTTACCCGTTATTTTTTCCACGATCATAGCCAGTACGGCATAGCCGGAATTGCTATAGCGGTATTCGGTTCCCGGCGAAAAATAGGTGCTGTCAATACTCATCATCATCCTCAAAACATCCCGATCACGAACCTGAACCGTCGCTGTATCGGGAATCAAATCTTCATAATCAATCAATCCGGAGCGATGCTGCAATAGAAATTCGATAGTAATCTTGTCACCGTATTCGGGAAATTCCGGAAAAATATTCGTCAGTGTTTTAGCATAAGTCAATTTGCCGGCTTCGACCAATTTCATGATCGCCATCGCCGTAAATTGCTTGGAAACCGACGCCAGGCGGAAGTTGGTCGCACTGCTTACGGGAATCTGCCGTTCGAGGTCAGCCATTCCATAACCTTTTTGGAAAATAATTCCGCCGTGATCGATAATCATCACTGCTGCACCGGGCACCCTCTGACCAGTGTAATCCCGAAAGAGTCTGTCCGCAAATCTATCCGTGCTGCAGGATGATAATCCAATCGCCATCATAAAAACCGGTACGAGACATAACATTTTATGCATATTTCCCCTCATCCTTCTATCTACATCCAAACAGCCCTGTCAGTTCAAATCACTCTTAATCCGCTGACAAGCGATGGCTATTGCATTACTGACGGCGCTTGCTGAATCCCGGGATTGGGATATCATTGAGTAAAATGATCAGTAGAATGAGCCCCGCGATAAAGATTCCCATGGATGTAAACTGGGCGCTGCTCAACCCCCAAGCGACTTTCGGATTGACGCGGATGAATTCCAGTAAAAAACGCTCCAATCCGGCGATCATGAGATAGATGGCAAAAGTCATCCAGGACTTCTTCAGACGCGGTCTGACAAATTTCACCAATAAAAAAAACATGGTAAAATTGATAATCATTTCGTACAGTTGGGTTGGATGTACCGGATAATCCGCCGGGGGTGACGCATGGGGAAAAGTCACTGCCCAGGGCAGATTGCAGGCTATGCCGTGGCAGCAGCCGGCAAAAAAGCAGCCGATCCGACCGATTCCCTGCCCGACCAGTAGTATGGGACCAATGATATCCGCGTATTCGCCGAGCGGCTTTTTGGCATGCCGGATGAACAGAATAACGGCAATTGTGCCGCCCACCAGCCCGCCGTGAAATACGAGACCGGCGCCCGAAAAGATCATTCCCAGCGGATCCTGTAAAAAATCCCCGGAAAATTCGATCATATAGAATATTTTAGCACCGATGATACCTCCGATTGCTCCCCAGAAGATGATATTGCTGGCGATTTCCGGATCGTCGCCTCGCTTTTTAATCTCATATTTCAGGATCAGGTAACATACCAAAAACGCCGTCGCCATCATGAAACCGTAGGTATAAATCGTCAACGGTCCGATATGTAGCAGTTCAGGATGCATTTTTATTCCTTCCTATTAAAACCGTTTAAGTGTACGATTGCGTCAATTGTCCGCTTGGGGACATGCAGTTGTCCGTCAGCATCTTTCCAGTATCTCACGGTCTCGTCGCTTTTTTCCAGCAACGGCTCCTCTGCGGGATAGCCCAGGGCGACCACCGTGTCAATGGTGTATTTTGCCGGAATTTGATAAAACGACCGCAGCGCCGACCGGTTAACCGACGCCAGCCAGCAGCTGCCGATTCCGTAAGACCAGGCTGCCAGTATAAAATTTTCCACTGCCGCACCGACATCGTGATATTTCCATTTTTCTCCGATTTCTTCATCGATGAGTACAATTAAATAGGCGGTGGGACGCTGCCCCGGTTGGGGATCGCCATGCGGCTGAATATACCCCGCCCAGCGCAGGAGCGGAAAGATCATATCTACCTGTTCCCTCTCTGTAACCAGAATGTAGTGCAACGGTTGCCGATTCGCCGCCGAAGGGGCTACCCGGGCGGCATCAATACAATCCAGCAATATTTGATGGTCAAGCACTTTGGGTTGAAATTGGCGAATCGAGCGTCGTGATTTGATCAGTTCGATCAGATTCATTATACGCCTTAAACACTACCGTCGCGTAATTCGAAGTTGACTTTGCGAAGTTTACCGGTCAGAATCCTTGCCAGATTTTTCATAATGATGAAACCGATATGTTCATGCTCCTCAAGAAAGCGATGGAAATCCAGATAATCGGTGTAGAGGCAAAAGGAATCCTCTTCGGCGATAACCGAAGCCGAGCGGGTCGAACCGTCAATCAGGGCAAACTCGCCGTAAATCTCATTATCCCGCAGCGTGGCGATCTTCTCCTTATTGCCCGGGCTGGCGCTGGAAGACATGACCACCTTCACACGTCCCCGCCCGATGATATAGAGGTCATTTGAAGGCTCACCTTCCTCCAGGATGACGGCTTTCGCCTTGAACTGCTTTGAATGAAAAATTCCCGCCAGAAGATGGAGTTCTTCATCGTTGAGACCATGACAGAGTTCCGAGCGTCTCAATACGTCTACTACATTCATGATCACTCCTTTATGTTTGGATACTTTTTTCGGCTAAATATACAGTGTTGGAAATTAACATGGCAATGGTCATGGGACCTACACCGCCGGGAACCGGCGTAATCGCGGCGACTTTATCAATCACATCCATGTAATTTACATCGCCTACCAACCGATAGCCGCGCCTGGCAGCGGGATCATCAACACGATTAATTCCGACATCAATCACCACCGCCCCATCTTTGACATAATTTCGGTCTATCAAATGCGGTTGTCCGATGGCTGAAATGAGAATATCCGCCTGTTGGCAGAGTGCCGGCAGATTTTTCGTTCGTGAATGGCAGAGCGTCACCGTGGCGTTTCCCAATGCCCGCTTCTGCCAGAGCAGATTGGCAATCGGTTTCCCGACGATATTACTGCGTCCGATAATCACGGCATGCTTGCCTTTTGGATCGATGCCTGAATATTTCAGCAACATCAGAATCCCGTGCGGTGTACAGGGCAGCGGCGCCTCAACACCAAGTACCATCCTGCCCAGATTAACCGGATGAATCCCATCGGCATCCTTGCCCGGATCAATTTTCAGAATAATCTTCAGCTCATTCAGATTCTCCGGAACCGGTAATTGTACCAGAATTCCATGAAAACGATCCTCCCGGTTTAATTCATCAATCAGCTGTTCCAGCTCCGGTTGAGTCGTCATTTCAGGTAATCGGAAAGTTTCCGAAAACAGTTCCATCGCCTCGAAGGCTTTCTCTTTCATGCGGACATAACTCTGCGAGGCGGAATCGTCGCCTACCAGAATAACCGCCAAGCCCGGTGTAACACCCTGCTTCTTTAGCTTTTGAATTGTCGGAACCAGCGATTCCTTTACTTTGACGGAAATACTCTTTCCATCTATGATTAATGGCTGTTTACTTGGCATAGCTTACACTTCTATGTTCCCGGACGACCACAACTTTAATCTGTCCCGGATAGTTAAGATCGGTCTGAATCTTGGTGGCAATTTCATCCGCCAGATTGTCGGCTTCAATATCATTCACCACTTCATTCTCCACAATCACCCGGACTTCCCGACCGGCTTGAATAGCGTAGGTTTTGGAAACGCCTTCGAAATTGTTGGCGATTTCCTCCAGCTTCGCCAGCCGCTGGATATAGCTCTCCAAAGTATCGCCCCGGGCACCGCGTCGGGAACCGCTGATCTGGTCGGCTGCCGCCACAATTACCGAGATCGGATGGGTTGCTTCCAGCTCCTCATGGTGGGAGGCGATTGCATTAATCACAATCTCGTTTTCCTTGAATTTGCGGGCGATATCCGCTCCGATCAGGGCATGCGTCCCGGTGACATTGCGGTCAATCGCCTTGCCAATATCATGCAGCAGCCCGGCGCGTTTAGCAATTTCGCCGTTCAAACCGAGCTCCGCCGCCATTAAACCGGACAACCAGGCGACTTCAACAGAATGTTTCAGGACGTTCTGACCATAGGAGGTTCGGTACTTCAGTTTTCCCAGCGTTTTCATCAAATCCGGCGGAAGTGGCGCCAGACCGACTTCGTCAATCGCCTCTTCGGCGGCATGCAGAATGGATTCGTCAACCTCGATCGTGGCTTTTTTTATCATCTCTTCAATTCGCGAAGGATGAATGCGCCCGTCCAAAACCAATTTTTCCAGGGCAATGCGGGCGATTTCGCGCCGAACCGGATCGAAGCCCGAAAGCACTACCGCCTCAGGTGTATCGTCAATGATGATCTCAACGCCTGTGAGCGATTCAAAATGCCGGATATTACGTCCTTCCCGCCCAATGATCCGCCCTTTCATGTTGTCATTCGGCAAATTCACCACCGATACGGTGGTTTCAGCGGTATGATCTGCCGCAGAGCGCTGAATCGCCGTAACAATAATCTTCTTGGCTTCACGGGTAGCCTCAGCGAGAGCGGTATCGCGCATCTCTTTGACCTTTTTGGCAATTCCGGATTTGGCATTTTCCAGCAGATTTTCCATTAATATGTCCTGTGCCTCTTTGCGGGACATACCGGCAATCCGCTCCAGCCGATCGGTTTGCATTTCAACAATCTTCTGAATCTCCGCTTCCTTCTGAGATAACGCCGACTGCTGCTTCTTTAAGGCTGCATCACGTCTATCCAGCTCTTCTGCTTTTTTGTCGGCAATTTCCATTTTGCGTTCCAGATAGAATTCCCGCTTGACCAGCTTCTTTTCCATCTCCCGCACTTCCCGCATTTTATTGCGTGATTCCTCTTCGGCGCGCTGTTTGATACGCAGGGATTCGTCTTTCGCCTCGAGGCGACTCTCCCGCAGAATGGCATCCGCCTCTTTTCTTGCATTTTCAACAATTTCCGAGACGGTGGATTTTGTTTTTTTCAGATTCTGGATGTATAAGAAAAGCGCCAGCCCGGCGCCAATCGCTACACCCACCAATCCTATCACGATGTTCAGTATTAACATGGTCTCTCCTAACTAAAAAGCTTCAACAACTTCTTTCAGTTGTAAAACTTTAACCGGAAATGGCAACTGTCTGGATTTATCTTAAAAGAAAGATGGGCTAGGTATCTTCGTTCAATTTTTCATCAATCAGATCAACCAGAAACATGGTCTTTTCATTGATCTTATGACTGGTTTCTTCCTTCTCTTTGTTGCTGCCGAACAATTCATCGGTAATGTTCATGGCAGCTAATATTGCAACCCGCAAAGGCGATTGAACGGTTGTCAGCGAATTTTCCACCTCTTCCATTTTTTCATTCACATAATTGGCGACGCTGACAATATAAGACGGATCAGCTTTGGCTTTGACGGTATATTCCTGCCCGTATATTGTGACACGTACTAAACTGTCGTTTTGCTCTTCCATCTTTTTCTTTTCTTGATCTTTAATCCGGTTAAAGCGATCAAGGGAATTAAAATTTCTCCAAATCGGTCAGCATCCCCTCGATCAGGGTTCTTAATCGTTGCCTCTTTTTTTGATCCAACATTTTTTCGAGGGATACACCCTCATTCAACTCGGTTTTTATCGTTCTGTTCTCCTCTTGTAGTTTGGTTACAAAAGCAAGCAGGGCGCGGATTCTTTCTTCCAGTAAATTCAAATTTGCCAAGTCCATACCTGCTTCTCTACCTTAATTGAGCGCCCACTTCTTCTTTCAGTATTTTGTGAAGGGCAGCCATTTTATCATCAATTTCAATATCCAGTAACGTGCGATCATTTGCCTGAAATACCAAATTAAATGTAATACTTTTTAGACCTTTGTCAATATTTTTTCCTTGATAAAGGTCATAGAACTTCAATTCTTTCAGATATTCACCGGCATTTTTACAGATTATGGCTTCGATCTCGGCAATTTTCAGATTTTCTTTGACCAAAATCGAAATATCTCTTTCAATCTTTGGGAAAACCGGTAATGGCGTAAAGGATTTACCCAGATTTGCGTTTTCCAGCAAGGTCGTCAGGTCGCCTTCAAAGACAAATACCGGAATTTCAATATCCCACTCCAGGGTTAAATAGGTCTTGTTGATCATTCCGAAATATCCCAGCATATTGCCCCGGTAATTAATATCAATGAGTATTTCAAAATGGTCATGCACAGACGGTTGAAATTCAACGGCTGTAATGCCGAATTTCTCGAAAATCGCTATCAGTAAGCCTTTGAGAACAAAGATATCTACAGCCCGCCGTTCGAAACCCCAGTATTTCTCTTCCAAATAGCCGGTCAGCAATACGGCATACCGTTGAAATTCACGGGCGTGAGTCTCGTACTTGCGATCAAACTGCTGAACAAAGCCAATTTCAAACAGCTGCAGATCGTTATTCTGGCGGTTGATATTGTAGCGGGCGTTCTGCAACAGACCGGGAACCAGTGTTGAGCGCATCAGCGACATCTCTTTGCCCAGCGGATTTCTGATCGGTACCGGTGTTAACTTCTGCGGACCAAACCCGGTATGTTTTTGACTCACCAGCGAGTTGTTGTATACCTCATACAGCCCGAAATTCGCCAATGATTGGCGCAGCTGTTCAACCAGTTTATAATTCAGCGGTTCTTCGTAATTCGGTTGAATGTGCATCTCCCGGGCATTCGGTACCCGGTGCATCCCGTAAATCCGCACCACCTCTTCGATCAGATCAACTTCGCGTTCCAGATCGGGGCGCCAACCGGGCGCTTTCAATACGACGCAATCCGCATCCTGAGTCAGGATTTCACAGCCCAGTTTTCTGAATTTAGTTACCATCCACTGCGGTTCAATCTCCAGACCCAGGAGCGCGTTGACACGCTGAAAACGAACCTTGATCCGGGCTGGCTCGATTTTCCGAATGTAATTATCCACAATTCCCCTGGTAACCGTCCCGCCAGCCAGTTCAGCGATCAAATCGGTCAGGCGATTCATAGCATAAATTGCGCCATCCGGATCGGCACCCCGTTCGAAGCGATACGAAGCGTCAGTCTGCAATCCGAGATAGCGGGAACCCTGCCGAATCGTCGCCGGGTCAAAATAGGCACTCTCGATTAAAATATCGGTCGTATCTTCCGTAATTTCAGAGTTTTCCAAACCCATTATCCCGGCAACAGCCACCGCTTTTTCAGCATCGCAGATCAGCAGAACATCAGCATTCAATTCACGCCGGACACCGTCCAGAGTGACAACCTCTTCGCCGTCTACCGCACTGCGAACCACAATCTTCTTTCCAACGATCATACGGTAGTCAAAGGTGTGCAGCGGATGACCGGTCTCCAGCAGCACAAAATTAGCGGCATCAACGACATTGTTAATCGAGCGCTGACCGACACTGAGCAGACTGTCTACCAGCCATTGAGGCGACGGACCAATTTTAACACCTTGCACAATCCGGGCAGCATAGCGCGGACAGCCAATGGGATTTTCGATTTCGACTTCGATAAAATCACTTGTCAGGGCATCGGATTCCTGAAAATTGATGGCGGGAATCCGTAGCTCACCGTCAGTTAACAAAGTTATATCCCGGGCAACACCGATATGTGACGTGCAGTCCGGTCGGTTGGGCGTCAGGTCAATATCAATACTAATGCCGTTTCCGGTCAGATAGTTCCGTAAATCGCCGCCCAGCGGAGCATTATCCGGCAAGACCATAATGCCGCTGTGATCGTCGGACAGTCCCAGTTCGTCCTCGGCACAAATCATTCCCTCGGATTGAATTCCCCGAATTTTCACCGGTTTCAGCTGCATTCCGTTGGGCAATACCGCCCCGATCCGGGCTAAAGGCACCCTTTGCCCCGGCATTACATTCGGCGCTCCGCAGATAACGCTCAGCGTTTCAGAACCGGTCGCCACCCGACAGATTTTCAGCCGGTCGGCATTGGGATGCGGCAGCACTTCCTGAATTTCTGCGATAATGACTCCTTCAATCCGATCGGCGGCATTCTCAATAATTTTCGATTCGAGTCCGAGGTAAGTAAGTTTCTCTTCAAGCTCTTCAGGACTGTAGGGAATGTCGGTGTATTTTTCCAGCCACTTTGTATTTACAATCATCGAAAAACCGTATTTATCTAATTCTCAAAACCAAAACACCAAGGCTAAAACTGTCTTAGAAAGCGAATATCCCCTTCATAAAACAGGCGAATGTCGTCAATGCCGTATTTCAAGAGCGCAATTCGCTCAGCTCCCATTCCAAAGGCATATCCGGTGTATTTTTCCGGATCAATCTGACAGGCGGTGAATACATTGGGATCAACCATACCGCAACCCATAATCTCCAGCCAGCCGGTATGTTTACATAGCCGACAACCGGAGCCGCCGCAGATAATGCAGGAAATATCCACCTCTGCACTGGGTTCGGTAAACGGGAAAAAACTCGGTCGAAACCGCAATTGCACATCTTTGCTAAAAAATCTTTTCGCAAACACCTCAATGGTCAGTTTCAGTTCTGCGAAAGTGACATTTTCATCCACATAGAGCCCCTCAATCTGATGAAACACGCAGTAGCTGCGCGGGTTGATCGCCTCGTTGCGATACACCCGTCCGGGCGCCAAGATGCGGACAGGTGGTTTCGTTTTCAACATTGTCCGAATCTGAATTGGTGATGTGTGGGTGCGCAGCAGAATGTCCTTATCTACGAAAAAGGTGTCCTGCATGTCCCGGGCTGGATGATTCGGTGGAAAATTCAACGCCTGAAAATTATTAAAATCGGTCTCGACTTCCGGACCAAATTCGATACCGAACCCCATTTCTCCGAATATATCGCAGATCCGATTCATCGTCTGGGTAATCGGATGCAGGCGTCCCTGCCGAAAGGGGTAACCGGGCAAGGTATAATCAAAACTAGTGCCCTTATTATCCTGCTCTGCAACTCTGTTTTGTAGGCTTTTGATCTGTTCTTCGGCGGTTTTCTTTAATGTATTCAGCGCCTTGCCAAATTCCGGCTTTTCACTGGAGCTCAGTGCGCCGAAATCTTTGAAAAGACCGGCGATCAGTCCCTTTTTACCAAGATATTTGATCCGCAGGTTTTCAACGGATTGAGCGTTGATATCAATTTGCGAGAGATCGTGCTGTAATTGTCTTTGAACCTCGTGAATATCTTCCAGCAGGCTCATGGCTCATGCCTTTGCCATTTCAACCAGTTTGGCAAATCCCTCAGGATCTCTGACGGCAATATCTGCCAGCGCTTTACGGTCGAGCGTCACGCCCTTCATCTTTAGACTGTGAATAAATTTGCTGTAGGATAAATCGTAAGGACGCACTGCGGCATTGATCCGGGCAATCCATAAGCCCCGAAATTCCCGTTTTTTAACGCGCCGGTCACGATAGGCATACTGCAACGCTTTCTCAATGGCATCTTTGGCATTGACATAGAGCTTGCTGCGGGAGCCGCGATACCCTTTCGCCATTTTAATTAACTTCCGGTGCCTTCTGTGGTGCGGTACCGAACTATTTGCTCTCGGCATAATTCAACTCCTAACTTGAGATCATTTTTTTAACTCTTTTTTCGTCAGCCGGCGCCACAACGCCCGACTGTCCCAATCTTCGTTTCCGCTTGGATGTTTTTTTTGTTAGGATATGGGCAAAATTTGCTTTGTTTCGCTTGATTTTCCCAGATCCGGTCAGCTTAAAACGTTTCGCGGCGGATCGCCTTGTCTTCATCTTTGGCATTCTATTTTTTCTCCTATTTTGCTGTCAGAATCGTCACAATCGAACGTCCCTCAAAATTTGGCGCTTTGTCGACCACACAGACATCGGAAAGCATCTCGAGAATTTTATTGATCAGCTCCACACCCACCTCCTGATGAGCCAGTTCACGACCTCGAAACATCAGGGTGATTTTCACTTTAAAACCATTGGCAAGAAATTCGCGCACATGATCTACTTTCATATTCAGGTCATGGTCACCGATGCGGGGACGAAATCGAACCTCTTTAATTTTAACAACGTGCTGCTTTTTCTTGTTTTCACGCTCCTTCATCTGCTTCTGATATTTGAATTTGCCGAAATCCATGATTTTGCAGACCGGTGGCTTAGCGTCGGGTGAAATTTCCACCAGATCCAGCCCAAATTCATCGGCTTTGTCCATTGCCTCTCTTTGCGATACGATTCCAATTTGCTTCCCTTCGGGATCAATAAGTCTTACAGATTGTGTCCGAATCTGTTCGTTAATGCGTAACTTTTTCTCTATGATAATATCTCCTCTATTGTTTTTCTATCTCTGCTGCGATAATTGCGATAGCTTTTTCCCAGTCATAAACACCTTTCTGCCCGGATTTGCGCCGGCGAATGGATACCGTGCAGTCCTGAGCCTCCCGCTCACCGATGATGAACATATAGGGAATTTTCATCAGCTCAGCTTCACGGATTTTCGCCCCGATGGTATCGTTTTTAGAATTGAATTCGGTGCGAATTGATTTTTCTATCAAACGATTATGAAACTGCTTGGCGACCTCGTTCTGATTTTCGGAAATTGGAATAACCGCAGCCTGCACCGGCGCCAGCCAGACCGGAAAATCGCCAAGCGTGTTTTCGATCAACACCCCCACAAACCGCTCCAGGGAGCCCATAATCGCCCGGTGAATCATATAGGGTTGGTGCTTTTCATTGTCGCTGGCAATATACTCCATCTTAAATCTTTCCGAAAGATTAAAATCAAATTGAATGGTTGTACATTGCCAACTACGGTTCAGGGCATCTTTGATTTTTATGTCAATCTTCGGTCCATAAAAGGCACCGCCGCCCTCGTCAAGGGCATACTCGACGTTTATCTCATCCAGAGCATATCTTAAGGCAGCCGTCGCCTCTTCCCACTTAGCCGGTTCGCCTACATATTTGTCCTTCGGCTTGGTTGCGACAAAGACTTCAAATTCATTAAAGCCGAATTTCCGGATATAATCGAAGGAGAACTGCACCAGTTTTATAATCTCTTCGTTCAGCTGCTCCGGTGTACAGATAATGTGTGCATCATCCTGAGTGAAGCCGCGCACCCGCATCAAACCATGCAGCACACCCGATAATTCGTAACGATATACGGTTCCCAATTCCGCATATTTAATCGGCAAATCGCGATAGCTGCGGGTTTTTGACTTGTAGACCTGAATATGAAAGGGACAATTCATGGGCTTGATAAAATATTCGTCGCCTTCGATTTTCATGGAATCGAACATGAATTCACGATAAAATCCGAGGTGACCGCTGGTTTCCCACAAATTCGATTTCCCGATATGGGGTGTCTGTACCAGTTCATAACCACGCTCGAGATGCTCCCGAATCCAGTAATCTTTAATTATCTGGAGCAGCATCGCCCCCCGGGGATACCAGATGACCAGTCCGGGACCGACCTGCTCATTGATTTCAAACAATTCGAGGGATTTGCCGATTTTGCGATGATCCCGCCGCTTAGCCTCTTCAAGGAAATTCAGATACTTCCTGAGTTCCTTTTCAGAGGGAAAGGCGGTGCCATAAATCCGCGTGAGCATTTTATTACGGGAATCGCCGCGCCAGTACGCGCCGGCTGTATTCAGCAGTTTAAATGCCTTGATTTTCCCGGTTGACGGGATATGCGGACCCCGGCAGAGGTCGGTAAAATCGCCTTGGGTATAAACCGACAGCACCTCATTGTCGGCGATTGATTCGATGATTTCAACTTTATAGGTCTCTCCCATCGCCGCGAATTTTTTCTGCAACTCATCACGGGTATATTCTTCTCTTCGTACCGGAATATCCGCCGCGATAATCTCCTGCATCCGCTTTTCAATCTTGTCCAGGTCTTCATCTGTAAAAGGCGGTTCCACATCAAAATCATAATAGAAACGGTTCTCGATCGCCGGACCGATCGTGACCTTCGCAGTAGGAAACAGTTGCTTAACCGCCTGCGCCATGACGTGGGAAGTACTGTGTAGCAGGATATCGTGAGCCTCAGGCGATTTATAGGTAATCACCTCGACTTTGGAATCGGCGGTAATCGGAATATATAAGTCGACAAGTTGACCGTTTACATTGGCAGCGAGAGAATTTTTAAACAGCCCGTCACTGATAGATTTAGCAACCTCGGCAGCAGTCGTACCGGTATTCACCGACATCTGTGCACCGTCGGGAAGTGTGACTGTAATCTTCGGTATAGGGCTCAAAATTACTTTCCTTTTTATTCTCGCTGTTCACTTTGACCTCTGGTAAAAAATTGAGGTGTCAATCCTGTGGGCGATACTGGACTCGAACCAGTGACCCCTTGCATGTCAAGCAAGTACTCTAACCACCTGAGCTAATCGCCCCAATTTCACTTATTAAAAAGAACTTCCATTTCAAGAACCAGTGACCCTCCCGACAGGTCGGGACAAGTACTCTAACCACCTGAGCTAATCGCCCCAATTTCACTTATTAAAAAGAACTTCCATTTCAAGAACCAGTGACCCTCCCGACAGGTCGGGACAAGTACTCTAACCACCTGAGCTAATCGCCCCAATTTCACTTATTAAAAAGAACTTCCATTTCAAGAACCAGTGACCCTCCCGACAGGTCGGGACAAGTACTCTAACCACCTGCCTGCCCGGCGAATCCCGATTTATCGGGAGAAGCCGGGAGATAATCGCCCGACAATCATCTTGTTATGTTAAATAGCCACCATTCTTTTCGGCTTTTGCAGATATCCTCTCTATAAGTATCTCAAAAAACGAGACTTAATTTAAATAATGTTTCTTTGACACGCAACGGAAAACTCGCATGAAAATCCAGGGATAATCTCAAGGTCCAGCGATGATATCATGGGCTTTTTTCGCTATTAAAACAACTGTTTAAGTCAATCAGCCCTGAATATCTCAAGCTCTTCAAAATCTACATCCAGTAGCTTGGGTTGGTCCAGGACCAGTCTTTCAATCTTGCCGTCTGTGTCCAATTCAAATGTCAAATAACCCTGTGGAATCATCGGGTCCCGCCACTGTAATTGAAAAGTGTGCTCCTGCCAGTGAATACAATCGGCGGTAAAACCGGGCATATGGGGAAAAAGAAGCAGCAGTCGCTCTTCTACCTGCTCAATGAAAATGTCACCGATCATACGGTCCCGATATCTCCCGATATATTCCGTCAAGGGCAACGGCGGTGCAGTACCGGCTTTTTCCGACTGATCAACCTCTTCCTCGACAGATATCGATTTTCTGAAAACCCTGTCCCATTCATAATCGGGAAAGCCGAGAAAGTGATCCAGTAGTTTGTAAAATATCGTGTAATACATGCGGTACTCTTCTTGATTCGTCAGGATCACAAAGCCCAACTTCTCTACGGGCACCATCGCAACCAGCGCCCGCATTCCATCAACACCCCCGGAGTGACGAATGATCTTCTGCCCCTGATAATCTTCCAGAAACCAGCCTAATCCATATGTCCGGTACTGCGGCTGGCGACGCTTCATTTCCACCGGATAATCTGAAAAAGGAATCACCATCTGCGGGCTGAACATTTCCCGGGCATTTTCTTCACTGAAAATCCGCCTTCCCTCAAATTCTCCATGACTCAGCAAGCAACGTACATATTGCGCCATGTCCCCAGCCGACGAATAAATTGACGCTGCCGGTCCGACATTGTCATAATCGCGGTGCGGAATCACAATAAGTTGTGATTCTTTAAAAATATGCGGCATTGCTACATTTTTTCGGGTTTGTAGCTCATCCATCGTCGTGGTTGTACGATTCATATTTAGCGGCAGCAGCAGCTTTTCACGGATATATTCATCCCAGCTTCTGCCGGTGATTGCCTGGATGATCTGTCCGGCAACTAAATACATCACATTTTGATAGGCGTATTCGCTGCGGAAGCTGCTAACCGGTTTCAGATAGCGTAGCCGCTCGATGATTTCCTCCCGATTGAAATCGGAACCATACCAGATTGTCCCGCCGCTGACACTGCGCAGCCCGCTGCGATGCGTCAAAAGGTCGGTAAGGGTGATTTCCCGGGTTACCCAGTCGTCGTACATCCTAAAATCGGGCAGATGCTGAATCACTTTGTCATCCCAGCGTAAACGTCCCTCGTCCTCCAGCATCGCCAACCCGACGGCAGTGGTTGATTTTGAAATCGAACCGATCGCAAAGAGGGTATTTTCGTCAACTTTTTCAGGCTTCCCGACCTCGCATACACCATATCCTTTAATAAAAACCACTTTATCATCTTTGACGACAGCCAGAGAAAGTCCCGGCACCCGGAAATATTCCATGTTATCAATAATGTAGTCGTTTATATCTGGAAAATCGGCAGGCTGCCCAACTACTGGTTGGATTAAAACTATTGATAAAACCCAAAACCCGAGAACCGTTTTCAATAAATTATTCTGCATTCTCCCGGTCCTCATTTCGCTGCCACTGTTTTTTGATTAAGCCCCAAATAAGATACCCGGCACCCGGTGAAATCCCGACCAAAAAGCTGCTCTGTCCGGTGTACCCGGTTTTATAGTTCATAAAAAGGGCACACACTATTCCCGCCGCAATAGTTGCGATTAACATCGTCCAAATGTTCTGTTTAATAAGCCGTTCAAAGGTCATAAAAATCGCCAGCGAGGAACCGGTTGCAATCAGATAAAGATAGAAGCGAATGCTATCAATCTGATCGGTTTGATGTAAAATCCATCCCGTAAGCAGAGCAAATATTATCGTCTGCGTCAACAGTTTGAACAAATTCCAATGAAGCGGTCCGCGTTTAATGAGCGCCTGCGACTGGACCCGCGCTATAATCATTCCGATAAATACCGATAAGATTGATATTTTTAAAATCATTGCGCCATTTTCCGGTGCTCATTCTCCCAAACAGACTTTAAAACCACCCGATAGGCAGGAGAATAATGGTGGCGGTACTGTTCGGAGTGGTGAACCACCGGATAATTATTTTCCAGAATATACTGCTGAAATTCAAGAAAATCAGCCATATCAACCGGAATTTGTCCGGCGCTTACCTGCCGGGAGATATAGTCCCAGACATTCTTCAGTTTTACCCTATTCACCGATTGCTGCCGGCATGATTCGACGACGGATTGAACAATTATTTCACTGGAATAACCGAGTGCTTTATACTTTTTCAGATTGATGCGAACATATTCAGAATCGGGTGATATATTTTCGATCAATTCACAATTTCCGGCGGCTTCGACAGCGAACAGCTCTTTATCGAGATATTTTTGAATTTCCTGTAAATTTGCTCCCAAATGCGCCGGTCCCATCGTACCCTGATATACCAGTTTGTACATATCAGCCGGCTGCATTGAGGGATAGCGTGCAAGATGTTGTCGGATAATACCAGACCACTTTTTCATATACGGATCACCGGGATAACGGGTACAAATCACCAGACTGCAAATTAATAACGCTATGATCACCAATTTCATGATGCCGCTGGAAATGAATTCAGGACTTTGAATCGTCAATCTCTTTAAAATCGGCATCTTCAATATCATCGGGATTGATATCCATCATCTTTTGGTCCTGATTGCCCCTGACCTCTGACTTCGAGTCGAATACTTTTTTGAAATATGGTTCAACCAGTTTCCAGATGATGTATAGAATCAATAGATAGAGGATTAATCGAAACATGAATTATGCCTTTCTCTCAGGGTGATAATAGATCGTCCCTGAGACCGGTTTTCTCAGCAGACCTAGCAATTCATTTAAATCATCGTCGTTATGGACAAAATCAATATCGTTTGTATTGACAATCAGCAAGGGACTTTCCTTATACCGGTAAAAATACTCGTTATAAATTTGATTCAGCGACTCAATATACTCGCGCGAAATATCCCGCTCATAACTGCGACCGCGCTGTCTGATATTCTGCATCAGTCTATCCGTGCTGGCTTGCAAAAAAACCACCAGGTCGGGCTTCGGAATCTCTTTTTCCAGCAGCTGGGCGATTAGATTATAAAGGATAAATTCTTTCTCATTCAGGTTCAAATGGGCAAAGAGTTTGTCTTTATCAAACATATAGTCGCTGATCAGAAGATTTGAAAACAGGTCAACCTGCTTTAACTCCATTTGTTGGCGATAGCGGCTTAGTAAGAAGTAGAGTTGGGTCTGGAAAGCGTAACGTTCAGGGTCTACATAGAAATCCTCAAGAAACGGATTTTCTTCGAACTTTTCCAGTACCAGACGAGCCGACATACGCTCCGCCAATATCCTGGCGAAACTTGTTTTTCCGGCACCGATTACTCCTTCGATTGCGATATAATAGAGGTGTTTCATCAATCCTTTCAATTCTGTCCTACAATTTAATTACTTATCCAAGAATGGGTACTTTTTATTTTTACCACCATGCCGCCATTTTGGCATCTTACCAATAAATCGCTGATCCTTAAACGCAGCTGCGGGTGAATAAATTCAGCTGCAATTTCTGCCAGCGGCTCCAATACAAAGCGCCTTGCAGCAATTCCCGGATGAGGTATGGTCAATTTTTTATCTTTTATCATCATCTCATCGTAAAACAAGATATCAATGTCAATTATCCGGGGACCATAGCGCTTCTCACCGAAATTCCGACCCATCTCCTGCTCAGTTAGTTTGCATTCGGTCAGTAACTGCAACGGTTCCAGCTCAGTGCTGCCTCTGAGAACCATGTTCAGAAAAGCCGGCTGGTCGGTTACATATTGTGCTTCGGTTTCATATAAAGAAGATACCACTTGCGGAGAGAATACCTTTTTTTCTGACAGTTTGCAGAGTGCAGTGCGTAAATTGTTTTCCCGGTCGCCAATATTTGAGCCAAGTGCCAGAAAGACCGGATGGTGACTCACCCCAAATCCCCTATATCATCATGAGTTCTTTCGATTTCCACCTCCACTGTATCCAGTACGCCCTTCACCGGCGCACCTGGTTTTCTAATCCGAATAATGACCCTTTCGGGCTGATAGTGGGCAAAGATTTCCTTCAGAATTTTGCCTGCCAGCGCCTCAATCAGATAGAATTTTGATTTGGTGACCACGTCGTGCACGAGCTGATACAGATCAACGTAACTGATGGTATCGTTGAGATGATCCGAGCGGATGGCTGCATTCATATCAAATTCAATACTCAAATCCACCTCAAACCGACCACCCAGAATCTTTTCCTGTTCGGCGACGCCGTGATAGCCGTAGAATACCATATTTTTTAAACTCATGCGACCCATTCAATTTCTCCCCTTAAATCGCTCTGAATTTACCCAAGACGCCAGGAATTGTCAAGCCGCATTGACGAAACGGCAAAGACCTTGACATTGCTGCACAAAATTGACCTTTCACTCGACATGATTTCCGATTTTTTTTGACAAGTTAGCAGTTCTATATGACAAAATAATAATTCCATCACTTCGGCACAGCTCTTGTGACATTTATAAGCGGTTTTTGAATTGGTGAAACAAAATAATAAAAGGAGAAAGACCATGACTATCACAAGATGGATTCCAAGAAGTTCTTTATTAGGTTTTCAAAACGAGGTTGACCGGTTAATGGATTCAGTGTTTGGAACAGAGCCCGAAACCGCCGATGAATGTCTCATCTGTCCCAGTGTTGATATTGAAGAATACGACAAATACTTCCTGCTCCATTTCGAACTGCCCGGCATTAATAAAAAGGATGTTACCATTAATGTCAAAGACAACATCCTGACCGTAGAAGGTGAAAAAAAAGCGGGTAAAAAATCAGACTCCGACAAATATCACCTAAGTGAGCGGGTTTATGGAAAATTTCGGAGAAATTTCCGGCTTCCAGAAACGGTAGACACAGAAAATATCGAAGCCGAATACGTCGACGGCGTGCTTAATCTCACTGTCCCCAAACTGGCAGAAGCACTGCCCAAACAGATTGAGATTAAAGTAAAATAATCAACGTTCATTAACAATTGATAACTAAAGGAGGTGTGCTATGGCAATCACAAGATGGACCCCAAGATCAATGCTCGGTTTTCGCAATGAGTTTGATCGCCTCTTCGACTCCTTCTTCAATCCCACGGAGGAAGAAGAAACATTTCTAGCTGCCTTTTCCCCGGCTGTTGATATTGAAGAAAGAGATAAGGACTACCTGGTTACTGCCGAGTTACCCGGAATTAAGAAAGAAGATATCAAAATGAACATCAAGGACAATCTTCTGACTATTTCCGGTGAGAAAAAACAGGAAAAGAAAACCGATAAAAACAACTACCACCGTACCGAACGCATTTATGGTTCCTTCCAGCGCTCTTTCAGATTACCTGATTATGCGGACCAGGAAAATATCTCGGCAGAATTCAAGGACGGTGTTTTGAACGTCACGATTCCGAAACTGAAGGAATCAATTTCCAAGAGTATTGATATTAAAGTCAAGTAAGAAGGTTGACATGATCAGAACAGGAGGCCGGTCAAACGATCGGCCTTTTGTTATTTTAATTTTATTGGTCTAAAAAATTGATTAATTTAAGATTGGTCTGTTTGATTGAGGTAATGAAAGGTTGAACAAAATGAAAAAGTATTTTATCTGGTTTCTGTGTCTGTTCCTGATGATTGGCTGCGGGCGTGGCGGTTTAAACTCGAACAAAGCCATTGATCCGGCGAATATGGATGCCAGCGTCAGTCCCGGGGACGATTTTTATCAATTTGCCAACGGAAACTGGCTAAAAAATCATCCGGTACCCGCTGATTACAGTCGTTATGGTTCTTTCGAAGAATTGTACGAGAAAAATTTACGGGATTTACGCAAAATCATGGAATCTGCCGCGCAAGTCGGTGGGCATAAAATGGGCACGAATCTTCAGAAAATCGGCGATTTTTATGCCTCGGGAATGAATATCGCGAAAATTGAAAAGGACGGATTAAAACCGCTTCAGCCTTTACTGAATGAGATCGAATCTATTAAAACCATTCACGACGTCCAAAAAATGGTCGGCAAACTCCACCGGATAGGGATCTCACCGCTCTTTTTATTTTTCGCCGAGCAGGATTTGAAAAACAGCACTCTGAACATCGGCTGGCTGTATCAGGGCGGTTTGGGACTGCCCGACCGGGATTACTATCTCGAAAAAAGCCCGCGCTCCGCGGAAATCCGGAATGAATATCACCAGCATCTCAAGCGCATGTTCCGATTACTCGGTTGTCCGGAAGAGGAAGCTGAAAAGAGTGCCAGTACGGTTATGACCATCGAAACTCGTCTTGCCAAAGCCTCCATGACCCGCGTCGAACAGCGCGATCCGCATGCCACCTATCACCCTACCACATTACCTGAGATGCAACGAAAATATCGCAATTTTCGCTGGATTGAATACATCAATCAGCTGGGCGCTGACCCCTCCGGGCGTCTCAATATCGCCCAGCCCATTTTCTTCAGAGAATTAAATACCATGATGCAGCAGATAGTCGTTGATGATTGGAAAACCTATCTACGCTGGCAGCTGATTCACGCAACCGCCGATTACTTGAACAGCGATTTTGAAAACACTCATTTTGACTTTTATGGAAAATTTCTGTCCGGCACTCAGGAATTGCAACCGCGCTGGAAACGTATCTTGAATACCACCAGCCGATCTCTCGGTGAAGCGGTTGGTCAGATATATGTGGAGCAATATTTTCCACCGGCAGCCAAAGAACGGGCATTAGACCTGGTCTATAACCTCAAACATGCCTATGCCAAACGGATACGCAATCTCGACTGGATGAGCGCTGCAACCAAGGAAAAAGCCCTCGCTAAACTGGATGCGTTTCGGATTAAAATCGGCTACCCGGAAAGGTGGATTGATTACTCCGAATTGGAGATTAATCGTGAATCCTATGTTAATAATGTTTTAAACGCCAACGCCTTTGAAGTCCGGCGCGATATGCAGAAGATCAATAAACCTGTTGACCTTGGCGAGTGGCACATGTCACCGCAGACCGTCAATGCCTATTACAATCCTGGGGTCAATGAAATCGTCTTCCCGGCTGGCATTCTGCAGCCGCCTTTCTTCAATTTTAAAGCCGACGATCCGGTTAATTATGGTGCCATCGGCGCCGTTATCGGTCATGAAATGACCCACGGGTTTGACGATCAGGGGCGGCAATACGATAAAAACGGCAATCTGAACGACTGGTGGACCAAACAAGATGAGGAAAAATTCAACGCCAGGGCGAAAATTGTAATCGAACAGGCTGACAACTATACCGCCATAGATACCTTTACAATCAACGGGAAATTAACTCTGGGTGAAAACATCGCTGATCTGGGTGGTTTGACGATCGCCTTTGAAGCATTACAAATCGCCATGGCAAAGAACCCGCCGAAACCCCTAATTGGCGGATTTACGCCGGAACAGCGCTTTTTTCTCTCCTGGGCACAAGTCTGGCGCAGCAATATCCGCCGGGAGAATCAGCTATTGCGCCTGAAAACCGACATGCACTCACCGGCAAAATACCGCACAAACGGACCGTTGTCTAATCTGCCGGAATTTCACAAAGCCTTTAACGTCAAACAGGATCAGGCGCTGTACCGTGCTCCGGAGGAAGTTGCCAGAATCTGGTGAAGTCAGCTGAAAAAGAATAAAAAAAACCCGGCGATAAATGCCGGGTTATTTTGAGAATGTTGTCATACCTGCTAAGCACGTTTTGCCGCTTTTTTTGCCCGAACCTCGGCAATAATCGTCTCTTCAATCGGGCGCGGTAGCGGTGCATATTTTAAAAATTCCATTGAGAAAGCCGCCCGACCGCTGGAGATCGTCCGCAATGCCGAAGCATATCCAAACATCTCCATCAGGGGCACCGTTCCGGTCAATTTCTGAGAACCTTTCCGGTGACGGCGCATATTATCAATTCTCCCACGACGCCGATTGACATCACCGATCACGTCGCCCATATATTCATCAGGCGTATTGATCTCCATTTTCATAATCGGCTCCTGCAGCTGCGGTGCCGCCCGGTTGATCACCTGTCGGAGCGCCTGAAAGGTGCAGGTTTTGAAAGCCATTTCGCTGGAATCCACCGGATGATAACTCCCATCAATCAGGACAAAACGGACATCTACCATTGGATAATCGGCATACAGCCCGTTGCTGACCGCATCACGAAATGCCTTTTCCACCGCCGGAATATACTCACGCGGAATATTTCCACCTTTGACTAAATCAACAAACTCAAGGCCGTTTCTATCGTTTGGCTCCAGTCGAAATACAATGTGAGCAAATTGTCCTTTTCCACCGGTTTGTTTTTTATATTTATAGTTGTATTCAACTTCCCTGGTGATTGACTCACGAAATGCGACTGCCGGTTTACCAACATTCACATCGACTTTATGCTCCGATTTCAAACGATCAACAATCACCTCGAGATGCAATTCCCCCATACCGGAGATAATTGTCTCCTCAGTTTCTTCATCAAAACGAACTTTGAAAGAGGGGTCTTCCAATGCCATTTTTCCCAGCGCCATGAAGAGTCGGTCACGTTCTTTTTTGGTCTCCGGTTCAATTTTTAAATCCAGAACTGTTTCAGGGCACCGGATATTTTCCAGTAAAATCGCATCGGTTTCATCGCAGAGGGTATCGCCGGTTGTCGTAAATTTAACACCTATCAGTGCACCGATATCGCCAGCCCGGAGAACTTTCACCTCAAGGCGGTCGTTGGCATGAATGCGCAGAATGCGTCCGATTCTTTCGCGTTTGCCTTTGGTTGAATTAAGTACATAGCTACCGGATTCGAGTTCACCGGAATAGACCCGGATGAAAGTTTGCTGACCGACAAAGGCATCATTGGTGATTTTAAATGCCAGTGCGGAGAAGGGTCGTTTATAGGAGGGTTTGCGAGACAAAACAACATCCGGATTACGAACATCCATCCCGGTCACAATCCCGCGGTCAATCGGCGACGGCAGGTAATCCACAACGGCATCCAGCAGCAGGCGCACACCCTTGTTCCTAAATGCCGAACCACAGAATATCGGGGTGACACACAGGCTTAGAACGGCATGCCGGGCTGCCGATTTTATATCGGTCTCGGTAATTTCCTCTTCCGCCAAATATTTTTCCATCAGAGCCTGATCAAAATCGGCTAATTTTTCGATCATAATCTCCCGGTACTTGTCCGCCTGCTGCCGGTATTTTTCGGGAATATCGGATTTGATAGCATCGAGCTCTTTATAGGTAATCGCTTTCATAGAGATCAGATCAATGATCCCCTTGAATTCCGATTCTTTCCCCAAAGGCAGCTGAAAGAGCACGGCATTTGCCCCCAGCATCTCATTCATCTGTTCAACGGTATGAAATATATCCGCACCCTGACGATCCATTTTATTAATGAAAGCAATCCGCGGAACCTTGTAGCGGTCCGCCTGATGCCAGACGGTCTCACTTTGCGGCTCCACTCCTCCGACGGCGCAAAAAACCATGATGATGCCATCCAGCACCCGCAGGGAACGCTCCACTTCAAGCGTAAAATCAATATGTCCGGGAGTATCAATCAGGTTGATTTGATGCCGTTTCCATTCCGTGGTAATGGCGGCAGAAGTGATCGTAATGCCCCGTTCCTGCTCCTGTTTCATAAAATCCATCACCGCCTGACCGTCGTGCACTTCACCCATTTTGTGGGTGCTTCCCGTAAAAAACAGAATCCGTTCACTGGTCGTTGTTTTCCCCGCATCAATGTGCGCAACGATACCTATATTTCTAATCCATTGTATTTCAGCATTTTCCATCTTTTTCTTCTCCTAAAAATTACGAGCGGCAAATTTAAGCGCTTTTTAATTAAATCCAAACGGTTATTTACCTGTTCTACGATTAATCCGATATGACGGATCGAAGGAACATTTGCGTGATAGATTTAGACCACTCTAGGATTACTTAGCAGAATAATAATGCCGAATTTCGCTCAGTGAGCGGCGTTTACGCGCTTTGCGGAAATCCGGGTCCTGCGGATACCCCAGACAGATCATAACATCAATCCGCGTGGATTTCGGCAGATTCAGCGCTTTCCGGGCACCCCGGACACTGAACCAGCCCAGCCAGCAGCTGCCGAGCCCCAGTTCCTCCGCTTGTAAAACCAGATGCTCACCGGCGATGCCGATATCAATCAGACTGTATTTTGTATTTCGTAACAGATTTCCCATGCGGGTTACATAATCAGCTTTTTCGGTAATGACTACAATCAAGACCGGCGCTTTTCCGGCAAAGCGGGTGCTCTTGTAGATACCCGAAAAGGCAAAATCTGACAATTTTTTTATCGTTGCCGGGTCATCCACTACAATAAACGACCAGGGCTGTGAATTCCTGGCTGACGGCGCCAGACGGACTGCCTCCAGACATTTATCAATCAGTGCCCGGTCAACTTTCCGCCCGGAATATTTACGGATTGATTGACGTTTATTGACCAATTCGGAAAAATTCATGCTACTCCGTTAAAAGTTCCAGTGCCTGCCGGCGGGTTGTCTCTGTCACGGAGGCGCCGCCGATCAATGCGGCGATCTCTCCGATTCGCTCCTCATGGCTGAGCAGCTGGATATTGGTCTGGCTGCGACCGTCTTCAGATTGCTTATACACCCGGTAATGATGCTTTCCCAGTCCGGCAATCTGCGGCAGGTGCGTAATGCAGATAACCTGATGAATTTCGGCGAGGGACTTTAACTGCCGACCGACAATCTGGGCAACTTTCCCGGAAATGCCCGTATCAATTTCGTCAAAAATTACCACCGGAATCCGGTCTTTCCCCGCCATAATCGTTTTTAACGCCAGCATGATACGGGATACTTCACCACCAGAAACAATCTCAATCAGCGAGCGTAGCGGTTCACCGGGATTTGTACTGATCAGAAATAGGACTTTATCAATACCTTGGCTTTCGCAGCGCACCGGCTGATTGTCAATTTGAATCCAGCCGTTTTCCGCCACTGCTGTTTTGATTTGTACGGAAAAATGACTGCCGGAGATGCCCAGCCGGGTCAGTGCCGCCACGATCTCCCGCTCGAATATTTGCGCTGCCTGCTTGCGTTTTTCTGAAAGTTGCCCCGCCAGTTCGGTGTACCGTTTTTTCGAATCCTCAAGCTCTTTTTCAATTTTCAGGATATCGTGGTCTAGGTGGTCATTTTCGGCGAGAGATTTTTCGATTTTTTGTCTGTACTCTAAAATCTCTGCAATCGAGGAGCCGTATTTTTTCCGGAGCTGCTGAATTTGATAGAGGCGCTGATTAACATATTCAATTCGACCGGGATCAAATTGAATCTCCTGCATGTAAACCGACAAACGATTCGATAGCTCCTGGATCATAAATTTAAATTCTTCAAAACGAGCCAGTTCGGCGGAAAATTTGGCATCAATCTCATTGAGCAGCGCCAGCTTGTGGTTTATTTCCAAAATCTGCTGATACAGCGTATTTTCGTCGGCTTCATACAGCGCATTGCTCAGTTCTTCGGAAAGCCGGTGGAGCTTTTCGACATTGTCGAGCAGTTTTTTTTCATTGATCAACTGAACATCCTCTACCTCACCGGGATTAACCTTTTCGATCTCTTTTAGCTGGAATTCCCACAATTCCCGTTTTTCGCGATTGAGGTTGCGCCTTTCGGTTAAAACAGAATGCCGGTCAATGCGATGACTTACCTCCAAATAGGCGTCGCGGACACCCTTTTTTAATGCCTGATAATCACCGAAAGCATCCAGGAATTCAAGATGATTTTCCTCTTTCAGCAACGATTGGTGGTCATGCTGACCGTGTAAGTCCACCAGCAGATCACCGGCGGACTTGAGGACATTGATCGGACACTGCATCTGATTAATCCATGCTTTCGAACGACCGTTGATATTCAGTTCGCGTCTGAATGAAACCACTTCACCGCTAATCGGAATACCGTTTTCCCGGATAAATTGCAGCGCCGGGTGATCGCTGCCAAGCTCGTCGAATTCACACTCAATCACCGCCGATTCCGCGCCCGCCCGGATCATATTTGGATTCGCCTTTTCACCCAGCGCCAGATTAAGAGCATCAATTATGATTGACTTCCCGGCACCGGTCTCGCCGGTTATGACCGAAAATCCCCTAAAGAAATCAACCGCCAGCTGCTCGATGATGGCGAAATTTTGAATCTGTAACCTTTTTAGTCCCATTCCTGATAGATTATGCTCTATTTATGTGAAGTTTTTTGATAAATAATATCGTCGCCGGAATGATCATAGCGAATCAGTTTTCTAAACAGGTAAATCCCCACAATCACACCGATGGCATCGGCGATAAAATCACTCAGGGTGCAATCCCGTCCGGCAACGTACAGCTGGTGAAATTCATCAGAAGCTGCATACAGAAGACCGGTGACAGCACTGACGACAACGGCATTTTTCTGAAAAAATGTACTCTTCGATTTAGTAAAAGCCAGCATTAACGTCATCGCATAAAATAAATACTCCAGAAAATGCGAAATTTTATCAAATCCGAATATCGGAACCTGAGGCAGCTCCCGCTGCGGTAATGACGACAGATAGAAAATTAAGATACTATACAGGATCGCCGGTAATTTATACAGATGTTTGCGCACTAAACAACCTTTTCGAATTCTTTTAACACTACAGGCAGATATTTTAGCAAATCACCGGCGATAAGACCGCGTACGCCGAAGTCGCCGCGTCCGTAATCCCCCGCCAGTCCATGCAGATATACGGCGCATAGAGCCGCTTCGAAGGGGTTCATTTTCTGGGCGCACAGCCCGGCAATCATTCCGGTCAGGACATCGCCGGTTCCGCCGGTCGCGAGCGCCGGATTGCCGGTACTGTTGACAGCCACCTGACCGTCAGCAGAGGCAACAATTGTGGGCGCACCCTTCAGAACAAGAGTACAGGGATAATTCAGAACAAACTGGCGGCTGATATCAATGATATTCGCCTTGAGCTTGTTCACGCTCTGTCCGGTCATCATCGCAAATTCACCCAGGTGAGGAGTGATAATCAATTCCTTTATCTTACTGATAAGAGCTAAATTATTCCGAAAAACACGCAGCCCATCGGCGTCAACAATAACCGGCTTGGCGACGGATTGGAGCAAATCGCACCCAAACTCCCGGGTCTCTTCGTTTGTCGAGACGCCTGGTCCAAAAACCACAACATCACTCCACTCGATCCGCTCGGCGGCGGCAGCCAGCGCCGCTTTACTGAAGGTAACGGATTCGGTCTCCGGAAGCGGTAATGACAATGTCTCGGTGCTCTTGATTTCCATTACGGGATTCAGACTCTTTGGAATAGCACTGACGACCAGCCCGGCGCCACTGCGGAGTGCCGCCTGGGAAGCCAGAAAAGCCGCACCGGTCATTCCCGGCGAACCGGCAAAGACGATGACCTTACCCTGTTGGTGTTTGTAAGTATCCTCTGCAATTGCAGGTAAAGACTGTTTGATCATCTTTTTATCAATCAGGTAGGTCTCATGCTCCAGCAATGTAAAAGCCTTGGCAGGGTACTTGAGGTCTGCCAGAAAAATCTCACCAGCGAGCCGTTTACCCGGCTGAAAAAGCAGTCCCCGCTTTAAAAAGCCCATAGTAACCGTCGCAGTGGCTTTAACAGCAACACCGCCTACCTGACCGGTGTCGCCGCTAATGCCGGAAGGTATATCCACGGCAATCACCGGACGCCCCGCACGATTGATAACTTCGATCAGCTCCTTAATAATTCCTTTAACCTCACCCTGAAATCCGGTTCCGAGAAGGGCGTCAATAATCAGATCGGCTTGAGAAATATCCTTGACCGACGGCAATTCATCATGCTTAGTGACATACCGAATATGGATGGGTTTTTCCAGACATTGCTCATAATAATGCCGCGCAGCGCCCCGAATTTTCTCCGGTTTACCTGCCAGCCAGACATTAACGGTTACGCCCCACTCCGACAACTGACCCGCCGCGACAAATCCATCCCCACCGTTATTGCCGGTGCCGCAAAATATATCCACCTGGCTACCCGGCACATGCTTTAGGAATTTCTTTGTTTTCAGTGAAACATAGCTGCCGGCTTTCAGCATGAGCTCCAGCCCCGGTATGCCCAGTGTTTGCATCGTGTAGTGATCAACTTGCCCGGCTTCGCTGTTATTTAAGATAAATTCCTTCATAGCGAAATTCCACCATTAATTAATGCTTAGCTTTCACTTCAAACAAAAAATCGCTATTTAAAATACTAAGAAATCAATACTCATGCAATGTTCATTCTAAAATAAAAAGGGGTAAGATTTCTTACCCCCTGGTTATTATGACCTAAATTTCCGATTATTGAACGGTTTTCAATTCATATTCAGCAACCGCTTTCCATTTGGGATCGCGGGTAGCCAGCTGAAACGCTTGTCGGGCAGCCGTGCGGTTACCGACACAGCGTTCAGCGATGCCGAGCTCAATCAATACCGGTGCCCAATTTGGTCTGATTTTCAAGGCATTTTGAGCCGTCGCCTTTGCCTGCTCACATTTACCGACGTTGTTGTAAGCCTGCGAGAGGCGGTACATACTGGCGACATCCCGCGGATTAAATTCAACTGCCTTACTCAGGCTTGAAACGGCTTCGCTAAACTTTTTTTGCTCCAGGTAAATGGCACCCATGTTGGCGTAAGCGGAGGCGTACTGGGGTTCCAGCTTAGTCACCTCTTTATAAGCCGGAATTGCTAAATCGTACTGCTTGGTCTTATAATAGATATAGCCGATATTTTTCCAGGCATCAATATATTGGGGGTCTATCTCGACCGCCCTCTTTAACGAGTTGATGGCGCCGGCAATATCATTCATACTGGTGAGTACTTTACCCTTAACCAAATGAGCTTTCGGGTATTCGGGATCAAGCTCAATACTCCGGTTGACACTTAAAAGCGCCGCAGCGGCATCGCCCTGTTCGAGATAGACGACCGCCATAAAATAGTGTGCCATGGGGTCTTCGGGATTCAAACTGGCTGCCTGTTTAAATTTTTCCAGAGCGGCAGGATAGCTCTTACGCTGAATCAGCTGCGTCCCCTCCTGGATAAAACGACGGGTCAGTAATTCGAACTCTTTTCGGAAATTTTCGTTTTCCGGATCCATTTCAATGGCTGTTTTAAAATTCTCAGCCGCAGTCTGAAGGTCTCCCAAACGGACACAGACGCGTCCCAGATCAATATAGGCGTTGACAAAATTCGGATTTTCCTTTATAATCTCCTGGTAGACCTTGCGGGCACCTTCATAATCGGAATTATTATACAGACGTGATGCTTCGGTTAATTTACTGGCGAAGGTCGCCATCTCGTTGCGGGCATCGCGATATTCCTGATTCCCGAGGTCCTTTTCAATGGCTTTATCAATCAATTCCCGCGCTTTATCCAGATTTCCCAGCTTGAAACAGATTTTTCCCAGCAGAAATATGGCTGCCGTATATTCCGGGTCCTCCTCCAGAATCGGTTCAACGATCGCCTTTGCCTCTGCATATTTTCCTATCAGAAACAGATCATTGGCTCGCACCAGATCGTTGGCACCTTGGGCGAATAGCGGCAAAGTCCAGAGCAGACAAATCAGCCCGATGATTAAAATTCTTTTTCCTGTAATAAATTCCATTAGACTCCCCATGATTTCGTTATGATTTAGTGCCGAAGACGGGACTCGAACCCGTACAGGCTAGCGCCCACATGGCCCTCAACCATGCGTGTCTACCAATTCCACCACCTCGGCTTTCGTGCAAATCAAATAGCCGCCCGGCTCCTATTCCGTAATCGGTAATCCACTGGCATCTTCATCCTCAAAGGTGCCTGCCGGAACCGGTAGATTGGCTGAAGGGGTTATCCGTTTATCAGCCTCGCGTTTGATTACACTTGTTGTTGTACCCCGGGGCGCCGACATCAAACCGATCATGATCGAGATGACAAAAAACGCCACCGCCAATCCCGTCGTCAATTTCGATAAAAACGTCGCCGCCTCCCGACCGCCAAACAGGGCGCTGCTGCCGGCACCCCCGAATGTTCCCGAGAGACCACCACCCTTACTGGACTGCATCAAAATTGCCAGCGTCAGCAGTAGGGATACCAACACATGAAGGACGATTAAAAATGTATACACTATTTCTCCTGTTTTTCCATAAAGTTTTCAACAGACTGAACAATTGCCCCAAAGGAATCAACCTCAAGACTTGCACCGCCGATCAGAAAGCCGTCAATATCGTCGGTGGCAATCAGCTCGTCAGCATTTCCGGGTTTGACACTACCGCCATACAGAATCCGCATATTGTTCGCTGCGCTATCCGTATACTGTGTGGCGACTAGCTTGCGAATTTCCCGATGCGCCTCGGCTGCCTGATCCGGTGTCGCTACGACGCCTGTCCCGATTGCCCAAACCGGTTCATAGGCAATAACACAGTTATTCAGCGCAGATTCCGGTACATTATTAAAAGCACTGTCATACTGTTTTTTCAACACCTCCAGAGTTTTATTCTGCTCACGTTGCTCCAGCGTCTCTCCGAGGCATAAGATCGGCTTCAGACCGTATTCCAGGGCTTTTAGCAATTTTTCATGGATAACAGCGTCGGTTTCCTTGAAAATATGCCGTCTTTCCGAGTGCCCCAGAATCACGTATTTACAATGCGCCGATTTCAGCATATCAGCCGATATTTCACCGGTAAATGCTCCGGAATCAGCCTGGTGCAAGTTTTGTGCACCGAGATAAATATCTGTTTTATTCAGTATTTCACCGATGTTAAAAAGCGACGTAAAAGGCGGGCATAATATAACGTCAGTTCGTCGGATATTCAATAGATATTTCGTCAGTTGCCGGGTAAATTCCAGCGATTCGGGCACATTTTTGTTCATCTTCCAATTGGCTGCTGCTATATAGCGTTTCATGATTCTCTACTTTTCTGAGATAAGGTTGATAGGTACCAATTCCAATCCGCTTAATAGTTCCAGCGATGCACCGCCACCGGTCGAGACATGGCTGACTTTATCCATCAATTTGAATTTCTTGATTGCCGATGCCGAATCACCGCCGCCGATGACCGTCACCGCTCCTTTTGCGGTGATTTCCGCCAGGGTTCTGGCGATGGATTCGGTACCGGTGGAAAATTGCGGTATTTCAAACACTCCCATCGGACCATTCCATAAAACCGTGGCACTCTCTTTTAAAATCCTGTTGAATATCATGCAGGTTTCAGGACCGATATCTACACCCATTTTATCCGACGTAATCGCATCCACGCTCACGACTTCACCTGCGGCACCTTCGGCGATCTCGCCGGTAATGACCACGTCGGTAGGCAGCAGGATACGACAGTCGTGTTTTTCGGCTTTTTTTAGTATGTCGGCAGCTAGAGCTATCTTATCCTCTTCCAGGAGCGATTTACCGATCTCCCTGCCCTGAGCTTTCAGAAAGGTGTAAGCCATGCCGCCACCAATCAGGATATTATCCACTTTTCCAAATAGTCTCTCAATAATCTCAATTTTACCGGTGACTTTTGCCCCGCCTAAAATGGCTGTATAAGGCTTTTTGGGTTCTGCGAGATAATCGTGTAAATAGTGTAGTTCCTTTTGCAGAAGATAGCCGGCTGCCCGCTGTTTAAAATGCTTGGCGACACCTGCCATGGAGGCGTGCTCCCGGTGACTGGTCCCAAAGGCATCATTGACATAAAGATCCGCCAGCGCTGCCAGCTGTGTCGAAAATTCTGCACCATTTTTGGTTTCATCCTCATAGAAGCGCAGGTTCTCCAGCAATAAAACCTCTCCCTCTTTCAGGTTATTTGCCATTTTTTGAACCGCGTCGCCGATGCAATCCGGTGCAAAATAGACCTTGTTAGGAAGCAGCTCCCTCAGTCGCTCCGCCACGGGACGCAGACTGAACTTTGGGTCCTTTTTCCCTTTCGGTCGTCCAAGATGAGACATTAAAATCACCTTGCCGCCACCGCTGAGCAATTTGGTAATCGTCGGTAATGCTGCTTTAATCCGAAAATCCGAAGTGATATTCTGATTTTCGTCCAGAGGAACATTAAAATCCACCCGAACCAGTATTTTTTTGCCTTTAACCTCTAAATCATCAATAGTTAAGCGTGCCATATTGAATCCTTTTCTTTATTGTCAGATAACTTGGGATTTTACCTTTTTTAGGTCTTTTATACAAGGAAAATGTACCTACATGGGCGCGGCGGCGGTTAAGCCACGCACTGCTGCAACCCCTGTCGCTTTCAAAGCTGCCGCAGCGGTACCGATAGTCGCACCGGTTGTGAAGACGTCATCAACCAGAACGATAGAACTTAGTGAGGCGTAATCACCTCTTCGGGATATCGCAAACGCACGCTCCATATTCAGCAGCCTCTCCTGAGCATCGAGATGGGTCTGCGTAACTGTATTCTTCACCCTATGTAAAATATCCTCCCGCACGACAAGACCCGTTTTTTCGGCTATTCCGCGGGCAAGCAAAGACGATTGATTATAGCCACGCTCCCGAAATTTAATGGGATGCAGCGGTATCGGAATCAGCACCGTATCCGCGCAGAAAAAGTCTGCCGGGATAAAGGATGTCATCAAACGTCCGAGTTTAATTCCCAGAGATTTAAAACCACTGTATTTCAGTCCATGGATAATGGTCTGGACGGCATCGTTAAATTCAAAGACCGGATAAATGGTATCGAGCGAACCGTTTTCCGGCTGTTTGGAATGAATTATTTCCGGTGAGAGCCGCCGGAGTCCGTTCCAGCACTGCGGACAGACCGGATTATCTCCGCCATCAATGCGGCGTTCGCAGATTAGGCAAATCCGGGGAAATAACAGCGCCGTAAATCCGTACCACGACTGTTTGAAAACAGACCGTAAGATTTTCTTGCCCATGGGTTCGCAATCCGTAGTCATCCGTGTGCTCCCGTTCGAGTCAGCCGATATATCGCAAACAATTTTTTTAATAAAAACCGCTGGGGCTGGAATCACTCGTTGGTCGGATCCAGCGCTGCCAGCTTTCGTCCTGCAGTTCATTGCGTGCGGTTGAATGGACCAATTCCATTAGACCGAAGCCCGATTTATCAACAAAGACGAAATAGACGCCGCCCTCGATTTCGTAATAATACCAGATTTGATAGGGTTTCGTCTCAAGGGAGCTGGGGAATCGCTCAATTTCTGAAGGTTCACCGTAAATCAGATAAATTCTTCCCATATCGGTTTTCCAGCCTTCCCGCTGGTGCGTGCGGAACTGTTCGTTTACATATTGCAGGCGATTCTGATAGGAAAACTGGGCTTCGTTGATCTCGGTTGATGGGTCAGGATCACGACCTTTCCAAAAATTCAATATAATGTTACGTTTACCATCAACATTCGCTTTCCGGTAGGATCGGCGTTCCTTATCGGTGGCATAATACTTCAACGGATCAAACATTTCATCCAGTTGCTCTTCGGACATACCCGCAAGATTGATTTCTGCCAGCGTCTCCTGCAGCAGTTTGTCCTGATCGTTTTTCGCCACATAAAAGCGTTTATTCCCGACGACAACTGTTTCGCTGTTTTCCTCTTTTACTTCCACTTTGAAATTATACAATCCGGATCTGAGGGTACTGATACTGACTCCCTTTATTTCTACTGCTGATTTCCCCGGTTTCGTTTTTTGCATCCAACCATCCTGAACCATAATGTTGTCGTTCAGGTCTGTAATGGTATAACGAACCTGATAGAACTGGTTTTCAGCCGGTTTTTCAGTCAGATTATATACTTCACAAAATGCATAGATCATCGGATTCTGTTCACCGTAAATATTACTGGCGTTAGGAATGATATCGTAATTGAAATATTTACTGAACTTGTTCTTTTCGTTGGTATGTGCAATTTGGCTGCTCAACTGAATATCACTCAGTTCAAGTTGGTCAAAGGAAAAATCCCGGGCGTTGAGCTTCATCTCCTCCCGATAGGTCTTTTGAGAATTAAGGTCCATTATTACAGTAATAATGCGATATTCACCTTTTGGGACGGTTAACGTGGTAATATCAGGAATTTTCTGTGTATTGGTAATCTGATCCAGATTGTCAATCCGGTCCGAAAAGCTCCATTCTTTCAACTGACGAACGGAGTCATCGGAGACCAGCGCAACCCGGACGAAAACATTAGAACGATAACCGTCATCGGATTCGTTGAATTCGAACAGATTTCTGGGAATCAGCAGATAGACTTCCACCACATCATTTTCCCGATCGCCCCGAAAGACCGCATGATCCAGATCAAAAACAGCGGCTGTACAGCTCAGCGACAGCAATATTAATAACACGTAAACGGTTACTTTCACAATTTACTCCAACTTTACGGATACGATCTGTGATACGCCGCTTTCAGCCATCGTGACCCCATAGAGTGAATCAGCGATACTCATGGTTGATTTATTGTGAGTGACAATAATAAACTGGGTTTTCTCGGCGAAGGTTCTGATGACATTTGTAAAGCGCCGTGTATTTTCGTCGTCCAGCGGCGCATCCACCTCATCGAGAATACAGAACGGGCTCGGTTTTACCTGATAGATTCCAAATAAAAGCGCGATGGCGGTCAAAGCCTTTTCACCGGCTGACAGCATTTTCAGAGAGCGCATCTTTTTACCGCTGGGACAAGCCCAAATCTCAATCTGGGCTTCCAGCGGGTCGCTGTCGCCGGTCATTTTCAGGTCGGCTTCACCGCCACCGAAAAAGATTGTGAATGTTGACTTGAAATTCTGGCGAATTTTTTCAAAAATTTCGCTGTATTGGTCCCGCGCAATGTTATCAACCTGGGTGATCACATCGTTCAGACCTTTTTCGGATTTAATAAGATCATCCCGCTGTTCGGTCAAAAATTCCAGTCGTGAATTTTCCTCTTCGTATTCATCTCTTACGGTCATATTCACCATACCAATCAGTTCCAGATTCCGTTTAAAACGCTCGACCTTTTTGATCAATTCGTCCTCTTCCGGCAAATCATCGGACGGTTCAGCCGATATCTCCCGATTGTACTTTTCCAATAATACCGATTTGATTTTTTCGGCGGCGGCTTTGTATTCCGACCGATCCAGTTCAAGCTTACTAATTGATTCAGTTAAAAGTTCCTTTTCATGGCGCAGATTGAACAGTTTTTCATTCAGTTGCTGAATATTCTGGCGGATTGTTTGGAAGGATTGCCGGAATTCCTCGATATCCTTTTCAGCCGTCGTCACTCTCTCCTGGGCTTCGTTCAGCCGCAGCTGATTCGCCTCAATTTTTGCGCCGATATCTTTGGCTTCCTGTTCGCTGGTCTGGAGTTCTGCGATGGCTTTTTCTTTATTTTCAACAGTGCGCTCGACGGTTCGGCGGTTAATTTCCTGGCTGTCACAGATGTTGCGGAACTGATTCTCCAGATTGATCAGTTCGATGCGGCGATTTTGCCGATCTGCCACCGACCGGTCAAGCTCAGCCCTGATTTTCGCCGCTTTTTCACGGGCAATATTGATCCGGTCTTCAAGTATGGCGATCTGCTGATCCAGATTCGTTTTATCGGGGTCCTCCTTCTGCAGACGCTCCTGGAAATTCTCAATCAGCACCCGCAGACCGATCCGATTTTCATCCAGGGTTTTCTGAATACTCCGGGACTCGGTTAATTGGGCTTCCTCTTTGTTCGACTGATCCCTGAGCTGCAATAGCTGTTGTTCGGCAGCTTTGATAGCACCGGTGAGACTCTCCTTTTGAGTCCGGATTTTAGCCAAATCCTGCTGAGTGGATTCCAGTTGCGCCTGCGCCGCCCAGAGTTGTTCGGACAGTTTGTCTGCTTCGGTCTCCAGTTGCCGTAACTTCTCGGCACGTCCAACCAGAATATTCGAATCTCCGGTCTGTGAACCGCCGGTGAGGATACCGTTGGCATCCCGGAATCTACCCTGGTCTGACACGAGTGCAACGCCTTCCAACTCAGCATTCCGGATCAGCCGATCGAAATCCGCATCGGAACAGCAGTAGATTCCCTGAAAGAGAAATTCCTTCAGATCAGTTAAAGATTTTTCGCATTTGATATAACTGGATAAGGGTATCAAATCCCGAATAGTCCCGCCTTGCGAATTTTGATATTGCCGGTCCAGCGGAATTACCGAAACCCGCCCTTGCTCTTTTTCCGCCAGAATAGCCAGAGTTCGCAACGCTGATTCCCGGTCTTCGGCGACCAGCAGTCGGGAGACATCTTTCAGAACTGTTTCCACCGCCAGATAATATTGTCGGTCCACCGACAACAGGTCCGAGAGCGCCCCTTTAATACCCGGAAAATCCTGCAGATGATCCAGGACATATTGCAGCCCGGGACTGAAGCCCTCTTTGGACTGGATAATTTCCTGATAGAACCGAATCTGATTCGTGTACCGGTCCAGCCGGGATTCCAAATCCCGACATTCCCGCTGAAACGTCTGTTCTTCATCAAAATATTCAATATAGCGCTGTTCCAGTTCTTCCAGATTGTCTTTTCTCGATTGCAAATCAGCATTCAGCGCGCTGATTTTATCGCGGGTCGTACTTAGCGATTGGGAAATCTTTTTTTCATTCTCCTGTTGCGCGACAATCTGTTCTTCAACTGAATTCAATTCTTTCTGACGCTGATTGATATTTTCCTGCAGGTTACTGAAGCGCATACTGTTTTCGGTCTGTTTCTTTGATAATCCGAGCAGCTCCTGCTGCAGCGCCTGGATTTCGGCGTTTGCCTGCGCGTACTGCTGCTCAACGGCAGTGCTATCCGTTTCGCTATTTTTAAAGGCTTCTCTTTTCTCGTTCAGAGACTGCTGAATCTCATCATGCTGTTGTTTCAGTTCCGCATCTCTCTGCTCGGCTGATGCGAGGGTGCTGTCCGCCTGACGGATGTCATTTTGAAGACGCTCAATGGTTCGATTGATATTGCGCAGTTGCTCCCTGAGGAGCAGTTCTCCGGTAGCATATCTGTTTCGTTCCTCCCGGATATTAGCCAGCTGGCGGTTTTTTTCTTCCAGAATTGTTTCCTGCTCCTCGAACTCCTTCTGACGGCTTTGCCAGATACTCTCGTTTTTATTCAGCTCGCTGACGACCCGGGACAGCACCATTCTTTCTTCGGTAATCTGATTCTCCAGCGGATCCAGTGATTGCCGCAAATCAACAATCTTGCGGGTTGCCAATAGAACTTCGGTGTCAATCAGCTGCGTTGTAATCTCCTGATGTTTTTCGTAGCGCTTCAGCTGCCGCCGCAGGTTTTTTACCTTGGCGTCCACCTCGTTGATAATATCCTTGAGGCGGATCAGATCGTCCCGGGTCGCTTCCAATTTGCGCAGCGCTGCTTTGCGCTGAACCCGGTATTTATTGACACCGGCGGCTTCTTCGAACAGGCGTTTGCGCTCGTCGGGATTTTCGCTGAGAATATCTTCGATCATTTTCAATTCAATAATCGAATAAGCATTGGCGCCCATCCCGGTATCAATGAACAGATCGGTAATATCCTTGAGACGGCAGAGGTTATTGTTGATAAAATATTCGCTTTCACCATTCCGGTAGACCCGGCGGGTGATGACAATATCGGCGTAGGGCAACGTGATCCGACCGCTGACATTGTGAATGGTCAGCGAGACCTCCGCCAGATTCAGCGGACGGCGCGTGGCGGTTCCGTTGAAAATTACATCGGTATTGCGGTCGGCACGCAGAACGCTGGATTTTTGTTCGCCGATTACCCAGCGAATCGCATCCACAATATTGGTTTTGCCACAGCCGTTGGGTCCGACGATGGCGGTGATGCCTTTGCCGAAGTAAATCTCCGATTTTTTTGAAAAGGATTTGAATCCGTAGAGAGATAATTTAGATATGTGCATTCGTCATTTTTCTGAAAACCTGTTCCCTATGAGCAGGATAAATATATTCAATTCACCGGAAAATGGCATGTATTTCTTTCGCGTGGCTAAATAAATCCCGCCGGAACGGACAATAATTTTCCATTTTACCCCGGCGGCCAGTTCATTTGACGACCGCCCAAAAGATGCAGATGAATATGCTCCACCTCCTGTCCCCCATCGGTACCACAATTAAATACAAGCCGGTACCCGGTTTCCGATATTTTTTCATCTCGCGCAATTTTTATAGCGGTCAGCATCATTTTCCCCACTAACGGTTGATCCGTTTCCTGGAGCTGATTGATGCGCCCAATATGTTTCTTCGGGATTACCAGAATATGCACCGGCGACTGGGGATTGATATCGCGAAAAGCAACCAGCTCTTCATCTTCATAAATCATTGGTGTTTCCAGCTCACCGGCTGCAATTTTACAAAAAATACAATCGCTAATCATTAACACTCCTCTCACTAACTGCTTAATGCACATACGGCGGCAATACCTGCAACGGCTGCCAACTCAGTTCGCAGACGGTGGGTGTGCAGCCGCACCGGAATAAATCCGGCACCCACAACCGATTGGGTTTCCTCTTCGGAAAAACCGCCCTCCGGTCCGACAAGGACAATTACCGGCGAATTGGGTTCTTTCGTGAAAATATCACCGATTCTCTGCATTCCGTCTATGTCTGCCAACAGTCTAAGCGCCTTCGGCGGCAATTCAGCCAGCCATTCCGGCAACGACCGGACATGTCCAATTTCCGGAAGATGAAAATTGCCACTCTGCTTGATTGATTCGACGGCGATTTTCTTTAGCCTGTCCGAATTGATCGCCTGCTTCACTGAATGCTGAGTATTTAGTGGATTAATTGCCGTCACACCCAGCGCCGCAGCATCGCGAATAATGGATTCCAGTGCCCGGTTTTTGACCAGACCAAATCCCAGCGAGATACCAGCGGAGAGAGATTTTTCCCGCTGCTGTCGGGTAATTATGCGACAGACGCAGCTTTTATTCCCGATTGACTGAATCACCGCCAGATAACTGTGTCCAATTCCATCCAGCAAGGCTATTTCATCACCTTCGCGTTTTCTCAGCACCTGCACGCAGTGCCGAAAATCATCATCCGTCAGCTCCGCAAGATTGTCCTTAATCCGATCGGGCGAAACAAAAAAGAAATATTGATGCATTAAAACTTTTTCCCGAAACTGATCCTGATTACAATGCCACTAAAATCCCGCTTACCGGTATAAAACAGGTCCCTCAAATCAGCGGGGGGCATCTCATCGGGTATATCTATTTTGCTCGGGAAACTTAAATATTCATAGCCTGCATATAGAGAAATCAGAGATTTTGGACCAGTCAGAAAATCCACACCGGCGCCGAAATGGGCTGCGCCATTCCAATGGTACTCAATATTTTTCATGCGCTCTGACCAGTCACCAATATTGGGTGGATCAATCGCCAGTACCGGTCCGGCATTTATGAATAGAAACGGTCGAAAATTATTTGCCAGTTTATCGGTAAACAGCAGGCGTTTGTAGCCCAGCTGCAACGACAGAAAATTAAGGCGCGTCTTATCGTAGCGTTCGTAGTAATAGGGCGTCCCGTAATAGTAATACGAATAGTAGTCGTACATGGGATAGTCGTTATCCCCCCGGACGATGATTAGATTCAGATTGGCGATCAGGTGGTTGGCGGAATTCAGCGCATATTCATAAAATCCACCCACTCCGCCACCATTATTTGTCTGAACATAAGCCAGTCCGCCATAGTGAGCATCCGGATCATCAATTCCAAATTTTTTCTGGGAATAAGTCAGCTGCCCCAGTAAAAGAGCTCCGATCAGGATGTTTATTTTAATGAAAGGATGCTGCATTTCAATTCTTCTCTTGCTGTTTAAAAATAACCAATCCTGCGATAGAAAGCAAAACAGTTTTACTGGTCAAACCGGGAAATGTTTCTTGTCGCAATTATTGATATTTGCTGGAATTCCCGTAAATTTGGAGCGGTACTTCAAAAAGGAATTTATGCAAGCAACTGTCTACTTACTCCGTTTTCACCATCAGGACCCGATTGACCAGACAAAAAACCGAATTAAACAGCTGTTCAGGCACGCCGGTTTCCATAAGATTATCGAAAAGCATGACATTACTGCCGTGAAAGTTCATTTTGGCGAGCCGGGCAATACCACTTATGTCCCTTCCCACTATGTGGAACCAATCGTCCGCATGATCAAGAGCTGCGGTGCGAAGGCTTTCGTAACCGACACCAATGTCCTCTACAAAAGCCGGCGGGATAATGCCATTGACCATCTGGGTGTCGCTGCTGAGCACGGGTTCACTCTTGAAAAAATCGGCGCACCAGTCATTATCGCCGATGGCATCCTGGGGCGCAACGAGACCGACATTGAGATAAACGCACCACTGAATAAGACAATTCCACTCGCCACCGAACTTGTTTCTGCCAATTCAGCGGTGGTCGTTACCCACGTCACCGGGCATCTGAGTACCGGGCTGGCTGCCACGATTAAAAACCTGGGTATGGGCATGTCCAGCCGCCGCGGTAAACTGACCCAGCATTCGGTCTCAAAACCGGTGATCAGTGAGAATAAGTGTACCGCCTGCGGAATCTGCGCCGAATGGTGTCCGGAGGACGCCATTACAGTCGCTGAAAATTTCGCCATCATTGACGAATCAGTCTGTATCGGCTGCGGCGAGTGTCTGGCGGTCTGCCGCTTCGGCGCCGTTAAGTTCAAATGGGACAGCTCGTCGGAATTGCTGCAAAAACAGATCGCCGAACACGCCCTGGGAATTGTCCGACAGAAAAAGGGTAAAATGGTCTACTTCACTTTCCTGATAACCATGACGAAAGACTGCGACTGTGGGGCTCAAAAACCGATTGCCCTAATCGCAGATATCGGCGTTCTGGCTGGCACAGACCCGGTTGCCATCGACCAGGCAGTGCACGATCTCACCCGGGAGAAGGCGGGTAAATCGCTCCCGCAGAAAGCTTACCCGGCGGTTGATGCAACCGTTCAACTGGCTTACGGTGAACAGATCGGACTGGGCAGCCGGAATTACCATTTAATCGAGACCGATTTCTGACAAAAGTAAGGAGAGTACTATTTTACATTAAATAACTCTTCAGTCGGATTCGAACACCATCCCGAGCAGGCTTCAAATCATTAAATATTTAATTAAATTTACCCTGCACAAAGGATATTTTTCAGGAAAGAATATCATGAAATCCAAATTGACTTTGCTCGTCGGTTTTATACTCATCACCCTTAGCCAGTGCGCAGTTAAGCTCAGTAACAGTGCTCTGAATGTTGTCCAAATCGAGGCAGACCGGATTACACTGCAGCCACCGACTGACGACTACCGGAATTTCTGGGATGCCGTAAAACATTTTGATTTTGACTATATCAATCGCCATGAGGTCACCGCAACCGAGCGGGATTTTGTCCGCGGTCTGCATCTGATGATCGCCGGCAGTTTTGACGAAGCCGAAGAACTTTACTGGGATATCTTCACCGGCAGCCGCGACAGCCTGATGCGAAAAAATTGCGCGGTGATTCTGCAGGCGCTGTTGAATTACACTTATCAATGGGGAAAAATCGTAGAATTGGACGGTCAACTACCCGGCGGACTGGACGAAGAGAATACCGTCACCTTTGCCCGGGTTTTTCAGTCGGCACCGCCGGAACGAATTGTCTTTCCCGGGACACCGGTGGTCCTGCCGATTGATTTAAGCATCAGTGGAGTACCGGTAATCACGGTGACCGTCAACGGGAAAAAACAAAAGTTCTGGATTGACACCGGCGCTGAAATGACTGTCTTAGCCTCAGATGTCGCCCGGAAATGTGGAATTGCCGAATTTAAACACGATATCGCCAAGCTGCGCACGGCAACCGAAATAATGGTGGAATCCTGGCCGGGTGTGATTTCTGAATTGAAAATCGGGGACCTGACGATTGAAAACCACCCGGCGATTGTAATTGATAAAAAGGATTTGGAAGTACGCCTGTTTAAAATGATCAAGCTCGTAAAAATTGACGGCATCCTGGGCTGGAATGCGATCATGCAACTGCACCTTGAAATTGATTACCAAAACGGCGTGACGACGATTCAAAAACCCGCTATCAATCCCTCACCGGCACCTAATTTTCACTACGCCGGCGTACCTTTCCTGAGTCTCAGTGATACCAGCGGCACGCCCTTCTATTTTTTTCTGGATACCGGCGCGAACCGCAGCAGTCTGTACCGACCGGCATTGAGCAAAGTGGATACTCTGCAGGCAAGCCGGGAAACATCTCTTGTCGGCGGAGCTGGCGGTACCCAAAAAATCGAGCATGTCCAGTTAACGAATCAGTCGTTTCTGCTGGATCGCCACCGGATAAATTTCGACAATATCAGTGTACATGGCGACGGTGAGCACTATTTTTTTCACTATGATGGCGTCATCGGCAGCGATATTGCCAAATTCGGAGTATTCGTTCTGGATTTCCAGAACGGACGTTGTGAATTAATTTTACCGGAATAGAATTACCGAATCCGGGATTTTTGCAGGGATTACCAGTCCAGCAGGCGGCGCTCTCCCTCGAGTTTCCGAATCTCTGAAACCTCCTGTGAGACCTCCAGGACACCGCGGTAATTGCCTGTCTCGTCATAGACCGGAAAGTAGCGGATATAGACAAATTTTTCGCCCATTTTAATCCAGAAGTCTGCCACATTTCTGGTCTTATTTTTGAAACTCTCAACTATTTTTTCGACGATATGGACGCTTTTCGGCGGGTGACAATTCTGCACCGCCCGACCGATGATGCCCGGGCTACGCGGAAAGATACGATCGGCGGTGTCGGAGTAGTAGCGCACCTGATCGTTTTCATCCACGAAGGTCACATCAAAGGGTAAATGTTTCAGCATCAGATTAATCTGTTCGGCGGTCAGTTCGCCGGTATCTAGTCTAATGGTATCCTGCAGTGCTTTTGTCTCTTGATTGATATCAATGGATTCGATCCGTTCAGCCATTCCTTGGCTGGCGGCAAGACCGGCATCCCAGAGATTTGACGGTGTAATCCAGGCATATCCGATTTCCGACTCGCCGCGCTTGATCCGCGCCCATTCGGCATCGCTCAGTTTCCGCAGAGCGGTGGGGAAAAGGATTCTCTCCTCAAGGAAAATCAGTTTCTTAATCGCCGACGATAGCATTTTGAATTCCCGGTACAACGCCTGCCAGTCGCCGGCGTTGTGATTAGCACTCATCTGCCGGATGTTGCCGCGGATTTCATCATGTTTACCCCACATAACCTTAGTCGGTCCGGTAAAATTTTGCGCTTCCAGAGCCGGAAAGAGTTGATTTTCCTTCCGCACGAAATGCTTTTCGATTTCCTTAAACCGTTCGAAGGTCTCTTCAAAATCACCCAGCAGCTTTTCATCGGGCGCACCACGCCGGATACGCTTTAAAAGGCGGCGCAGGCGTTTCAATTGCTTTTTTACTTCCTTATTCTCAAGCAGATAGCTGTGTACCGGATGTCCGGGAACCTTACCGGCTTTGCCGACCTTTTTCAGAGAATCTGCGAATACGGAGGCATGCACATCACACAGGCGCTGTACCTCTTCCACGGGAAACCCTTCATTGATCAAGGCAGTCTCCATTGCGGCAATCTCCTCCGCCGATGTATTACGGATAATTTCATGGAATTCCTTCTTCAGTTTTTCAACCGGAACCCCGCGGTGCAGTTCGCGGATAATATTTTTCAGCGATTCCTGTTTTTGTTTTGATTGATTATTAATGACCTCACTCATGAATACCTCCTTTTTATTTCGATATATTAATGTGGATAAAAATCAGCGAAATAGCAATTGGTAATCCGCCCTAAAACCATTAGAGAGCGCTACTCCCAGACGGTTTCAGCCCGACAGATTTCACGCTGGTTACATGTCTGAAAGACCGCATGCCGGAATCCCGTAGCGGATTTCTGCTCAGATTTAACGACAATCTCGTGCTGATATAATGCCTCTGTCAGAAAGTTAATCGCCAGACTACGAAGCCGGCGTTCCCTGAAAATCCCCAGTTCAAAGGTTTCGAATATCCAGTCAATATATCGGCTGTTGGTCACATGTTCATTGACATCCAGGTCCTGATAACCGACAACTGTTCGCCATTCGGAATCAGTCCGTTTCAGTGCCGCTATCTTTGGGGGGCGCCCGGGAAAAAGTCGTTTATCGAGCTCAGCCAGCCCGTTTTCGAAAGCCGACTGCAGCGCAACCGGTTTGCGGGTGGTCAAGTCAATAACGCACCAGGAGCTCGTCGCCCGTCCCAATTCACGCTCTTTTTGATCGAAAATCTGAAAATCGCGAAAGGCAAAAAGTCCCTCCTGTCCCGAGGGCCAGGTGGCGATTCGGATCGTTTCATTCCAGCCCGGCAATTTCTCAACGGAAATCAGCATGCGGGTCAGCACCCAGGCAAAATTTTTCCTGATCAGGTCACTGAATCCGAATCCCAGCTGTTCGGCATTTTTCCAGGCTGATTCCTGCATATAGCGATTCAGACAGGAAAAGCGCAGCCGCGTCGTGAAGTCAGTCTCGTATGAGTGAATGTAATAGTCGTCGGTACGTTGCAGAGCTGCGTCAGCCAAAAATTTCCTCCTCTATATTATTAAAAATCTTTCATTTCACTGCAAACGAGTATAGCAAATTTATATTCGGATTCCAAATTTCGTTATTGCTCTTTGAACCAAAAATAGACGCCGGCAATCATGCTGATTTCACGATTCATCCCGAGAGGATGATACTGCAGCCGGTCATTGGTCAAATTTTGAATTGCCACCCGCACCAGCAGACGCCGCTGCCAGCACCATTTATTGAATCCGGACTCGATCCATACTCGCCCGGAGAGCATTAATGGGGTTACGACTTCCACATCATCATCCGTCAAATCCCAGTGTTCGCCGCTTTGATACACGCCATTCAGGAAAAGAGTGAAATTCCGGTCCGGTCGGAAAGTCAGCCGGCAAACCACCTTGACAGCAGGCTGCTCATTGAACGGATCGTCATTTGATATTCTAAATTTTGCAGAAAAGTTACCCTCCATCCGCCTGCCTCGCGGCGTGACTATGGCAATTCCCAGACCGCCGTAAGCACCCTCGCGCCAATGCTCCGACTGACCCGCGGTAAGGTACCACCATTCGGCAGTCCGGTAATTCAGATAGAGATTCAGATCAGTTAAAATTTCTGTAAAAATCCGCCTCTGCAGGCCAAAACTACCTGAATACAACGAATAGTATTCCGGAAAGTCAGATAATGTAACTTCAAATTTTCTGATGATCCGCTCACCGGGTCCCCGCCAGAATTGAAAATATGGGTTCAGATTCAGATGTCGCTGAGACATGGATAGGTGACTATGGAAAGTGGTATTCTTCCACCCAACCCAACTGCTCTGAAATGACAGATTGGTCGCCAGCCGGTTTTGAAAGTAGACCAGCGCCGTTACGATTTTGCTGATGCCGGAGCGGCGATCCAGTTTTAGTTCACCATTGATTTGATGAGAAAGAAAATTGTAGTCCGGATAGTTCCCGCTAAAATCATATTGATTGCTGTTTAACCGGTAAGCAATCCGTAGCGGATTAGCAAAATTTACTACTGTTTCGGCTCTCAAATCAAGTGAGTGGTGAACATAGGGCTCCAGAGAGTGCAGAGCTTTTGCACACCGGCGAATATCGTTGCGGTTGTAATTCATATACCACTGTAAAACATTCTTTCTGTTACCGGAATAGCTGCTCTGAAAATGATGGAACTGCAACGGAAATTCCTGCTGAAAAATATCTATAAATAAAAAGGCTGGCTGATTTGAACTCCATGACGAAAAAAAGGAATGGTTCCAGCGTTTGCTAGAGTACTGAATATCAAGAGCACCGGCGATTTTATTTGCGCCCGGCCAGTCCTCTGTCATCCGGCGAATCCGCGGGCAGACAGCTGTATCGGTATAGGTATGTTGCTGGGAATTAAGAGTCAGCCGTATCCAGCCGGAGGGAAAGCCATATTCGAGGATGGCGCTGTTGTCGTGACCAATTTTATCAACATTGGGTGAAGAGCGCTCCGTATATTTGTAGGGACCTGGGTCGCCGGATTCATTTGCCAATAAAATATTGCCAGACGTGCTAAACCCCCGTCCGGGTCGCACAGTGTGAATCCGGATCGCCCCCTGACCGGTATAATTCCCGCCTATCAATCCGGGATGACCGATAATTTCGATGGAATCAACGGACAGATTCGAGAAAGAGAATTGATTTAACGATTGTTCTCCGTAAACTAGAGGTTTGATAAGATGGTCATCCAAATATAAATCCCAGCCGTTATCACGATAGTTTGCTAGATTATTGATGCTTATTCGCCAGCAATAAAAATCGGTACTGGTAACATCCACACTTGTTGAATACTGGAGAAAATCCGCATAACGCAAATTCGACGAATTCAACAAGTCATCAAAATAGACCGTATCGTTCAGACCATACCCGAAACATGCAGACAGAATCAGCCCAAACAACAGAAACCGCTTTTTCCACAGCGCTTTCATTTTAAAAAATTTCGCAGCCACTCCGGTGTGTCCATCCTAATCCCGATGGTCAATCCGACATTTGTCATAATAATCGGATGATAGGTAAAAATTTTTATGTGGGAAAAACCCATTTGAATCATGAGATAATTTTTTAATAAAACTATAACTCCGGCTTTCAGTCCGAGAGTCAATTCGCTTTCATTTTGCAGACGCCTATTCTCCTCCGAATCAAATCGAAACAGGCTGTTACCGACAGAAATTCCACAATTGCCGGATATGTTTCGATGCAGGGTTAGCTCCTTAAGAAATGCCAGATAACAATACACCTGCTGAAAATCAACCGAGTTATATCCATCGAATGAGCGCAGCTCGATTCCCAGTTCGGCGGCACCGAAATAAAAGGGTGTCTATGCCTGCACGCCCATACCATTTGCATAGCGCCAGTAGCGGTTGAAATCGTTTTCGCCGATGTTGTAGAGCGGACCAGCAGTCAATTGGACCTTCGTAAAGGGTTCCGCCCGCAGACTGCCGGTGGTGATTACGGGCAGAAACACCAATAAAACCATCCCGATTTGCCTTTTCCACGGAAAATTAGATTTGTGCCTTAAGTTTCCAGAAGAAAAGCGCAGTGTCATATGAACCTGACTATTTCCGACAGTGCTTTGCGGTCTTTGGGGCGCTCGCCCTGATACCCCGTCCCGGGATAACCCAGCGGCGTGATCGCAAAAACAATTTCATCCTCATCCAGTTGCAGCGCTTCATGCAGGATATTCGGTTCGAAGGCGGCGATCCAGCAGCTGCCGATGCCTTCGTTTGCCGCTGCCAGAATCAGATGATCCATGGCGATCGTCAGGTCGGTTTCCAGCGAATTATAACCGTCATAGCGTCGGGTCCAGGCGGCTTCCCGTTTGCCGGTCACAATCAGTACTACCGGCGCCGCCCGAAACCAATCGCGATTATAACAGGCGTGGACTCTTTCCAGATTTTCCTGCGAGCGAATCACCAGAAATTTCCAGGGCTGGCGATTAGCAGCCGAGGGTGCCAGCCGACCGGCTTCAAGAATCCGGTTCAGCACATCTTCCGGAATCGCCTGCTGCGAATCGTAATTGCGGACACTTTCCCGTTTTCGAATAAGGTCTTGAAACTCCATTGCCTTCCTCCTATTTTTTTAATGAATAAAATAAAACGCCACACCGGCAACGGCAATCACGGCTCCAAAGAACTCTTTGGCAGTAACCTTCTCCTTAAAATAGATAATCGCCGGCGGAATAATCAGAATCGGCACAATTGCCATAATGGTTGAAGCAATCCCCGTCAGCGTATACTGCACCGCGATTAACGACATGGACACACCCAGAAAGGGTCCAAAGAAAGAACCCAGCGTTATTCGCCGCATAGCCGAATGATTCCGAAGTGCGGAGAACACCTTCTGCCAGCGTTTCGTCAGAAAAAACAACAGCGTAAAACCGAAAATACCGGCGATGACGCGAATCTGGGTCGCCGCGAAAGCGTTATAGTCGCCCATCCCGTGCTTGCTGAAAATCAACCCCATTGCCTGACCGACCGCCCCACCGAAAGCGAATAGCAGACCGGAGAGAGGATGTTTAAATTTCATCACTCCGTTCCGGGCACCTCTTTCCAGAACAACCAGCGAAATCCCCAAAACGGTGACAAACATCGCCCCGATTTCAGGCAGCGTCAATACCTCTCCCAGAAACAGAAACCCGATCAGGGCTGTAATCGGCGGAACCAGCGACATTATCAACATGGATATTCGCGCCCCGACAACCACAAACGCCTGAAACAACAGCAGATCACCGATTGTAAATCCGATAACGCCCGAGAGCGACAGCCATATCCAGTTATGACTGCCGGCGTCCACCGGCAGCAGATACCCCCGGGTAAAGTAGGTAAAAAGACACAGGAAAAGCAGCCCGATATAGAGGCGGATATAATTTACCGCCAGCGAGCCGACCTTTTTTCCGGCTGATTCGAAAGACAATGAGGTAAATGTCCAGCAAACCGCCGTCGCCAGCGCTGCCAGTTCACCCAGATTAGACTTCAACATTCAAATCTCACGTCCAAATAGATTCTGTGACCGTCCAAATTTAGGATTCAATCAACTGGAATTCAAATTTTCCCTGAATCGCCAGCTGATCATCGACAATAATGCAAGCCGCCAGAATTGAGGGGTTCGCCCGAATATCCGTCAGCACTCTCTGGATATCCCCGGCTGTCCGTACCCTGTTACCAAAAGCCGTAGCGAAGGCATCCGCCAGTGCCGCATCCCGGCAGGCAATGGTTACCGCATTCGCCCGACCATAGCTGAACGAATGCCCCACTTTTCCGGATGATGTACAGACCCCCAGCGGCGCAATATCAGGCGTAATTTTCAGGGCGATTTTATTGGACAGTGGCGAATCACCGGCAAATATGCTGATATAGGTTTCCTGGGCAATGTCCAGGTAAATATCGCCGCCGTTTTCGATAATCAACTCTTTTACCTGGAATTCCGCCTTTATTCTTTTTCCGATTTCTTCAGCAAAACAGCCGGCAACCGCCGCCATCGGTCCGACCTGGGCTATGCGGGCGGCGGATATCATTTTTTTGACGACTACGGGTGCCTGGAAATCAGCCGCAATCGGGACATAACTGCTGAAAAATTCCGGGCGTGTCAGAGCGTACTGTTCAGTCTTTTCTCTCAAAGCGATGATGGAAGCGCGAATAAAACGAGCGAGTCCCTCTGCTGGCATCGCCGGATGGCAGGCGACCCGCAAATCCGTTTCCAGATAGTCAACATTGAGATATTGAAACCGGTTATGGTGAGCTAAATTCCGATAAGTGCGCGGTTCATACATTATCTCTGCCTGGGCTGATTTCGATACCGCAAGTATACAATCAGATATTAACCGTAAGTGACTGAATTGACGACTCTTGCGGCAACGGTTGCACCATCGTGCTCAGGAAAAATTGTCCGGCTTTAATCTGCGCTTTCAATTTTTCAGCCACCTCGCGTGCCCGGCTTAGACTCGCCATGGAGACGGTATTTGCCCTCTTTCCCCGAAGGCGGATGCTGCCCGATTGAAGCTCCGCATAATTTACACGTCCTATTTCCGGTTTCTCCACCTGCCCGTAATCGCGGATAATGGTTTCAATCTGGCGATTACTGACCGAAACACGGCGGGCGATATCCTCATCCAAAACAGGGATGGGAATGCCAAGCCCGATAAAAAGGCTGGCACCATACCCATTATAAAAGACACCCTTCAGGTAACGGTTGTTCATCTCCTTACAGTTGCCGATTACCGCCAGCGTGGCATCATTCTGCAGTGGCAGACCAAAATCATTAACCGGACCACCCCGGCGGAACTGGGTTCCGCTCCAGGCGATATACCCCTGTGCGCCGCACAGAAATATCCTGGTGCCGATGCCGATGGTGCGCAGATCAGGATCGTTGAGCAGTGGACTCAATTCACCGGAGGTTGAATAGTTAACGTTGGCGCAATGCGGGCGCAGAGTACCCATATAGGTATAAATCGTCCGCTTGCCGGAATTTGTCGCTGCAGGGTAATTCTGATAGGCATTACGGGGATTGAACATGAAAATTTCATTGACGCTGTCCCGATTAATCAGCGTATCAATTTCTGTCCGTGGATAGCAGTCGGTACCATCGCTGTAGGCTCTGAGGCGGATATCCTTCCCGGCAATCAGTTCCTCGATGACATGCCCACCGCCATATTTCGGTTGGGTTGTGGAGAGTTGAGTGGCGCCAAGATAGGCGTCTACGGCGGCGATTCCGGCATAGGCTTCGACATTATTCAGAAAGATTTTCTGCATCCGGATCGGCGGATTGGGATGCCCGAAATTGATAAAAATCCCCGAAGAACACATCGGTCCAAAAGTACCGGTCGTAACGACATCTACTTTACGCAGGATTTCTTTGGGTGAACATTCTTCCGCCAGGCGACTGACCTCTTCAGCAGTGAGAACCACCGCCTGACCGCTTTTTATTTTGGCATTGATTTCAGTTATGCTTTTTGTCTGTGTCATGGTTTACCTCAGGATTATTGAAAAATTCCGCATGAATTGCCCTGACCGCTTCATTGCGATCGCTCTGTCGTACAATGAAATAGGCTGCCACCGGCGAAGCACCCACGGAAATAATCTCCATGTTGATGCCCCGCTTCGAGACAGCCCCGAACATTCGAACGGCAATTCCGTGTTTTTCCAATAATCCCTCACCCACTGCAGCAATGACCGACAAATCACTCTCGGTAATAATATTTTGTACAGCAGTTAGTTTCATGCCCAAAACCGCCTGATGCGCCGGTTCGAGGTCTTTCAGCCCCAAAAGGAAATTGATCGAAGTTTGCGATGTGATGACCGATTTAATATTGATTCCTTTGTGATCCATCTCTCCGGTGACTTTGGCAAGAATACCCGGCTTGTTCCCCACGCCCGGTCCTTCCAGTTTTAAAATACAAAAATCATCACTATAGCTGACGCTTTTAATGACATCATCTTTCTGGGTTCCATTGGCGCTGATGATTGTATAAGGCGTTGTCACGGACTCGACATTGGCAATATTAAAAATCCGGATGGGAATTCGCTGTGCCATCAGCGGCTCGACGGTGCGCGGGTGTAGTATCTTGGCGCCGAAATAAGCCAGCTCGGCGGCTTCGGTATAGGTCAGCTGGTGAATTCCATGGGTGTCGGCGACCAGTTTTGGATCGGCGGTCTGAAAACCATCCACATCTTTCCAGATATCCAGCGACCCGGCACCGATACAAGCGGCAATTGATGCGGCTGTATAATCGCTACCCCCTCTGCCGAAAAGCGTTACCCGACCTTCCCTGGAAATCCCGTAAAAACCCGGTACAATCGCAGTTTCTTCGCCGGAAAAGCGCTGAGCGACCGCTTCCCGGCTGGCGTCGAAATCCACCTCGGCGTTGCCGAATCCACCGTCGGTAATCAACCCGATATCTTCGGGGGTCACCTCTTCGCAGGCGACGCCCCGATCCCTTAGCAACGCCGTCATGATAGTAGCGCTCAGCCGCTCGCCGAAACTCATCACCATATCGGAAACAAAGGGCGGAATCTCACCGATATAGTTCACTCCTTTGAGATAACGTTTCAACGCTCTGATCCGTTCATCCAGCAGAGCACGGGTCTCTTCTTGAATATCGCGGTCCCGGATCAACGAAAAAATGGTATCCCGTTTACGACCGATCAATTTATCCAGATTAGCACCGATAGTGGTGTGATCGTGCTGCGCTTTGAAGAGCATCTCCTCCAGCATATCCGTAATACCGTAAAAAGCCGATACCACCACGACCAGCGGTCGCTGATAATTCCGAATCACCGTCAGGACGTTTTCGATATCCTGCTGACTGCGGAGATTCGAGCCCCCGAATTTGACAACAATCTTTGGCATTTTTCTATGACTCGCTTCCTTCCTATTCATTTTCGCCAGGCATTTCTTTATTTTTTATAAATTAACAAATCAGACATCATCGCTCTGTCTTCACAGAATATCAAATTAACATAATCCGGGTTTTATTAAAAGCAGTTTTCGGGTTTGTTTTCTATCGCCGGGTGAGATTTCACCGTAGAAAAATACGCGATGCGCTTCAGCAGCGCCCGTATCTTTCATGTTCGGTGA
>Ga0209614_1000154_pt1 | contig 64233 bp, 67 predicted proteins | sample BlaSprsedimmetaG_FD_185484 | JGI IMG/M metagenome (GOLD analysis project Ga0209614, IMG submission 185484) | Hot spring sediment bacterial and archeal communities from California, USA to study Microbial Dark Matter (Phase II) - Blank Spring... ...
AATCAGGGTTAATTCTGCGTTGGAGATAAAAACAGGAAAGGGTGAGAAGAACAGAGAAAGAACACCGTGCATGGCTGAGGGCATCACAGATCATATTTGGAACTGGAAGGAATTATTGATGTTTAAGGTAAGCCACGAAATTTAGGACATTACCAAAATTAGAGAGAATATCGCTCAACGGTCATAAAAAGATCTTTATATGTCGACTATATTTTACTTTGCTTAAACCAATCGTAATTTATAATTGCTGCGTGACAAATTGTGTCTCCGAAAAATGGTGAAAAAATCATTATTATCCGTTCTTACAAGTAATTCTTCATCCGTATTAATGTTCTGGTACGCATAATCATTAGATTTCATTATATTCGCATTCTAACGTACTTTCTTCGCGCAGCTTCCACCATCTCGCCAATTCCCCCGCTGTAGCTATCCAAGCACCCTTTTCTTTACAAACCCGAATCAACTTTTCGTAGACCTCAGCACACTGTGGATATTCATCAGTATTAAATACGGTATGGTGCCAGAGCAGTGTTAAAACGCCCCCGTAGTTCTTCACTTCAGTAACTACCTTTACACATGATTCCCATGCAGTTACACCTGAATTGGTTGTAAGGGATATGTCCATAATTGCCAGCGGTATCTCTAAGAGAGACAATTCTTCGTTGTCGTCAGTCGGATGAAAAGGAAAACTGGTCCCCCATTTAAAACCTATAGCTTCGCCGCCTTTGAAGCCGAGCGAAGTATCATATTCCAGTCCAATGCTTTCGTGATACTTCCAGGTTTCTGGTATCATTAAATTCAGGTGATGCTGCCGTATCCCGTGTACCGTACTTCCTAACGTCTCTTCCAGATAGTCTTTCTCCTTCTGTAATTTCTCTTTATCTCTATAAGAGTCATACGAACCATGGAGTCCTATCTCCCAGCCGTTTGCAGCGAGATCTTTTATGAGCTCAGCGATTTTTGGGTCTCGAAAATCGTACCTCCGTGCATAATGGATCCACGTTGCCGGCTTAAGCAGGTTCACGTTTGCCGTCTCGTTCAAGAAGAAGAACGTGGATTTGACGTTGAGTGCGTTCTCAATCCTCATGATCTCCTCAAAGGTCCAGTAGGGGTTCCTCCCGGTAAGCTTGTCGGTGAAAAAGGTGGAGAGCTGATACCATCCTCTCCGCAATTCGCCGCGTTTCAGATGTTTCAGAAAACGCGTGAAATACTGGTAGGTTTTCCTGATCTCGTCGACGTCATGCGTTAAACATACTGCGAACTTCTTGCCCTCAGGCCAGAATGCCTTGTGGACTAACGGTACACCCGATTGCGCGCAGGCATGGCGTATAAGATCAAACAGCTCTTTTTCGTAGATATCGACAATCGGTACCGTTGAGAATATACGCTGCTTCTGGGTATCGATTTTCAACAAGGCCGCCTCAAACTTACCAGATAAAACGAAACCAATTTCTCTGAAAATGTTAAAATCCAGTTCTATTCCGTTTTCTGAATAGTTAACGGTATTTTTGAGGCTAACCTCTTCAGTTTCATTCTCAATCCTCTGCAAAATGCGGTGCGCAATCGCTTCATCGCCCAGCTCTTCATCTGGAACAAAAATACTGAATTCACTTCCGCTGGTATCATCTCCATTTATAATCACTTTTCCTGATTTCATACGAATTGTTGGTGACAATAGGCCGTAGGTTTGCACAAAATGAGTAAAGCCATAGGTACTGTAACGATCAGGATGGTCAGAGTGTAATGAGATCATTTATTAGTTAGTCCCTTTACTCTGTTGCTGCTGCTTATATCCAATAAAACTTTCTGGATATCGTTCGATGAAGTCGGTCATCCACGCCGTTACGTCTATCTTATCTTCCAGGAGTTTCTCCCTCTTCTGCTGCCATTTCTTTTTTGAATTCGTATCCTCTAAAATGCTCATCGCCTTCTCCAGAGCGTGTTTCTGGTCGGGATAGAAGCACAACAAATCGTATGTATCACGTAACTCCAGGAAATTGCCTGAGAAGTTACCGGTTGCAATCCCTTTGGATGTCGATTCTATATGTATCGCCGGTGTTCCCAGTATCGCCGCTTCCGCAGCCATCGTGCCGCCTTCGCCTATATATAAATCCGCATAATACAGGAGAGAAAGCATCTGCTCCGGTGGAACAGCTAATCTATATTGCTCGAGTTCAGTACTAAGTTTCCGCTCGGACGTGATAAAAACGCGTCCGTAACGTTCAAGCGATTTGATGAACTCTAATGCCGATCCTTTATCAATACCCATTAAATGAACATCATGAGATGCGCCCCACGAGATGAATCGTAGAATGATAAACTGATCATTACGTGAGAGACCCATTCCCGCTAAGACGGTATCATCGGGCGCGAAATACTTCGGATGGAGATAGGCAAGTTCATGGTAGCCATTATACCGGACATGTTTTTGGGGATTGAGTCGTTCTTTAAAGCAGGCCGGTGTGCAAATAACATTTGTAAAAGGGAATGTCAGTTTACTGCTTAATCTCACGTGTTCCGTATCGGTAAAAGTTATCGAGGGCTTTCTTAATAATTTCCCTACCTGGGCGATATACGGATCATGGACACCAACCAAAATATTGGGAACAAATTTTTTTGCGATTCTATATAATTTATAATTTCTTTTGATCATACCAGATGCTTTACCTAACGTGGTTGCGTAATGTTCGCCTAGATCATAATAAGTGAGTCCGTAAGCATGTAATAAATTCAGGGTAACCTCCTTCTTCCTCGCGGTAACGATAACTTCGTGCCCACTCCGTTCGAGATTCCATATACAGTGTTTGAATAAATGGACATGCGCAGGATGGCCGATGTCAATTAAGACTCTCATTTGTTTGCGTTAATCCCTTCAGGTTGTTACTGCACCATCATACGATTTTTTCTAACGCTATTTTGAGATCTGAATAATCTAATCCATGCTTTTCGAAAATGTCCTGTAACACTTGCTCGGGAACGTCTCCCTCGTTATTTAATCGCTCTAACGCTTCTGCCCGCGTTAATTGATGATCCCGTATCAAACTACTCAACCCGTCATCTTTATCATTGAATCCAAGCGTCTTTTTATACAGATAATCCTTTAATATCGCTATTTCACAATCGCCGCGCCAGGTTGATTTAATGCCCGGGTATTCCCTCCAGTTTAATTCAGTCTTGATTGTTCTAAGTATCTCATTCTCACGCCAATGTAAGTGTGCATGAAATGGTGAAATTTGTGTTATGCCCATTTTCTCCGCTAGTTTTTTCCGACCAGGATAGAAATAGTAATAGAATTCTTTGCCTTGTGTAATTAAAGAATCGCTATTCATAATCCATTTTGGATTCCTTACTATCTGGTATAAATACCCTGATACAAACGAGCTCATCCCACCATTTGGATTAACTTTCATAATATTAGTTTTATAGCCCTGACCCTCAAAAGGCGTTCCTCCACTAATAATTAAGGGGATATTGTTGTTCTTTGCCAAATTTAAGATTCCAACAGTTATGCCCAGCCTGCATCCTGTGCAAAGCACGCCGATCATCGCTGCCGAAGGTCTTCGCATCCATGATTTGATGTGGTGCTCAAAGCATTTTTTTTAGATAGACGTGCTCTTCAATAACTAGGTTCACCTTTAAAATATCGCACATGTTTTTCATATTCAGTTTCGTCTGTTCGGGAATAACGCCATTATCAACAGAGTATGCGAGTACTCTTAGATCCATCTCTTTTACAAGATAATATAAAAGGTAAGAACTATCCCTTCCGCCACTTATGCCAATTACACAGTCATAATCTTTATTCCTATCGCTTTTTTTAGTATTAGTAAGAAAAGAGTCTATTTCCGCTTTTAAAATATCTTTACCAAGATATTCCCGCTCCTTATAAGCAACACAATGATTGCAGACCCCTTCTTCATTAAAGGTTATCCCGGGATAATTTCCCGGTAAAATACAGTTTGAACATCTTTTCATGGTTGTGCTCCTTCAGTTATCAAGGACGGTATAAGATAACTATCAAACATTTGAGAGTTGATGCCATTGCCGTGTGAGGTTTTGTACCATTCGTATTCCGGAGTTGTTTACCAGGTATGTTTTTATCAACTCAACCGATCCAGGCAGTGATAAAACTCGACGAACATGCCCGTAATACAAAAGCGGGTTGATGATCCGTCCATAGCTCGTCGAATAGGCGATTGGGAGGGAAAGAGAAAATCACCGTATTACCCACCGTATCACTTCGAACACCTCGGCGTATTCCGTATTGATCTGCACCCCGCGGGTCCGTGCAAGGCTCCGTATGAACTCCTCACTGAGGTATGACCGACCCTTCTGCGAGTCGTAGCAGTGCAAGGCCGCGATCTTCTTCTGCACATGCGCCTCGTTCAGCAGCACGAACGCGGTCGTATCAAACGTGATGTTGTTCCAGGGCTGCTCATAGCCCAAAATCGTACAGCCCTTGAACGCACGCAGCGTTTCCTCACGCGTTACCCGGTGGTCCTGATGGGTATCGTAAGACGACGGCGTGAAGACCACCTCCGGCTGTAAATGCTCACGGATATCGATTAAGGTATCCAGTATCTCCTGCCGCAACCGCGGGAATTCGCGCACTTCATAATCGTATAACAGCAAATTGCTGCGGGGTATACCCAGTACTTCAGTCGCTCGCTTCACTTCCGTCTTCAGGATGTCGCAGGGATACGCTGCTGGAACTGACTTCTCACAGCACGATAAGGCGACATAAAAGAGCTCCTTGCGCTCGGCCGTAAAGCGCGCGACACTGCCGCCGCAGCCCAGTTCACCATCGTCCGTATGCGGGCTCAGGATCAAAATTCTCGTGAACATCTGCTGCTGCTCCTGGGTTCCCAAACGCCCCGGGGGCTCGCTCATCCGCATTCACCTGCTTGCGCTTGCTCACCGAGCACGTTCAGGTTTTGATACAGATTGAACAGGCGCGCATCACCGTGAATCACCGCACGAGGTATCAGGTAAAACGCCTGGTTCGTCAGTTCAGCATCGATCAGTGCCCGCTTCCAGTGCGCGAGAAGCGCCTCCAGGCCCACAGAAACGAGGAGATCAAGGAACGAGGGCGTAACCGCGAAGCAGCGTGATGCGGTCTTCAGCTGTGTATCGAGGCTTAAAGAGCGCCCCTGATACTTCTGTAAATCCTTCTTCACCACTGTTCCACCGCCCGATTGCTCCAGATGGTTGATCTTCACGGCAAGTTCTGCTTTTGTGGCTGCTAACTGCGTTAGAAGTGGCTGCGCATCGCCATAAAACGTATCCTGGGCCAACCCTGAGCTGCGCTGTAAATCCTTCAAAACAGTCCGGTGGGCGGGACCTACATAGTAATCACGGCCGAGCCATGCGACCGTCAGCGGCACGGTGAACCTGAACTCACGCGCGAGCTTATCTGAAATTAACCCGTATCTGAGACCACCGCCTGCTCCTGAGACGAAGAGCGCGGTGCCCAACCCTTCCGAAAAGACGAGATTGCGCGCCACGGCGTTAGGACTCATGCGGTCATAACGGTCTGCGAGCTCTGCAAACGGCAACTCGTACTGCTCCCTGCAGACCGGGCAGGTACCAGCGTACCGCTCGTTAGCGGGCGGTCTCGTGTGGCTGCCAGAGAGCGGTACCTTTCCACCGCAGCCGCAGTGATACCAGAACGGCACGGATTCCTCGCTAACGGTGCTGATATCCTCCAGGCCTTCTTCCTGTATGATTTCAGTATACCGCTGGTTGAAGCGCTCCCGCTCGGTGAGGAGCCGTACCGACTCGTCCATAAAGATGCCTGCGCGCTGCACGTCGGAATATCTGAAGAACAGCACCTGCAAGCTCAATAAACGATTACAGATGCGGGAAACCAGAAAAGCGTTCAGATCCGCAAAGTTAGTGCTCAACGCGTAACTCCGGGCCATCTCGTCGAATACCTGATCGAGCTGAGCCATCGCATCGTCGCGCGCATGTACACGATCGTGATAGAACGTCCGTATACGTTCGAGTTCCTTTAACCAGGTTTCATCCTTCGGCTTTTCGGTGCACGCAAACCGCTTCCAGCGGTCCTTGCCCGATATCGAGAAGCCGATCGTCTCGAAACCGTCCCGTGAGTTCGACGGGATCCTGTTCTGGTAGAGCCATTTCGCGGTGCTTAGATTGTGATCGGCAAACCCGAAGAGCGGTATACAATCCCGCCCAGAGGCTGCCAGGTGCTGCGCAAAAAAATCGAGCAAGAATACCTTCTTCCACACGCCGGCATACGGCCAGAAGTTCGGCTGGTGCCCTGATTCCAGCACGATCGTTTCCTCTTCTGGTAGTGCCGTCGTGAGAAGCGCTTGTACTTCGCTATGAGTTCCTGCAGCTCGATGGAACGTTTCAGCTATTTCCCTGATTCGCGCTAAATTCGCACGCTGCGTATCGCTCAAGGCCGGCCGTGCTTTCAAAAGACTGAGGAACTCCTCAGGGCTCATTGCCGTTTCCCTCGCCTTTTACGCGCCTCGTCGTCGAACTTCGTCGTCGTCGCTCAAGATACGCTAAGACAAAGAGTTCCAACCGCCAGAGCAAAAGAGCTGCCCCGGTAAGCGTCAGTAGCGCGAGTACAATATTCACCGCGGTCGTTGGTATGTGCAACGCCAGATCAATGAACAGGGTGGTCAAGAGAGCCGCAACGATGCTGAGTGCGCCGGCAAAGCCGAGGCGTTCGACCACACCCAGATCGTCCTTCTGCGGAAAGAGCGCGAGCGTCAAGGCATACCCCGGCACCAGCAGGAGAAACAGAAGACCAAAAACGATCCTGAGCAAACCCAGCAGGTCTGAGATCATTCCCGTCCTGATACGTTCGTTGAATCAGCAGAAGGATAGTCTTCACTCAGAAGCAGGTAGTACAGTACGGGCAGTAAGATGACGGCAAAGAGTACCCAGCCTAGATGTGAATGCGCCAGCATCATCGTGTCAAAACCGTAATAAAAACCGAGCGCCACTAATACCGTAACGCGTAAGAAATTAGCAGCGTACGAAGCGCCGGTTAAAATGAGCAGGAATTTTATAAAGTCGCGACGCGTAAAACGATGCAGAACGATAGAATACGCCAGCAGTGTGCTTATAATGAGGAACATCGAATACCACCCGAAACAGGCTAGATCCATCTTTAAGGTCATGAACTCCGTACCATGAACGTCTATGAGTCCCAGCGTATCAGGTACTAAAGAGAGCTCCAGCCCGAATAGCCGCAGAACATAAAAAACGGGTAACAGAACAGCATAATGACCGTAGTAAAGCGGCAGGCCGATGCCCAGTCTCGTCGGTACCACATAGATGATCATGAAGAAAGCAATGAAAAAAGAGGACAGATAAGCGCTGAAGAGCCCGATATCCCTGACCTGCTCGTTCCTTACGCTGGCGAGTATGAGTGATACACCAAGTAGTAAAACCATTGAATCCAGCGTCTGTAATGTGGACTGTGTATAATAGTTATACAGAAGATCGGCGAATAGCAACGTCGCACCGAGAAGCAGAAGGATACGCCGGTTGTTCTGTTTTCGGGCGATTCGCCGGTCAGTGCTCAATTTAATGAGCATGAGCACAGAGAGCGCGAAAAAAGCTGCTCCCAGGTATGCAGAGCCGTAGGTCAGCTCGATAAAACCGGCAATGATAAAAATGAGGAAAAGCACCAGAAGCAGTTTCTGGCTTTTATTCACGTTCTTTCCGGTTTCTCTGGCTGTTGCCATTCAGCTACCCCCAAAAATACACACACACACAAAAAAAAAACGATAAGCGTGTTAGTGCCGTAGTGTGTTCGTATCGCCGTATAGTTCTGAAATGGTGTGAGTCTCGTAAGTGCTTCCTGCACCGGTTATCTGAACTCATGCTATGCCCTTCCACCCGGTGCCTCTACAGCCTGGCGCCAGAGACCCACAACGGAATTCAGCTGATGCATCAGGATCGTTTGGTTACGTACGTACGTACGTAGGTACGTACCGCAGACCCCTGCTCGTGCAGGTCGCGTGGCAAGGTTTATAACCGCGAAGATATCCTTTTAAGATGGGTGTATGGCGCATGACGCAGGAGATGGACAGGCTCATTGAGAAGACTATTATTATTGCGATCATACTCGGCGTGGTGGTAGCTGCGTATCTTATCTGGGTCGCGTCACAGGAGTCATATTCCGCACTCTATCTCTATCCCGACTCGTATACAAATTACGTTGAGGCTGGTGAGACCATCTCATTTGTTTATGGCGTGCAATCCTTTGAAACAGAGCGAACAAGGTATATCTTGCTGATCTACGTGGGCAACGAGTTGCGAGACACAAAGGAATTCTGGCTTGATCGCGAAGCAATTCATGAAGAGACGCAGACCATAACCCTGCCCGAAGAGATTGACTTCCCCCTTAAAGTGCAGCTGCTGCTCGAGGCAAATGGTAACTCATATGACGTCCATTTCTGGTTAAAAGAGAAGTCCGTGTGATCTGTTGCTGTCATCTATAACCGCTGGATCGTATCAATGTTACCGGTGCGCCGTATAATGCACGATAAAAAAACGATACTCGTGGCCCGGTAAGGACGGTGTTGTCAGCATCCTAAATTCGCAAACCCCCGGTTCCAAGCCAGAACACATAATCCTGCTCCTGTAACCATGCCCGTAACGACGGCGCCCATGCAAAGACGCCGCGATCGCCCGTGCTCAATAAGGCACGAGCCTTCTCATAGCCGCGCTGCAGGATGCGCGTGCCCCGGGTCGACTTCAATATCGACACAAGAGCCGCTAACTTCTGCAGGAGCTGCGCATTCACGATCTGTCCGTACCTCTTCGCATAGGCGGTCGCGGTCATGACTAACGCCTTCTCTAATCGGCTCAGTCGCCGCCAGTTGCCGTTCCGTACGCCTTTCCTGAAACTCGCCTGGAGTTCAAGATACTGGGTGTTCTGCATGCGTGCCCTGCTGCTTATCTTGCAACGGTATAGTATAAACGTGAAGAATAAATAAAGCACCATACGGGCTTTGTGTTCGTACCCCGGGTTCGGGCATTCGGTTCTTCTCGTGCACCGCGAGCGGTCTGCTGCTCTGCAGGAGGTTCCTTGACGGTAACAACTTAGAAACTACTCGCATAATAAGGTATCGATTCCACCCGCCTGCGTGGGCTTGCGTAGACAGAGGATTATACCAGATAAAGCGGATAAAGGAAAACGAGCAGCAAAAAGCAGTGGCCGAATATGGATTCGATTATGCTCTCAGAACGCGGGATAGCTTGCAACGTGCAGCGATAAAAACAGTAAGTACGTGTTACTGGGTCGTCTGCACAGTTGCACGATTGTGCGGTAAGAATTCGATTGAACGGCTTTCACGGGGAGAGTGGGGCGGCATCCAGGGACAGTGGATCCAAAAAGGCCAATCTGCTGAAGCTCGTGCGGAGTTCAGCGCGTAGCTCACTATCTGTAGCGCCGCAATCTGGTACGATCTCCCACCTGCACCAGATCACCGATCGGCGTGAACGCCACATCGTCCCAGTAAACCGTCACATCGAGATACTCCACCGATTCCGCAGCATAAACGCGCAGGGTCACGGTCGTATCGCCCGCGGTGAGGTACACGGGAACCTCAACCAGGCGCCAGCCCGATTTCACCCGTGGCACGGTACGCTTGATCCACTCAGCTTCCCACCAGTCGTATCGTGACTGCACCCAGTCATTAAAAGCTTCACGGGTCTTGATATGCTCATTCCAGATCCAGTACGGGCCCACAAACTCCTCCACCACCCAGCCGGTATAGCCCGCATCGCGCCCTGAAACGTCATCTGACCAGACGACCTCGTCATTCACGAGCACCTGCTTGATCAGCTTCTTACCTTCAGCCGAGGTCGTTTCATACGTATCGCGGACCGTGAACGATAAAACCGCAACACCGTCATTCGCCACATAAACGTCCTGACTCAGCGCGGCATAATCGCCGCTCGTCAGCCGGCCACGCTGCGTCATGCCATAGGAGAACGGTGGTGAGGTATTTTCGTGCGCGTACAGCGCGCTGTCAAAATGGCCGCGGGACGCAAACGTCCACCACCCGATCGAGCGCATATCACCGTTATCCACCACGGGCAACGGCTCGAGGCCGTACCGCACCAGCGGCTCTAAAGTATTGAGATTGAGCGCGGTCGAGACCGAAAGCGCGATAAAGCGGTAAGGCTTCTCACTCACGCGGCTCTTGAAGAGCAGGAATTCGAGCTGCTGGGTACTGCCGACCCTATCAGAAGTGAAGGTCAGCGGTTGCTCCCATGTTTCACCCTGCTTCAGCCATTTGCTCCTCGTCTGAAGTACACGGCCTTCAAATCGCAGCTGGAGCAGATACTCCTGTTCCGCGCGATCATGGTGCTCTACCCGCGCGAGAAACGCCATCGGCTCGCCGAGATACAACGCGGTGGGGTACGTATCCTCCCTGCCTGCCGCATCAAGAATGGCGAACGAGGCGGGTAGCGATTCCTCGAGAAGTGCGGTGATCGGCTCGATCCGCACATCATCCCACCAGACCGTGATCGGGAAGTCTGAGCTCGATCGTTCCGCATACACCCGCAGCATCAGGCTGTTCTGCTTCGCACGCAGCGTCACCGGTAGCTTCACCTGCTGCCACGCAGCGTCACCCGCAACGTTATCCTCCCAGATCACCACGTCATTCAGCAGCACCTGCTTCACAAACGGGCCCGCACGGTCACTGGTATAAGAATCCTGCACGCTGCAGGCGATAACGACCGTAGCAGGATAGCGCGTAACCGTGAAGTCCTGGTAAATACCCGCAGAAGCGCCTGCTTCCAGACGCGTCCGGCCGGGATAGCGGAGTTCATACGAAGTCCAGGGCGATAAGTATACCGCGTCCGTTAACCCACCGGCGAAGTCCGCTGCGGTCCCTGAATAGCGCCACCCGTCTGCTGTGTCGAACTCGGCATTAAGGAGTGCAGGTAACGGCGATACCACGTAATTCGAGAGTATGCCCGTATTCGTGTGATCAACCTCCGAGGAGACCTTGAGCTGGAACGACTTATACGGCTCCTCGTCTACGTGATCTGAGAACAGCAGAAACTCCAGCTTTAAAAGCGCGCCAAGCCGGTCGGGCACGAATGCAAGTGGCTGCTCCCACCGGACGCCATCCTCCACGAACACCTCCTGGCTGCTGAGCACCGCGCCATCGAGTCGCACCTGCAGGATATAGGTCATTGGTCGGTGCTCGTTATTATCGATACGCGCCAGTACCGCCGCAGGCACACCCAGATGGAGCCTCGTGGGGTGGTAATGCTGCTCCGTGCCGTTCATATCGAATATCGCGAATGAGGTCTCCGGCTCGTTCAAGAGCACCGCCAACGGCTCCAGGCGCACGCTATCCCACCAGACGGTCAGCGGAAAGCTGGTCGCATCTTGCTTCGCATACACCCGCAGCGTGACGCGGTTCGTGCCATTATCGAGCATCACGGGGATCCGGACGTCCTGCCAGCCGTCATCGCCCGCAACATCGTCCTCCCAGACCACCAGATCATTCACCACCGCCTGCATGGAGAGGTACCCCACGCTCCGGGTTGTACGGTAAGAATCGGCGACCGTGAACGAGAGCGTGGCAAGACCTTCCGCAGACTCGAACTCCTGATAAATACCGCCCAGAGCACCCGTGGCTATCGCGGTGCCCGAGGGAATATCGAGTTGATACGTGCTCGCCGGATATGCATCGAGTGCCACCTCGAGCGTTACCCGCTGCCCGTCACCTGTACTGAACTCAGTAGCGGTTGCCAGGTATCCAGCAGGAAGCACGTCCAGCCATAACCGCCCCGGGATTACATCCAGTTCGAAGTAGCCCGTGCTAGCCGTCAGCGCGGACTTATCGTACTGGTCGCGGTCACTGACCACCACCGTCACACCACTCAGGGGCGTCGCATTATAAAGGACATACCCGCTCACCGTGGAGACCGCTGCCGGCAACAGCTCGGGCGGTAACACTGGTATCGTCTCGTTGATCCCCGACAGTTCCGCAACGGTCCGGTTATGCGCGATGATCGGTTCGAGACCCAGGTTGCGTACCAGCGGCTCATCCGCTGTCAGCTCGAACGCCGTCTCCAGCTTCTGGTACTCGCGCGCAGTGATATCGCGCCAGTAAAAGTCCGGCATGAGCTGGAACTCATAAAAACCGGTTTCGTCCGTGATGTTCGTCCGCTCGATCCCGTAACGGTTCGTCACGTGGATCCGGGCGTTCCCGATCGCCACTCCCGTGCGGTTATCAAGCACGTAGCCACTGACCGTCGCATCCTCCACCATCTGGTAGAACTTCGTGTAATGCCCCCGGAAAAGCTCCCCGGTCCTCATAAACTGCCAGTTCGAGTCCAGCTCCATGTCCGAATTCGCGAGCACCGGCAGCTCCGTGAGCGCATAGCCACTCAACGCTGCCAGATTGGCCGGGTTGATCACTGACTCAACCCAGAAGTGCACCGACCGATACGGGCTGGTGAAAGAGCCGTCCTTGAAGAGCAGGAACTCCAGCTTCGCGTGCTGCGACACGTGCCGCGGCGTGAACTGCACGGCATCTTTCCAGGTCTCACCGTGTGACAGGCGGATCTGCTCTTCATGCAGCTGATAGCCGTCCAGCAGCACCTGCAGCGTATACGTCACCGGGGCACGCTCATAGTTCTCGATGACCACACTGATCGTGCTGGGCTCCAGCAGGTGCACCGCTTTCGGATAGGTATCCGCCTTGCCGCCCGCGCCCATGATATATAACGCGGTGTACGGCTCATCATCGATGGTGACCTTCGCATAGATCAGTATCCCGCCTACAATAAGGATCAAGCAGATCACCGCAATGATGAGCGCGCGTTTTAATGCGCTCGGCTTCTCAGCGGTTCGCCGGGGTGCCCGGCACGCTGCGCAGGAGACGCGTGGTAACAGATGCTCCCCCTTGAGGAATCGCAGAAGACCAACGAAGAAGATGAGCACCTGCGCCAGAAGCAGACCGGTGAGATCCGCACCGAGGTCCAGCGCACTCATGCTCCGGCCGGGCACAAAAAACTGGTGCAGCTCGTCCGTGACACCAAAGAGCAGGCCGGCGAGCACCGCGAAAAGCGCCGGCCGGGTGCTCACCATAACACTACGAGACGTGCGGAATGCCAGGTGCAGCAGCAGCCCGAAGACCAGATACAGCAGAACGTGCGCAATCTTGTCCGGATAGAGGTACGCGACATAAAAAGGATACATGAGCACCTCAAGCCCCACTTCCTTGAGATAGTCCACCAATCCGTACAGGAACGCGAACTCATCGAGCCCCGGAAGAGTAGAACGAGAGGAGAGGTAAAAGAGAAACGCCGCATACGCACAGGTCAAAGCAGCGAACAGGTGGTATCTGGTCAGCTTCGCCATAGTATTTTAGTGCTTATAGAATAGAGCTCTGAATTTATAAGAATGGATATGATGCAGATATCATTTTCGCATGTATTGCTTTTTCGCGGCTACCTCATGCATGCTTCCGTAACGAAAAGAGGGTTAGGTAGAATAGAAGAGAAGGGCCGAAAAAGACGCTGAGCAATGTGTGCCGCTGCCGATAGATAGCTCAAGCACAGGCACAAACCGCGCACTACTGCGACTGGCAGCGCAAAGGTCCCGAATTCGGGTATTCGGTCTCATGACTGACGGTGTTCGGGGTTCTTTTCTGATGATGACCCACCCTTCGGGAAAAGGAGGGGGGAAAGTAAAAATGATAAAAATGAGGATCGGAAAAAGGAAATCGATCCATCTCCTTTAATTTTAAATACCTTTTTTCTTGTTGCGATAGTTGAAGAACGCGAACAGCCCTATGAGTGACAGCGCGGGCAGTGCAATCGTTGTAAATTCCGGCACTTCAGTGGTTGCATTTTTCAACTCGATCACGTCATTAGCGCACCACAGGGTAAGGTGTAAGTTGGCTAAATCAGTATCCAAGGGATTGTCCAAGGCGCTTCGTGGTACACTGATTTCATAGATCCAGTTCGGACCAGATTTAATATTTGATGTGTAAGTATGAACATTATCATTGTGCCCAGAATTCACGTGAGCAATAGTCGCAAAATTTCCTCCTACAGCTCCTACAGCTCTATAATAATCGATCTCTCCGATCGCCACCCAATTAGTTGGCCATGTGGACGGCCTTTGGGTTGTGCCTGTCTTAATCCAAGTCGGATTTTTGATTACCCTTCCTTTCGTATTGCCTTGATTTTCTTGTAATACGATGGCGTAATCCGTGCCCTTTATTTCGATCCTCAAGTCGCCTATCGCCTCTTCTGGGACCGATGCGATTATAGCAATGTAGACATTGGTTGCATCACTGTCGAAATACAGCGCTTCTATATCGCAAATCTCGCCACCAGCTGGTTGGGTATGGCCGAATATCTGAGGTTCAATGTACGGTGTGTAGCTAGAGCCGGTACCCTTAATGTGAACACCTGTTCCATAATCTGACCAAATACTACTAGTCGTTACCGCTAAACCGTCACGTCGATTATCTTCCACGATCCAATCGCAGGTTGCACTACTAGGCACCCAATAATGAGCGATATCCTCGAGAGGTGGTGGAGTCACGTATCCTGTCCAATATGCCATCCCTTTGTACCATTCACCCAGGCCCCAGTCACTCAAATCGCCGTCTATGGTGGCTGGGGATGGGAAAGCCATCGCCGGTGCGGTCAGTATCGCTAACAGTACAACGAGAATGAGCGAGCCAAAATAGGTTCCTAGTTTCACTTTTTTGCTTTCACCTCCTAACCGTTCGCTTACCCCAGGGGTTTCATTCATGTTCTCCTATTGGGGCAAGACTGCCTATAAAAGGCTACGGGCTTCCGATTCGTACCTCTGGTACTGATGCAACGTCGGCAAGGCGCGGAGTGCGACCGTTCGAGGGTGAGCGCGGAGGTTGAACCATGAAGTAACGGACGCGATTAGATGATTCCGCCGCAAACCTTCGTGCCGGTTGCTGCGGAGCCTTGGCCGACCGAAGAGGCTGTCCATCGCTAGCTAGAGCTGTGCTAGATGCTGGTTAGTGGCTGGTACAGTAGGGTTTCCAGCCCTGCTGTGTTCCGGCAGGGTACCATAAGTAACAAAGTAACCTGAACGCGCTAAAGAAAGCTTGTCGGCCTCCGCCGCCCGTTTTAACGGGGTTTACGCGCTTACGGCCAACGGCACGTTCGTGCCGTTATCGTACGACTGGATCGCGGCGAGCGCGACCTGGAGTGCATATTTACCCTCCTCGCCTGACGGGCTCGGCCGCTCGCCATTCCCCACCGCGTGGAGGAAATGCTCGAGCTCGTTCCGGAGCGGCTCGCGCGGCTCTACCTTTATTTCTTCGACAGCACCTTCACGCCAGAGCTCCAGGCGCTGGTCCAGATAGTCCGCATGCGCGACCCCCTTCGTGCCGGTCACGGTGATTTTGCGTATCTTATGCGGTGTGAGCCAGTTCGTCTCCACGAACCCCGATTTCCTGCCCGCGTAGTGCAGCAGAATAGACGCGTAATCCTCCTTTATATGGAAGCTGTTGCCACCGATTGCATACACCTGCTGCGCCTGCAGCCCGTACAGGTACGAGATCTGCGAGATCAATGATAATGCCCACATCCCGTATCCGCGCGGGGTTGGGGCCCACCCGGCCAGCGGCAGGAGATCGAAAGCAGCTCGCCCAGCTCGCCACCCACCACAAGCTCCTTCAACTTCTGGATCACCGGGTTGAACCGCTCGATATGACCCACCATCAGCTTCACACCCGCGCGACGCGCAGCTTCTATTATAGCGTCCGCTCCGCTCAGGGTGTCCGCGATCGGCTTCTCCACCAGCAGGTGCACACCATATCCAGCGGCTTTCGTCGCGACTTCGCGGTGCAGGCTCGTCGGTACCGCGATGCTCACCGAATCGAGATCCTGCTGCAGCAACTGCTCGTAGTCCGTATAAGCGTCCGTGTGGTAGGCCGCGGCCACCTCACGCGCCTGCGGTTCACGCGGGTCCGCAACGCCGACCAGCTCCGCGGCCGCAAGCTCATGATAGAGCCTGGCATGGTGCACGCCCATCGCGCCCACACCGATCACGCCCACCCGTAACCGTTTCATCTTCTTCCGTTTTCCTCCCAGCGCCGGTTCTTTGCTGAATGAAGCTCCCCCCGTTCGGAAAAAGGAGGGGGGAAAGTAAAAATGATAAAAAATGAGGATCGGAAAAAGGAAATCGATCCATCTTCTTTAAGATTATTGTTTCTTCTTGCGGTAGCTGAAGAACGCAAAGAGTCCTACGAGTGACAGTGCGGGTAGTGCAATCGTTGAGAATTCCGGGATCTCTGGACCACAGTACGGTCCCCATATTTTCCCCAGATATTCGTTAGTTCCAAATTTCACAGCAAGGTCATTGTTGGATAGGTAATAATTGCCACTCAATGTAAACCAAAAGAGTGTGGGTACTCCCTTACCGATGTTTACTTCATCGAATTTTACGCCTACTATTGAGTTCGCGGGATTGATTTCATCTTGGTAATATACGGGTTGAGGTTCACCATCAATAAGCTTGTCTGGCATGCACCAAAAGGTGATCCAGTGACTGATCTCGGGGTACGCTGCTTCATTATAGTTGGTCACTCTGTAATACCAGGTCACTCCTCCGTTAGTAGCTTCAACACCCAGAAACTCTATCATATGATTGTTGCAAAACTCTACGTCGTATGCGTCTGCACACTCATCAATATAAGGATAATCCCAAGGATTGTTAGTTGGTGGTTCATTGCCGGTACTATTAGCAAATGTCAAAGATAGCGAAGCAACTAACGCAGCTACAACGATTATCGATATAAACGTTCCTCTGAGTTTCACTTTTTTGCTTTCACCTCCTAACCGTTCGCTTCCCTCGCGGGTTCATGTTATCCTATTGGAGCAACAATGCCTATAAAAGGCTACGGGCTTTTGATTCGTACCTCTGGTACTGACGCATCGGAGACGAGATGAGGAGCGCTGACGGGCGACCGTTCATCCAGGATCATGATGCGTATCCACAGGTTCAGCTGCCCGTATCGGCGGCGAATACAACCTCCGCTCAGCCTGTGCGGATACCGTGTGCGCCGCCACCAGCTGCTGCCTTCCATCACCCACCGCATCTTCGAGCGCCAGCACGCGGCGGCGTAGCGGCGAAGCGTAGAAGCGATAGCACACAGTGTACGATACATACGAACGAACCTCTGCTGACTGATCCCCTGAACTCCATCCACAGCAGGATGCCCACCTGCTACCTCTCGCTCATGCGCTAAGGTCTTACCGGTCTGCCCACTCCCGCGTACTCATCGCTGGCGTTGGCACACTGCCCGCCTGACCCAATCCACGCCACTACCCGCTTCATGTCCAGAAGAACCGTAACGGGACCGGTGCTGTAGCACAAACAAGAGATTGATTTTTAAAACCAGACAACAAATCCGGTAGTGGTGATGGGTGCTACAATACCTATCTATCGTATGGACGAGGGAGGGTTAAAGGTCGAGGAGGAGCGGCAAGATGGATGCTGCTGAGGTGGCGCGGAAATTGGCGGAGAAAAAAGCGCACATGAGGCGGGCTTTTCATGTAATGTAAGAGAACTGGGGTTATTTGGCTCTTATATCCGGGGTGAAGAGACAACAGCCAGTGATATAGATGTTCTTGTCGATTTTACCAGGGGGCACAAGGATTTTTTCAATTATATGCGGTTAAAATTTTACCTTGAAGGGCTTTTTGGACGGGATGTTGACCTTGTGATGAAGGATGCGATTAAATCACGGCTAAAGGATCGTATCTTACACGAGGTTGATGGGGTGAACCCCTGTTAGTATACAATAGGTTAAGAAACGCTATTTAAAATCACCCCCTTTTCGAAGTCAATCGGTGACCGGTACCCCAGGGATGAATGCAGCCGCTTTTTGTTGTATACGTCGTCGATGAAGCGGAAGAGGTTTTTTGAGGCGTCTGAAAAGGTCTCGTAGTCATTGAGATAGACTTCCTCATACTTTAGCGTCCGGATAAAGCGCTCAACAAATGCATTATCGTACGGGTTGCCTTGCGCTGACATGCTGATACTGATCCCGTGGGCATCGAGGCATTCGATGTACTCTTTCGAGGCATATTGAACACCCTGGTCTGAATGAGGAATCAGTCCATGCATGTTATCATTCCAACGATCTTCTATAGCCATGGTCAAAGCACGCAAAACCAGCTCTGTGTACAGGCTTCTATCTAGATTCCATCCGATACATCTCCTGCTGAAGAGATCCAAAACAACTGCCAGATATACGAATTCTCGGGGCAGCTATACGTAGGTAATATCCGAAGCCCAGACCTGATTCAGCCTGGTTATTTTCAGGTCTTTTATCAGGTTAGGATATCTCCTGAGGATATGATTGGAGTCGGTGGTTTTTGGCTTGAACCTCTTCCGAACGCACAGGAGATTGTCTTCTCGCATAAGCCTCAACACACGTTTGTGGTTCACCGTATAGCCACGGTTCCTGAGTTCTACGGTTATCCGTCTGTACCCGTATGCCGGAAACTCCACGGCGATCTTCTGGAGCTCATTTCTAACCGCTATATTCCCGCCCTTTACCGGTTCGTTCTTCGACTGCTTCTGCCATTTATAGAACCCGCATCTACTGACGTCCATTATGTGGGTGGCGTGATCTACGGATATTTGACTTCCAGACTCTTGACACTCTTTGATGACCATATACTTCACTCCAGCAGCCCCCTTTTTCGCTCCCGAATCCGGCTTTCCAAGGTCCCTAAGGCCTTTTTAAAAAACTCGTTCTCCGCGTATAACCGTCCGACCAGCCGTTCAAGTTCTGCCATCCTGGCCTGATCTTTGTATACCCGTCCGTTGCCGCTGAATGCTTTCTTTGGGTTCTCAAAATACTCAGTTTTCCACTTCACGATGAGGGACGGGTGAATCTCGTTCTCCCGTGATACCTGCGCGATTGATTTCCCCGTCTCGATGTCTCGCACTATCGCGATCCTTATCTCAATTCGCTCAGTAATTTCTTTGGTAAAGCTTTCTTTTAGTTACAAAGAACGGTTTGCTTTCTTTTACAAAGAACGGTTTATTTAAGAACCACTCAGTACGGTATGAAGAGCCCGAGCACGCAGAACGGTAGCGTGAGCGCATACATCGCGAGCACCGCCTGCCGCTCCGTCATGCGGAAGTGATAAGGTAACACCCACTTCAGCGTCAACGGATTCGGGACCTCCAGCGTGCCATCGTCACGCACGCGCCCGAACTTCGCCAGCTGCCACTTTAACGTTTCGGGATGTAGCTTGTGCATCACCCGCCAGTACGCGTACATGAGGAAGTTGACCGTGTGGGGCAGGAACATCACGAAGCCCGCGACCAGAAAGCCCGAGACCACGATCGCGCTACCAAGCGCGGCACCGAGCGCTAACGCGCCTACATTGCCCCATAAGATGCGCGCGGGATACCGGTTGAACCAAACAAAGCCGAGCGTCGCACCCAGCAGGCAGCTCAGCACCAGCATACCCGGCGACCCGACCATAATGAACTTCACGAGCATGAACGCGATAAGCAGCGCAGACAGCCCCGACGCGAGCCCGTTGAAGCCCGAATGCATGTTCACCAGGTTCGCCACCACGAGCACATAGAGCGGCACAATGATGAAGAGATGATACACGCCGAGATCGATCACACCGAGCACCGGGATCGTTATCGCGGTCGTTAAGATCACGAAGATCAACCTATACGAGAAGAAGAAGAGCAGAACGATCTTCACCACCCGGCCCACATCAACAAGGTCATCCACCAGCCCGAAACCAGCATAGAGCCCCGCAACGAGCAGGATCGCCCAGTCTGTATCGGTGGACTGGAACGGGATACTGACGAAATAAAAGGGCAGGTGCTCGAGCGTTGCTTCCAGCCCGAAGAGCAGGAAGACCACCGCGATGATCGCTATACCGCCCTGCGTCGGGATCTCGCGCAGATCGCGCTTGTACCGGTCAACGGTCACCGTGCCCCGCTGCTGCAGCTTCACGATGAACCGCGGCATGACCAGCAGCATGAACGCAAAATTCAACGCGAGCGCTAGCACCAACCCGGTGAGCATCTCTCAATACACCCCGCAGTCATTCATTCATTTATGATACTCAGCATGTGCTTAGCTAATATATAAAGTACCCGAGCTGCGGGAGCTGCGTGAGCACGATCGTCAGCGCGCCTAAGACGATGCAGAAAGACGCGAAGTTCACTCGCGCCGCAAACCGCAGGAGCAGATCCATCGTCAGATAGCCCGCGAGGAGCGACGAGAGCACCATGAGCGCCGCAGACCGCAGAGATACCGCGGGCACCTGCCCGAGCTCGAACAGGATCAGCGCGCCCAGCACCGCCGGGACACTCATGAGGAACGATAACCGTAACGCAAGCTCCTGCGTGATGCCACGCATCAGCAGGATCGTGATCGTCGTCCCGGACCGCGAGATACCCGGGAGGATCGAGAAGCCCTGCACGAGCCCCGCAAGCACCATGTCCGTTACGGTTAGCTCATCAAATCGACGGTAACTGGTCCGGGCACGGCGCTGCAGCCCCAGCAGGATGCCCGTGAGGATCAGCAGGCACCCGATGAGCAGCGTTGCGTGCTCCACGCTCTCGATCATACGCGCAACGAAATAGAGCAGCGGCAACGCCGTTACCGCCGTCGCGCCGGTCGCCACCACAATGTGCCGCAGCAATAACTGAGACCTCGGATCACCACGCAGCGACCCGCGATCTGCGCGAATGCGGAATAAAGCCGCGAGCATCGACCGGAAATCAGCGCGAAAACGCAGGAGGACCGCGAGCATCGTCCCGGTATGCAGGAAGATCGCCATGGAGAGCGCCGCTGCAGGCTCGAGCCGCAAGAACTGCAGCATCACCAGGACGGTCTGACCCTGGCTGCTGATCGGTAACCATTCCGTAACCCCCTGCAGCACCCCTAACAGCACCGATTGATACGCATCCATCGCTCTTCTGTGAACTCCTCACTCTGGCTTAGCAAGCGACCCAATAATAAAAGTTGCTTGGCGCTTAATACAGCACCTGCATGCAGGAACGGTGAATCAGTGAATATCGGGCTGCACAAACATCCGCTTACGGTCGCCCTGTGATCCGCTCGCTGCAGTAGTAAATTTCGAGTCGAATGCGCTTGCTGCATGCAGCACCCGGTTACGGTAGTTACAGCCGCGTCAGTGCGGAAGCTTTAAATACCCGCACCGACAACCGAACTCTACCATTGACAGAAAAATGAGAAGATATAACGATAAACTGAGGACTCAGGAAGGTGAATGCCGGTGATGCATCAACTCGGTAAAGCACTCTGCGTTGTGTGCCTGCTTCTGGCTACTGCAACGATCGCCGCCGCAGAATGTGAATGGAACGTGACCGTTGATTGGTGCTGCAATGGCAGTTACTCCGCGGGGTGGTTCTATAACACCACAGATGAGAACTGGACGTATGCCATCGGCCCCTGGGATGCCGCGGCTGTATGGTTCCGCTTGAATATCAGTGGCGAACCCTTCTACGGGTACTGTAAGGACTTCGATATCAATGTCACTCGCAATGCTTCCTTCAACGCGACGATCATCCCCGCAGAGCCGAGCTGTAAGAATAATTCGTTCGCTTATGTGCTGAACACGTGGACACAATCCTGCGCAGACTGCGAAAACGTCTCCGCGGGACAGGCCGCGTTCTGGTACTTCTGGTACAGTGATGCTGCAAGCTGCCGCACCGGCATACCGTTCTACAACCATACCGCACGACCTACCGAGCCCGGCTGGGAATCACGCTGGATTCCCGATTGCGCCGTGCATCCGGAGGCATGCACGATGATCAATGCCTCGATCAACAAGAGCGTGCCCTACAAACTCGCGCTCACGCCCAGCTCGGGTACGTACCCGCCGGGGACACCGGTCGAGCTCGAAGCGGTCGTACAATTCTGTGCGGGCACTGACCCGGATGAAGTCACCGTTCGATTCGAAACTGAGCCCGGTTGCGCTCTTATCGAATCGGGTACGGACGTGGTAGCGGTTATGACCTCCGGGGGGATAGCACGAGCGACACTGTGGTGTGAGCCCAGCGTCGCTCACGCAACGGTCTCCGCAACGATTAACGATGCATACTGGTTCGAGCTGATCATTCCGTGCGATGACCATCAGGGACTCATCAGAGTGGTGAATATCCCGCCTGACAATGCAGCCTTCAGATTTGTTTCCGCGCCGCAGGTGCCTGCACTCTCGCGGGCGGCCGCACTGATCCTGACGATCGCGCTGCTTGCGGTTGCGCTCACCACGATGAAGAGACGCACGAGAGAGTCCTGACCGGGTGACTGGCTGGCTGACTAACTGACTGATTGGTTGATGCGTGCCTGGCTAGCTTCAGCTAAGGGGCGGCAAAACGGGTATTAGCAGGTGCTCGAGCCCGAAAACGAGCGCGTAGCACACCGACGACCTTACCTGAGGTTCTTACTTAGGTTACATAACCCTATATATTTATCCATCGACAATCTTGCCTACAGGAGGAAATGACATGAAAATTACAGCCCGAAAGGGATGGATGTATAAAAAAGGTCTTAGGGTTATCTGTATCTACCTCGCGATCGCCGCGATGGTTGGTATGCTTCTCGTAGGTACGGTAAGCGCAATGGCATCTGATAATAAGCCAACACTTACCAAGGTCAGCGATGTGTGTGAGGACTGCGTGAACCGTGGGGATGAAATTACCTACACGATTTGCTATAGCAATCCCGCGTCTTTCAAGATAACCGAGGTAAAGCTCATCGATACGCTGCCAGAAGAAACGGAATTTCTAGTCGCATCCGATGAGGGGGTCTATAATGAGACATACCATACGGTTACCTGGAACATCGGAACACTCGCTGCATATACGGGGGAAGCCTGTGTCACCGTGACCGTAACGGTGAAACCCGGTACTGCTGCAGGAAGCATGATCAATAACACCGCAACCTTGAGCTATAACGTCCTCCTTACTTACAGGGCAACGAAAACCGCGTCTGACGAGACGGAAATATGCGTGACTGAGATACCCGAATTCACCAGCATCGCGCTCCCCGTTGCCGCTATACTCGGGCTGATCGTCTTCTTTAACCACCGCAAGCGGAGTTACCGGTAACCGGGGGGGGGAAACCAGGGGTCAGAGCCCGGCGACTACCCGGTCATTTATGCCATCCTACCAGTATTCGCTCACTGCAGGTGCCGCGGAACAGCGCGTGCCGTGCTCAAGAGCAGGCGCCAAAAAGACGCTCCGTCCGGTACGGCAGAGCGCGGGTTACGCTCACGAAGGATAGCGCGCGGGCTCGCCCAAAAACGTGCGCTGCCCGTCGCGGTGAATCGGGAGCGCAGCTTGCTTATCGTCGGCCGCGAACGGAGTCCAAGGAACCCTGAGCACCACCGACCGACCGTGCGAACGGCAGCGCGGCAGCAAAAAATTTATATGCGAACAACGCTGTGTTGAATTCCAGTAAAGACCGTGAGTGAGTTCATATGACACGCGCCATACCAATCGCTAAGCCGCTGATCGGCGACGAGGAGGCACGACTCGTCACTGAAGTGTTACAGTCCGGGATGCTCGCGCAGGGCGAGTACGTCGCGGAATTCGAGCGGCGGTTTGCTCGCTACTGCGGCGTAACGAACGCCGTCGCGGTTAGTAACGGGACCGTCGCGCTTGATCTGGCCTTGAAGGCCGCTGGCATCCGGCCCGGTGACGAGGTGATCACACCCGCATTTACCTTCATCGCGACCGCCAACGCCGTACTGTTCCAGGGCGCTCGGCCCATCTTCGCCGATGTGGATCCGCAGACCTGCAACCTCGATCCCGATGACCTGCTCGAGAAAGTCACCCCGCGCACACGCGCGATCATCTGCGTACACCTCTTTGGGCTGCCCGGTGAGCTGCACGCGCTGCAGGAGATCTGTGCTGATCATCAGCTCGCACTGATCGAGGATTGCGCACAGGCGCACGGCGCGGACTACCGGGGGCATAAGGTCGGGAGCTTTGGGATCGGCTGCTTCTCGTTCTACCCTACCAAGAACATGACCACCGGCGAAGGCGGCATGATCACGACCAGCAGCGAGCAAAGCGCAGCGACACTGCGGTTATTGCGGAACCACGGCGATAGCGGCAAGTACCAGCATACCCTGCTCGGCTATAATCACCGCATGACCAATCTCGAAGCGGCGATCGGGCTCGCCCAGCTCCAGAAACTGGACGCGTTCAATGCCAAACGCCGCGCGAATGCCGCGTATCTCTCGCAACACCTCACCGCACCGGGGCTCAACCTGCCCCGCACCCGCGAGGGCGTGACACACGTCTACCACCAGTACGCGGTCACCGTTGAGGCTGAGTTCCCGCTCTCGCGCGACGAGCTCATGCGCCAGCTTCAGGAGCGCGGGATCGGCTGCGCTATCCATTATCCACTACCCGTTCACCAGCAGCCGCTCTATCAGCGGTTGGGATATACCGATGACGCGGTCCGCTGCCCGAATGCCGCGGCGATCGCGCAGAAGATACTGAGCCTGCCGGTGCATCCGGCAGTAACACCCGCAGATCTCGAGTATATCGTGGAGACGATTAATAGTCTGGGCAATGACGCTTAACGCACTGAACCATGACGCTTAACGCACTGAACCATGACCTATTATAAACACCCTACGGCCGTGGTCGAGACCGAGGAGATCGGTGAGGGCACGAAGATATGGCACTTCGTTCATGTTCGAGCGGGCGCACGGATAGGGAAACGGTGCAGCATCGGCAAGAGCGTGTATATAGATACGAATGTCGAGATCGGCGACGGCGTGAAGATCCAGAACTTCGCATCCGTCTATCAGGGCGTGCGACTCGAGGATGAGGTCTTCGTCGGGCCGGCCGTTACCTTCACCAATGACCGGTACCCCCGCGCGTTCCTGTGGTGCGAGGGGATGATCCTGCCCACACTCGTTGAGAAGGGCGCGAGTATCGGTGCCAATGCCACCGTGATGTGCGGCGTGACCATTCACGAGTACGCGATCGTCGGGGCTGGGTCGGTCGTTACGAAGGACGTCACGCCGTTTGGACTCGTTTACGGCAATCCCGCAGAGCTCCGGGGATTCGTGTGCTGCTGCGGTACGAAACTGCCCGTCGAGGGCCAGACACGCGAAGACGGGTTACTCCACTGCCCGCTCTGTGGCAGGACGGTCACTGTGGACGCGCAGCTCGTATCGCGACTGCGAACCGCGATACGGTAAGCACGCTGTCCCACCAACCATCCACTACCACACGGCTCAACGGGGTTTGCCCACACCCTTATAAATGAAACCCGCCGCCTCACAGGTCGCCTTGTCAAATGCGTTTCGGCCGTCCACGAGCACCGGCGTACGCATCAACCGCTTGAGCGATTCGAGTGACAGCTCACGATAAGCGCGGTGCAGGGTCACGAGGGCAACCGCATCCGCGCCGTCCACCGCTTCCGTGATATCCGCGGTAAAGGGCAGCTCAAAATCACGCACGTACGGGTCATGGAGGACTGGCTGAGCGCCTCGTTCCTGTAAATGCGCGTAGAGGTCCTGTGACGGTGTATTCCGCGTATCATCTGAGTTCTCGAGGAACGCAACACCTAAAATAGCTACCTTTGACGATGCCAGGTTGCGCCCTGCATCTCGTAAACCCTCATCCAGTAGCTCCACTATGTGCAGCGGCATCCACCGGTTTAAAGCTCTGCTGCTCAGAATGACCTGCGGATCTACCGTAAAGGTGCCGAACGTGTCCACACCGTATTTCAGCAGCCATGAATCCTTGGGCAGGCAGTGCCCGCCAACGCCCGCGCCGGGGAAGTGCATGTTCCTGACGGGATTGGACGCAGGATGCAGGGGATCGTTCGGCAGCGTATTCACCAGCTCGCGAACCGCAAAGGCATCGACACCTAAACTCTCGCAGATGAGCGCAACCTCGTTGGCAAACGCGATGTTCACGTCACGATACGCGTTCTCCACCACCTTCGCGGTCTCCGCGGTAAGCGAATCGGTGGGATAGATCTTCTCCTGCACGATATGGCTATAGAGCTCAACGCCACGCCGCGCGCTCTCCTCATCGACGCCGCCGACGATACGCGGCAGGTGCACGATATTCTTGATGAGTCGGCCCACCATCACCCGTTCATACGAGAAGGCCAGGTAAAAATCGCGCCCCGCTACAAATCCGGACGCGTCTTCTAAAAGCGGCTTGACGATCCTGGTGGTCGTACCGGGCGCCACGGTGGATTCGATCACGACCAGCGTCCCCGGCTTCAGATACCGGCCGACCTGGTTACTTACCGCTATCAAGGACTCATAATGCGGCGTTCCTGCTGCATCCGTGGGTGTTTGTACGTCGATCAGTATAACATCCGCATCATGGCACGCTGCGTAGTCATCCGTGACGCGGAAGGTTCCGTTCTTCACCACGCGGGCGATCAACTCAGAGAGCCCCGGCTCGTCACCGCCGACGGGATTCCGTCCCGCATTTAACCACGCGATCTTCCAGCCTGAGCGCTGTGACCGTCGCTGTATGCCAACCACCTGAAAGCCCGCTACATCGGCGAAGAGGGCCGCGATCGGTATGCCCACGTAGCCCATCCCGATAACCACTACCTTCCTCATCTTACCGTTACTAGCTCCTTCTCTATTGCCCTTAATAAACTATACGACCGGTTAAGAACGTACGTACGTACGCGCGCGCACCCCCCCTCCCGCGTCCGCGCGTCCGCGCACCCGGCCGGTCGTTGCTCACGTCGAGCAACGTTTCCCTCCACCGGAAAAACAGCCGAAAGTTATTTATACTGCCTGCCTTTATTATAGTCAGTACCATGGGTCATGGAAGAGGTGTACTCAGATGGATGTAGACATTCGCACACAGGTGCCGGCGCCCGGCATAGGGGGATCTTCTGGTTCAGGTCGCGGACCGAAAGCACGACGGGGGAAATTGGAGATCATCGTCGATATCCTTAAGGTCTGCCTGGACGGCGCTCTTAAAACGGAGATCGTGTATCAGGCCAACCTCAATTTTAAGCGGGTCGATAAATATATCCCCTTCCTCGAAGCGAGGGGCCTCATCGAAAATACCGGCACGAGTTATTGGACCACTGATAAGGGCAAAGAGTTCTTGGACAACTATCACCACGTGAGAGAGCTGTTCCTCTCATAATACGATAAACAGAGAGATAGAGAGCGAGAGAATCAGGACCGGAAACCGCAATTCTTTGCCCGTTATCTTACACTAGCTACTACCTGGTACCTTCTAAAAAATCTTACCGGGCTTGCTCATACGGTCTCACTGTACGCCTCTGAGATTACGGTACGGCAAATCAATTCTCTACTCTACGTTGCTGCGTGTGTGTGGATGGCTGGCTTGAGGTCTGAATGAACCGGAGATACGAAGGCAACAGAGAGAGACGCAGCATCGGGTGACCGTAAACGTAGTCCCTGAACGCCGTATGTCCTGCGCGCGCAAACACGCGCTACACACATACACACCCGCCGGTACTTCGGCGCGAAAGGCCTCTGCCTGCCCGCTAGCTAGCTAGCTAGCTATCAGCGTATAATCGTTCGTGGGCAGGGTCGTTGCACCACCATCACCGTAACTGGAGCGGGGGTGGGGGGTATCAGTAAGTAACTGGCCGTAAAAAAGTCGCGCAACAGGATCGCGGCTATGAAGCGTCTGTCATTTAGCAAGCAGTGAGCAGCTATTGATGGATTGGATTGACCAGGCGGTATTGCTTATTCATGGTGGGCCTGAAAAGATAGTGGAATGGCGTCCGGGCGAGTCTTGTTCGAATCAGGACCTCCCTTAAGAATCGCGTGCATGCACTCTTAACTATGGAAAGAGTGCAGCCGCCAGCAGTGAGTGATCTCTTCGGGAAGAAAGGACGGGCGTTTCTGGAAACAGTCAGGATTAGAGAGTCGAGACGGTTGGCGTTGGATAATTATCTGAAGCTGCTGGATGAGCTGAATGAGCGGATTACCATGGTCGAACAGATCTTAGAAGAGAAGGCGGAGTTGACTGAGGAGGTGGGATGGTTGAGGACCATACCTGGCATCGGGCTCCATAACGCGGTGCTCATCCTGAGCGAACTGGGAGAGGTAGCCCAATTTTCCCGCCCTCAAGGGCTCGTCTGCTACGCAGGCCTGGCGCCAAAGGTAGCGCAATCGGGCGATCAGGTACGGTACGGCCATATCAACCGGCAGAGCAATGGTTTTATCCGGTGGGCATTGATCCAGAGCGCGTGGTCGGCAGTACTATCGTCCACGCCGAATAGATTCCAGCGGATCTATCTCGAAGAAGGTGAAGGCGAGAAGAGGCGCTAAAATAGCGATCGTGGCCACCGCGCGTCACCTTGCAGAGTCGGTGTATTGGGTATTAACGAAGCAGGAAGCTTATAAAGAAATTAAGGCACAAAGAGCCTCGTCTTCTCCCTGATCCTGCGAGGATCGTTAAATCGAGTGGAGGCCGCCGCTACGACGCGTAACCATGTGCCGAGAAAGACACGAAGGGTTAAGTATGAATAGAATCAGAACCATGGTAAGATAGGGTGGGATGTTTTTCAGAGAGGAGAAGTGCCGTTGTAATTTACTCTCACCCGTACATATATTCGTTCGACTCAGCACCGACACCCTCACCCCGGTACGCGGCTTTCGCCTTCTCTCGCTGCTCCCGCATCCGTGCCTCAAGCGCTTCGGCGCTCCGCTCGAACATCGCCTCGATCTCGGCCGTCTCCTCGATCACAACGCCCGAGAGCTGCTTGAACGCCTGCAGCGCACGGGCGCACGCTCGTAAGTCTTCGGGATACGTGCCCGCACCGAGAATCGCGTAGCTCTCGATCCCGAGCATCGCGGCCAAGCCCGGCAGCAGTCCCGTCTTCCTGATGATCGTGTACCGGCCGATGTTTCGGCGCGTCATCTTCCGCATGTTCTTCGGGATCTCCTTCTTCGAGCCTTCGAAACAGCCAATAAAAGCCGTTATTTCTCCGCCCGGCTTCTTGAACGGTTCTTGCTGCGGCAGGATGACCCCGATTGTGTAGAGCTCCTTAACGTTCAGCGCGCGTGCGAGTTGTGCCACACCTTCCGCCTGTTTATAGGCCGACTTCGGGATGTACTCGGTCTCCGGATACTTGCCGACATAGCAGAACAAACGCTTTTCTGCACTGTACCAGAGCTCATCGTGCGGGATCTCAAATTCATCGTCGCGTGCCTCGACCATGGGCGGGAAATCGTACGAGTAGATATGCCCGATCTCCTCGGCGTCGCTCAAGAGTTCCTTCAAATGGTACGGGATGACATTGCCCATCGGCGGGAAGCCGACGATCATGATCGTCTCGACGTTTTCGATCTTCGCTTTGAACTGCTTGGCATCGACGGCCCAATAATAGCTGAACTCATTGATCTCAAACCGCTCATGCTCGACGCTGCTCATGGCACTGCTTGCTTAATACTCTATACCCAAAGCAGCTATTTATATCCTGTAGATTGTAACAGTTCTTGGGTGACTCAATTCCCTGAAAGGACTACCATCGCGATGATTGAGGAGAGATACGACGTTGTTGTCGTTGGCGCAGGCCCTGCCGGAAGTCTCACGGCAAAGACCGCCGCGGAACGCGGCCTGGACGTCCTGCTGCTCGAGCGGAACCAGGAGATCGGGGTGCCCGTGAAGTGCGCGGAAGGCGTGAACAAGGCGATCGAGCAGTTCATTACGCCCGATAAGAAGTGGATCTGCGCGGAGGTGAAAGGCGCATACATCTACGCGCCTGACGGCACCCCGGTGGTAATGTCGGGCGAGAAGATGGAGGAGGTGGGCTACGTGCTCGAGCGGCGCATCTTCGACAAGGTGCTGGCACACGAAGCGGCGCGTGCCGGGGCTGAGGTGCGCGTGAAAACCGCAGCTTACGGGCTCATCACTGAGGACGGCTGTGCGCGGGGCGTGGTCATTCGCTCTATGGCCGCGGGTGAGACGAGACGCATTTACGCGAAGGTCGTGGTAGGTGCCGACGGTGTGGAATCGCGCGTCGGCTGCTGGGCAGGCCTGAATACCCGGCTGCGACCCGCGGATATGGACGTCTGCGCCGAGTACCTCATGTGCGACATCGAGATCAACAAGGATCATTCGGAGTTCTTCCTCGGTAACGAGATCGCGCCCAACGGCTACGCCTGGGTATTCCCGAAGGGTGAAGATACCGCGAACGTGGGTCTGGGCATCGGCGGCGATCGCTCTGGTGAGGGGCACCATGCGATTGATTATCTGCGCGCTTTTGTCCAGCGGAAATTTCCCCACGGCAAGATCCTCGCGGAGATCTGCGGCGCGGTGCCGGTCTGCGGTCCGATACGTGAGAGCGTAACGGACGGACTCGTGCTGGTGGGTGATGCGGCCTGGCACGTCAATCCGCTTACCGGGGGTGGCATCATCTACGCAATGCGCGCGGGCACGATCGCTGGCGACGTGATTGCGCATGCGGTACAGGAGAACGACGTCTCCAAGACGCGCTTGCTAGAGTATGATAAGCGATGGCGTAAGGAGTTTGGGAAGCGGTTACATACCGGCTTGAAGGCAAAGGAGTTCTTCTTTACGCTCTCCGATGCTGACCTCAACGCCCTGGCTCAGTCCCTGCAGGGCGTTGCGATACCGGAGCTCTCGACCTGGGGGCTCTTGATGGAACTCGTGCGACGGAATCCCCGTATGCTCGCGGGACTGGCGAAGGCGCTCTTGTAACCTATTCCCGAAGAAAACGCAACTCAGGCTTATTCGCCTGGGTGCCTGTTAGCTAGCTATATGCTATATATACCACATGATAAAAACGGGTATCAGACACGTCCCCTTCATCACCCTGTCCGAGCTGAAACCGCGCGTCTGGATCACGCTCTCCGGCTGTAACTTCCGCTGCCGGGGCTGTTTCAGCTTGGCACGCGAGCCCATCGGGGAGCCGATGACCGCTGAGCAGGTGGTGGCTCTGGTGAAGAGCGCGGCACACCGGTATTATGGCGATACGCAGCTTGAAGAAGCAGTAATCACCGGTGGCGAACCGACGCTGGATCGCGAGTATCTCGTGGCGTTGCTCGCGCAGCTGCACGAAGTTGTACGAGAGATCGTGCTCGATACACATGGCTATTTCCTGGATGATGCGTACCTGCAGGAGCTGATCGAGGCGGGATTGAGCGAGGTCATGTTCGATCTTAAAGCCTTTGATGAGCAATTGCACGAGTGGTACACCGGGTACTCAAACCGGAAGATACTGGAGAATATCCGCACTGCGTACGGCAAGGTGAAGCTCGTGGTGAATACCGTTTACCTACCGGGCATCGTCGATGATCGCGAAATAGAGCGGATCGCAGGATTCCTCGCAACACTCGAGGCTGACGAGCCGATCGATTTCCGTATCAATCGGTTCAGGGCAGAGTTGAGCCGCGAGCCGATCGCACGGAATCCTTATCCCGTGGAGATCGCGCGCGCATATGCGATCGCAGCCCGTGTTCTGGGAAATCCCGCGATTGGCAAGAGCTGCGTGCGCGAACGGGTAATCGGCGAGAAGCGGGGGTGGATCACTGTCTTCCCGGACGGCACTACAAGGCGGCGAACGCTGGATACCTACCGTGCGGAAAATGCAGCCCTACTTACGATTCAGGACGAGGTCTGACTTGTGAGCCCACCGCAGTCTCATCCTGTTTCAGTGCCCGTGGCAACTCCTTTAGCTCATCAACACCCAGTCGCTCTACGAGGTCCGAGAGTAATCTCTGCTCGTAATTCGCATAGCCTACCCTACCCGGAACGACGAGGGCTATCTTGCGATCTTTGAGCTTGGGATACGCGTTTGCGAACACATTGTTCATATCACCGAGCCATTTGGGGGTCTCCTCGAGGACGAAGAGAACCGGATAGTCCTTCCAGTCCAGTATGTCAAAGCTCGATAACTGGTCGGTCACGGCGACGTAGAGCTTATCCTTCCCCACAATCATGTTGCTCGTGAAGAAGAACGAGGTGTCATCCACGTCGAACCCGCTGAAATACCCCACGGTGTCTTCGAACTCCTCCGCCGACATGCCCGCCTGCGTCGCCAGATTGGTACGGTAATCGCGTATTCCTCGTCTCGCATCGGCGACCTGCTCCTTGAGCATCTTTTCCAGCTGCGTCACCATCGGCGAGGCCGCGAGTTGCTCCTGCTTCCAGGCGTAAAACCGCTGTTTCACGGGCTCGAGATCCGACTCACTCAGGAACAGCGCCAGGAATTCAGTATCGCGCCGTTTTCCGTAGAGCGCTGAGCGCTCTTTGATGAACTGCTCTTCCACCCGCCGGAACGCAGATGAAGAGAATATGCTCGAGAGATCTCTGCGAAGGAGTTCGTATTGCGAGAACCCACAGATGCCGAGCTTACCGATCTTCACGAGCAGTTCGAGCATCTTGAGCGCCGCGAGATCACCCTCTGCCAGGGCGCGCTCGAGAAAGTGCTGGAGATCTCCCGGCTGGGGGGCGTACGCCGCGATGGTTTCGTTAAAAATGTCCTCGTAGCCAGAGAGGCAGAGGTATTCGTCGTTCGCACCCACCTTTAGGATCTCCCAGCGCTTCAGCACCCGTAAGGGATCCCTGCAGTCCTTTCCCGTAAGCGCCGTAAAGTTCTTCGCTAGCGATTCCTCTGTCGTATAGCTCTTCAGGACCGCGAAGAGCCCCAACAGGGTCCGTATATCCTCATCCGTCTCAGCCAACCGTACCAGGGTATCTTTAAACTCATCAGGAAACATCTCTCGTCTTTCACCTCGTCTCCATGCTTATCCTTTATTCTATCTGTTTGTTCGTTTAGCCGGCGGTTCGGTTCTCACCTAATAACCGATCCACGAGCCATTCCGCATCAAATCTCTTTAAATCGTCATACGCCTGTCCAATGCCCAGGAAGAGTATGGGCTTTGCGGTCGCATGAGCGATAGAGATCGCCGCGCCACCTTTGGCATCCACATCTACTTTCGTTAACATGCCAGCATCGATCCCCACGGCCTCGTCAAACTTCTTCGCACGTTCAACCGCGTCATTACCGGCGACCGCCTCGTCGACAAAGATCACGAGATCCGGCTTGGTCACGCGACAGATCTTCTTCAACTGCTCCATCAGATCCACCGAGGTGTGCATCCTGCCCGCGGTATCTGAGAGCACGATCTCACTGCCGTGCGCGCGCGCATAGTTCATCGCATCATAGACGACCGCAGCGGGGTCTGCACCATACTGATGCTTGATCACCTTGATGCCCAGGTTTGCCGCGTGCGTCTCGATCTGCTCAGTCGCGCCTGCACGGTACGTGTCGGCAGAGGCAAATATGACCGAATAGCCGGCATCAAGTAGTTTCTTCGCCATCTTCGCGATGCTCGTCGTCTTTCCCGTGCCATTCACCCCGACGAACACGATATTAACGGGCTTTTCATGTGCAGCCACAAACTCGTCAAAATCAAAGGGGTTATCCGCAGTAAAGATCTTCAACATAGCGTTCTTAATGGCATCCTTCACCAATTCCTCGGTGTTCTCACGCCATTTCTTATGCTCGCCGACCAGTTCACGCTTCACTCCTGCAACGATCGCCTCCGCCACGGAGAGAGCAACGTCGCTCTCCAGGAGCGCGTTTTCCAGCTCTTTGAGCGGTGCCTCCAGGTCTTTCTCGTCCAAGATCGTTTCGCGTTCGATGAACGCACGGCCTCGCTCCGTGATCGTCGTCTTCGAGCTTGTGTGAGGCACGCGCTTTTCCTCAGGTGTTGGCTTTGGCGCTCCTGCCTCCGCACGCTCCTGGTCTTCCCGCTCACTTTTCTCCTTTATTTTCTCTACCACCGTCTCCCGGAACTCGGTGAGCTTCTTCCTCAGTCGATCGAACATTTTGTCTCTCTGAATGAACTCGTTCGTGCCCTTCCCCTGCGGGCGAAGTAACTGAACTGGCGATAGGTTACGCTAGGCTCTGCTACGCCGGGCGTGCTCCGCGCGGGCCGGCTTCCGATTGTGCTGCGAGCTCTTGCAATCGTTTCTGTAACCGTTGCGCCTCCTGATCCAGCCGCTGTAAAAGCTCGTTCATCTCACGCTGAGAATTCTCCAGCTCCGTCTTCTTCCCGGCTAAGTATGCGATTGAAGATTCAGGGTCTCGCTCGGCACTGATGCCGCCACCAATCATCAAGATGATCTTCTCAGGACTGCTGAGCGTGACGTAAATAGACGAATTAGCACCGATGGGCACGAGTAGCTCGCTGCCCGGTTTCATTTCCTTCAACTGTTTGATCGTCTCGATCGCCTTTTCGTGCTCAACAATCGCTTGCCGAACGAAGAGTAACTCCTGCGTCGTTTGCTCGGCCTGCGCTTGGTATTGCCGCAGTTGCACGAGCAGCGATTGCAATTCCGCCTGCTGCGCACGCTCTTTTTCCGTTATTCCTCTCCCGCTCTCATCCATAATTATCGCCTTCAAGTAACTATTCGGCTCTTATCCTTATAAAATCCTAATTGGTCTCTATACAGAACAGAAGCGCTCATCAGGAGAAAGCGAGGACATGCCCGTGCGTATGACCGGCGAAGAGTCGCAGGGTGGAGTGCTGAAACTCCAGGGCAGGAGCATCTCACGAGGAATCGCGAGCGGGAAGGCGTTGATCTCGCAGCACAAGATCTCATTCCTGGGCGGTGTCGATCCGCTCACGGGCATTATCGTTGATCAATCGGTAGATATCTGCGGGGAGAGCATCGTGAATCGTGTGCTGATCTTCCCGGGTGGTAAGGGCTCAACCGTTGGCTCATACGTCATTTACCAGCTCAAGCAGCACGGAAAGGCTCCCGCTGCAATGGTCACGCGTTCTGCGGGGACGATTGTCGCAGCGGGCGCAATTATTGCGGAGATTCCGGTCGTTGACTCACTTGAGCGTGATCCGATCGAAGGCGACGTGATAACAAATGGTATGGAGGTGCTCGTGAATGGCGATGAGGGCTATATCGAAGTACGCTGAGGGAGCACTGCTCACCCTGGAACGGCAGGGTTACCACTTCGTCGGTACGCACCAGCATAGCGCGGTGAAAACGTGTCTCTGGCTACGGAAATCGCTACGCGGTGAGGGTAACTGTTACAAAGGTAAATTCTACGGGATTCGTGCGCATCGATGCGTCCAGATGACGCCCTCCATCTTCTGTAACCAGCGGTGTGTTCATTGCTGGCGACCCCTTGAAGCCGTTACCGTCGATCGCGATGAGGTGGCGGTGATCTGGGATCCGCCCGAGGAGATCGTTGAAGCGTGCTTACAGGAGCAGCAGCGGCTTATATCTGGCTTCAAGGGCTCGGCAAAGACCAGCGGCGAGCTGTTTGAAGAAGCGATGAACCCCAAGCATGTGGCGATCTCGCTCATCGGTGAGCCGACGCTCTACCCACAGTTGACGGAGCTGATCGAGCAGTTTAAGGCGCGTGGTATGACGACCTTTCTGGTAACTAACGGTACGAAGCCTGAGATGATCCGCTCGATTCGTCCCTATCAGTTGTACCTCTCGTTAAACGCGCCTGACGAGTCCACGTACCAGAAAACGGCGCACGCTCACTTATGGCACCAGGTCCTGGACTCCCTGGAGGTAATGCATCAGTTAAAGGGGCAAACGAGGCGCGTTATTCGGATTACCTGTATCGCGGGTATGAACATGCTCAATCCGGCAGGCTACGCGGCACTGGTGGGTCGCGCCAGTCCCGACTTCATCGAGGTGAAGGCCTATATGCATCTCGGGTATTCGCGGAAGCGGCTAACCCGGGCTGCAATGCCCCCGCATGCGCGTGTGCGCGCATTTGCGGCAGCAATTGCGGACGAATTGGCGACGGTCGGGTATCCCTACACCGTGGCCGATGAATCCGAGATCAGCCGGGTGGTTCTTCTCGCCGCCCAGCCGTGAAATCGTTGAGGTGGTATGGCGGACAAGCGCCCCACGTTACCGCGAAAAGATCGTTTCAAGGAGTAAAGAAGCTTAAAAATGGACGGTGGCAGGTCTCATCAATCAATCCTTGGCACTCGCCGCCCACTTCAACTTCCTGCTCTTCCGGCGCAGCTTGAGCATATTCCGCTCGCATTTGGAGCTGCAGAAATACAGGACGGTGCCGTCGCGCCGCACGAACATCTTCCCGGTTCCGTGCGCGAGCCGTGTATCACAGAACGAGCATCGCTGTTCCATCTGTTCTGTTACCTCCGTGTTAGTTTCCGTACCTCGCGCGCCGTCTCCACCAGCATCAAGATATCACCGACGCGTATGGGTCCAATGCAATTCCGCGTAATTATTCGCCCTCTATTATCGCCTTCCAGTATCTTGCATTTCACCTGAACGGATTCGCCATGCATACCGGTGCGGCCAACGATTTCTACGATCTCGGCAGGTGTCCCTTTCTCTTCGCTCATTTCCTCTGTATGGTCGGTTACTCTTTCGACTTACCCTTTCAGCGTCTTCAATTCCTCTGCAATCTTGCTGATCGCCTCATCCGCTTTTCCGGGGTCCACGATGGCAACAGAGGCGCAGCCTTTGTTGATGCCGCAAGCAGAGCCGAGATCTTTCTGATTCTTCACGTACAGGTACGGAACGCCCTTCTCTTCACAGAGCGGAGGCAGATGCATGACTATCTCGGCTGGCGTTATGTCCTCGCTGATCAGCACTAACTTTGCCAGACCACGCTCGATCGTCTTCGTCGATTCGTTGGTGCCTTTCTTCACCGATCCTGTAGCTCTCGCCAGTTCTACTGCCTCCAGTGCTTTGGTCTGTAACTCCTCTGGTACCTCGAACTTGAGATGTCCGGACACCGATTTTCCCTTTCCTTCTTTATCGCCCATCTTTCATCCCCCTAAAATGTTGTCTGCTTCCCTACTCTTATAGAAGATATGGCTTTAAGTTTATAGTCTTCTTGAAGCACTGGCTGCACGCACTCCTCAGGTATGCTGAGCGAGATCTCCTTGGTCCTGCCGTACCTGCCCTTGCTCACGATCACGGCATTGATCAGCCCGAGGATGTCGAGTTCGGAGACGAAATCGGTGACCCGGCGCTGCGTCAGCGGATCCATGTCCAGCTGATTGCAGACGCGATGGTACATAGCATACACTTCACCGCTCGAGAACCGCCGTTTGTTCCGTTCTTTGCACAGCAAGTACACACTGCTGAGTACTATCTTCGATTGGAGTGGCAAGGTCTTGACCACCTCCGTCACACGGTTCATCTCCAGCCTCTCACTCGCTTGCCGCACGTGCTCCTCAGTCACCGTCCGCGTGCCCAAGCGTTCAGCAATCTCGCCTGAAAGCCGGAGGAGATCGAGCGCACGTCGCGCATCACCATGCTCGGATGCGGCAAGCGCGGCACAGAGCGGAATCACGGCACACTCGAGCACATCAGGATAAAAAGCCCTACCCGCACGCGCGTAGAGGATATCTTTCAACTGCTCGGCATTGTACGGCGGGAATATGACCTCTTCCTCGCCCAATGACGATTTTACTCGCGGATCGAGGAGATCAGTGAAGGTTAGATCGTTCGAGATCCCGATGAGGCTCACCCGAGCGTTATCGAGCTCGCCGTTGATCCGGGAGAGGTTGTAGAGCGCTTCGTCGCCCTTGCTCGCCAATTTGTCGACCTCATCGAGAGTGATGATGACGCGCCGCTCTTCAGCATCGAGCGCGGTCTTGAATTCCGAGTAGACCATGTCCGTCGGCCACCCGATCATCGGAACCCGTTTATTGAAGATCCGGGCAAGATAGGCGAAGACCCGGTACTGCGTATCGAAGACCTCGCTGTTGATATAAAGGATCGAGCACTTGGCACCGGTTTTCTGCGCCATGGCCTCCAGTTCCTTACTCACATATTTGACCGTGGAGGTTTTGCCGGTCCCGGTTTTCCCGAAGATAAGGATGTTCGAGGGTGTCTCACCCTTTAAGGCCGAGGAGAGGACGTCGGCGAGCGCCTTGATCTGCTCCCAGCGGTGCGGAAGCCGTTCGGGAATATAGGTCGCGCGAAGCACTTCCTTGTTGGCAAATACCCCTCCGTCGTTTATCAGGTCTTCGAACAGATTCTCCATGGTATCCCTGAGCTCGCCCCCAGTCTCGGGGAGCTGAGACTAGCAACTTATACAAGGCTACTCTATATATAGTGAACTCTGATGGATATTGCTCGAAATTTTTTTCCTTGCCATCGCGGCAAAGCGGTGCTACCCGTGGAACTCAGCGGGTTAAGATGTGGACGATCGCCGTTCCTCCGGTTCCGCCGATATTGTGCGTGAGAGCGACCTCCGCACCCTGCACCTGCCGCTTTCCCGCCTCGCCCCTTAGCTGCTGCGTTATTTCCGCGATCTGCCGTATACCCGTTGCGCCCAGTGGGTGACCGCAGGCTTTCAGCCCGCCAGACGGATTTATGGGTATTCGTCCACCTAACGCGGTCTCCCCTGCTTCGGTCGCATTGCCACCTTCGCCCTTCTTTACGAAACCCAAATCCTCTATCGCGATTAACTCGGCGATAGTATAGGAGTCATGGACCTCGGCGAGGTCAATCTGTGAGGGTTGCAGAGACGCCTGCTGGTACGCATTCTTGGCCGCCGTGACCGTGGCATCCATCGTGATGAGATCGCGGCGGTCGTGGAGCGAGATGGTATCACTCGCCTGGGTGGATGCCTTAACATAGATGGGGGAATCGGTATACTGCCGTGCCTTCTCCGCGGCACAGACCACGACCGCGGACGCGCCATCCGCGATACTGGAGCAATCGAGCATACGAAGTGGATCGGCGACGAGCGGCGACGTGAGTACGCTTTCGAGGCTTATTTCTCGCCGATATTGTGCTATCGGGTTATGGACGGCGTTCGCATGATTCTTGACCGCCACCTGAGCCATCTGTTCCGCAGTGGTATTGTAACGCGTCATGTGCAGCCGCGCCATTTGCGCGAAGAGCGAAGGCAGGGTCGCGCCGTAGATCACTTCCCATTTACGATCCACTGAAGATGCAAGCAGCTCTTCCACGCTATCCGATCCCACGTCGGTCATCTTCTCGACGCCCGCGGCGATCACGAGGTCGTACCAGCCGGAGGCTATAGACAGTACCGCCAGATGCATCGCCAGCGCACCGGACGCGCATGCGGCTTCTGCACGGGTAGCGGCGATATGCAGTCGTGCGAGGCCTGCATAATCGGCAATCAGCGCACCTATGTGCTCTTGCTCGATGAACCGACCCGCCGACATGTTCCCGCCGTAGAGCGCCTGGATCTCCTCACCGCTGATGCCCGCATCCTCGATCGCCCGGAGCCCTGCCTCGACCGCGAGGTCACGGAAGGAGCGCTCCCAGAGCTCGCCAAAGAGCGTCGTTCCTGCACCGATTATTGCTACCTCTCGCATTCTTTCCCTTCCTCACTCACATCCGTATCTTTCCTTGATGTTTCGCGTACGCGGCGTAATTGAGATATTTCTTGAAGAGGATGAATGACTCGACCTTCGGCGCCTGCTCGCGCAGTGCGTCGATCCGATCAGTGACGCGGAAGGCGAAGGAGTCAGAGCCGGCACCGGAGCCGAATGAGGTTAATAAGATGCGCTGCCCCGGAGTCGCCTGGTCGAAGGTCGCGGCAAGTCCGATCAGCGAGGACGCGGAATAGGTATTCCCGAAATGCGTGACCATCAGCCCGGGCTTCAGCTGCGCGGTATTGAACCCGAGCGACTTCGCGGCCTTGAGCGGGAATTTCCCGTTCGGCTGATGGAAGACGGCGAAGTCGAAATCGTCCGGTTTGAAGCCCGCCTTCTCCATGAGTAACTGGGATGCGGAGATCGTATGCCGGAAGTACGCAGGCTCCCCGGTGAATCGGCCACTGTGCGCAGGGTACTTCTGGAGGTCGCGGCGCCAGAAGTCCGGTGTGTCGGAGGTGAAAGATGCATACTCTTCAATCTCAGCGACCACCTCCTCCTGCCCGATGATATAGGCCGCACCACCCGCACCTGCGGAGTACTCGAGCGCATCGCCGGGGCTCGATTGCGAGACGTCAGCCCCGATGGCGAGACCGTAGGTGATCTTATCGAGTGAAACGAGCCCCATAGCGGCCTGTATAGCCGCCGTTCCCGCTTTACATGCGAATTCGAAGTCGGCCGCGGTGATCGCGGGTGACGCGCCGATTGCGGCGGCAACGATAGTGGCCGTGGGCTTGACGGCATACGGATGGCTCTCCGAGCCCACATAGATCGCCCCGATCTTTGTGGGATCGAGGTTCGCGCGCCTGATAGCGGCTCGAGCAGCCTCAATCGCAATGGTAGCGGTATCCTCGTCGAGGTCGGGCACGGACTTCTCCTCCACGAGCAATCCGGCCTTAATATTCGCGGAGTTCTCGCCCCACTGGCTCGCTATATCATCCACCCGTATCCGGTAATAGGGTACATAGACGCCGTAAGAGACCACCCCTATCATGGAATATAGATTTAAGGGGGCAGATAATAAAGGTTACCTTTGAGGCCGATGGATGATGCGATAAGCGCGTATCTGGAGCTCACATTTGGGCCATCAGTAAAACTCCTCAGCGTCAAAAGTCTGGGCCTGGAGGCGAAGACCGAACAAGAAGCGGATCGTGAGATCAAGGGCTTCGGTTATGGTCGGCCGTACTTAGTCACGTTCGAGACCGGCTCGGGAGAGCGGCGGGAAGTGGTGCTCTCCACGATGAAAGGCGATGCGTTCGGCCACGACCATTTCGCAGACCGTGCAGGCATCCTACTCTGGCAGCATCACGCGTTCAATACCTTGCCAAAGCATGTCCGATCGCTTGATGTGGGCTATGTCGCAAGGGACGGCAGTATGGTCTCGGCCAGCGATGCGGATGAGTTCTTCATGGTCTGTGAGATGGTAGAGGGTGTTGAATATGTCCACGATCTGAACCGGTTAAAGGCGGGTGCGACGCTGTGTGAGCTTGACCGTGAGCGAGTGGCTGAGCTGGCCTCCTATCTGACGGAGATTCACGCTCTTAAGAGCTATGAGTCGCACCTGTACGTGCGTCGGCTCAGGGAGCTGGTGGGCCATAGCGAGTGCATCTTTGGACTGACGGACAGCTATCCGCCCGGAAATCAATTCATTACGGGGAAAGATCTGAGCGAGCTGGAGAAGCAGTGCATCGACTGGCGCTGGAAGCTGAAAGAGCGAACGAAGCGGTTATGTCAAGTGCATGGCGATTTTCATCCGTGGAATGTCTTATTCCGCGAAGGGACGGATTTCACGGTGCTTGACCGAAGCAGGGGCGAGTGGGGCGAAGCAGCGGACGATGTCTCCTCGATGGCCATCAATTACCTGTTCTTTGGACTGCTCAAGACGGATGGTACGGTCCTTGATACTGATTTTAAAAGCTTGTTCGAGCTGTTCTTCGCTACGTATCTCGAGAAGACGGGCGATTACGAATTGTTACGGGTAATCCAACCATTCTTCGCATTCCGTGGGCTCGTGATCGCGTCACCGGTGTGGTATCCGGATATATCACAGGAAACACGGAGGAAATTGTTTAACTTCATCAGGAACGTGCTCGACGCGGAGAAGTTCGAGTATCTGGATGTTGCGCAGTATTTGGAAGGCTAAAGTGGTCTTCCCGGTGCTGCCCAGCCCGGGCGATCCGCGTCGTTCGCTTTAATAGCTTCACCATTATATCATCGCGGTCATAGCTCGCGAAATCCACAGCACACCTAGTAGATCACCATCAACACCAGCAGGATCACAAAGAATCGCGTCACCATGCTTATCAGATACAGGATGACCGTGAACTTCACGCCAAGCTTGCCAAACAACGAGGTATACAGCGGGAGGCTGTATTTCAGATAGGTGACCGAGATGGTCATCAAGCTGCCAACGAGCAGCGTCAATATGGCTTGCTCTGCCGTCACCACTCCCTTGGTGAGCAGCGAGGCCACAATCGCGTAACCTGCGGAGAAATGCGCTAATTCTGCCACGATCGCGGTGATCACCTCACCCGGCAAGTTCAGCACCTGTAAAGCCGGGGTGAAGAAGACACTGATCCGCTCCATGAGCCCGAATACAAAGAGTAGCTCGACGATCAAAAACGCAACGACCATGAAGGGCAGGACCTTCAACAAGGTGCTCGCCGATTTCTTCACCGCGATCCTCAGCCGCTCCTGCTGTGTCCGCTCAGCAGTTTCCGTAACGATCTGCTCATCCGCTCTACACGCCTGACGCGGAAACCTGAATCGCGCGTAGATGAGCGCGCCGAGCGATTGGAGAAATGCGGCGAGGAGATTGAGCGCGACGTAGATGCCTCCGACCACCGGACCCAGGAGCACGAGTGCAACCGGCGCGTGCGCCCTGAAGAGTGACTCGCCAACCACGGTCGGAAACGTGCTCATCACCAGCGTCACGATTGTTTGCCGCTCACCGATCTTCCCCTGCTGATAGAAGCCTGCTAAGACTGACTTACCCGCCATCGGATCGAGAAACGCCGCAAAGAGCGAGATCGCGCCCTCTCTGGGCAGGTTCGAGGCACGACAGAGCGGTCGCACGAGCGGCGATAACTTCCGCAGCGCGTCGCTCTCCAGCACCACATTCGCCGCGACTACGCCCACCGTAACAAGGGCAGCAACTCGGAGAAGGTAAAAGGCGGTGTCCATCGTTCATGTCAAATGGTACGGAGGTCAAAGAAAAAGGTCTCAGTCTTCATATCCCCGCACGATCTAACAAAGATACTGGTGAGAGAAGAGCCTTAGATAGAGAGCACTACCATGCGGTCAAAGCAGCGGGAAGCTCAGCCGAATACCGCGCAGCGTGCGTATGTCCACGGGTATTCGGAGCGCGAGCTGATCCGCTTGTACGATCAGGCTAATACGCTAGCACCGCTCTTGCACCGTGACACGGTCTATCCGTCCGGGAGCGCGGTTCTTGAGGTTGGCTGCGGTGTCGGTGCACAAACGGTCCATCTGGCACGAAACAGCCCCGAGGCGCAGTTCACGGCCATTGACATTTCTGAAACCGCTCTCCTCAAAGCGCGGGCACTGCTTGAGGATGCGGAGCTCCCGAACGTCAGGCTTCTCCAGGCTGATCTCTTCGCGCTGCCCTTCTCTTCTGATCGGTTTGACCATATCTTCATCTGTTTTGTGCTTGAGCACCTGCAGGAGCCGCTGGCTGCATTGGCATGCTTAAAACGCGTGCTCAAACCTGGTGGTTCGATCACGGTGATCGAGGGCGATCACGGGTCGGCCTATTTCTATCCCCGGAGTGATGCAGCGCTCCACACCATTCGGTGCCTGATCGAGATCCAGGCGCGATTGAACGGCAATGCACTGATCGGTCGAGCACTCTTTCCGCTCCTCACCTGGGCGGGGTTCACCAACGTTCAGGTGGATCCCCGGATGGTCTACGTGGATTCGAGCAAGCCGCACCTGGTGGCGGGCTTCACCAGGAACACCTTTATCGCGATGGTGGCGGGCGTTCGTGACCAGGCGCTCACCGCAAATCTGATTGACGCAGAGACGTGGACGCGCGGAATCGTCGACCTCTACCGGACAACAGAGCGTGATGGTACCTTCTGTTACACCTTCTTTAAAGCAACAGCCGTCAAGTAGTGATCGAGTCTTCGGAGCAGAACCGTCAAACGTCCAGCCTGCGCTGCTCCCCGCTGCGTGCTCTTACTACTGCACTCCAGCGCCGATAATCTCGCAACTTCCACGCACCCGCCTGCTTCAAGTCGGCAATGCCACAGGCTGGCGCTTCGTTCGCAAAATAACACTGCAGGCAACTCCCGTTACAACCAGCGACGGGCTCAAACCGCTTTCCCTCACCCGGTCTAACATAGAGCGGCACGTTTATGCCTTCGCAGTTCTCCCGGTTTGCGCTCATGAACTCAGCATTCAAACCCCTGACGCGCTTACCCTGCACTGACGCGAACTCCATGCAGAGGCTCATGGTCACCCCGTTACGGTCGCACAGCGTGCGTATCATCGTGAACAGCTTGCGGCGATAGTCCAGGCGAGCATGCAGCCGCCCGCCCATTCGCTCGCTGTACAGATCCACCAGCTGCTTCCCGGAGACACCGAACCGTGCTGCCAATTCAGTACAGAACTCATGCTTCATCGTTACCGGGATGTCCAGACAGCTCGTGATAATATGCCCCGCTCCTGCTTCCACCACGTTCCGCACCAGCTCCTCTAAATCACCCCGGTTGTCCGTCACACAGGGTATCACCGGATCGATACGGCACACTGCGAACGTGCCCGCATTCGCAAGCCGCTCAATGTTCCGCACCAGCTCCTCGGTGGACGCGCCGCCAGCCATCAGGTGCTGACGTTTGTCTTCGTCTGGTGTAAGCAGAGAAATCGCACCGAACGCGTGCTCTTGCTGTTTGAGGAATCCTAACGCGCGCTCGCTGATGCGCCCTTTCGTCGTTACCTGCACCGGGATATTGCGAGCAACAAACTCCTTCAGGATCTTCTCCGTCAGCTCGTAGCGCTCGTTGAGCGGCTGAAACGGGTCGGTCACCGGTGAGAGATACCCGCAGCTCACTACTGATAGGCTGTCCAGTTGCTGCGCAATTCGTTTATTAAAATCGCGGAATACCGTGAGGATGCCGTGCTCGCGGAAGGCGGTGAAGTACCCACCCAGCGCATGCGAGTAGCAGAAGCGGCAGTTGTGGCTGCAGCCATTATACGGGTTGATCAGGAGCCGCTCGGCCGTGCATTCACGGTTACCATACGGTTCTATACCATTCCACCAGCCGTGAAGCTGCTTATTCGAATCCACGAGAATATGCGGAATCGGGTGCTGAATGACCTCACAGTCCTTGCTCCGGCCACCGAATGCAACGGTTAGCCGCGTTGAGGGGCTCTTCATAATTTATACCGGAGTACGGGATAGTAATAAAGGCGCTTTTGTGCTCATGCACTGCGTGCTACGCGATAAGAATGCAGCCAGAATTGGAGACCCTCTTGCAAGCCGCGATCGAGACGATTAAACGCGGTGGCACCGTCGTCTATCCGACTGAGACTGTTTACGGGCTTGGTGCCGACGCGCTCTCAGAAGCAGCGATCGCCAAAGTGTACGAACTCAAGCAGCGCAAGCGCTCAAAACCGCTCTCACTCGCCGTCTCCTCATTCGAGATGCTGCAGCGCATCGCAGCTGTCAACGATCCCGCGCTGCTGGATCTGCTTGCTGAACTGCTGCCCGGTCCGGTTACTGTCCTCCTGCCCAAGCGGGAGCTGGTGCCCGACCTCCTAACTGCGGGCTCAGAACTCGTTGGCGTGCGATTCCCCGATAACGAGATTGCACTCCGCATTATCCGTGAAACAGGGCCAATAACCGCGACCAGCGCGAATATATCCGGCCAGAACCCGCCAACGCGCGCTGATGCGGTGGCCCTGGAAGCAGATGTACTTATAAATGGAGGGACATGTAAGTATAGTATGCCGTCCACGGTGGTGGCTGTCACGAGCGTCACGGCGACCGGTGAAGCGGCGACTCAAACGATCAAACCGGAGATAAAGATACTGAGAAGAGGAGCAAGGTATGAGAGAGTACTGCACGTCCTGCGGCGTAAAGCTACTGGAGAAGGGATTTACCGTCTTTCCCTGTCCGAATTGCGGGGAGAATGAGATTGGCAGATGTGCGAAATGCCGGAAGCAAAGTAATGCATATACCTGTGAGAAATGTGGGTTCGTGGGTCCATGAGCCCGGAGGTCAGTAAGCAAAGCAATGAGATGGCAAGGTGAATCGAGACGAAAGTCCACGGGTGGCCGGCTTCACCGTAATCGGAAGAAGCGCGCGCACGAGGCTGGTCGACCCGCGGCAGACACGATTATTGGCGAGACGCGGCGACGTGAGATACGGACGCACGGCGGCAACAAGAAACTGCGCCTGCTCAGGGCAGAATTCGCGAACGTCGCCGATCCGAAGAGCGGAACCACCAAGACCGTTAAGATCATCAGTGTGAAAGAGAACCCGGCGAATCCCTTCTATGCTCGCCGGAATATCACCACCAAGGGCGCGATCATTGAGACAGAACTGGGCAATGCGGTCGTCACCAGCCGCCCGGGTCAAGAAGGGATCGTTAACGCCGTCTTAGTCTGAGAGCGGATAAGCCGCTCCCCGACCACTCGTCAGTTTCGTGTCGTGTCGTGTCGTGTATCTTATCTTTTAGAACATTTTACAAGTATCGGTACGAAGTGCTATCTGACGCTGGTACCATGTACAAGGTAATAGGCACAATTACGGGCGACGTGGGGCTGCACCAATTCGATTTCGTCGTCTCCGGCGAGGTGCGGCGGAACGAGTACATTAAAGTCTGGAACGAATTGGACGGCTGGATCCTCGGGCGCGTCGTTTCTATCCTCGATGTCGAGGAAAAGACCGCAACGGTCGAGATCATCGGCTACAAAGACGATCGCGGGTTCCTCATGCAGCCCAAGAGCACGCTCCCGCGCGAGTCAAAGGTCTTCAAGGCTGACCAGACCTTCGTCATGGATACGCTCGGGCTCAGAACCCACGGCATTCATATCGGCACGCTCGACGGCCGCAATATCCCGGTCTATCTGAAGAAGGATGAGCTCATCCAGAAGCACTGCAGCATCCTCGCCAAGACGGGCGGGGGAAAATCCTATACCGCAGGCGTTATTATTGAAGAACTCCTCGACAAGAACGTCCCGCTGCTCATTATCGACCCCCACGGCGAGTACCTCTCCCTCAAGTTCGAGAATCAGAACGAGGAAGAGCGGAAACAGATGGAGAAATTCGGGATCGCGCCCAAGGGCTACGATTCGCAGGTGGTCGTCTACACCCCCGCTAACTTCTCCGTCAATCCTGCTGCAAATAAGCTCTTCCGCATCGATGGGATCAATTTGAGCGTCAGCGAGCTCTACGACTTCTTTCCACTCTCAGACGCGCAATTGGGCGTACTATACCAGTGTATCAACGATATCAAAACGCGAAAGGAGTTCTACACCGTCGATGAGATCATCAGCGGCGTCGCGGAGAGCAAGAGCACCTCGAAATGGAAGATCATCCACTTCCTTGAGCGTATTCGTGACACCGGTATCCTCTCCGATAGTCCCACGCGGATCGAGGAGCTCGTCAAGAATGGGCAGGCCTCAATCATCGATATGAAGGGCGCAGATCCGAAATTACAGCAATTGATCGTCTATCGGCTCTGTAAAGAGGTGTTTGAGGGCCGGAAGATGGGCAAAATCCCGCCCTTCGTGCTCGTGATCGAAGAGGCGCACAACTTCTGCCCCGAGCGCGGCTTTGGACAGGCAATCAGCTCCCATATTCTCCGCACGATCGCCTCAGAAGGCCGGAAATTCGGACTCGGGCTGCTCGTTATCTCGCAACGACCCGCGCGCGTCGATAAGAACGTCATCTCGCAATGCAATACCCAGATCATATTGAAAGTAACGAATCCCAACGATATCAAAGCGCTGAGCCGCGGCCTGGAGTTCATGAGCTGCGAGATCGAGGAGGAGATCAAGCGGATACCGCAGGGCGTTGCCTTGCTTTCCAGTCCAAGCATCGAGATGCCTATCATGGTTGACGTGCGCGTGCGCAAGAGCGAGCATGGTGGACGGGCTGCGGAGGCACGAACGGCGCCGCAACAACGCCCCTCGTTCAAATCAGACGAAGTGGATCTCGAAGAAAGTGACAGAAGGAAGAGCGTACTTTCTCGCCTGCTCTTTGAGTAGCATTCATTCGTACGGAGCTTAAGTCTCGAATTTCGCAGTATCGGCTTGTGCGGCAACTATAAGTATGGCGGTCGTTAAGTAGAGATCATGAACGTATCAGTCATTGATCGGAGATATTCAACTGAGCTGAGCGCAGCGAGTGATGGCGAGCGCGTGAATATCGCGGGCTGGGTGCATGAGAAGCGCGATCTTGGCGGGCTCTTCTTCCTCATCATTCGTGACCGTGAAGGTTATGTCCAGGTGACCTTTCATAAGCGCACCGTGGGCAAGGATCTCTTCGAGCAGGGCCGGAAAATCCCGCGCGAATCGGTTGTCTCTATCAAGGGGCTCATCAGGGCCGAGCCGAAGGCACCCAACGGCTACGAACTCATACCCGATCACCTGGACGTTCTGAGCGTGGCTTCACCGATCCTGCCGCTCGATACTACCGGCAAAGTGGGTGCCGAGCTGGATACGCGGCTCGACGCTCGCTTCATGGATGTGCGCACCGAGCGAACGAAGCAGATCTTCATGATTCGCAGCCGTATGCTTACGGCAGTCAGGAACTTCCTCACTGATCGTGGCTTCGTCGAGATCAACACCCCGAAGATCGTGAGTGCGGCAACCGAAGGTGGCACCGCGCTCTTCCCCATCACCTATTTCGAGCGCGAAGCCTTCCTGAACCAGAGCCCGCAGCTCTACAAGCAGATGCTCATCGCCTCCGGCCTTGATGCGGTCTTTGAGATCGCGCCCATATTCCGCGCCGAAGAGCACGACACCACCAAGCACCTCAACGAAGCGACCTCAATCGATGTCGAGGTGGCTTTCGTCACGATGGAGGCGGTCATGCAGCTCTTAGAATCGCTCGTTGCACACGTATACGCAGAAATAGCGCCATATCCTGGCTTAAAAAGCGGTGCATTTGACTTCGTAATACCCCCAACCCCCTTCCGGCGGATCACCTACGAGGAGGCCTTAGACCTGCTCGCAGCAGAGGGTGTGGAGCTCGAATGGGGTGAAGATTTCAGCACCGCGCATGAGCATATCCTCGGCAAAGTGATTGGCGAGCACTATTTCATCATCGACTGGCCCTGCGCGATTAAGCCCTTTTACGCGCAGCCGATCGAGGGGACGGATATCTGTGACGCCTTTGACCTGATGCATCCACGTCTGGAACTCTCATCGGGCTCGCAGCGTGTCCATTCCTACGAGCTGCTCACGGAGCGGATTGAATCAAAAGGGCTCGCACCGGAGAGCTTCGAGTTCTATCTCAACGCATTCCGGTTCGGTATGCCGCCGCACGCGGGCTGGGGGCTCGGCGTCGAACGGTTGCTCATGACCCTGCTTGGATTGGAGAACGTGCGGGAAGCAGTGCTCTTTCCTCGTGATCGGCGGCGGTTGGTGCCCTGACCTGGTTGGAGAACCGGGCGACGTACAGAGCGTAGCTCATTCATTGTACGCCTCTGGTGAAATGTCCGCGGGTGTGCTTCCGTCGCGCGGACTTCTTCACGGTTTTCCCGGCGAGCACGTCCCGGTACAGCCCAATGATCCTCCCAGCGTTGCCGTCCGTAAGGTCGAGGAAGAACTTCGTGATCCCGACCTCGCAGAGCCACTGAACCTCGTTGAAGAGCCCCATCGGGAGGCTGTTCAGGATCTGTGTGTACGTGAATTCGCGTCTGACCGGGAAGACGAAGCCTCGCTCGTCCTCCAGGCGCTCACCCGGGAGTGGATATTTCGTCGTCATCAGCACCGGTCTGCCGTGCACGAGTACGGCAAAGTTCTTAGATCGAAACGCGGACAGCTCGGTGAGCGTGAGCTCCGGGGAGACCACCGGTACTACAGCCCCGTAACGGTGCACAAAGGCTACATCAAGGTCGTTGAAGATGTTCGCGCTGTATTCGAGATAGACTCTCTGCAGCGCTCCAGAGCATTCGAGTGAAGGTAAGAGACCGAGATTGCCGAGAAGGATGGCCTTCGAGTCAGATTCCACTATTCGACGGTGAGCCTCGGCTGCTTCGTCATCAGCGAGAATCCGCGGAATATACGGCAGTGCGGTGCTCGCGGCGAAATCATCGGCAAAGATTGAGTAAAAGATTCTGGTCGCCCCGGCTTCCAACGCAGCCTCTGCGTCGGTTTTTGAATACACCTTCACCAAAAGCTCCTGACCGTCTGATTCAAGCGGGTTCAGCTCGGGTAGCGGCACCCGTCGCCTTACGCGCGTGGGCGGAGCGATCTTAGGGTTCTGATGCGGCAGCGGTGTTAAGTGCAGCGGCGCGGTTGATGAGGTCTTGTAAATGGTATCGCCGGCGGCGGCGCGAATGGCTAACTGTACCGTTTCCCCCCTATCGGCGTGGGAGACCGACTTCCCATCGAGCTCTATTTCCTTGATCACCGCACCGTCGATGCCTGCTTTCGTCCAGATCCCGATACCATCGCCCACGGCGAGCAGCTCATGCAGCGTGACCCTTCGGTCCTTACTAAGCACGCCGAGAAAGAGCCCGCGGTTACGTGGCGTCTCCGGTGCGATAAGGTCCACGGTATCGAAGAGGTATCCCTCCGTAAAGTCACGGTTGAACTCAAGCGCGAGCTCTTTAAGCTCCCGTTCAGGCACGCGGAACTCGCCCTTATAGTACGAATCGACGGCAAGACGGTAGACGCGTGTTGCGAGCGCCGTGTACCGCGGACTCCGGAGCCGACCTTCAATTTTGAACGAGGCAATACCCGCGGCGATGAGTTCCGGAACCCGTCTCACGAGGCAAAGGTCCTTGGTGCTCAACCGGTAACTGCCGTTATAGCTCTTCCGGCACGGCTGCGCACACAGGCCCCGGTTACCGCTACGCCCGCCTAGAAAGCTGGAGAAGAGGCACAGGCCGCTATAGCTGAAGCAGAGCGCGCCGTGCACGAACACCTCTGTCTCTATCGCGGTCTTCTTGATAAAAGCCCGCACCTGCGCGAGCGATAACTCCCGGGGCAGCGTTACGCGGTCTACCCCGGGGAGGAGATCGGCATAAGACGAGTTGGAAACAGCGGCCTGCGTCGAGCTATGGATCCTCAAATCCGGAAACGTATCTTTAAGCAGAGGAGCAAACGAGAGGTGCTGGATGATAACGCCGTCGATGTCCCGGGAATAAGCTTCTGAAACGTCATCAAAGAACGCCGGAAGCTCGTCATTCTTCACCAGAATATTGAAGGTGAGATAGACCTTCACGCCATGCTCGTGCGCGTAGCTTACCGCATCACGGAGCTCCCGCATCGTGAAGTTCTCCGCACGCCGCCGCGCGTTGAACGTGCCAACGCCGAAATAAACGGCATCAGCGCCGTTCTCGACTGCGGCTTGCAGTGACCGCGGACTCCCGACGGGTGATAACAGTTCTACTCGGGTCGGCATTGCTTGATCTTTTACTCGCGTTCTACTATCTACGAAAGACCGCAGTCGCCAAAAAGATCGATCGCTTTTTCTGCAGTCGATACAGATCCGGCGCGGAAACCGGCAAACTCACTTTGCCCCTTCCTTTTTCTGCAGCTACACGTATCCTTCTTCATATCCTACCATGAACCGCACCAGACGCGTCTTCTTCTCCTGCTCCATGCGCGGCGGGTACAGCCGGGTGAAACAAGCAGAATTACGCAAGATCCCGGACATGATCGAGGAGCTGGATCTGGAGCTTCTCAGCAGGCATCAAACGCAAGCGAACTTTGCAGAACGCGAGTCGAGACTCACAAATCAGCAGATTCACGATCGCGATTACCGCTGGCTGGAGGAAGCAGACCTTGTGATAGCGGAGATAACGAACCCGAGCCTTGGCGTGGGTGCGGAAATTGCCGATGCCATTCATCTCAAGCTCCCCGTGCTGGCAGTATATAAACGTGAGTACGAGGACCAAATCTCCGCGTACATACGCGGCAAACCGGGTGTGGTGAGCAGGGCGTATTCGGACCACGGTGAGTTGAAAGAGCGCATTCGGGAATTTATACAGCAAGAAAAGCCCGCGGATAGCAAGGTCAAAAGCGGTTTAGCGTCTTTGCAATTCCTTTACTAAGCTCTTTCTGAAGTCTCTTAGCACGGGCCAGTAAATTCCAGGAAGAAACCGCTTCAATTCGTTGTATATAGCCCTATCATCTATTCTCTCGATTTCACGCAAGAGTTCCGCTTTGTATGACGCAACCACGTTCCTTGCCAGTTTGAGGGCGATGGTGTGCCTTGGCCGACACCCGGAATACCTCTGCTCTCCCTGCTCTCGCCACAAATCTCAGCGCAGCAGTTCCCGTACGGTCGCCACGGCCAGTATCTCAAAGCTGTCCAGTAGTGGTACGGAGCTGTCAGGTTGCTGGAGTACTAATTCCAGAGCGGTACACCCTAAGATGACCGCCTCCGCACCTCCCGACTGCAACGTCCGTATCACCCTCAGCAACGCTTGCGTGTTCTCCACCGACTTGTTACCGTCCAGGATCCGCTGAATGATTGTGGAGACAAGCCGCTGCTCGGTCAAATCCGGCGTTACCACCTGTATCCCGTATCGCGCAAGCTCCTGCTCATACAGCTCATGGGTGATCGTTTCTGTCGTAGCCAGAAGCCCCACGGTTCGGTATTCCGCACGCGCGCATACGTCTGCTGTTTCTTCCATGATGCTCAGGATTGGAGGCGCAACACAGGCGCGTAATTCCGGCATGAAGTAATGCACCGTATTACAGGGGATGACGATACTATCGACACCTGCAGCCTCCAGACTCTGAACCCCGCGAACCAAAAACGGCAGTATCTGCTCCTCGTTCCGGCCGCGTTCCACGATCTCGCGTTCCAGATCGTATGGCACCGGAACATTGTTCAGTATGAGGGGTGGATACTGCGTGTTGTCGCTCGCCCGTGCTCTCGCATTGATCTGCAGGAAAAACCGTGCAACCGTTTCAGGCCCCATAACGCCCAGAATGCCTACCGTTCTCACCGTCTCACCACGCCTCCTTCCTGACTCATGACCGCGGTAAAAAGCACCGTCTGGTTAGTAGTTAGTAGTGCCCTTAAGGATAAGCTCCTGCTTCGCAATACCTTGCTCGCCCAGCTCATACAGCCCCTTATCCGTGATCTTCAAGGTGGGAATCACCGGCAAGGCAAGGAAACTCAGTGCCATAAACGGCGACCCCAGTTTCCCGCCCAGCGCACGATACGCCGCTTCCAGCTTCTCCATATCCTCCATTACCTGAGCAGGCGCATCGAGCGACATGAGTCCACCGTAGTGGAGCTGGAGTGTGCTCACCGCTTCTGGTGAGACCACAACCTCGCCGCCGCCCATCGCTCTGAGCGCATTTACTGACCGGGCCATAGCAGCATCAGTAGTACCGACGACGATGATGTTATGGCTGTCATGCGCAACGGTCGATCCGATGGCGCCTTCTTGTAGCCCAAAGCCCGTGACAAAACCGACGCTGAAACCGCCCGTGCCGGTATGACGCTCGATCACCGCGATCTTCAAGAGGTCGCGCTCGATATCCGCTTCAAGGAGGCCTGTTCGTACGGTAAGCTCGTGAATGACCGATTCCGTTATCACGTGGCCTTCCACAACCCGTATGACCTTCACCCGTGCTCGTTCACCCGGGCAGGGTATCGCAAATTGTTCTGCGGCGACTGGTGGGCAGTGCACGCTCTCGAGCCCAAACGAATAGTCAAAAGGTACTTCCGGAACCACCGGCTCACCATGCCGTGCTATAATGCGACCGCCTGCAATCACCAGTTCTGGTGTGAATCGTGCGAGATCATCAAAGACGACAAGATCCGCCCGGTAGCCGGTTTCGATCACGCCTCTGTCGTCCAACCCGAAATGCCTGCTCGGGTTATGCGTCGCCATGCGGAGTGCTGTAACCGGGTCGAGTCCCCAACGCACGGCGGTCCGCAGGTTATAATCGAGATGGCCATACCGTACCAGATCGCCACTATGCCGGTCGTCGGTGCAGAACGAGAGGTTCTCGGTCGGCAGTTCGTTCTCGATGAGGTACTGTACCAGCCGCTTCAGATCCTGTGCCTGACTGCCAAGCCGGATATACACCGCCATCCCGCGACTGATCTTCTCCTCGAGCTCCCAGCCTTCGGTCACCTCGTGATCGGAGCTGATCCCGGCAGCAACGTAGTTCTTGAGATCCTCGCCGCTCAGCAACGGGCAGTGCCCCTCGATTACCTTACCCACGTTCCTGGCCGCCGCGATCTTGCCCATCACCTCACGATCACCGCTCAGAACGCCCGGGAAGTTCATCAGCTCGCCCAGGCCAATAACACCCTCCTCGCTGAGGAGCTCTTCGACCTTCTCCACGCCCAGCGTCGCACCCGAAGTCTCAAACGGTACTGCGGGCACGCAGCTCGGAACGGTCGTATACACACTGATCGGCTGCAGTTGTGCCTCCTTCAACGTCGCTTTTACGCCGCGGACACCAAGAACGTTGGCGATCTCGTGCGGATCATTGACGACGGTGGTCGTGCCATGAGCCATGACAAGCCGCACAAACGCGCTCAACGGCAGTTTACTGCTTTCAAAATGAACGTGCGGCTCCACCAATCCTGGTGCAACATATCTGCCCCTAACCGGCACCGTCTCCGTGCCCGACAACTCGGGTTGTATCTTGACGATTTTCGTACCTGTGATGCCGATATCGGCCTCGAAGGTCCGGCCGTTTTCAACATCCACGATCCTGCAATCCTTTAGCACCAGATCGTACCTGTCACGTCTCCGTGCCGTTCGGGGTGTATCGTTTATCTGCATGCACTCCGTTGAAGCTCCGGTCACTTGTACCACGGGGGACGAACCTCAAATCAGACCAGTTACACCTTTAATGAAGAAAAAAACGCCTAAGGTGATAACAAAGAGCGCGAGGCCGAGCATGATCCGCTCGTAGCGCTTGCCCACGAGGAAGCGCTCACCACGCGAGAACGAGTAGGAGACGAACGAATACCAGGTCAGATCCGACATGAAATGCCCGATCGATACCAGAGCGATCCCGGCGACTGCGAACCACTCGAAGCCCTGTAACAGGAGTGGATAGCCTACGGTCACCCACCAGGGTATAAAGGCGGGATTAAACGCCGTGAAGAGGATGCCGCCCGCGATCGAGCTGTGATACGCGTACCGAAAACCGCGCCACCGCACGGTATTCCCCCGGGCTGCGATGGATGCGTCATCAGGAGCGCCACGGGCGCTTCTGAAGGTCGTTACCGAGATAAGAATGAGCGCAATGCCGCCCATAACATAGACCAACGATTTGAACTCGAGGAAATAGCTCGTGATGCCCAGGCCGAGAACAAGCGCGAGTATGAGTGCGAGCTCCACCGAGATATGGCCGAGCACGGTGAGCGGTCCAGAACGAGCTCCTTTCTTTACGGTGTCCGCGAGGACATAGGCCAGCATCGGACCGGGAATCAACGCTCCGCTCAGGCCGGTAAAGAAGCCGATTGCCAGAAGAGAAGCGCCAATGAGTATTGGTGAAGCGATCAGATCCATTGCGGTTCGAGCCTTGCAAAAGGTGAAAACGATTAACTATTTATGACTGACGCTTTATAAAATATCTATCGTGGAGAACGGAGACGGGGGCTCGTAGCTCAGTGGAAGAGTGCCTCCTTCGCGAGGAGGAAGCCACGGGTTCAAATCCCGTCGAGTCCATGGGTCGTAGCATAGCATAATATACGAACGAGGTGATGTGAATGCAGATGATGCCACAGATGGGGTATGATAGAGGCATAACAACATTTAGCCCTGATGGCAGGTTATTTCAAGTAGAATACGCACGCGAGGCGGTGAAACGAGGTACAACCGCCGTCGGTATCAAGGCGCGTAATGGCGTGGCACTCCTGGTGGACAAGAGATTGACGTCCCGATTACTGGAAGGAGGCTCTGTGGAAAAGATCTTTCGCTTGGACGATCATATCGGCGCCGCGACATCTGGATTGGTTGCCGATGCACGTATGCTCATCGATCGCGGCAGAATAGAGGCGCAGATCAATAAAATCGTCTATGATGAGCCGATCGATGTGGAGACCTTGGCGAAGAAGGTATGTGATTTCAAGCAAGCGTACACCCAGCTTGGGGGTCTCAGACCATTCGGCACCGCACTTTTGATTGGCGGCGTTTATAACGGGAGCTGTTACCTCTTCGAGACTGATCCCAGCGGCGCGTTGCTCGAATACAAGGCCACGGCAATCGGATCGGGACGAAGCGTCGTTACCGAGCTCTTGGAGCAGGAGTATCAGGAGGATCTCTCTCTCACGGATGCTATCTTACTCGGGCTGAAGGCGTTATACAGAGTCACTGAAGGCCGGCTCGACATTACCACGGTCGACGCAGGTCTCGCGGAGTGCGAGAGTAAGCGGTTCAGGATCTTGACCGCTGACGAGTTGGCGCCCTACGTAGAGCAGGTAAAAGAAGAAGCGGCGAGTGCGGGACAGTCTGAGGGTGGCCAGAGCACAGATACCGGTGAGCCCCAGGAATAATCGAAATGGTCAGCCTGGACAGGGCAGTTATCGCACGGTACAAGCATAGCAAGAAGATTTTTGAGATTCTTGTTGATCCTGACGGCGCGGAGCGGATGCGCGGGGGTGGTCAGGTAGACCTCGAGGAGCTGCTCGCGGCAGATGAGGTCTTCACCGATGCCGCGAAGGGTGATAAGGCGACGGAAAAGGATCTGATGGACGCGTTCTCGACCACTGAGCTGAGCGAGGTCGTCAAAAAGATCATCAAGGAAGGCGAACTGCATCTCACAACAGAGCAGCGGCGGCGGAAGATCGAGGAGAAGCGTAAAAAGGTCGTCGAGCGGATCGCTCGTATCGCTATCAATCCACAGACCAACACCCCCCATCCCGTTACGAGGATCGAGATCGCCATGAACGAGGCTCGCGTGCACATCGATCCGTTTAAGAGCGTCGATGAGCTGGTAAGTGAGACGGTGAAAGCGCTCCGCCCGCTCATTCCGATTAAGATCGAGGAGAGCGAGGTCGCGGTCAGGATCCCGGCGCCTTATGCCGGGCACGCGTACGAGCTGAAGCGGAGTTTTGATGTGCAGAAGGAGGAGTGGTCGACAGACGGCTCTTATATCGCGGTGGTAAAACTGCCCGCGGGGATGCGGGACGAGCTCTTTTCCTTCGTGAACCGCATCACCAAGGGAGATGCACAGGTCAAGATATTGAAGTGAGAAACCATGTATAAAGTGGTGGTACCCGGAGATTACATCTCCGATGAGGCTAAACGAGCAGGTGAGGGGACGTACGTAGAGGTGGGCAAGGTTTACGCTGCGAACTACGGTATCGTGAGCGATAAAGAGGAGATACGGGTGGTCGCGCTCGCCGGTAAGTACGTGCCCGCCAGAGGTGACGTCGTCATCGGTAAGATAATCGAGATTGCATACCCCTACTGGATTGTCGATATCGGATCGCCCTACGAAGGGCGATTGCATAGCAACGAGTTTGGACGGGGGGGCGACCGGAAGATTGACTTCAGTTCCATGAGTGAGTATCTGGACCTGGGTGATCTGGTCGTGGCGAAGGTGCTGAATGTGGACGCCCTCATGCGCATCGATCTGACGTTGAAGGATGAATTCAGGATCAGCGATCGCGGGCGCTTGATCGAGATCTCATATACAAAGGTGCCGCGCGTTATTGGGCGGAGCGGCTCGATGATCAAGATGCTCAAGGAGAAGTGCAACTGCTTTATCTTCATCGCCAAGAATGGGCGGATCTGGATACGCGGAAAAGAGGAGGATATGAACCTCGCGACCCAGGTGCTGCTTATGATCTCGAATGAGGCGCATACGTCCGGCTTGACTGATCGGGTGTCGAATTTTTTGGATTCGTTTAAGAAGGAGCGAGAAGGAGAGTGAGAAGAGGAGGAATGAAGAACGAAGAGTTAGAGTTGATAAAGGACGGGAAAAGATTGGATGGTCGCGGGTTTGATGAACTGAGACCGATAAAGATCGAAGTAGGTGTGTTGAAGCGGGCGGACGGGTCCTGCTACTTCCAGTTGGGGAATAATAAAGCGATTGCTGCGGTGTTCGGACCACGAGAGATGCATCCGCGGCACTTCCAGGACGCCAAGATGGCCGTCGTTACCTACCGCTATAATATGGCACCGTTCTCGGTGGACGATCGTAAACGGCCCGGCCCGGATCGCAGGAGCGTAGAGATCTCAAAGGTGAGTCGAGAGGCCCTGGATCCGGTCATTATCAAGGAGTATTATCCGAAGACGGCGATCGACGTCTACGTTGAGCTGCTCCAATCGGATGCAGGAACGAGAACAGCGGGCATCAATGCCGCCTCGGTCGCGCTCGCGGCTGCAGGCATACCGATGCGCGATCTTGTCTCCTCAGTCGCCGTGGGCAAGATCCACGGCGAGGTCGTGCTCGACTTGAGCGCGAAGGAGGACAACTTCGGCCAGGCTGACATGCCGATCGCGATGGTCGCACGAACGGATACGATCACCATGATCCAGATGGATGGTCGGTTCACCGAGGCCGAATTCAAACGCGGTATGGAACTGGCGAATCGGGGCTGTCATCAGATCTACGAGTTGCAGCGAGCGGCATTGCTCGATAAATATAGTGAAAGTGCGGAGCTAGGTGAGGAATAACCATGGGATTTGAGGTTATGGAAGATCTTCGGAAAGATTACGTGTATGATTTGATTGATAGCGGGAAGCGGATTGATGGCCGGGGCTTTCTGGATTACCGTGAGATCACGGTGGAGCGCGATGCGATCGACAAGGCAGAAGGCTCTGCACTGGTGAGGATCGGCGACACCGCGGTCCTGGTGGGCGTAAAGGTCGAGCCCGGCGAACCCTTCCCGGACACCCCGAATCTGGGGGTTATCATGACGAACGCGGAACTCCGACCGGGCGCGTCGCCCGACTTCGAGCCGGGGCCGCCGGACGAGAACAGTATCGAGCTGGCACGGATAGTGGATCGCGGGATTCGAGGCTCAGAAACGCTCGATTTGGAGAAGTTGTGCATTGAACCAGGCGTGAAGGTCTGGATGACCTTTATCGATATCCACATCCTGGATAACGACGGGAACCTTATCGACGCGGCTGCGTTGGGTGCGATTGCGTCGCTCTTGAATCTCCGCATTCCGACCGAGCGCTACGGCTTGACCGGGGACAATGTGCTCGCGCCACGTGAAACGCCGGTCGCCGTGAGCATCATAGAGGTCGGCGGGAATTTCCTGGTCGATCCCTGTCTGTACGAGGAGAATGCAGCGTCGAGCAAGCTCACCGTCATCTCAAATGCCGATGGCACGCTCTCGGGGTTACAGAAGAGCGGCAATGGTGGCTTGAAGCAAGAACAGATCGAAGCGATGATCGCGATCGGCATCGAGAAAGGGCAGGAGCTACGCGAGAAGTTTCTGGTGCTCTAATATAATAGGATCGAGGGATAACTAAGACAACAGGGACGCACTCCGCGGCCCACTGAACGGACGGTGTTGCCACACGAAGAGTGTGTCCGCCGTAGCTTGGGCCGCGGTCTGCATTCGCGGCACGGTGAAGCGGGTGAGCGGGGAGAGCGAGCATACGAGGGCAGAAAGGTTAATCTTCTCTCAGGTTATAGGTCTTATAGTGGAGATCGATCATCATGTTGGCGGCAGATAATCCTTTGGTGAGAGAATACTTCAGGAGAATAATCGGCGAAGACGGCTTGCGGATCCTGGAGACAATCCCTGAGGAGGAGATCACAGACGAGGAAATCGCCAAGCTCAGCGAGACGAAACTCACGTCGGTACGCAAGATTCTGTATCTGCTGTATGAGAGCAGGATTGCGGAGTACCGGACTGAGCGCGATGATAATACCGGCTGGATTACCTATTGGTGGCGTTTCAATCACCACAATATCAAGCGGATGATGGAGGAGGAAGCGGACGGCGAGCTGGCACGGTTGGAGAAGAGTCTTACTTACGAGCAGAATGGCGAGTTCTATAGGTGCCAGTGTCAGCGTGTGTTATTTGAAGAGGCCGCGGAGAAGGACTTCTGGTGCGAGGAATGCGACGCGAATTTCGAATATTTCGATAACCGTGAAATCGTGAAAGAGATCGAGCAGCAGATCAACGAGTTAAAGAAGTGGAAGCGGAGAGTAAAGAGGAACTAAGACGCGAGTGCAACCGGATACTCCGAGCAGCTGGCTGCGACGATAAGGTGATCAGGCATTGTAATGCTGTTGCAGAGTTCGCGCTGGAGCTCGCGCATCGTCATCCCGAGTCGGTGGACGAGTGCCTGGTATTCAAGGGCGCACTGCTCCATGATCTTGGCAGAGCGCACTCGCACGGTATCGACCATGGGGTTGTGGGTGGCGCGATGGCGCGTGCCTTAGGTCTTGATGAAGCGCTTGTGCGTATCATTGAGCGGCATATCGGCGCCGGACTGACGGCAGCGGAAGCCGAGACGGTTGGTTTGCCGCCTCACGATCTTCTCCCCGGGACGCTGGAAGAGAAGATCGTTGCCCATGCAGACAATTTGGTCGCCGGAAGGCAGAGAACGAGCATAGAGGCGGCGATCGCTGATTTCAAGGTGGAATTGGGGGCATCGCACCCCGCGATCAAACGGATGCTCGCACTCCATAAAGAGGTAGTGATTGAATAGTGGGCCCGGTGGCGGCGCAACGTGCAATTCGGTTACTTGCTACCTTCCGCTAGCCCTTCCGCTTCAAGGCGAGTTCGCGGAGCTTATCCTTCAAATCTAACTTCGTGATTACGATATTCGATGGATGGATGGGCCGTGGGACCTCAGACAGATCAGAACGCGCAACCACAACGCCTTCCATCGTGAGCTGTCCCTTCTTCAAGCTTACGGACCGAACCTTGCCCTCTTTGCCCTTGTCGTCACCGCGCATCAGGCGCACGGTATCCCCCTTTCGTACCGGAAGATTTCTTCGCCCGTATTTGCCCTGAAGCTCTGCGGAAAGTGGCGCGCTCAGAAACTTGTGGCGCGTATGCAGCGGCGCATTGAATCGTACCTTGCGCTGTTTTCGTGGCTGCCGGGATAGTTCTGTTGCCTTCTTCATTTTTTAGCTCACGTTTCGCCCGTTGTGCAGGTTACGTTTCTTACTGAAATCTGCACCTATAAACTTTTTCGTTTTCCCGCATAAAAGCTTAAACGGCACACGTGGCATAGACTTCCGGTAGTGGGGTGTCTCATGCCCTCAGGGTGAGAGGAGGAGCATCGAAGATCGAGCATGGAGAGGCGCAGGTACGACGTGGTGGTGGTCGGCGGTGGTCCTGCAGGCTGCATGGCGGCGAGATACGCGGCAAAGGCCGGTGTGTCGACGCTGCTGCTCGAGGAGCACGCGAGTATCGGTGAGCCGGTTCACTGTGCTGGGCTCCTCAGCACGCGGGCACTGGCTGAGGGCGAATTGGAAAATCCTGAATGGTGCGTCAGCCGAGAGATCAAAGGCGCGGTCATATACTCGCCCTCGCACCAGTTACTGCTCGAGTCGCCAACACAACGCGCGTACGCGGTTCGTCGCGACCGCTTTGACCAGGCCTTGGCGAATGCGGCCGTGAAGGCCGGTGCGGAGCTCATGCTGAAGTGCACCGTGAAAATGGTTCAAATCGGAGACGCGGGGTGCATGCTCACGGTTGCCACAGAAACGCCGAAGGTCACACGGGAGATAACTGCGCGCGTGGTGATTGGGGCAGATGGCGTGCGGAGCACCGTGGCACGATCGGCGGGGCTCAGAACCACACAGCGCTACCTGCATTGCGGCCAAATTGAAGGTGACTACGAAGCAGAGTCGAATTACGCGGAGATTTTTGTGGGTAAGGGCGTTGCTCCAGGCTTCTTTGCCTGGGCTATTCCGCTCGACACCCGGCGGCGTGCACGCATTGGACTCTGCATTGACCGGCAATGCGCCTCGCAGACCAATCCGTTAGCGTTCTTGAAGCGGAACCTAGCAGAGCATCGTGTGCTGGCGCGTAAATTTGGTGGCGCTGTTTTTCTGCGTTCCGCGGGCACCATCCCGCTGCCGATGGATGGTGGCAAGAGAAAAAAGACGCTGCATGTTGCGCATGGCTCGGGCATATTACTTGTTGGCGATGCTGCGGCCCAGATAAAGCCGATAACTGGCGGCGGGGTCTACTACGGACTGCGCTGTGGGAAGTTGGCGGGTGCGCAGGCAGCGCAGGCATGCTTGACGGGCGATATGACCGTGCTGCACGATTACGAGCGCCGCTGGCGTGCTGAATTAGGGCGAGAAATTGCGTTTGGTCTCATGGTGCACCGTTTACGCTGTGTGATGAATGACCGGGATTACGATACGCTCATACGAACGATCTCAGAAAGCGAGCTTGTCGAGCGAATAGCTGCGAAGGGCGACATGGATTATCCTTCGCTTGCCCTGCGCGGGCTGATACGGAATCCTCAGCTCCTCCCGCTGATGGCACGCAGCATCGTGAAATATTTATATACGAGGTGGAGTAAAGTAAACTAAGCAAAGCCGGCAGACGGCTTTCAGAGCGAGAGAACATGGCACGGATATATGCGCGGAGGCGGGGACGATCAAGCTCGAAGCGACCGTTCAGCATGCGGCTCAAGCAGGTGGCGCCTGATTGGGTCGAGCTGAGTTCGGAAGAGATTGAGAGCAAGGTGGTTGAACTCCGCAATCAGGGACTCTCATCGAGCGAGATTGGCATTCGATTACGGGACAGCCTTAGCGTGCCCAGCGTTCCGCTGGTAACCGGGAAGAAGATAATGAGCATTTTGAAGGAGCAGGAGCGCGCCAGTAAGCTGCCCGAGGATATCCAGAACTTGATGCGGAAAGCGCTGCGAATCAGGAAACATCTCGATGTGAATAAACGCGATATTCACAATAAGCGGGCATTGCAACTGACGGAATCCAAGATTCGGCGACTGGCCAAGTATTACCGGCGTGCGAACGTCCTGCCAGAGGATTGGAAATATAAGCCTGAGACAGCCGAGGTGCTCATGCGGGGATAATGAGTGGAGCGAGCATGACATGAAAGGGGGATTTCGTGAGCTTCTTGTTGGGCTGCTCTTGACCGCTTTCGGTCTGGCGGGGATCGGGTATTTTATCGAACCGGTTTTAGTCATTCTCAAGGGGATTATTCCCTTGGTCGTGCTCCTTTTCGGCGCGTTATTAGTGATGATCGGTCTGAGTTCGCTGCGTGAGAAGAGCGAGGAGTTCGAGAACTGGGAAACAGAGAGCGGCAAAGAAGGGAGTGAATAAACGCAGTGGGAGCGATAAAACCAACCTATATCAAGAGTCTGGCGAAGCAATTGCTAAAGCACGTGCCGGACTTCACCGACGATTTTGAGCGTAATAAGCAGCTTGTTGGGGAGTACACCAACATCGGCAGCAAAGCGGTGCGGAACAGAGTAGCAGGATATATAACACATAAGAAAGTAAAAGAGAGTAAGGTGGAGTAAGTGCGATGGTGAAGATAAAGGGTGTGTATCCTGCGCTTATCACCCCGTTTACGAAGACAGATAGCGTAGACGAGAGCGGTTTACGGCGACTTGTGGAGTTCACGATCGAGGGCGGAGTTACGGGCATCGTTCCCTGTGGTACGACCGGCGAATCGGCCACGCTTTCGCATGAAGAGCATAAGACGGTGATCGAAGTGGTACTTGATGCGTCGACGGTACCCGTGATTGCCGGTACGGGCTCAAATAACACGCGCGAGGCGGTCGAGCTCACGAAGCATGCTGCGGATGCCGGTGCGGCCGCCTGTTTACTCATCACCCCGTATTACAATAAGCCGAACGTGAAGGGCTTGAAGGCACATTTCACGCGAATTGGCGATGCGGTTGATATTCCTCTCATTCTCTACAATATCCCCTCGCGTACGGGCCAGAACATCAGTGCCCAAACGCAGATCGAGCTTGCAGCTGAGGTGCCGAACCTGAAGGCGGTAAAGGAGGCCTCGGGCGATCTGAAGCAGGTCGGTACGATCATTCAGATGGCTGCGGAGCGAGAGCTGGACTATGCGGTGATGGCCGGTGACGATTTCCTCACGCTTCCGATCATGAGTCTGGGCGGCAAGGGCGTGATCTCCGTCACGGCGAACATTGCACCGAAAGCGATGAACGAGATGGTACACGCGATGGTCAAGGGCGATCTCGAGAAAGCACAGGAGATTTGTCTCGGGCTCTATCCGCTCTTTGACGCGATGTTTCTAGAGACCAACCCCATACCGGTGAAGAAGGCGGCGGAACTAATGGGCCTGCCCGCTGGTAACGTACGGCTACCGCTCGCGCCGCTGAGCGAGACTAACGTGGAGAAGTTGCGTGCCGTACTCAAGGGGTTGGGGATGGTGTAGATAGGCGGAAAAAACCGCCAAGATCGCCTCAAACACCCGGTTCAACACCATCAAACAGCAGGCGTTCAGATACGCATCATCCCCTACCGGATTTTGTCCGAACATCAATTCATCTCCTCGGTTATTAGGCTTAGGTACTCCTTCACCCGGGACACCCCCATCTCCAGGGTCCGTGCGATCTCCGCGGGCTCCATCTTCTCGCTCAACTTTTGCACTTTCTTGTAGGCTTTGATATAGCGGTCACAGGCCTCCTCCGTGTGATTCGTCTTCCGTGCGATCTCCGGCGTCTGATATCCCTGCTTATACAG